>Ga0315336_1007471_pt1 | contig 10438 bp, 9 predicted proteins | sample ASW5metaG_FD_204512 | JGI IMG/M metagenome (GOLD analysis project Ga0315336, IMG submission 204512) | Ammonia-oxidizing marine archaeal communities from Monterey Bay, California, United States - ASW #5 | ecosystem: Environmental > Aquatic > Marine > Intertidal zone | place: USA: California... | reverse complement strand
CGTCGTTCGGACGCCCTAGGTAGTGAGCCGCCACGTCGTCAACCCCCGCGTCGTAGCTCGCGACAAAGAGATCCAGCCAGCCGTCGTTGTCATAGTCGAAGAACCAAGGCACGAAGCTGCGATCGGCGGGTTCGGTCACACCAAGGGCAGGGGCGACGTCGGTGAAGGTACCGTTGTTCTCGTTTCGATAGAGTCGATTGTGGCCAATATTCGACACGTAGATGTCCAGGTCGCCGTCGTTGTCGTAGTCACCGACCGCCACCCCCTTGCAGTATCGGTCGTTGGTGACGCCGGCCGATTTGGCGGCGTCCTCGAACGTGCCGTCGCCTTGATTTAGAAAGAGCTGGGCCGGATAGTCGCCGCCGGCCGCTTGATCGGCAGGGAACTTGCTGGTATCCGCGCGCGATTCGTTCCCAACGTACAGATCAAGGTCACCGTCGTTGTCGAAGTCGCCCCAGGCCGCAGCCTGCGTTGGGCACGCTGGCAGGGCAGTCCCGGAAGAACGAGTGACGTCGGTGAAACGGCCGTGACCATCGTTGCGGAGCAGCGAGTTTCGAATCTGCCCTTCATCGAACAGCCAAGCGCCGCGCAGCACGAGGATGTCCACATCACCGTCGTTGTCGTAGTCGGCTCCAATGATATTCAGCCCGCCAAGCTGATCGTCCAGACGTGACTGGGACGATGCATCGATGAATGAGCCATCGCCCTCATTCCGAAAGTAGGCCATCGAGCCCAGAGGATCGATTGTCGAGGTGGCGATGTCGAGATCGCCGTCGCCATCGAAGTCATCGACAATGCACCCGCCGCAGAGATCAAGCTTGTCCACACCAAGCTGCGGTGCGATGTCAGGGAATCGCTTGATATCCGTTTTGGCATCGAGCCACGACGTGGAAATGAGATACTCCGCTGGGACGGCGTCGGGGTACTCGCCGATCGCCATGCTGGCGAGGTTGAGCAGCCAGCGGGCTCGGAGATCTGACGGCTCAAGCAACAGATAGTAGAGATACGACGATCTGGCCTCACGGGCCGGTTGTTTCACCTGATGAATGCCTCCATTCTGCAGTGGGAAGAGGCAGCAGTCGGCATTGTGCCGCCTGATGCAGTTCTCGATTTCCGCTAGCCGCAGGTAGGTCAGGCCACGGAGCAGGTGGAGCGACGGATTGTTCTGGAGGACGTCCGGCCTAGACTCAAGCGCCTGAAACATCATTTCGACCTCACGCACCGCCTCTTCCGTCGCTCCGTCCTGAAGAAGCTGGCGAACGAGCTGGTAGGTCACGCCAAGCATTTGGCCCAAATCACCGCGCATCCCCGCACGGGCCTCGCGGAGTTTGTTCGCCCGATTCCGCTCAAAGAAGCCACCTTCCACGCGCGCCAGCTGCGCAGCGATGCCCTCAAACTCGGGTCGACAAGGCGCATCGGCCTTTGGCGCTGACGCGGTGCCTGGGCTATCGATGCCGGTGGTCACGGGTGATTCGGCGTCGCTGCGTCCGGCAAGGATGACAGCGGCTATGGCAAATAGGAGGGCAACCTTGCCACGACAGATCATTGTGTGCTTCTCCATTCGTCTCTTACTTCTCGGTGAGGGGACGATTGATTCAGGTGTAGGATCTCGCCCCATTCCAGCGTGACTTGAACCACCGCGAATCATTGGCCAGTCCTTGGAGGCACAGTGACTTCCTATCGTAGTCCAACCCTTGACATTCTCGCCATCAAAACGGCCCTTACGGGCCGTTAAACATCGCAGGGGGGTTGTTCTTTGGTGTGCTGCCTGCCCAAGAGGCGGCCAGTCCATAACCGAGTCCCCTTGCAGGTCAAGCCTCGTCCGCGTGGTATGGGCGTAGGGGTGCGTGAGGCTTTGTTGTCTTAGATGCCAAGCACCTGAGCAGGGGCATCAATGGCATCTATGGGCAGGGGCCCCAACCTGCAATGAGATCCATGAGGTCATCGATATTCGTCGCACCGTCGTGGTTGACGTCACTCTGACAGATACCGGTTACAGCATGCAGTGCGTTTAGATCATCTGCATCAACATCACCATCGCCGTCGAGGTCACCATCATCGATGCAGTCGTGGATGTCGTTTACGCCGAGATGTAGGATCAGGCCTGACACATGCTCACCAGTGCCGCAGATCGTGCAGTTCTCAAGGGTGATGATGCTTGGGCCTCCCTCACCCCTGAGGGGGTTCCAGTCGGAGTCGCCGTACACGTTGTCGGGGGTGTTGCCGCTGAACGTGCAGCCACTGTGGACGGGGCTGCTGTTGTTGTAGCAGTAGATCCCGCCGCCGGAGCTAGCGGTGTTGCCCGAGATCGTGCAGTTGGTGATGGTGGAGTTGCTGTTGTCGTAGCAGGCGATCCCGCCGCCGTTGGCGGCGTGGTTGCCCTTGATCGTGCAGCCGCTGATGGTGGGGTTGCTGTTGCTGTAGCAGGCGATCCCGCCGCCGTCGTAGTTTGATCCCCCAGTAATCACCAAGTCCTTGATCACGGTTCCGTCACCTTCCCCCGAGTTGATCACGAACACGCAGCTAGCTTGCAGGGCATCGATAGTCACATCCAGATTGCCACTGGCACTACCAATGGTGATGGCCTTGCCGTTTGGGTTGAGCGAGTGCTCGTAATACGTGCCGGCTGCAATGGCAATGGTGTCACCATTGACTGACGCACTGATCGCAGCCGCAATGGTGGGCTGGTCGCTTGGCACGTTGATGGTTTCGGCAAAGCTGGAACCCGCAAGGCCCAGCACGGCAGCAGCAATCAGATAACGCATGGCTTCTCTCTCCTACAGCCATGATCCCAAAGCCCGCTCGCAGGTCAAGCCTCGTCTGCGTGGTAGGGGCGTAGGGGTGCGTGAGGCTTTGTTGTCTTAGATGCCAAGCACCTGAGCAGGGGCATCAATGGCATCTATGGGCAAGCGCCCCAAGCGGAGAGGATGGCGAGGATGTCGGAGACGTCGACATTCACCTCGGGAAAGACGGGCTTATTTTCTTAACCGAAATGACTTATCTGTTGAGTCTTTCTTTGCTTCGTTCCAATCCCAGAGAAGTACTTTCAAAATTACGCCACCGCCTAAAAAGAGTGCACTGTATTCAGTGATAGATTTGACAGCATCAAAGCCTTGACTTCCAGCTATTGCGCCAACTAGTGCAAGGCTGCCTGCAAGGACGAACAAAACAAACCAAACTTTGAATCTCTTTGACATAGTCCGATCGTAGCAGTACCCAATGGTTGTGCTCGTTCGAGAGGGCATTCAAGCCTCGTCCGCGTGGTATGGGCGTAGGGGTGCGTGAGGCTTTGTTGTCTTAGATGCCAAGCAGCTGAGCAGGGGCATCAATGGCATCTATGGGCAGGGGCCCCAATGCTGTCACCGTTAGGATGAGAGGTCTGACTCGGTATTCTTCCCCGCCAACAACTTCTCGAACCAGCTCAACTTTTTTTCAACCATATCGGGGCTCTTGCGCATGCCGACAATGCCCATGTCGCCGCACCAGAGGTCGTCGGGGCCACGCACGATGGCGCCTTCCGGGTCGATGCCGAATTTTGACCGAACCTCGGCAAGAGGCTGCTCTAGGTACGGCAGGAAGTCGAAGTCGTATTTTTCGAAATTCACCGTGGCCCGTCCACCACGCTCGAATGCATGGATCACCCGGTCTGGATTGAACTGATTGCGCCACGACTCCAGTCCTTTGTCAAACTGAAGGCCGACCTGAAACTGCGCTACGTATCCGATTAGTGATTTACCAAGATCGAGATCCATCATCCCGTCAGCAAAAGCAATAACGCAGGTTTCGCCCAAGGGTGTCGTGGGATAGCCCGTCAGCACATGGTGCATGTCGTGCACCATGAGTATGTTGGAAAAGAGTGCCCCTTTGGTACCCGGAAGCGGGAATTCGTTGTCCCGGTAGTACTCGGTCATCACCCTTCCGAACATTCCTTCGGGCAGATCCCGATATCCCTCGTATCGGGCGAGCATTTTTCGATCGCCATCTAGGTGGAGTTGGCTCTTCAGAAACTTGAATGGCGCCGTCGAGATCTTCACGCCGCTTTCCAGCAGTAGTGGCCGGATCTGACAGATAGAAACCTCTGTGACCGAACCGTGGCACAATTTGTGTAGCTCGCGGGCGAATTTTCGGCTGAATCCGAAGGCCTCACTAAGCCTTTCGAACGTGTCGATGCGCACCTCTTTGTCGGCTTCCTCGAGAAAAGGAATGATCCCCGCCATGTTCATGACGTCACGTCGAAGATCGGGGTCGGCCACAGCGTCGCCGGCCCCCTGGAGCGTCCCCTCCAACCCATCGACATCAACTTCGGTGTGGAACAGGTGCTCCGCAAATGCGTGGAGCGTCGCCTTGTGTACCTCATGCAGTTCAAGCGTGCCCTCTGCAGTGGCAACACATTTGAGCAGCGAGAGAATCGCCGTAGCCTGATCTCCGCGAACTTCTAAGACCTTCTTCATAGTTAAGCCTTTCTTCGATAACGGCATAAAGTGTGCGATGGGGCATAGTAGGGGCTGTGGTTCAAACGTTGAAGAGGCAACGGGCCACGTTGCGAGTATCCACCAAGGCTGTGGGAGCGGTCGCGTGCGTGAGGCGTTGTTGTTTTAGGTACTACACTGCCCACCCCCAACCAACCAACCAACCAACCAACACTCAACCCCTCTGCACATAGCAGGGGGGTTGTTCTATGGGGGAATGCGTGGTGTTTAAATCTGATGCACAATGCACAGTGAAGGAGCATTGCAATGAAGAAACAAACTAAGTGTTTCGTACTAGGAGTCGCATCTGCCTTTGCGGGAATAATTTCATACGAGGTTTTAGATGGTTCCAATATCGGGATTTGGTTGGGCGGATTAGGGCTACTTGCCTTTATGGTCCTCGGGTTAGTAGGGGTTTTTGGTTGTAAGTCTGACTGACTGCGCACTTCAATCACACTCAACCCCTCTGCACATCGCAGGGGGGTTGTCCCTTTGGTGGTTTGGTAAACTCAAGGGATGAGAAATCTCTGCATAGGTTGGGGTTTTGCAATTGTCGTGATCATGTGTTTGATTTGTTTTGTCAGCCTTGGCGGCCATATCGAATTCCAAGCAAACGCGTACAGATTCTCAGGCATCATTTGCTCCTTTGGAATTGCATTGATGCTCCTCGGCATCTCAATGAAGCGGCAGCGATGAGAACATCGCTACTGGTTAACGCAGTTGCAGGGGCGCAGGGGTGCGTGAGAGTGGGGACCTCATAGATTCCCTTAGTTTCCCATTGATGCCATAGATGCCCGTTCTCAGGGTGTTGGCATCAATGGCATCAATGGCATCAATGGCATCAATGGCATCTATGGGCAGGGGCCCCTTAGCGTGCTACCGTAGAGGCATGTACGGGATGATCAATGTCGCAATTCGGGACTTGGTCATGACCCAGTTCGGTGATGAGGCGTGGGGGGCTATCTGCCGAAAGAGCGGTGTCCTAGACAGTGCATTCATTCGCATGGACCAGAATGACGACGCGGTCACGTATGGACTCGTCGCCGCAGCGTCGGACGTGCTGGGCCTTTCTCAGAGCGAAGTGCTGCGAACCTTCGGCGCATATTGGACGCAGTTCACCGCAGAGGAAGGCTACGGTCCATTGCTCGATGCAGCCGGCAAGACGCTCCCGGAACTGCTGCAGAATCTCGATGCAATGCACACCCGACTCGGCACGGCATTCCCAAACTTCAGTCCGCCGTCATTTGAATGTCTCAATGTCACCGATGCCAGCATGGACCTGCACTACCGGTCGTCAAGGGAGGGGCTCGATGATCTGGTCATCGGACTCGTGCAGGGCCTGGGCAGCCGATTCAACGTCGAAGTCAAAGTCGAACAGACCGCCAGCAAAGGCGACGGCGCAGATCACTCGGTGTTTCATGTCCAGTGGCGCTGAATTTCAGATCGACCTTGCTCCAGCAGATCTAGATGGCCCGCTTCCATTCCACCTGTTGATCGACGAGCATCTGCGGATTCAACATGTTGGACGGAGCATCCGACGGTTGTATCCAGAACTGAAGCGAGACGAGCTGCTGAGCCAATGGCTGACGCTTGAGCGCCCCGACAATGCAATTGAGCATATTGACGATCTCTACCATCTGGCGGGTCGACTCATCCTGATGCGGCTCAAGGGCTGCGACCTTCCGCTTCGAGGGCAGTTTCTGCCTTTGATCAATGGACGAGGCGCGATGCTCGTGGCAGCTCCAAACCTGACCGATCCGGATGAGCTGACCACCCATGACCTGCAACTGACAGACTTCGCCACGCACGACACGGCCACTGATCTACTCTTCGCTATCCGCGCCCGCGATGTCACCCTGCGTGAACTCAAGGACGCCATGGAGCGCAAGCGAGTACTCCTGCGTGAACTGGATCATCGCGTCAAGAACAACCTCTCTTCGGTGCTGTCATTGCTGACGCTCACTCGTTCGGAGACATCGGATATCGACCAGTACTACGAAATTCTGGATCGACGCATTCGAGCCCTCGACGCCTCACACACACTGTTGGCCAATTGCCATTGGGGGCCAGTGGATCTTGGCACGTTGGTCGACGCCATTCTGACCCCCTTTGGAGATCAGCATGCTCGGCGGACAGTTAACGGTCCGCCGGTGCGCATTCCAGCGAGGCAGGCCAGCCCACTGGCCATGTCACTTCATGAGCTCGCCACCAACGCGGCCAAGCACGGCGCATGGTTAGGCGACACAGGCTTGGTCGACTTGCAGTGGGAAAAGTCCGCCGACGATCTCCTCCTGTTGTGGACTGAGACGGGTGGATCGCAACCACCGAAGGTAGTGACGGAAGCTGTCGGCTTGTCGATTGTGCGTGGATTCATCGAGCACGAACTCGCCGGCGCGATCTCCATAGACCCCGATACAGCCGGAGTGATCGTGTCGATATCGCTGCCAATGGCTTGACCAAAGCTGCGTTGGGGTTCTTGGCGGAGAGGTCGAAGCTCTCTTGGTCGACGTCGCTGGCTTTGATGGTCCAGGACTTCTCGCTTTCAGCGAAGGTCTTCTGCAGCTTGACGAACTCCTTGAGGTCGTCGTCATTGAGCTGGTTGGGGTGAATCATGATCGCCCGGACCTGGGCATCGCCAGTGAAAGTAGTCCCACCGCGTTGGGTAGGTTGAGCGTCTTGTTGCTGATGATCCTTTGGTTGGTGCCGGCCATGGCGTCGCTCCGCCTTTTCGTTGATGGGGCAGAGTTCGAAGGTCGCCCTGCCATGATCGAAAGGAGCAGGAGCGACGAGGGCTTATTCTTGGTCAACTTGTTGAGTCGGTTGCATGTAGACGCGTAGTAAGCGCGTAGTGGCTGGGCTCGTATAGCCAAGCAGGTTATTTCAACTGTTACAGTTAGGTGGACCTGCTTTGCCAAGGTGCGTTGGTGTCATTGCCTGAATGCCGAGGCATGGAGAAAGTCCGATGAAGAGCATCTGTTTAGCCGTTGCCTGTCTGACCATCACTTCTATCGCTGCAACTGACGTGCTTGAGGTTCCAGGTGATGTGAGATGCATAAACTCAACCCAGAGTGCGGCATAGATGCCTGTATGGAATTAGGAAAGACTCAAAAATGGTCATGAGATTTGCAATTGTTATAGCCGTTTTATTTTTCGGATTTGTCTTTATGTTCTACGATTCGGGAAATTCAGCAATTCGCCCGATAGCGGGCAAGGTAACGGATCCAATTTTACTTCCTGTCATTGAGAAGTTTGCCGATGCAGTTGATGCAAGCCCAAGCCAACCGAATCCTCGCATGCAACTTGGAATGACGTATGAGGGTGCCGGATTGAGTCAACTTGCAGAGGCAACATACGCACAATACGTTGAGCAGTTTCCAGAACGTTTAATCGGTTGGTATCGCGTGGCAATCGTACAGCATCGAATGGGTGAAGTTGAGAAAGCAATACAATCACTTGAAAACGCTACGGAAGTAGCGGGCGAAAATATGGATGCGCCACATTGGCAACTCGGATTTTGGTATATAGATGTCGGAAATTTTGAGGGCGCAGCGAAACAAGTTGCAATCGCTGATTCAAAAAGATCGAACTCTGTACAAGTACAAATTGCAAGGGGAAGAATTGCCCTTGAGACTGGCGATCCGGAATCAGCAATTGAGATTTTGGACAACAATCGTTTGATTGAACAAATTCCAGATGGGTATGTATATCAGTTGCTTGGTAGAGCGTATCGAGCTACGGGTGATGAAGAAAAATCACGGGAAGCGTGGAACAGGGCAGGACAGAAGAAACCGAAGTGGGCTGATCCTTGGACGAAGAATGTAGTAACCCATACTGTTGGTTTGAACGTGCTGAGGCAAGAGATTTTGAAACATATGCGGGCGGGTGAGTTTGCAATGGCCAGGCAAATCATCGATGAATATCTTGTTTTTAATAAAGAAGCTCTCGCTATTCGTCGGCTCGATGCGGCATGCGATCTAGAACAGGGAAAAATAGATAGTGCATTGAAAAAGTATGCCATCCTCCTTTTGGAAAATCCTAAAGACACATTTACCATGCGTCTACTTGCAACATTGCGAATGAGGACAAAACAGTTTCAGAGTCCTGAGGAAGTCGCAATTACAAAGGGAATTCTCGACACGATTTTCACTATGACTCCCGATGACGAGAAAGCGAAAGCACTACTTGATAGGTTGCCGACTAAATGAGATTCCTCCTTCTATTTTTATTCTCGTTTATTCTTGTTGGGTGTTCTAAACCGAAAGAACAAGTAGAACAAGTGAAGCCATGGTTCGCAGATGAAGCAAAGGAACGCGGTTTTGACTTTGTGTGGGAGTCAGGTTTTAACGGCTATCCCTACAACCCTGAGATAGTGTCAGGTGGTCTTGCATTGTTTGATGTTGATGGCGATGAGGATGTCGATATTTATGTAGTGCAGGGTGGTTCAATTGCAAATCCAGACCAAACCGAATTCGCAAATCAACTTTTTTTAAATGATGGCAAGGGTTATTTTGTAAATGCTACTCAGGGTTCGGGTGCAGGTGATACGCACTTTGGAACTGGCGTAACGACGGGGGACTACGACAACGATGGCGACCTTGATATATACATCTCGAATGTTGATGGGAACGTGTTGCTACAAAACGACAGTAGTGGAAAGTTTACCGATGTCACGTCTCAAGCAGGCGTTGGAGAATCGAGGTGGAGTGCAAGTTCAGCGTTCTTTGATATGGAGAACGATGGTGACCTTGATTTGTATGTGGCGAATTACATCGACTGGACTCCAGAGACGGAACGTGAGTGCAAGGCAGTTGGACAAGCTGATTATTGCTCCCCGGGTGCGTACGATGCGCCTGCGAAGGACACGTTATACAGAAACAATGGCGATGGAACCTTCACAGATGTTTCAGAAGAGTCAGGTGTTCGCGCTATTTGGGGTAATGGTCTTGGAGTTGTTGTCGGTGATGTGAATGGCGATGGTTTTCTAGATGTCTTTGTTGCGAATGATCAGGTGAATAATCAGCTCTGGATGAATCAAGGTGACGGTACATTTGTCGACGATGCTTTGTTTACTGGGGTTGCTGTTGATGCAAACGGTCAGCCAAAGGCAGGGATGGGTACTGATTTTGCAGATGTAAACAACGATGGCTTACTCGATTTGCTTGTCGTGAATTTTTTTGGCGAAACGGATTCGTTATTCATTAATGGTGGAGGTTGGTTTAATGACGGAACTCTTGGAAGTGAGTTGTCTCCAATATCTCGTATGTACACCCGTTTCGGCACTGGCTTTCGAGATTTAAACAACGATGGCATGCTCGATATATATATGTCCAATGGAAAGGTGCAACGTGCAGATGCAATGTTGACAACTGATCCGTATGCTGAACACAATGTTTTGATCCAAGGGATGGACGGGGGGCGGTTCAAAGAAGTGACACCTAAGGGCGGCACGATTGCGGAACTCTTGCATACAAGTCGCGGGATTGGATATGGCGATGTCAATGCTGATGGTGCAGTTGACATTGTAGTTATAAACCGAGATGCGCCAGCGTACTTGTTGATCAATCAAAATCCAGAAGGTGGTAAATTCGTCAAGTTGCGTTTGGTGAATAAACACGGAGCGCCTGCGCAGGATGCAGTTGTGCGATTTACACTCGGTGATAAGAGAATACGACGCGAAGTACGAACAGGGGGCGGGTATTGTTCAGCGCACGATCCTACGCTTCATATTGGTCTTGGAAATGAGAACTCAATTTCGATGATTGAAGTGACATGCTCCAATGGTTCAAAGCAGGTGATTAGCAACGTAGACGCGGGCGAAGTCAGAACAATTCACCAAGGCAAGTAACACCTGCTATCCCGAGAAATTAAACAAAGTGGGTCTAAAAGCGGGTGAGGCGATTCGAACGCCCGACATTCACGTTGGCAACGTGCACGCCCCCCTTGGGAAGTACAGACACAGCAAGTACTTG
>Ga0315336_1007470_pt1 | contig 10439 bp, 12 predicted proteins | sample ASW5metaG_FD_204512 | JGI IMG/M metagenome (GOLD analysis project Ga0315336, IMG submission 204512) | Ammonia-oxidizing marine archaeal communities from Monterey Bay, California, United States - ASW #5 | ecosystem: Environmental > Aquatic > Marine > Intertidal zone | place: USA: California... | reverse complement strand
CTGGGATTTTTCCTTCAGCGGTCTCAAGACTTCCGTTCTTCACCAGGTTCAGGATCTCAAGAGTGGGGGGCTCTCTGCCGCCGGATTGCCCCTGAACGATTTGGCTGCCAGCTTCCAGCAAGCTGTGGTGGATGTCCTCGTGGGCAAAACCAAAGCGGCCGCTGAAGAGTTTGATGCCAAAGAGATCCTTGTTGCCGGCGGTGTTTCTGCCAATCAGGCCCTGCGCGAAGCCGTTAGTTCCGCCGTCGATCTGCCTGTGCATTTGCCTCCGCTCGAATTATGCACCGATAACGCCGCCATGATCGCTGCCGCAGGCTACTACCGTTTCGCGCTCGGCGAACCCGATGGCCTGGATGTGGATGTGCAGCCGAACTGGAATTTAGCAAAATCTTGACATAGACCAAATGTTCTAATACAATCTCTTGTACTGCGATGCGAGAGATGCTTAAGCCACAAAACCCCCAATCACTTAGGCAAACAAACATCAACGATGTCTTGGGTCTGCCGCCGCTTGCGCGGCCCGGGCAAATCTATCTGATTACCGGGCAGAGCCCACTAATCAGGCCGCTGGTACAGGAGTTGCTGCACCGCTTCGCCATTTTGGGAGAACTGCGCGTGATACTGGGAGGCAATCGCTTTTCTCTCGAAAGGCTGCCCATATTACTTGGCGATGATATTGCCCGGCTCCCCGAAGTATTAAATGGCGTAAAGATATCTCGCGGGGAGACCTGCTATCAACTGCTCGATGCCCTAAAGCAAACAGAAACGAGCCCGATCCCCCTAGTCGTAATGGATATGCTCGATTCTTTCTACAATGAAGATCTCACTGAGCGCGAAGTGGAACGCGTCCTCGCAGATAGCCTTGCCCATGTGCAGCGCCTCAGCAAAAAGGCGCCCTTGTTGCTCAGTGCCTCGGCCAACCCTGGCAGGGAGCAGCTGCTAAAGGCATTGCGCGATATCGCCGAATACGCCATTGAACTGAACCCCGAAGACAACGGACAGGCTGCTTCACAGCTTGATCTTCTCTGAGCCAACATGGGCCATACACTTCCAACCATCACCGGGCACTTCGATCGTTTTAACTCCAACATCGCTCTCTTCAGGCGTGCCCTGCGCCGCGCAGACCAAATTGCCCTGGATTCTTTGCTCAGCGAAGCCCGCCAACATTTGCCAGCCGCAAGCTACGCAGCCAATGTGCTCCCCGGGATTAGCTTCTTGCTCTGCCTACTTCTCGAGAAGAGCAAACAAGCCGAGCGTCACGAGGCCGAGTTCGAAAAATTACGCAGAGAATTCCGCGCAGAGCTGGATAATCTTCGTGAAGAGTTCGCGCTTGAAAAGGCCAAACTGCGCACCGAATACTTTCTTGAGACAAAGAACGATGCCCCAAGTAGAAAAGTCTGAACTTACTGGCTGGCTCTTTGATGTATATCCTCATAACCAGGAAGGCCTCGTACTTTGGTTCATCGGCGAAGATGGAAAACGCTATCGCCTCAACCAGGATTTCCCGGTTAGCTTCTACATAGGGGGCAGCAATCAGCAATTGCGTGCGCTTTGGACATACTTGCGCAAAGCGCACCCCGATCTGCATCTACGCAAAGAAGAACGCAACGAGCTTTTTGAGGGCCCCATCGACGTCCTCGCAATCCGCGTAGATATGCCCGCCCGCCAGCCCAAGCTTTTTCGAAAACTCCACAACTTGTTCCCTGGCTTGGACTATTACGATGCAGATATTGCCGTTCCGCTTCGCTATCACTCTGCCTTCGATCTCTTCCCATTAGCCTATTCCCATATCACCTTGTCCGCTCAGGGCAAGGTCGATTCCATTCGCTCACTAGACGACCGCTGGAGCTTGCAGCCCAATATTCCTGATTTGCGCATCCTGAACATTGAGCCCGATACTGATCCCAGGCATTCGTCCCCCACTGCACTAAAACTGCACTTTGCTGGTCAAGCCGAAAGCCTGCCCACCAGTGATGCAGGCGACTTGCTCACACGCTTAATTCGTCTGATCGATTCCTATGACCCAGATATCATCTCTACTCGTTTTGGCGATCAATGGCTTTTCCCGCATCTATTTGCTATTTCCAAAGAATTGAACATTCCCTTTAACCCAAACCGGGATAAGACCAGATCGCCCATTCAGGGGGAAGCCAAAAGTTATAGCAGCTATGGTCGCATGGTCCACCAGGATCAGCAGACTCTCTTGCTGGGGCGCGCCCATTTTGACCCCCAAAATTCTTTGTCTTTCGAGGAGCTAGATCTATCGGGGACTTACGAACAAGCCAAAGTAACTGGCTTGTCCTTGCAAAAAGCATCTCGCCGCAGCACGGGCGGCGGTTTCACCGCCATGCAGGTGCGGGAAGCGCTGCAGAATGACATCCTCATCCCGCTGAACAAAAAGCAGCGCGAAAGATATAAAAGCGCGGCTCAGCTGGTCAAGGCAGACAATGGTGGCATCATTTTTCAGCCCATCATTGGTTTGCACCGCGACGTGGCTGAGATTGATTTCTTTTCCATGTATCCCAGCATCATGAGCGAATGGAACATCTCCCCGGAAACCGTCGGCGTTACCGGGAAAAGCAACCGGACAGTACCCGGCCTGGATAAGCCCATTTCGCAGGATCATACTGGCATCGTTCCCAGTATCCTCAAACCAGTTTTGGATAAGCGCCGCGAGACAAAGCGGCTCCAACGCGAGGAATCTGACGATCCCGCCTATGCCCGCTACCTCAAGTCCACAAATTCATCCCTTAAGGGCTTGGGCTGGGTATCCTACGGTTATCAGGGATTTAGCGGAAATCGCATTGGCAGCATCGAGGCTCACGAAGTGATCAACGCCGTTAGCCGCGAACTGCTCTTGCGCGCAAAAGAGGTCGCCGAAGAGGATGGCTGCCTTGTTCTGCACGCCTACGTAGACAGCCTCTTTGTCACTCACCCGCACTACAGCTCCGAAGAAGATTTCTCTCCACTTATTGATCAAATGGACAAGCGCACAGAAATTACCCTCGAACTTGAAGGTGTTTTTCGCTGGCTCATTTTCCTGCCCTCCAAACAAAATCCCAACGTGCCAGTTCCCAACTGCTACTTTGGCATGTTCAAAAATGGAAAACTGAAAACTCGTGGCATCATGGCTCGTCGAAACGACACTCCCCACTTTATCAAAGATGTTCAAATGGAGGCGATCAAGATACTTGCCAGAGTGAAGAACTTCGATCATCTCCGCGATCATATACCCAAGATAGCTGCCTATCTCAAAACTCAATTCATCTATATGCTTAGTGGCGATGTGCCGCTGGAGGACATGAGCACAACGCAAAGGCTCAGCAAAGACTTGGAAGATTTCAAAGTGGCCTCAGCTGCAGCCAGGGCAGCCGCGCAGCTTAAGAACATTGGCAAAAGAGTTGGCGCCGGACAAAGCGTTCGCTACCTGCGCGTGCTGGGCAGCCCCGATGTGCTCCCCCTTGAAATGGTCCAGCAGCTAGACAAACCCAGCCTGGATTATGCCTGGTACCAGGAAGCCTTCCTTCGCGCTGCGCATGAAGTCTTGCAGACTTTTGGTGTGGACAAAGAAGTACTGCGTGATTGGCTGCACGGCAGTGAAAGCTACTTTGCCCCAGAAGATTATGCACTGGGGGGCAAGAAAGATTTTCCCTTGTTCGAATATACAAGCACTCAGCAGAGAAGTCATTAATCTTCTTTTTCTTCTTTGGCTTACAATAAAGCCATGTCCGCACCTAATCTGCACTCCAGCAAAGATCACAAAAAGATTGCCTCCAGACAGGGCAATGTGAAATTTGCCATTGTCACTGTCAGCGATTCGCGCACCGCGGAAAACGACACCAATGGGCACTACCTGCGTGAGCAAATCTCAGCCTTAGGGCACGAGAATGTGGCTTACCATTTGATTAAGGACGAACCCGATCAAGTCGCAGACGTCTTAGAAGAGTTAACTGCCGGAGAAGCTCAATTTCTGCTTTTTAACGGCGGAACAGGTATTTCCCCGCGCGATACCACCTACGATGTCCTCAGCAAAGCACTGGAGAAAACGCTCCCGGGTTTTGGCGAACTATTCCGCATGCTCAGCTATGAGCAGGTAGCTGCTGCAGCCATGTTGTCCAGAGCGGTCGCTGGAGTGTATAAAGGAAAAGTGGTTGTTTCCACCCCAGGATCGCCTGCCGCAGTCCGCCTGGCCTGGGAGAAATTGATCATGCCCGAAATCCAACATTTGGCTTGGGAAGTGGCCCGTTAATTGGTATAATGTGCCCTTGCTAAGGAGCAGTTGAATGTCCAGAAAATGCAATGTAACCGGCAAAAAGCCGAGCTTTGGCAATAATGTGCCCTTCTCGCACAAGAAAACGCGCCGTCGCTGGAATCCAAACATCCAGGATAAGCGCATTTGGGTGCCTGAGCTGAACCGATTCGTCAAGATTCGCTTGTCCACGCGCGCCTTGCGCAGCATTGATCGCGTGGGTCTGATGCCCTTCTTGCGCAAAAAGAACCTCAGGCTCAAGGACGTAGTTTCCTAAGCATCAATGACTGATCACGTCGCTTACAAGACCAAAGAACAGTCTGAGGCTTTAGCTCGTTTGCTCGCTAATCCTCGCGTGGAATTAATCCGCGTGGCTGGCCCTCAGGATTGCTCAACTGCCCAAACGGTGCAGGGGGCCTATAGCAAAAACGACGTTCCAGAACTACCCATCTCGGCTTGCTCAAGATCAGGTGGCTGCATTTGTGCCTATAAGCCGATGTTGAACGATATCTATCCTTAAAGAGGAATACTATGTCTGAAGATTCAAGACCACGCCGTGGAGGAAGAGGTGGCGGCTCCCGATATTATCGTCGCCCCAGAGTTGATCCCTTTGAAGCGGATAAATCACTCAAAATCGACTACAAGGACAAAGCCTTACTCAAGCGCTTTCTAACCCCTGAAGGCAAAATTCGTCCCCGCCGACAAACTGGCGTGAACGCCCGCAATCAACGTAAGCTGGCTCGCGCTATCAAGCGTGCCCGTCATATTGCATTGCTTCCTTATACGGACGAAAACCTCGAGTAGATGTCTTCTTGCTACAATCAAAAAGAGCCCCAATTGGGGCTCTTTTTTTTTTTATAGGTAATATGCGGCTAGCCCAGCAGTGTTGCCAGCAATGCTTTTTGTGCATGCATGCGATTGTGCGCTTGTGGGAATAACAAAGACTGCGCACCATCTGCAACCTCATCTGTGATCTCCTGACCTCGGTGCGCCGGCAGGCAGTGCATCACCATTGTGCTGGCCTTGGCCTCTGCCAGGAGTTCACTATTCACTTGATAGGGAGGAAATAGCGCTTCACGTTTCTTCATCTCCTCTTCCTGGCCCATGCTCACCCAGGTGTCCGTGTAAATCACATCCGCATCTCTGACAGCTTCTTTCGGATCTTCAAAAAGGCTAATCGAACTGCCGCTCTCCTTCGCAATTGTATGCCCAAGTTCAATTGTGTCTTTGGGCATATCGTAGCCTTTTGGGTTAGCGATGGCAAAATCCCATTCCAATTTAGCCGAGATATGCATCAGCGAAACGGCAACATTGTTTCCGTCTCCAACATAGCTCACTTTCAGTCCCTTGCCTGGCTTATCGAAGTGCTCGTAGATGGTCATCGCATCCGAAATGGCCTGGCAGGGATGGTTGTAATCGCTCAATCCGTTAATCACAGGCACATCCGACCATTTAGCCAGTTCAAGCACATGCTCATGATCAAAAACCCGTGCCATCACCCCATCTACGTACCCGGCCAAGACCCGCGCCACATCTGAGATGGCTTCGCGTTTTCCCAATCCGATCTCTGCCGGAGATAAGTAAAGAGCATAACCGCCCAGATGCTGCATGCCCATTTCAAAGGAAACCCTTGTGCGCAAACTGGGTTTTTGAAAGACCATCGCCAGCGATTTGCCCTGAAGCTGAGACTTATTCCCTCCCGCTTTATATTCAGCTTTAAGTTCCGTAGCAAGTTCTAATAATCCTAAAAGCTCTTCTGAACTGTGGTCTGCAACTGCCAAAAAATTGTTCATTAATGTCTCCAAAAGTGTTTGAAAATTAGCTCGGGCAGTATATCACGGTGAGCCAATAGGGCTCAGGTATAATCCCAAAAGAAGCAATTTTTGGAGGATAAATGGCAGAAAAGAAAATACGTGTCCTTGTTGCAAAACCCGGTCTTGATGGGCACGATCGCGGCGCTAAGGTCATCGCACGCGCGCTGCGCGATGCGGGCATGGAAGTCATCTACACCGGCCTGCGCCAAACGCCGGAAATGATCGCCGAAGCAGCCCTCCAGGAAGATGTAGATGCTGTTGGATTATCTATTCTGTCTGGCGCCCATATGGCCTTAGTCCCCCGCATTCTGGAATTGCTCGCTGCCAATGGCCAGGGTGACGTCCTCCTTTACCTTGGCGGCATCATTCCAGATGAAGATGTCCCTCGTCTTTCGGAAATGGGGGTTGCAGGCGTGTATGGTCCAGGGTCCTCAACAAAAAAGATCGTCGAAGATATTCGCCAAACGATGCGCCAATCGGCCTAAGATTGATAGGTGATAGGCGCTCATGAGTTTGCAGCAATCTATTCTTAACGGCGACCGACTAGCCCTTTCACGCTTACTCACAGAAATTGAAAATGGAAGTGACCAGGGACACCAGGCCCTAAATGATCTCTTCAAGCACACTGGTTCAGCCCATCTAATTGGCGTAACTGGCGCACCCGGAACGGGGAAATCATCCCTGGTCAATCGTTTAGTCCAGCATTATCGCAATCCCTCCGCTCAGCAAAAATCAAAACGCATAGCGGTTGTTGCCGTTGACCCAAGCAGCCCCTTCAGTGGTGGAGCCGTGCTCGGCGATCGCATCCGCATGAACGATCTGGTTGGCGATAATGGTGTCTTTATCCGTTCGATGGCTTCCCGAGGCTCCCTGGGTGGCTTGGCGGCCACAACAGCTGGCCTTGTCCAGGCCTTTGATGCGGCTGGCTACGACATCATTTTCATTGAGACGGTGGGTGCTGGTCAGGCCGAAGTGGATATCGCCAAATTGGCCCACACTACGCTGGTGGTGGAAGCACCCGGCTTGGGTGACGATGTCCAGGCCATTAAAGCAGGGATATTGGAAATAGCCGATATCCTGGTGCTTAACAAAGCAGATCGCCCCGGCGTGGAATCAGCAGAGCGCGCCCTAAAGGGCATGCTCCAGCTTGGGCATCCTATTGAAAAAGTGTTTCACCATCATGGCCGCAGCGAGCAGATCAATACAGAGGAAGAAAGCGAACAGGACGCAGATGAATGGATTACTCCTCTCCATCGCCTTATTTCCACAGATGGAACGGGACTTAACGAGCTTGTTAAGTCCATTTCCAAGCACAGAGAATATTTAGAAGCGAGCGGCGATTTGGCCCGGCGTGATCGTGCCCGCCTTGAAAGTGAAGTGGACGATTTACTGCAGCTTGAAATGATGCTTCGCTGGAGGGACAGTACACCACCAGATATCTACCAGGCAACAATAGACAAACTGACCAATCGCCAGCTTTCCCCTCGTCAGGCTGCGGCTATTCTGCTGAACGGAGATGATAGCCAATGATATATGGAGACCGTATCCGCCTTCGCCCTGCTGAGCGCGAAGATCTACCCACCTTCATTTCGTGGCTGGCCGATCCTGAGATTCGCAAAGGAATTAGTCGGCACCTGCCCATGTCTATTGCTCAGGAAGAAATATGGTTCGAAAACATGCTCAAGAGGCCAGAAAACGAGCAAACATTAGTGCTTGAAATTATGCAGGGGAAGAAATGGAATCTGATTGGCACCTGTGGATATCACAATATTGATTGGCGCGCCCGCAGTGCAGAGCTCGGCATCATGATCGGCGAAAAGAAGGAATGGAACAAGGGCTATGGAACTGAAACAATGCAGCTCCTGCTTAAGCATGGTTTTCTTGTCCTCAATCTAAATCGCATGGATCTCTTAGTCTTTGAAGAAAACTTAGCTGCAGTTCGCGCATACGAAAAAGCAGGCTTTGTCCATGAAGGTCGCTTGCGAGAGGCGCAATACAGTGAAGGGGAGTATAAAGATGTAATAGTGATGAGCGTGCTGCGCTCGGAATGGAAGCAATAAAGTGGTAAAGCTTAGACATCTCACAGGAGTTTTCAATGGCTAAATCAAAAGGATCCAGCAAGGAAGGCCTATATGGCGACATCAAGCTCTTTGCAGGAGATTCCAATCCTGATTTGGCAGACAAAATTGCCGATTATTTGAAACTCCCCCTAAGTGGCCGAGATGTACAAGAGTTTTCAAATGGCAATTTGATGGTCCGCTTGCACGGCAGTGTACGTGGACAGGATGTCTACGTCATCCAATCCACTTCCCGCCCTGTGCATCGCAGCCTTATGGAGCTATTGATCACATTACAAACCTTGCGCCTGGATTCTGCCGGACGCATTACCGCAGTTATTCCCTATATGTCCTATGCGCGTTCCGACAAGAAAGATCAACCCCGCGTCCCCATCGTCGCCCGCCTGGTCGCCGATATGATCGAAGTCGCTGGCGCGGATCGCTACATGACCCTCGACTTGCACGCCGGGCAAATTCAGGGCTTCTTTTCCATCCCTGGCGATGTGCTCACCGCTTTCCACATCCTCGGGAATTACGCAGAAGAACTCTGCAAGAAATTGGATAATCCCACTGTAGTCAGTGTGGACCTGGGCTTTGCCAAACGTGCCCGTAATTTTGCCGAGCGCCTCAATGTTCCGCTTGCTCTGATCGAAAAACGCCGTTCAACGAAGGACGGAAAAACGGAAGCTTTCAACCTGGTCGGTGAAGTGAAGGGTCGCGACGTCATCCTTTTGGACGATGAGGTGGACACCGCTGGGTCAGTCGTGGATGCTGTCAATCTCTTGGAAAAAAGTGGTGCCAAACGAATTTACCTTGTCTTTGTCCACGCTGTACTTTCCGATCCAGCCATTGACCGCCTTAATTCCCTCCCTCTAACTGGGATAGTTACCACCGATACAGTACCCATTTCCGAAGATAGAAAGAAAAAACTTGGCAAAAAGCTCACGATTCTGACGGTCGCTGAATTGCTTGGCGAAGTGATTCAGCGGGCACACGAAGGCCGCAGTGTAGGCGCCATGTTCAACGAATAGCAATCCCGTATGCCCGAACTCCCAGAAGTCGAAAGTGTCGCCCGCTCCTTAGTTTCAGGCCAGGGAGTAAGTAAAGGGATTCTCGGTCAAACTTTTTCTAAGGCCGTTTTAAGCTGGAATAAAACTGTGGCATTGCCTTCAGCAGCTTCCCTAAAACGCCGCATACCGGGGCAGCAAGTGCTTGGGGTGGGGCGCCGTGGAAAATTTATTCGCATTGATCTCTCGAACGAGACTATTCTTATCCACTTGCGCATGAGCGGCGATCTCATTCTTGGGCATTCAGAAAAAGCCTTGGGCAAGCATTCCCGCCTGCGTTTCTATTTCGAAAACGGTCTGCAAATGAGTTTCAATGATCCTCGTAAATTTGGCCGAGTCTGGCTCCTCGAAGATCCGGAAGAAGTGCTCTCCAAACTCGGGCCTGAGCCACTCGACTCATCTTTATCTCCCGCCGATTTTTATGAGCGCCTTCATCCGCGCAAGCGCCAATTGAAAGCCCTTTTACTCGATCAGGCATTCCTGGCTGGGATTGGGAATATTTATGCAGATGAGGCTCTCCACGCAGCAAAACTACACCCGCTCAGGCTCGCTCACAGCATTTCGCGCAAACAATCAAATGCCTTATTCAAAGCTATACAGTCAGTATTAGAGGAGGGCATCCGCCGCAACGGCGCCAGTATAGATTGGGTGTATCAGGGTGGCGAATTCCAGAATTATTTCGCGGCCTATCAGAAAACGGGCGAGCCCTGCCCACGCTGCGCCACTCCCATTGAGCGCATGGTGCTGGGCCAGCGCGGCACGCACTATTGCCCCTTTTGCCAGCCGGCTCCATAAAAGTATCGCGAAAGTCTAAGCGGCTTGAATGCTTGTTCGCCCCTCATCATCCATCACCAATTTCCCCGCAGTCATCGTTGTATCGTGCTCAAATATCAAAGTGGCTTCATGCTCTATCGCCCATGTCTGCCATTTTTTCTTGCTACGGATATTTTCTAAAGGCTCCACATCATAAGCTGTCACCCATCCTAGGCGTTCCATGTGCACAGCAAATGTGGCTAGGTCGGCCACATAAAAAACTGGAGCGCCATCATCTTCCAGCAAAATGCACTGATGTCCGCGTGTATGCCCAGGGGTCACCACACAGCGAACCTCCTTCGTTACCTCAGAATCTCCGTGCAGAAATCGAAACTGTCCTTGCTCCCAAATCGGCACAAAGTTCTCTGCCAGATAGGTGGATCGAGTACGCAGGTCTGGGTTCATCGCATCGGCCCATTCCATTCTTTGCACCCAATAT
>Ga0315336_1007469_pt1 | contig 10439 bp, 12 predicted proteins | sample ASW5metaG_FD_204512 | JGI IMG/M metagenome (GOLD analysis project Ga0315336, IMG submission 204512) | Ammonia-oxidizing marine archaeal communities from Monterey Bay, California, United States - ASW #5 | ecosystem: Environmental > Aquatic > Marine > Intertidal zone | place: USA: California... | reverse complement strand
GTATTAGGGGCTATGGTTTCCTCACGCAGGGTGAGGGCACGGCGGACATCTTCGTTCACATCGAAACGTTGCGTCGTGAGGGAATCACCAATCTCGAACCGGGTCAGCAAGTACGGGTGAAAATCGGCCGCGGCGGCAAGGGCATGCAGGCGGCCGAAGTTCAAATCATCTGACCACGTTTTTGTGTCCACCGTTGGGGTGCTTGCGCGCGCAGGATCGCGTCGCCGTTGCTGGCGGCGAATAGCGTTATTGCGCGTTGTCGGTCTCGGCATCGAGAGAGAAGCTGTCGGTTTGCCACGGCAACAGCCGGCGCAGCAGTGCGTCCAGGGTGAACCACAACAATACGCCGAATACCGCCAGAACCAACAGGGCAGCGAACATCAGGTCGATCTGCATGCGGCCGTTGGCCTGCAACATCAAGAAGCCGAGGCCGGCGCTTGATCCGACCCATTCGCCGACCACCGCGCCGATCGGCGCGACGGCCGCCGCCACGCGAATGCCCGACGCCAGGGCCGGCAGTGCCGCCGGTACCCGTATCCGAAACAGCAGAATTGCCGTTTGCCGCCAGGCTGAGCCGTGCCCGGCGGTCATGGTTTGCGCTAAATCGATCCAGCCGCTTTCGGTGCGTCGCAAGCCGTCGAGGAAAGCGGCGGTGACCGGAAAGAAGATGATGAGCATGGCCATCACGACCTTCGATGCCATGCCGTAGCCGATCCACAGCACCAGGATCGGCGCCAATGCGAATACCGGCACCGCTTGGCTTGCCACCAGGATCGGCAACAGCCAGCGCCGCGCCGGCCGAAACGCCGCCACCGTCAGGGCTCCGACGACACCGAGCAAGGTGCCGAATACCAAGCCCAGGACGATCTCGGCGATCGTTACACCGGCATGATCGACGATCAACGGCCAGCGCTCGACTAGGGTCGCGGCGACACGGTGGGGCGCGGGCAGAATGTAGTGCGGCACGCCGGTTGCCGTGACGATCAATTGCCAGACCGCGAGCAGCCCGGCAAGCACGATCGGCCAGCGCAAGTAAGACTGCCAGTTCATGACCCGCCGCCGGTGCGCATGCCAAGCCGAGCCATCAGTTCCCGTTGGAACGGGACCAGGCTTTGATCGGTTGGCTCACGCGGCGTCGGGCCGGGCGGCGACAGCGCCTGGTCAAGCCGCGCCGGCTCGCCGGTCATGACATGGATGCGATGGCCGAGGCGCAGGGCTTCGCTTGGGTCGTGGGTGACCAGCAGCACCGTCCGGCCGCCGAGCAATTCGGCAGCCATGGCCTGCAGCCGATAGCGGTTCAGCGCGTCGAGCATGGAGAACGGTTCGTCCATCAGCACGATCGGCCGGTCTTCCATCAGGGTTCGGGCCAGCGCCGCGCGCTGGCGCATGCCGCCGGACAGCGCCGACGGTGGATCGTGTTCGCGGCCGGCCAGACCGACTTGGCCGATCAGCCGGCGGGCTCGGTCGATGGCGCGCGGTTCGCCGCGTAGCCGGCGGCCGAGGGTGACGTTTCCAAGCACGTCGAGCCAGGGCAGCAACAAGTCGCGTTGATCCATGTACGCGACGCGTCCGGTCAACGGGCCGCCGTCGGAACAGACGAAACGATCGCCCGGTTCTGGCGGCGCCAGCCCGGCCAACAGGCGCAACAAGGTGCTTTTGCCGACCCCGCTCGGCCCCAGCAAACAGGTGACGGCGCCGCCGGCCACCGACATGTCGAGCGCTTCAAACAACACCCGGCCGCCAAGGCTGTGGCGAACCACATGCAGGTCGACGGTGATGCCGTCGCCCGGTAGGTTCGTCGTCGCTGGATCATGTTCGTTCATGGCCGGCGGACCATGGCATAACCTTGTTGGTGCAACAATGCCGGCGCGGCGCTAGATCAAACTGCATAAAAAGGGAATCATTTTGATGCAGATAATTTGATCTGTTTCAAAGTGTTAGAGCAACTTGTCTGCGTTCGAATGAACGCAGGTTGCTCTAGCGGCGGCCGGGATGACCGGCTACAAAGAACCGTTATGAGCGGTTGGATCAACAGGCGGTGGGCGGCTATCGGGCTTGGCATCTTGCTGAGCCTGGCGGTGTTCGGCGGTCGCGCCGGGGCCGAAGAGCGGACGTTTTCGCCGCTGGTCGTCGATACCGCCGGCGGGGCCAAGCAGTTTCGGGTCGAGATCGCCGACACGCGGAAGGCGCGCCAGCGCGGGCTTATGTACCGCCGCAGCCTGGCCGATGAATCCGGCATGCTATTCAATTTTCGCCGTGACGAAGTAATTTCGATGTGGATGAAAAACACCTTGATTCCGCTCGACATGATTTTCATCGATAGGCAGGGGCGCATTGTACGCGTCCATGCGCGCGCCATCCCGGGGTCGCTGGCCGGCATCACCTCGGGCAAGCCGGCGCGCGCGGTGCTTGAGCTGGCCGGCGGCAGTGCCGCGCGGTTCGGCATCAAGGCCGGCGACGTGGTCCGCCACACGATCTTCAACAACAGCGACTGAATGCCGAACAGCGGATGACCGATGACCCAGAAAATCTGCAGGCGGTCGCACCGCCGGCAGGATTTGAGCCCTATAGTTCGAGCAGCCCCTATACCGAGCTCAGCGGGCCGTTTTTCCAGCGCGAACTGGCCGACGGCGGTTTCGTGCGGGGGTTCCGCGTATTGCGCCAACACACCAATGCAGCCGGTTACGTGCATGGCGGATTGCTGATGACATTTGTCGACACGGTCATGGGCCAGGCCGTGGGCCGTGCCATCGACGGGCCGGCGTTGACCATCCGCATGAGCACGAATTTTTTACAGCCGGCGCGGCTCGGCCAGTGGGTCGAGGGTCGCGGCCGCGTCGTGCGCACGACCCGGGAGATCATCTTCGTGACCGGCGACGTCACCGTCGGCCGCCGCACGGTGCTGGCGGCGGAAGGCATGTTTCAGCGCATCCGTAGCGTCCGACGGTGAGTGCCGTCCCGGTCTACAGATGCGTACGCAGAAAGGCGAGGGTGCGGTCCCATGATTGTGCTGCCGCTACGGCGTTATGCGCCTCTACGGTTTCATTAAAGAAGCCATGGGCTGCGTCGTAGCGGTACAGTTCATGAACCTCGACAGCGCCTTTTAAAGTCGCTTCCAGCGCATTGACCGCGTCCGGCGTGCACCAATCGTCTTGGTTGGCGAAATGGCCTTGAAAGGGCACCCGAATAGTCGCGGGATCGGCCTGTTCGACGGGCGGAATGCCGTAATAGCAGACCCCGACGTCACAGTCGGCGAGCTTGACCGAGGCGATCACGGTCAAGGCACCGCCCATGCAAAAGCCCATGACCGCGACCTTGTCGCAAGAGCCTTTGAGATGCTGCAGTGCTCCGGCCACATCGGTTTCCGTCGCGCCGACCCAATCCAGGCCGGACATCATGTGGTTGGCCTCATCGGGCTCGCCGGTGACCCGGCCGTCATAGAGGTCGGGCGCCAAGGCATTGAACCCTTCGGCAGCAAAGCGATCGGCGACACCACGGATTTGGTCGTTCAAACCCCACCATTCCTGGATGACGACAACGCCGGACCGCGATCCCTCGGCAGTTGCCAAATGACCGGATGCGCTTTTGCCGCCGGGACAGTCGAACGTGATGGTTTTTCCCATGACAGTCTCCTCCCTAAAGTCGCCATTGTAACGCAAAGGTCATGGCACACCATAGTGATGGCCCGTTAGAGCGCCTCTTCCTCATAGCTTTGCCGCATGTGCTCAATACACTCTCGCACAAGACTTGACTTGGCCAACTTGGGCGGTGTGACAACGACCAAATCCAACGACAGCGGTTCATCGACGCTGACGGTTTGAAGGCCATGCATCCGTGCAACATGGGTGGCATAGGGGTGGATCACGGCACCGGCGCCGCCCCTTGCCACCAACGCACAAATGCTTTCAACGGTTTGTGCGGAAACTTTATAAGTCAGAAAAACCTCGCGGGCAGCGAACTCCCGATCCAGTCGTTCCCTCAGGCTCATGCCGGGGGAAAAGCCGACCAGGGATTCTTCAGCGAGTTCGTTCAACTTGATTTGGCCTTGGCCGGCGAAACGATGGCCTGGCGGAAACACGCAGACCCAGGGGCGGGAGACCAATACATGGGTTTCCACGGTGCTGCTCGGCGGCACGGGATTTGTCGTAAAGCCGACGTCGTAGGCGCCGCCTTCTACTCTCGGCGCGATGCGGTCGGTGGTGTCAGTATCCAATGTTACCGTAATATCCGGATGATCCGCCAATAACCGCGTCACGGCGCGTGGCAATGCACCGCTGGTGACCGAAGGAATGCCGATCGCGCGAAGACTGCCGGGACCGTGCAAAGCAATGCGATGAGCGGCTGCGCGCAGATTTCCCAGCCCGATGAAATGCTGCTCGACCTCTTGCAGAAAGGCGGCGCCTTCCGGGGTCAGCTGCAAACGGCCCTGGATGCGGTCGAAAAGCGCGATATCGAGATTGTGTTCAAGATAGGCCAGTAACCGGCTAACCGCCGGCTGTGAAATATTCAGTGCCTGGGCTGCGCCGGTGACGGTTCCGGCGCGCGCCGTTGCCCGAAAGGCTTCAATCTGGCGCTCGTTCATGATTCCAAATCCATAACATTTAGACATGGATATCACAAAAAATGGAATTATTCGTTATGTAATTCTGATGCTATTGTCTCCAGAGCAAATTGGGGAATGACTGATGCACCTTGCTTCGAAAATCCATGAGGTGGCTGATATTGGCGCGGTACAAGAACTCTACCACGCCCAGGGGTGGACCGACGGTTTGCCAATCGTTCCGCCGACAGCGGATAGCGTTGCCGCATGCCTGGAATGGGCAATGCTGCCGCCGGATCAATTGATCGGCATCGAGCCGGTCCGCGAGCGCCCCATTTTGGCAGAGAAACTTGCCATCAACGCGGTTATGGCGGGTTGCCTGCCAATGCATTTTCCCGTCGTTGTGGCTGCCGTCACCGCCATGTTGCAGCCCAAGTTTTTGTTGCATGGCGCCACCGCCAGCACCGGCGGTTGCGCAATCCTGTTGGTATTGAATGGCCCGGTCAGTCAGGAATTGTCGGCAGACCCAACCTTCAACGTGCTGGGGTCGAGCGACCGGGCGACCATGGTGATTGGACGGGCATTGCGCCTCTTCCTCATCAATGTGTTGGACGTGCGCCCCGGCGGCATTGACCGTTCGACCATCGGACATCCGGGCAAAATCAGTTATTGCCTGGCGGAAGATGAAGAGGACAGCACCTGGCTGAGCCTGGCTGAGCAGCAGGGTATTCCAAAAGAAGCCTCGGCGGTAACAGTCCTGGCGGCCGGCGCGCCGCGGCAAATCATGAACGAATGGAGCACGGAGCCGAAGGAAATCCTGGAAACCTTTGCCGCTGAAATGCGTGCCAATATGCGGCATTATTCCATTTGGCCCGGCAACTACGCCATCATCATCCCCAAGCAGCTGCGCCAGCATTTGCAGAATAGCGGGTGGAGCAAACAAGACATCGCTGAGTTTATATTTGAGCGTGCCCGCATCCATCGTCGCGAATGGGCCGACGTCGGCAAGGGCGCCGTGGTTCGGGATCGCGGCGATACCGTCTATCCGGCGCTGGAGAATCCGGATCAGCTATTGGTGATCGCTGCCGGCGGACCTGCTGGCGGATTCGGCGCGGTGATCCCGCCCTGGCTCGGCCATAAAAGCCATGCGTCGACCATGGCGATCGGCGCCTGCCTTGACTGCGGTCCGCCGATTACCTGATCCCGACTATATTTTGCATACAGACAATGATGTTCGAAGCGAGAAAGGACTGAAATGACATTCAAAGTTTTGGACCCAAGCAGTGAAGTGACCGCGCTGCTGGGCGAACCAGCACCTAGGCTCGAGACGCTGAAAGGCAAGACCGTCGGTTTCATTTCCAACGGTAAGGAAGGGACGATCGGGTTCTTCGATCATCTCGGCCGGCAATTGAGAGATGAATTTGGCGTCGGCGACATTGTTGTTCGGGTGAAGTCGAATTACAGCGCGCCGGCGGATGCCCACATCCTGGCGGAAATACCGCAATGGGACGCGGTTGTCTCGGGGCTCGGCGATTGAGGCAGTTGCTCTTCGTGCAGTTTGCATGATGCAGTGGCGGCGGAACGTTTGAGAGTCCCGGCAATCAGCGTCATGACGCGTAATTTCGTCAGCGCAGCGGAGCTGATGGCCCGTGTCCTCGGAATGCCGGATCATGGCTTCGGTGTCATCGACCATCCGGTCAGCAGCGCCAGCAACGACGAGCTTGAGCAACGGGCACTGGTTACGCTTGAAGACATTCGGCGCCTGATCTTGCGCGACGCCGCTTAACCACGCCGTTTGAGCAAAATGGTCGGGGCGATTGGATTCGAACCAACGACCTGCTGCTCCCAAAGCAGCCGCGCTACCAGGCTGCGCTACGCCCCGTCCAGATGGAGAGCGCATGCCATACACCAAGCAACAAATGGCCGCAAGCGGTTGTCCATTGGCCCAGCGGCAATGTTTTTTGCATTTTTTTATCTGAGGCTCTAGTATCGGCGCGCCCCAGCCGGTCGTAACGGGCTTGGCCGAGTTGGGATCTTCTGTTCATTGACATGGGCCGGGCAGCCATGAATGAGCACCCAATTGCTTTGTATTTGATCGGCGCGGTGGCCATCATCGGTGCCGGCTTGCTTACCTTCAACCAAGAACAAGGCGGGGCGACGCTGGCATTGGCGAGCAAGCCGTCGACCACGTCGTTGCCGTGGCTGAAATCGGCCATGGTTGCGGAACCGACGGGACCGGCGGCCGACGTCGGGCTTAATGTCGCAACGCAGCCGACGGTAACCGCAACGCCTTCGGCCGCACCCGTCGACATAAAACCTGCGGGCGGGGAAACGGTGGTACCGGATCCGATTGCCATGCCGCTCGACGCACAAGATCGTTGGGCACCGGCGGCGAAGCGCGTGGACGCGTTGGCGGCGCCGCCGGCGGCGGTCGAGCCGACCGCGGCTGTCCAGGTCGACGGCTTCATCGTCATCGGCAGTTTCACCAGCCTGCGTTCCGCTGAAAAACACGCCGGGCGCTATGCAGCGCTGGCGCCGCAAGTCATCGCCATGCAGGCCGGCGACCGTCCGGTTCAGCGTGTCGTTGTCTTACCCCGGGTGGGAGAGCCGTTACAGGATGCATTGAAGCGGGTGACGGCCGGCGGTGTCGCCGATGCTTGGGCACTGCGCCGCTCGGCCAAACGGCGCGCGGCGTTGCAGACGCCCTAGGCGCCGCAGTCAGTGGCGCGGCCGGTGGGCCAGATTTTGCCACCAAGATTTCGGTGTCGTGCGGCCGCCGTGGCCAAGGGCGGTATCGAGCCAAAGGATCATCTTACGCAGTCTGGTGCCGGCTAAGCGCTGGGCCAAACGCATGACCGGCCGCGAAAAATCCTTGTTGTAGGGGCAGACGCGCAGGCAAATGGCGCAATCGCTTTTCAGCTTGGTCCAATAGCCGAAACATTTCTCACAATCCGCGGTCCATTTCTTGACGCCCTTGATCGAGGAATGGTTCGGCCCGGCCTCGGTTGGCGGCCCGTAGGGCAGGGCGCTGACCGGGCAGGCGTCGGCGCAGCGCCGGCAGATGGCGCAGAATTCGCTGACCCCGAACCGTTTCGGTCGGTCATGGGTCAAAGGCAAGTCCGTGAAAATCTTTGAAAACCGAACTCTTGGACCAAACTCTTCAGTGATCACCATTTGATTGCGGCCGTATTCGCCAAGGCCGGCCTTGATCGCCAAAGGGATGACCAAAGCGGTGTCGTTCATCGACGCCACGGCCTCATAACCCAGATTGCGGATGTAATTGGCGAGCTTGATTGCGGTCGCCGCTTCACCGGAATAGCCGAGGCCGACGGCCGTGCCCGCCAACGCCGAGGGGTAGGTATCGACCAAGTCTAATTCCATGCCGTGACCGAGCACGATGACGCTGGTCAAGCCCGGCGGCAAGTCGTTGGGCTTCTCGGAGAAATCCCGGCAATCGACCCGGCTCGCATAGAGCCAACGTGGATCGAATGCGGTAACCCCGGCGATGTCGGCGCCGAACAACTGCGCGATACGCTTGATCTCTTGGCTCATGGCCGCGGGATCGTCTACCGGGACTTGTTCCGGGGCGCGCTCGCCGTGGGGCTTCAACGGATCCAGGAAGCCTTCACGGACGCCATCGGCCATGGAGCGGTCCGCGATCGCGTCGGCCAGAGACCAGGCGGCGTTACGGAGCGCGAAATCCTTTTGGGTGAAGCCGTCGCCGCGTCGCGGGATCGAGCGCATGCGGTAGCTGTTGAAAAAGCCCTCGGCATGATCGGTGGCGATGGAAGGGTCCCAAAACGCTCGATTGAACAGATCGTTGCGCTGCTTGAAAGGCTCGAACGCGTCGCTAATCTCGAAGCCGGCGGCATGGTCGCTTTCCGCGATTTCGGCTGCGTCGGATCCCGAAAGCGCTGGCAGGTTGCTCGGCCAGCCGCCGCTTGATGCCGGTTTATCGTTCATAGCGGGAGAGCAACACGAAACGTCGCTGGAGACAAGCCGCGCCGGCCAGTGTCGAGGTGATTCAATTCCAGGCGAATCTAGGCTAGGCTCCAGGGTTCAGACTAATGATGAAGCGGAACCCATGAGTGACCCTCTGGCCGGCCGACTGCGGCAGTTAGAAGCGAATGGCGTCGAGATCGTCGATCCGCGCCAGACCTACGTCGACGCGGCGGTGGCGATCGAGCGCGTTCGGTCCGGCGCCGTGCTCCACCCCGGCACGCGTTTGGTCGGGCCGCGGACCTTTATCGGTCCCGGCGCGGTGATCGGCGGCGAGGGGCCGGCGGTCATCGACAATGGCGTAATCGGAGCAGACGCGACCGTGGCGAGCGGTTATGTCAACGACGCCGTGTTGTTGCCCGAAGCCCGGATCGGCGCATCGAACCACATTCGCGGTGGCACGATCCTGGAGGAGCAGGCATCGACGGCGCATGCGGTCGGCTTGAAGCAGTCGATATTGCTCTGTTTCGCGACGCTTGGGTCGGTGATCAATTTTTGCGACGTGTTGATTTACGGCGGCCGCTCCCGCCGCGATCATTCGGAAATCGGCAGCGGCTTCATCCATTTCAATTTCACGCCCTGGGGCGCGCAAGGCGATAAGGCGACGGCGTCCTTGATCGGCGATGTTTGTTCCGGCGTGTTCATGCGCGAACCGCGCATATTCATGGGCGGCATGGCCGGCCTAATCGGGCCGCAGACGGTTGGCTTCGGCGCCGTCACCGCTGCCGGCCAGGTGGTGCGAAAGCCGGTGCCCGACAACACATTGGTTGCCATGCGTGGTGCCGGCGTCGAGCGCCCCTTTGCGCCCGGCACCCTGGACGACCCCAAGCGGCGGCTCGACCAAAACCTCCGCTATATCGGCGAGTTGCTCGCCCTAAGGGCGTGGTATCAGCAGGTCCGGCTGGCGCGGATACCGGACACGGCCGACCACGCCGACACGCGCCTCGTCATCATCGAGGCGCTCGCCACCCTAGAGGTATGCATCGATGAACGCCTGCGCCGGCTTGCGGCATTCCTGGGAGAGCGCGGCGTCGACATGCCGGCGCTCGCGATCGAGGCGCCGGCTCGCCCGCCGGCGCTGGCCGGTGGCGCCGCCGACCTCAACCATGTGGAATGGGTGCAAAGCCTGCCCGATTCCGCGGTTCGGGAAGGCCACCACTGGCTCCGCGACATCGCCAATTCGGCCCACACGGCCTTTCATGACGCTGCGGACAAGGGGTAAGGGATTTGTTGATATCCGTCGGTGTTAATGCTATCGCCTTGTTCATTCTAGGAGAGGCCGAGAACAAGCGATGAAGGCACGGATCTTTCAGCCGGCAAAGACGGCGACGCAGTCGGGGCGGGCGCGGGCCAGGCATTGGCAGTTGGAATTCGAACCGGAACTGGCGCGCCACACGGATGCGCTGATGGGTTGGTGCGGCTCGGCCGACATGCGCGGCCAGATCGTCATGACCTTCGACACCAAGGAGCAGGCGATCGCGTTCGTCGAGCGCCATGCCATTCCCTACGACCTGCGCGAGCCGCGCTCCCGCAGACGCCGGATCCGCGCCTACGCCGACAATTTCGCCTTCACCCGCGTCAAATGACCGCCGGCGGAAGCCGCTACAAACAGAGCGCCCGTAGCTCAGCTGGATAGAGCATCTGCCTTCTAAGCAGAATGTCGCAGGTTCGAGTCCTGCCGGGCGCGCCACTTTTCGACGGTCCGACCCGAAGACAGGGACTTCAGATCGGCGCGGCAGGCATGCCGATCAGCCGGTAAATCTTTTTCTTTAACGCTGACATTTTGAAAATTTGCCGCATTGCCCAAAGTTCGGCGGCGCTCAAATCCGGGTGCCAAAAATCGAGCACCAACACCGTTCGTACCGCGTCGGCGCGGTTCCATACCTCGTGGTCGAATGAA
>Ga0315336_1007468_pt1 | contig 10441 bp, 5 predicted proteins | sample ASW5metaG_FD_204512 | JGI IMG/M metagenome (GOLD analysis project Ga0315336, IMG submission 204512) | Ammonia-oxidizing marine archaeal communities from Monterey Bay, California, United States - ASW #5 | ecosystem: Environmental > Aquatic > Marine > Intertidal zone | place: USA: California... | reverse complement strand
CAGATCCCCAGCTTCAGGTCGGCCTTGACGCCGCGGCCCTTCTCGCAGGCGAGGCGCACCAGCGCGCCGACGCCGTCCTCATCGATCGACGCGAACGGGTCGGCTTCGAGCACGTTCGTGTCGAGGTAGTGCATCAGGATCGAGCCGGTGTCGTCCCGCGAGAAACCGAAGGTCATCTGCGTCAGGTCGTTGGTCCCGAACGAGAAGAAGTCGGCCTCTTCGGCGATCTGGTCCGCGGTGATCGCCGCCCGCGGCACCTCGATCATCGTGCCGACGAGGATCTGCCCGTCATGGCCGGTCTCGTCGCGGACGGCAGCGATGACGCGTTCGGTCAGCTCGCGGAGCTGTGACAGCTCGGTACGCGTACCGACCAGCGGGTGCATGATCTCGGGCACGACGGTGACGCCGTTCTTCGCGCACGTCGCGACCGCCTCGACGATCGCACGCACTTGCATCTCGTAGATCTCGGGGTGCGTCAGGCCGAGGCGGCAGCCGCGGTGACCGAGCATCGGGTTGACCTCGTGCAGTTCGTTCACTTTCTTGACGATGGCATCGACGCCGATCCCCATCGTCTCGGCCATCTCGAGCTGCGTCTCGTCGGTAAACGGGAGGAACTCGTGCAGCGGCGGGTCGAGCAGTCGGATCGTGACCGGCAGGCCGTCCATCGCCGTGAAGATGCCGACGAAGTCGTCGCGCTGGTACGGCAGGAGTTTGGCCAGCGCCGCTTCGCGCTGGGACCTGTCGTCGGCGAGGATCATCTCGCGGACCGCGACGATGCGGTCCCCCTCGAAGAACATGTGTTCGGTGCGGCACAGTCCGATCCCCTCCGCGCCGAACTTGCGGGCGACCTCGCAGTCGAGTGGCGTGTCAGCGTTGGTCCGGACTTTCATCCGGCGCGCGCCGTCGGCCCATTCCATCAGCACGTGATACTCGGCCGTCAGCTCGGGATCGACGGTCGACACACGTCCCTCGTAGACGGCGCCGACCGAGCCGTCGAGAGACAGCCAGTCGCCTTCCCTCAACGTCACGCCGCTCGCGGTCAGGGTCTTCGCGCCATAGTCGATGTCCGCCGCTTCGCAGCCCGCGACGCAGCTGGTCCCCATGCCTCGCGCCACGACCGCCGCGTGCGACGTCATTCCGCCGCGCGAGGTCAGGATGCCGACCGAGGCATGCATCCCGCCGATGTCCTCGGGTGACGTCTCGTGACGGACCAGGATGACCGTCTGGCCCTGCGCTTGCGCGTCTTCGGCTTCTTCGGCGCTGAAGTAGATCTGTCCCGACGCGGCGCCGGGCGACGCGGGGAGGCCTCGTCCGATCTCGTTTCTCTCCGCCGTGGGATCGAACTCCGGGTGAAGGAGCTGGTCGAGCGCCTTCGGGTCGACGCGGAGGATCGCCTCTTCGCGGGTGATCAGATTCTCGTGGACCATCTCGACCGCCGCGCGCACCGCCGCCTTTCCGGTCCGCTTGCCGGCCCGGGTCTGCAGCATGAAGAACTCGCCCTCCTGGACGGTGAACTCGATGTCCTGCAGGTCGCGGTAGTGGTTCTCGAGAGTCTGCTTGATGCCGAGCAGCTTGTCGTAGGTGCCGGGGATCACCGCGTCGATGGTCGCCACCGGCTCGGGAGTGCGGATTCCGGCGACCACGTCCTCGCCTTGCGCGTTGGCCAGGAACTCGCCGTAAAAGACGTTCTCGCCGGTCGACGGATCGCGCGTGAAGCAGACGCCGGTCCCGGAGCCGTCGCCCCAGTTGCCGAACACCATCGCCTGCACGTTCACCGCGGTGCCGACGAGGCCTCGGATATCGTTCAGGTGCCGATACTTTCGCGCCCGCGGGTTGTCCCACGAGTCGAACACGGCGTCGATCGCCCGGCGGAGTTGCTGCCGGGGGTCGGTCGGGAATGGGCCGCCGGTCGCCTCCTCGAAGATCGCGAAGTAGCGCGAGGTCAGCTCCTCCATCGCGTCGGCGCCGAGATCGGTGTCCTTCTTGACGCCGTGCTCCGTCTTGAGCGCGCCCATCGCGGCTTCGAAGAGCTCGTGATCGACCCGGCACACGACGTTGCCGAACATGTTGACGAAGCGTCGGTACGAGTCCCACGCGAACCGCGGGTTGCCGCTCTTCGACGCCAGCCCCCGCACACCGTCGGGGGTCAGGCCGAGGTTCAGAACGGTGTCCATCATTCCGGGCATGGACGCCGCGGCGCCCGATCGAACCGAGACCAGCAGTGGGTCGTCCGCGTCACCGAACTTCTTGCCGAACACGGATTCGAGGTTGGCGAGTGCCGCGTCGACGGTCTCTTCGAGACCGGCGGGCCACTCCTTGTGCTCCGAGTAGTACGCGCATGCGCCGGTCGTGATCGTGAACCCGGGCGGAACCGGGATGCCGAGGTTCGTCATCTCGGCGAGGTTCGCGCCCTTGCCGCCGAGGGTCTCCTTCATCGAGGCGTCGCCGTCGGCCTTCCCGCCACCGAACGCAAAGACCAGCTGCTCGGACATCATTCACTCCCGTAATGACTTGGCGTCGCTCGAATCTCTCGAGTCAGGGACCGCCGCTCGCCGAACGGCCGAGGGCCTGTTCGAGGCCCGGGACGTTCTGGATGACCCACCGGGGCCGGATGTCGACGCGCACGATCGGCCGCGGAGTCTCGTCGGCCAGGAACGGATCACGGAGGACGACCAAGACCTCGGAACCGCGCATTGCGCTCCTCAATCCGGTCGCGTACCCCTCGGTCACCTCACCGTCCGCGTGGACCAGCAGGTACGCCGGTTGGTAGACGAGGTCGACTTCGATCGGATCCCCGTCGCCGGCCTCGATCGTCGCGATGGCGTGAACGCCATCCTCGGCGATCTCGGTTTCGAGTCGGCCTTCGAGATCCGACCATCCGATCACCGAGACGATCAGCGGGTGCTCGGCTCGTAGGACCTCACGCGCGATGGAGTAGCCGATGGCGTGTCCGAGGCGTCCTCGGACCTCGTCGGAGAAACACTTGTACTCCGCTTCCTCGTCGTCGGCTGCGAACGCGGCGTGGAACGACTCGATGGTCCGCGCCGGGGTCGAGAGGTCGACCACCGGTCTCGTCGAGCCGCATGCCGTCACGGAGGAGGCGGCCAGGAGGAGGATGAGGACACGGATCATGGACCTGGAGACACTAGGGAGCGCAGAGGTGTGGGTCAACGTCGTCACCGTCCCCGTGGATGGTGCCCGATGAACCTCGCGCGAGACTGTCCCCCCTTCGCATCCATCGTTACACTCGCCCGCTTCGTCCCGTACAGGAATCGACCCCGTCGCACCGAGCCCCCCATGACCCGCAAGCTCATCGGCCAGATCCTCATCGAAATGGGTGCCATCGATGAGCCGGCGATTTCCAAGGCGCTGAATTACCAGAAGGGGAAGAAGGCCCGCCTCGGCGAAGCCCTCCTCTCGCTCGGCCTGTGCCAGGAAGAGCAGGTGGCGAAGGCGCTCGCGCTTCAGGCCCAGCTTCCGTACGTCGACCTCACCAAGGGGAAGCTGCCGGCGGCATTGGTCGAGCAGGTTCCGCGCACCCTGGTCGAGGAGCACCGCTTCGTCCCGCTGGTCGAGAAGGGCGGCAAGCTGATCGTGGCCATCGACGACCCGATGCGGGTCTTCGAGCTCGACAACCTCGGATTCCTCCTGAACCGGCCGATTGGGGCCGCGATCGCGTCGCCGACCGCTCTGCGCGCCAAGATTCGCGAGTCGTACGGCGTCGGCGACGATGGGGAGTCGGTCGAGGATCTGGTGAGCGGCGGCGGCGACATTTCCGATGACGACGCCCCGATCATCCGGCTGGTGCAGAAGATGGTCGAATCGGCGGTCGAGGAGCGGGCCAGCGACATCCACGTCGAGCCGTTCTCGGATCGCGTCCGCGTCCGGTTCCGCGTCGACGGCGTGCTGGTCGAGCGGACCTCGCACCCGGCCCACCTCCAAGCTCCGTTGCTGTCGCGCCTGAAGATCATGGCGGGGATGGACATCTCCGAAAAACGCAAGCCGCAGGACGGCCGCATCGGCGTCAATGTTCAGGGGCGCGATCTCGATATCCGCGCGTCGGTTCTTCCGTCGAACCACGGCGAGACGATGGTCATGCGTATCCTCGACCAGGAGCGCGGGCTGGTGTCGCTGGAAGAGCTCGGCTTCGACGCGGGCGACAACGCGCGGTTCAAGTCGATCATTCGGCGGCCGAACGGAATCTTCTTGGTGACCGGGCCGACCGGCTCCGGCAAGACGACGACGCTCTACGCGGCGCTCAAAGAGCTGAACCGCCCTGACGTCAAGATCATCACCGCCGAGGACCCTGTCGAGTACCAGCTCGAGGGGATCAACCAGTGTCAGGTGCGCTCGCGGATCGGGCTCGACTTCGCGCGCATCCTCCGCGCGATGCTGCGCCAGGCGCCGAACATCATCCTTGTCGGCGAGATTCGCGACAAGGAGACGGCGGAGATCGCCATCCAAGCCGCGCTGACCGGGCACCTCGTCTTCAGCACCCTGCACACCAACGACGCGCCGTCGGCGTTGACACGGCTCGTCGACATGGGGATCAAGCCGTTCCTGGTCGCGGCCTCGATTCAGGCGGTTTTGGCGCAGCGGCTGATTCGTCGGCTTTGCCCGGAATGCAAGCAGCCGTACACGCCGGAAGAGAGCGAGCTGAAGGCGGTCGGGATCAACGCCTCCGACGTCGCCGGACAGACGCTCTACCAGCCGGACGGCTGCTCCGCCTGCGACCGCACCGGCTTCCGCGGGCGACGCGGCGTGTACGAACTGATGGAGATGGACTCCGGCCTGCGCGAAATGGTGTTCGCCGGCGAGTCGGCGGGTGCGATTCGAGAGCGCGCCCGAGTCTCCGGGCGGATGTCGACCTTGCTCGAGGACGGCGTCCGAAAGATCACCAAGGGCGAGACGACCGTCTCCGAGATCCTGCGCATCGCGCACGCGCTCGTGTGACCGGACTGACCGGACTGACCGGACCGATCGGAGTACGAAAGTGACAGTCGACCTCGACAAACTGCTGACGACCGTCGTTGAGACGGGGGGATCCGACCTGCACCTGACGGTGGGGCGCCCGCCGGTCGTGCGGATGCATGGCCGCCTCCGCTCACTGAACACGCCGGATCTCACGGCGGGGGATACCGAGGCGTTGGTCGCGAAGCTGGCTCCGGAGAAAAACCTCGCCGAGCTGGCGGAATGCGGGACGTCCGACTTCGCGATCGCGTTCGGGGACAAGGGGCGCTTTCGCGTGTCGATCTTCCGCCAGAAGGACCACCTCGGCGCGGCGTGCCGCCTGATCCCGAACGGCCTGCTGACGTTCGAGCAGATCGGACTGCCGCAGAAGGCGAAGGAGTTGCTCGACTCTCCGCGCGGCCTGATCCTGGTCACCGGGCCGACCGGCTCCGGCAAGACGACGACGCTCGCGACGATGCTCGACTACATCAACGAGACGTTCGACCGGCACATCATCACGATCGAAGACCCGATCGAGTACTACCACGATCACAAGAAGTCGGTGGTGATGCAGCGGGAGGTCGGCCACGACGTCGCGTCGTTCGCGGAAGCGCTGCGGCGCGCGCTGCGTCAGGACCCGGACGTGATCCTGCTGGGCGAGATGCGCGACAACGAGACGATCTCGACCGCGATCACCGCCGCCGAGACCGGGCACCTGGTCTTCGGCACCCTGCACACGACCGGCGCGGCGCGCACCGTCGACCGGATCATCGACTCGTTCCCTCACGAGCAGCAGGACCAGATCCGCGCGCAGCTCGCGGTGTCGTTGGTCGCCGTGATCTCGCAGGTGCTCATGCCACGCGCCGGCGGCAAGGGCCGAGTCGCGGCGTTCGAGATCTTGATGTCGACCCCCGCGGTCGAGAACCACATCCGCAAGAACGAGACGTTCAAGATCCCGTCGGTGATTCAGACCTCGCGCAAGATGGGGATGGTGCGCCTCGACGATCACATCATCGAGCTCTACGAAGAGGGTGCGATCGACAAGGAGACGGCGTTCGAATACTGCATGAGCCGCTCCGATCTGGCGCTCAAGCTCGGCGGAGCGAACGGGGACGGGGCATGACCGCACGACAACTTCTCGGTCAGATCCTGAAGGAGATGAAGCTCATTCACGAGGGCCACATCCAGGACGCCCTGACGGAGCAGCGGACCTCCGGCGGCGCGATCGGTGAGATGCTGGTCAAGATGGAGCTGATCTCACGCGAAGACCTCGCGAAGGCGCTCGGGATCCAGGCCGGCATGGAGGTCATTGACCTCGCCAGTCTCGACGTCCCGGCCGACGTGATCGCGAAGATCGACGCGACCACCGCGAGCCTGTTGCGGGTGATGCCGTGCCGTCTCGAGGGAAACGTGCTGACCGTCGCGCTCGCCGATCCGCTCAACGCGAGCGCGCTCGACGAGCTTCACTTCCTCTCCGGCTGCGACGTCAAGGGCGCGATCGCCGACGGCGAAGCGATCGAGAAGGCGCTCGAGAAGTACTACGGCACCGATCACCTGAATCAGGGGATGGGAAACGCCGTCAACGAGTTGAAGGCGCAGGCCGCGTCGGGCGGCCTCGACCTCGAGGACAAGAACGCGATGGCGCACGCGGCGCCGGTCGTGAAGCTCCTCAACTTCATCCTCTACCAGGCGATCCGCGATCGCGCGTCCGACGTCCACCTCGAGCCGTTCGCGACCGAGTTCAAGGTCCGCTACCGCGTCGACGGCGTCCTGTACGAAATGGACCCGCCGCCGGTCGCGCTCGCGATCCCGTTGATCTCGCGGGTGAAGGTCATGTCGAACCTCGACATCGCCGAGACGCGGGTCCCGCAGGACGGCCGGATCGAGCTGGCGATCGGGGGCAAGCCGGTCGACCTTCGCGTGTCGACTCTGCCGACGGTGCACGGCGAGTCTTGCGTGATGCGCGTGCTCGATCGGAGCGTCGTTCAGCTCGACCTCGAGAACATCGGGCTTCGGGGCGAGGAGCTGCTGACGATCCGAAAGCTCGGCAAGCTGCCGAACGGCATCGTCCTGGTGACCGGGCCGACCGGTTCCGGCAAGACGACCACGCTCTACTCGGTCCTTCAGGAAGTGAACTCTCCGGAGTCGAAGATCGTCACGACCGAGGATCCGGTGGAGTACGACCTCGACGGCATCGTTCAGGTGCCGATCAGTGAAGAGATCGGCGTCACTTACGCCAAATGTCTGCGGACGATCCTGCGTCAGGACCCGGACATCATCCTGGTCGGCGAGATTCGAGACCGGGAGACCGCCCAGATCGCGGTCGAGGCGGCGCTGACGGGCCACCTGGTCTTCTCCACCCTCCACACCAACGACGCTCCGTCCGCGGTGATGCGCCTCGTCGACATCGGGGTCGAGCCGTTCCTGATCGGCGCGACCCTGGAGGCGGTGGTCGCGCAGCGGCTGGTCCGGAAGATCTGTCGCGACTGCAAGGAACTGTACGATCCCGACCCCGAGCTGCTGCGGGAGATCGACCTCGATCCGGAGTCGGTCGGGGACAAGCAGTTCTCGTTCGGCAAGGGCTGCGAGAACTGCAACTACTCCGGGTTCAAGGGTCGGATCGCGATCTTCGAGATGATGCATGTCTCCGAACGGATCAAGAACGCGGTGATCGACCGAGAGTCCTCGACGCAGCTGCGGGGCCTCGCGATCGAGGAGGGGATGCGTCCTCTCCGCGAGTCCGCGCTGCTGGCCATCTTCGACGGGTTGACCACCGTCGAGGAAGTGCTGCGCGAGACAGTGGTCGAACGGTGACCACGGGTCGACGAACAAAAAGGTAGGAGCGACCGATGCCCGCGAAGATCGAACGCAAGAAGCCGAAGGGAGCCGCGCCGAAACAGAGCGGCGTCCCGCAGGTGGCGAGTGACAAGAAGCCCCTCTTCGGCGGCGGCGTCTCCGCCAAGAAGCTGACGCAATTCACCACGCAGCTCTCGATCCTTCAGAGCGCGGGGATCACGATCGTGCGATCGTTGCGCATCTGCGAGGGACAGCTGCGTCCGGGCCCGCTGAAGACCGTGGTCGGCTCGGTCGCCGACGACGTCGAGGGCGGCGCGTCGCTGTCGGAGGCGTTCGCGAAGTACCCTCACGTCTTCGACCGGCTCTACGTGAATATGGTGCGCGCCGGTGAGAAGGGCGGCATTCTCGATGAAATCCTCTCGCGTCTCGCCGACTTCGCGGAGAAGACCGAGAAGATCAAGGCGAAGATCAAGGAAGCGCTCGCCTACCCGGTCGCCGTCCTGACGTTCGCGCTCGGCGTGCTGACCTTCATCATGTTGGTGATCGTTCCGCGCTTCGAAGAGATCTTCAAGCAGTTCGGGCAGGAACTCCCGGCGATCACCCAGATGCTGATCGACTTCTCGCGCTTCATGGCGACGAGGTGGTACGTCGTCTTCGGCGTCCCGATCCTGCTGTTCCTGCTTTACAAGTACCTGCTTCGGAACCAGAAGTTCCTGTACGCGGTCGACGGCATCAAGCTGAAGGTGCCGATCGCCGGCAACCTGATCGAGAAGACGATCATCGCCCGGTTCTCGCGGACGCTCGGGACGCTGCTCTCATCGGGCGTTCCGATCCTCGAAGCGCTCGATATCGTCGCCGCCTCGATCCCGAACTCGGTGCTCGCCGGCGCGGTCGGCGACGTGCGCGCCTCGGTGCGCGAGGGCGAGACGATGGCGGCGCCGCTTCTCGAGTCGCGCATCTTCGACGACATGGTCGTCAACATGATCGACGTCGGCGAAGCGACGGGTTCGCTGGATCAGATGTTGCTCAAGATCGCCGATACGTACGAGGACGAGGTGGACGTGCAGGTCGGCACGCTCTTCAAGCTGCTCGAGCCGATCCTGCTCTTGCTGCTGGCCGGCATCGTCGGTTTCATCGTCATCGCGCTGTTCCTGCCCATCTTGAAGGTCATGGACAACTTCTCGAAGTAGAGGACGTTCCAGGACCTCTCCGCGGAGGTGATCGCTGTCGCTCAGAACGCGGCTTCTGTTCGGAATCGTGCTGGTCAATCTGGCCGCATTCTTCTTCCTCGCGTTCGCGGTGGCCCGTGACGTCGAGCGGACGGAGAAGGCGCGATCCGACGCCGAGGCCCGCGTTCGCGATACCGTCGTCGAGTTCGGCAAGACGATCTTCGCGTCGTTCTTCAAGGACCTCGACTTCGCCCGGTTGTCGCTTCGCCAGCTCCTGGACCGGGAGTTTTGGGGGCTCGCGGTCGACGCCTACATCACCGACTTCGCGACCGATGTCGCGGGACGGGTCCTGTCGGGGGACATCGGGATCAATCCGCTCGGAGCGTACGGCGACGAGTCGGCGCGGATGCGCGGGCACAACCTCGACCTATTGGTCGCCGCGTACGATACGCAGCTCGTCCAGCGACGCGGGGACGTCATCGCGATCCCGCTTCACTCGCGGGACGACGGGGCCACGACGCGCTGGGGTGCGGCGTACATCCGCCTGGCGGTGCCGGCGCTGCCCGAGTTGCCGCGCGGCATGGACGTCTCGACGATCGCCGTGATTCTCGGCGTCGCCACCCTCGCGGTGGTCGCCTTCGTCTTCCTGCTGCTGCATCTCCTCGTGCTGAACCCGCTGTCACGAATCTCCGATGCCGCGTCGCGCGTATCGGCCGGGAACTTCGACCTGGCGGTGGCGCCGACCGGACGGGGCGACGAGATCGACGAGCTCGTCGACTCGTTCAACGCGATGATGGCCGAGATCGGACAGAAAAGAGAGGCGCTCGAGGCGCGCGTCGACGACGTGGTGCACAAGATGCGACTGACCGAGCAGCGGCTGGTGCTGACCGATCGACTCGCCGCGATGGGGACGCTCGCGGCGGGCATCGCGCACGAGATCAACAACCCGCTCGGCGGCATGCTGAACGCCGTGCATTCGATCCGGCGCAAGGCCGAGTTGACGGAGATGACCGACCGCTATCTGACGCTCGTGGAGGACGGCCTCTCCCGGATCCGCGACGTCACGCAGCGGGTCCTCCGATTCGGCCGCGCGAACTCGTCCGGCGGGACCGCCGTCCTGAGCGACGTCGTCGACGACGCGGCGCGATTCTCCAAACACCGTCTCGATCAGGGTGGCGCGCGGCTGGAGGTCGACGTGCCGTCCGACTTGATCGTGAAGGGAGACGTGGCGGCGCTCGGGCAGGTCTTCCTGAACCTCGTGCTGAACGCGCTCGACGCGACGGAGGGGGTCGAGGAGGGCGCGCGCGTGATCCGCGTGAAGGCGCGTAGCGTGGAAGAAGGCGTGCATGTGGTGGTGGCCGATTCAGGGGTCGGGATGACGGACGAGCAGCGGGTGCAGGCGTTCAATCTGTTCTATACGACGAAGGAAGCGGGGAAGGGGACGGGGTTGGGGTTGTCGATCGTGCATCAGATCGTGACGGAGCATGGGGGGAGTATTGAGGTGGAGTCGGAGAGTGGGCGGGGGT
>Ga0315336_1007467_pt1 | contig 10442 bp, 10 predicted proteins | sample ASW5metaG_FD_204512 | JGI IMG/M metagenome (GOLD analysis project Ga0315336, IMG submission 204512) | Ammonia-oxidizing marine archaeal communities from Monterey Bay, California, United States - ASW #5 | ecosystem: Environmental > Aquatic > Marine > Intertidal zone | place: USA: California... | reverse complement strand
AACAAGGAGCTATTACTTGGCCTGGTGCTGGTTAACGGCGTGGTGATGGCCTTCTATAGTCCAGTGCGGCTTTCCATCGTCCACGCCCTTGTCGACCGTGAGTTACTGACCTCTGCCATCAGTATCAGTGCCCTGACCTTCAATGCTGGGCGCATCGGTGGCCCGGCGCTGGCGGGATTTATCATATTGCAGTGGGGTGTGGGGCCGGCCTTTGCCTTCACCGCCGTCGCTGACGTGGTATTTATTGTCTCACTCTTTCTGATACAATTGGTTTCGACTGGCGAAAAGCGCGAGTGGCGATCCCTTCGCCATATTCCAGCCGAAATCATGGAGGGCTTTCACTACGCGAGGATGCATCCGGGGATCGGACCGTTGCTGGTGATCCTTATGGCGTCGACAGTGCTGTTGCGTCCGTTCAATGACTTGTTCGCCGGTTTTGCCGACGATGTGTTTCAGCGTGGTGCCGTTGGGTTGGCATGGCTGACATCGATGCTGGGTGTTGGCGCCTTCTCGGCCAGCGTGTATCTGGCCCGGCGTGACGGCATAGACGGCTTGACCAGAGTGCTGCTGATGTCGATGTTGGTGTTTTCCATTGCTTTGATCGGGTTCACGGCTACCGATATTTTTTGGTTTGCTTGCGTCTGTACTGTCGTCGCGGGGTTCACACTGTCCGGTATCGGCGTGGCCGAGCAATCACTTATACAGGCATCTGTAGACGGCGCCATGCGGGGCCGAATTTTGAGCATGTATACATTGATCGGCCGGGGATTTCCCTCTATTGGCGCCCTGATCATGGGCTACGCGGCGTCCTTCGTTGGGCTGCGTTGGCCGGTATTCGGCGGCGCTGTGCTATGCCTCGTGTTTTGGGCATGGACACGCCGGCGCCAAAAGCAAATGGCTGCTGTACTGGAGTTTGCTACCAAGCGTGGCTAAGCAGCTAAAGGGGTCACCAATCTGACGCCGAGTAGGCCAATCAGCTTAAATACATGACAAGCAATTGTTCCCTGAGAATTTATGATGCCGCAAGAGCTATCAAAACGATCTATAGGAGGTCCCTCATGAAGGGTTACGCGACCGTATCTTCCCCATTTGCCCGCAAAGTCCGTATGGCGGTAATCGAGACCGGTCAGCCGGACATCATCGATTGGCAAATGCTGAGTCGCGAGGAACGAGCAGAGATGCTGGGGGTCATTAATCCGCTCGGCAAGGTGCCGGTGGTGGTACTGGATTCAGGCCAGGCGCTTTATGATTCGCCGGTGATCTGTGCCTATGTCGATGCCCTCCATAACGGTACTAAGCTGATCCCGGCGGAGGGGCCGGAACGTTGGTGGGTACTCATGCTTGAGGCTCTGAGTGATGGGCTTTCTGAGGCCGTCGTCGCCGTCGCACAGGAAGGTGCGAAGCCTAAGGATATGCAGTCGCAAAGGGTAATCGATCGCCAGGGCGCCAAAGTCACCACCGCCCTTGCCGCACTAAAGGCAGAAGCAGGCGCCTTCAGCGATCCGCCCACCATGGGTGAGATCGCCGCCGCCTGCGCGCTCGGCTATATGGACTATCGTGGCGTGGCGTCGGATTGGCGGGAGCGTCACCCGGCGCTGGCTGTATGGTATGGGCGGATGAGTGCGCGCCCATCGTTCGCTCAAACCCTGCCCGAGGACAAGGCCTAATACCGCAGCCGGATCAGGACTCCCCTCAAAGCCCTTTCGAACTAATATGGAATCTCGGCTCGTCTGTAGATTTGTTTAATTTATCAGCCGGTGCATTTAGGGGAAGGTCGTCTTGAGCTAACGCATGATCTCATGCTCGCTCATCTATTGGTAAAACGCGTAAGTTTTGACGGTGATCAGGTTTGAATATTGTCCCTGCAGCGGACGAAAAAGGCGACGGTGATGGCGCAAGCAATAAGGACGCCGCCGCAGACGTAGAAGCTATTCTGGATCCCCACCCAGTCTGCAACGAAACCCATGACAAAGGGCACCAGCACCGCTGAAAGGCGGTTGGAGGTGGTGCGTAGGCCTATGGAGGTCCCTTGGACGCTGGAGTCCACAGCGCGCGCTAGGATGCCAAACATAACCGGCTGGGTGAGACCCTGGGCGAAGCCCCGTCCCGTAGTGGCAATGATCAACAGCACGAATATGCCGCCCAGCAACGGTGTGATGGAGACGAAGGCCAGTGAGACGACGATAAAGCCGATCAGGACCCAATGCGGCCGAAAGAACTTTTCCCACCATCCGGCCATCAGAGCACCGAGAATGCCTGCGCCTTCAGATACTCCGATCAGTAGTCCTATCAAGGTGCCGAGGAACCCGATATCTTTGAGGTAGACGATATAGAAAGAAGTTTGGATACCTGTCGAAGAATTACGCAATGCCGTCATAGCAATCACGAGGGCGACGGTCGGGATGGCAAGCAAGGAGCAGGCGGCGGCATAATCTTGCCACTTTGGGAGCAAGTCCTTGAGCCTTGTTTTGGCAGGTTCAGTATCCGGCTGCTCGATTTCCTGTGTCTCCGGTACCATGAACAGGGCGACCAGAACCAGCAGTCCCGCGCCGCCGACAAAAGGGAAGGCTCCCCAGGGTCCGGCCAGGTCCCAGATGGCGCCGATGGCCACCGGGCCGGCCAAGGTACCGCAGCGTGCGGCAACGGAGAAACGTGCGATCAAGCTGGTCTTGCCGTTTGTGTAGCGGACGATCAGCGACTGAGCTCCGACCCAGACCATGGTGGAAGTCAAGCCAGTGATAAGCTGCAACACCAGCATCGCTGAGAAGTATGGAAAAATTGGGTAAAGCGGGCATATCAGGGCTGTAGTCAAGCCGTAGCTCATCGTCACTCGTCGTGCGCCCAGCCGGTCCATCAGCACGCCGCCATGGATCGAGAACAAGAACGGCATCAGCGATGCGGTGCCGATGGCGATGCCGATCTGGCTCGCCGATAAGTTTAGCTCTATGGCCCACAGTGGAATGATCACCTTGAGCATCATGGCTACGCCGTTTCCAGAGAAACCCACGCCATAAGTGGCATAGATGGCGCTGCGGGGGGTCTCGGAGGTTGAATGCGGCGAATCAGTCGCTCCGGGCGCGTCGGCCACGGGCATCTCTCCTTGTTGTTTAATTGCGGCTGCCAGTGGCGGAACTGGTATTGGTCGCTCAAGCTAATCCAGGGGCTACGGACTGAAAAGAAAGAAGTTACCAGGCGTTCAGGTGCATTCCACAATTACGCAGTATAGGAAGGGGACATAAGGTTATTTTAATCAGCCGGATACAAATTCGGATGGACCCGTCACCCCACTTCCATCAAGCGGCCCAGGGCTGGGGCTGGGGTGAAGGCACCGAGCTTGTCCTTGACGCGGCATATTCCGCCCCAAAGCGCGGCCTGGACGCTGGTGACAACAGGTTTGCCCAGCGCTTCTTCGATGGGTTGGATCGCATCCACCATGGTGGTGTTGGAGCCGCTGAGAAGCACACCCTGGGCTTGCCGGCTGTCATTGGTGCGCGCCACTTCGACCCAAGTGTCAAACGGTACCTCGGCGGTTGCGGGCCCGTCACCTAGGTTGAGCTCGACCTCGCCCGCGAACTCGATTCCCGCAGCCTCCAAATAGGACCTTTCGCGCCCGCTGGTAGGCGTGACGGAAAGCACACGTGTGAGGCCAAGGGCGTGTAGGGCCTCGACCAGAGCCTGGGTCGCGGTATAGGCGGGGATGCCCGTGTTGTCCTCTATGGCCGAGATCACTTTGGCCTCGGCATCGGCACCCATGGCCATGACCATGCCGGTCGCTTGCAAATCAATGACATCCACTCTGGCGTTGGCCACCAGCTGGGCCGCAGCGACAGCCTCTGCCGCGGCGATATCTAGAGCCGCCCGCGCCTGGGCAGCCATGCGCATGCGGGTCGGGTGGATGGCCAGCTCATCGGGCGCATGAGCACGGAAATAGGGTTCCACCCAACGGTTGGATGACGAGAGCACGACGCCCAAGCGCGCGCGGGGGATCGGAGTTGTCATGGGGGAGAGGCTTCCTTAACTCTTGTCGCCGCCATGGACGAGGCGTGGCTTGGAGGGGGCATCGGGCTGGGCAAGTGTGGGTTCCAACGCGTCGGAGGCATCCTCGCCGTCCATTTCGATCTTCTCGATCTTGTCGACGTGTGAGGTTATTTTTCGGGCCGAAATCTGGATTTCGCCGATATCCTTTTCGGCGAGGGTGAAATGCTTATTCAAATTTTCGACGCGATTGTCGAGCCGGGACACATCTTCGCCGAGCACCGCCACTTCTTTTTGTATGACGTGGGCTTGTTCGCGCATGCGCACGTCCTTTAAGACCGCGCGCACGGTATTCAGTGTCGCCATCAAGGTAGTCGGCGAGACGATCCATACCCGGGCCCGGAAGCTCTTTTCTATAGTGTCGCGGAAATTGGCGTGTAGTTCGGCATAGACAGATTCCGATGGCAGGAACATCAGCGCCGACTCTGCGGTTTCTCCGGGGACGATATAACGTTCCGCGATGTCGTTGACATGTTTCAGCACGTCGGCGGAGAAAGTGCGCGCGGCGGCCTTCTTGTTGGCATCGTCCTTGGCACCCTGCATGGCGTTGAAGCTTTCCAGCGGGAACTTAGCGTCGATGATGATGGAGCCCGGCGGATTGGGCAGGTTGAGCAAGCAATCGGCCCGCCTTCCGTTGGATAGGGTTGCCTGGAAGGTGTAGGCATTGGGTGGTAGCGTACCGGCTACCAGGTCGTTCAACTGAATTTCGCCGAATGCCCCGCGTGCCTGCTTGTTTGCGAGGATATCCTGGAGTCCCACCATTTGGGTGGAAAGTTCCGAGATGTTCTTCTGGGCCTGATCGATGATGGCGAGCCGCTTCTGGATTTGGGTCATGGATTGGTTGGTGCGGTCGGTGGACTTGATGATGCCATCGGAGACGCGCTTGGAAACGTCCGCCAGGCGGTCCTCCAAGAGCTTAGTTAGCACCCGTTCCTGGGTTATCAGGCGCTCGTTGAGCCGGTCACTTGTGGCATGGTCACTTTCTGCGAGGTGGCGGAGACGGCCCATTACCTGTTCCCCACGTAACAGCACAATCACTAGTAACACCGCAAGGAAGGTGACGGCGATAGTGACAATCAGAATACCAGTTCCCATGGTTATATTCTATCACAGAGCCGTCCTCCCCACCATGATCACATGACCGACTTGACGGAATCCCCAGCGCGGCCTACCAAAGGAACTGTTACGAGGTTTGAAAATAGCCAATGGCGAAGCTTGACATCATCACCGCGCCCGATCCGCGCCTTAAGATCACCGCCGAGCCTGTCGTCGTCGATGATGAGGTGCGCCAGCTAATGGACGACATGTTGGAGACTATGTACATAGCGCCCGGAATTGGCCTTGCAGCGCCTCAGGTCGGTGTTGCCCAACGGGTGCTGGTGCTGGATGTTGCCCCCCGGGACCAGGCCCGGGATCCCCTGCTCGTCGCCAATCCTGAGATTCTCTGGACATCGGAGGAGACAAAGGTGGAGGAGGAGGGCTGCCTTTCTTTGCCCGATCATTATGCCGACGTGGAGCGTCCTGCCAAGGTGCGGGTGCGGTTCCGCGATTATGATAATGAGATTAGGGAAATTGGTGCTGAGGGAACCCTCGCCACCTGCCTTCAGCACGAAATAGACCATCTCGATGGTGCTCTGTTCATCGACTATCTTAGCCTACTGAGGCGTAATATAATTCTGCGCAAGCTGAAGAAGGCAAAGAAGGCCGAAGCGGCACCGATCCCGGCACGGCCCTGAGTGGGCTCCGGGAATGCCGTCAACGCACGCGCATAAGAGGAAAAGGGACAGGCCGTTGCGCGTCATCTTCATGGGTACCCCGGAATTTGCCCTCTGCGCCCTCACCGCTCTCCAGGATAGCCCCCACGAGGTCGTCGCCGTCTATACCCAGCCACCTCGACCTGCCGGACGTGGCCAGGAGGAGCACCGGTCTCCGGTCCACCAACGCGCGCTTGAAGATAATATCCCCGTATATACGCCGGCGCACCTCAAGGATTATGATGCCCAGGCGAAATTTTCCGGTCTTGGCGCCGACATTGCCGTGGTGGTGGCCTATGGTCTGATCCTGCCCAAACCAATTCTCGGTACACCGAGGCTGGGTTGCATCAATATCCATGCCTCATTGCTGCCGCGCTGGCGAGGGGCCGCTCCCATCCAGCGTGCCATTCTGGCTGGTGATGCCAGGACCGGCATCACCATCATGCAGATGGACGAAGGGCTCGATACCGGCGCCATTCTAGCCGCCGAAGAAGTCAACATCGGCCCCGCCACTACCAGTGCCGAGCTGCATGATCGTCTCGCCGTACTGGGTGGACGCATGGTGGTCTATGTCCTGAACGGGCAGGAACGCGGGACGATCGAATCCGTCCCCCAGCCGGAAGCAGGGGCTCTTTACGCCACCAAGCTTACCCGGGCCGATGGGCGCATGGATTGGCGGCAGCCAGCGCTGGAACTGGAACGCCAGATGCGGGCTTTATCTCCCTGGCCGGGCGCCTGGTTCGAACTCGATGGCACCCGCATCAAGGTGATCGAGGCTAGGATGATTGCGGAAACCACCGGCATGGTGCCGGGCGAGGTGATTGACAACCGGCTGACCATCGCCTGTGGTGGCGGCTCGCTGCGCATCCAATTGCTGCAGCGTGAGGGTAAAAAGCCCCAGAAGACAGCGGAATTCCTGCGCGGTTTCAACGTCGTCCCAGGCACTCACTTGCCGCTTCCCGAGTCCGAGGGTGGCGACATCGACGGGTGTGGGACGTGAGCCGCTGGCGCATAGTTGCCGATCACGATAGCATCTCTTTACGTGACATTACGTCATAATGGAATGATTGAGCCGGATAATGGTCGTGACCGTAAATTCATTGGAGGTGTCATGACTCGCTGGCGCCTTACCGTGGAATACGACGGTGGACCCTTCGTCGGTTGGCAGCGTCAGGAAAATGGCCCTTCGGTGCAAGGTGCCTTGGAAGACGCGATCAAGGGGTTCTCGGGCGAAGACGTCCAGGTGGCTGGTGCCGGGCGCACCGATTCCGGTGTCCACGCCCTGGCGCAGGTGGCCCATTTTGACCTTGACCGGGAGGTCGATGCCGACACTGTGCGCGACGCTGTCAATTTCCATCTCAAGCCTCGGCCTGTTGCGGTGCTAGAGGTCCAGGCCGCGGCGCATGATTTTCACGCCCGGTTTTCGGCTATCGAGCGTACTTACCATTACCGTATCGTCAATCGCCGCGCGCCACTGGCACTTGAGACGGGGCGCGCTTGGCAGGTGCCGGTGCCGTTGGATGCGGGCGCCATGAATGAAGCGGCCCAGGTTCTGGTGGGGAATCATGATTTCACCAGCTTTCGTGCCACCCAGTGCCAGGCCGATAGCCCGGTAAAGACCTTGGATGAGATCGCTGTCGCTCGTGATGGGGAAATCATCACTCTTGACGTGCGCGCGCGTTCTTTTCTGCACAACCAGGTACGAATTATTACCGGCACCCTGCGTCTGGTGGGCGAGGGTAAATGGGACCGCGACGATGTTGCACTCACCCTTGCCGCCTGTGACCGTGCTGCCGCAGGGCCGACGGCGTCACCCCATGGGTTATACCTCGCTGCTGTAAGGTATTAAGACCCTTCCACCCCACACCAATTTGTTAGTGTCATTACTGGATTATGCTCACTGCCAGGATGCTGATGATAATTCCCATCACAAAGTTGAGCCCAACCAGGAATGCCGCTTGGGGGCCGGTCACCTCCAGCGCTATCTTGGCCACGAACCAGTAATAGACCAGGACCGTTATTACCAGGATCAGGCTGAGAAGCGTGCCCAAACCCTGGGCCCCCAGTACGCTGGCCATAGCAGCAGGCATTAGGATCACGGGTTCTAGTATCCTTGCCCAGTTGAGCGCCGAGATGTAACGCAGGATGTGGGTGTCGCAGCCCATCATAGGTGTGAGCCGCAACACCACTAGAGGAAAGGCCGCCCAATCCAACGCGAAGGCGAGTAGAAAAACCAGCGCGACCCTAGCTGCCGGCGCATCAATTTCCCGATGGCTAAAATCGAGGAACAGGAGCACGGTGGTGATGGGGAGGGCGATAAGGGCGGCATAAAAAGATCGCTTGGCGCCTTGAGCCGAGGCATTGAAATAGGCGCGCCCGGATTTGTCCCCCTGGGCCAGGCGCCAGGCACCATAGAGCCCCGCGGAAATTTCCTGGACGGTGATCACGTTCCCCCCCTCAACCGGCTCGCGGTGTTGCGGGCCTGGTGGTCAGGCCTTGGAGAAATAGACGTCGAGCACGCCCTTGTAGATATCGGCCAGGGCCTCAATATCGGCCACCGTCTGGCGTTCGTCGGCCTTGTGCATACTCTGGCCTACTAGGCCGAATTCCGCACAGGTACACGCCGTATGGATGTAACGCGCGTCGGACGTGCCGCCGGTAGTGGAAAGCTCGGGCCGTATCCCAGTTACTTTTTCGGCGGCATCGGCGATGATTTTGGCCAAGCGATCCGGTTCGCACATGAAAGCCTCGCCATTGTCCTGGGTGAGCAATTCGTATTTGCCGCCTACGGTCTCGAACATCTCTGTGAGGTGTGCTTTCAGGCTAGCCTGGCTGTGGCGGTCGTTGAAGCGGATGTTGAAGGTTGCCCGTGCTTCGGCCGGGATCACATTGGTTGCCGGATTGCCCACGTCAATGCTGGAAATGGCCACCGAGGAGGGCTGGAAATGATCGGTCCCGTCGTCTAGAGGTTCATGAGTGATGGCGGCGAGCATCTGCAAAAGACGGTTGATGGGATTGTCGGCAAGGTGAGGATAGGCGGTATGGCCCTGGGTGCCGTAAACGGTGAGATACCCCACCAGGCTACCGCGCCGTCCAACCTTGATCATTTCCCCCAGCTTGGTGGGGTTAGTGGGTTCCCCCACTAGGCAATGGGTAAGAATCTCATCGTTGTCCTTAAGCCAGCCTACTAATTTACGGCTACCGTTGATGCCGACGCCTTCTTCATCGCCAGTGATGAGCAAGCTGATGGCACCGCCGAAATCACTGCCATGTTCTTCGAGAAACCGCGTCACGGCAGCGACGAAGGAGGCAATGCCGGCCTTCATGTCTGCTGCGCCCCGGCCATAGAGGATACCATCGATGACCTCGGCACCGAACGGATCCATACTCCAGCCTGCGGGGGCACCAATTGGGACCACGTCAGTATGACCGGCGTAGCAGAAGTTGGGCAGATCGGTACCCAGCTTGGCATAGAGATTGTCCACGTCCTCTGCGCCATCCTCGGAAAATGGCAGCCGCGTGCAGGTAAAGCCGAGGCTTTCCAGCGCCGTTTGCAGTACGTCCAGCGCCCCTTTATCGGCCGGTGTCACTGAAGGGCAGTGGATCAGCCGCTGGGCTAGGTCCAGGGGATGGGCCAGGGGATTAGAAAGCCCGTCGGACATGATGGTCAGTCCCTAAGTAGGTCGTTGATGGAGGTCTTGGAGCGGGTTTGTGCGTCCACCTGTTTGACGATCACCGCGCAGTAAAGCGCCGGGCCTGGCGCGCCGTCGACCAGCGATCTGCCTGGAAGTGTGCCCGGCACGACAACTGAATAGGGTGGTACGTGGCCAATAATCACCTCGCCGGTATCACGGTTGATGATCTTGGTGGAGGCGCCGAGGAAGACACCCATGGACAAGACTGCACCTTCGCCGACGATGACGCCCTCAGCCACTTCCGATCTGGCGCCGATGAAACAATTGTCTTCGATAATGACTGGTCCCGCCTGCAGCGGTTCCAGAACCCCGCCGATGCCGATGCCGCCGGACAGGTGACAATTGGCGCCAATTTGGGCGCAGGAGCCCACCGTGGCCCAGGTGTCGACCATGGTACCGTTACCCACATGGGCACCGAGGTTAACGAAGCTCGGCATCAGCACCGCGCCGGGCGCGATATAGGCAGAACGCCGGACAACGCAACCTGGCACAGCGCGGAAGCCGGCGGCGCGGAATTTGCTATCGTCCCAACCTGAAAATTTGGATGGTATCTTGTCGAACCACGGACTCTCGCCGCGGGTGGGATCCGTGGGGCCGCCCGGGATCGGGGACATGTCATAGAGCCTGAAGGACAGCAACACCGCCTTCTTTGCCCATTGGTGGACCTCCCATTCATCCTCGATCTTTTCAGCAACACGCAGTTTGCCGGTATCGAGAAGATCGAGGGTCTCCTCGACGGCGTCGTGCGCTTCTCCGGTGGTATCAAAGCCGATGCCATCGCGGTTTTCCCATGCGTTGTCAACGGCGCGTTCCAGGTCTTCATAAGCCATATCTTTGGGTTTCTTCGCCTTGTTGTTTCAGCCACCGGCTGACTTGGCACGGCGGGAGGGCCAAAGATGGTCGAGAGCTGCGCCGTAGTCAACCTCGGGCCCAGGCAGGAACTACCTTGTGCGTCAGC
>Ga0315336_1007466_pt1 | contig 10444 bp, 6 predicted proteins | sample ASW5metaG_FD_204512 | JGI IMG/M metagenome (GOLD analysis project Ga0315336, IMG submission 204512) | Ammonia-oxidizing marine archaeal communities from Monterey Bay, California, United States - ASW #5 | ecosystem: Environmental > Aquatic > Marine > Intertidal zone | place: USA: California... | reverse complement strand
ACTGATCGCCCGGCGCCAACCCCGGAAAGCCGTGGCCTGGCGCCGGGGTAACCAGGTCATTTCCCTGGTCCGCAAGGCACATCAAGAAGTCGGCTGTCATCCGGGCGCAGACCGTATGCGATCCTCGATCCTGGGCGTCCGTGTTGCAACACCCGTCCCGGAACCAGCCGGTCTTCGGCGAGGTCGAGCACGACTTCAAAGGGGTTCCAAGTACATTTACGGGCAGGTTCATGGTCGACTCCACGGGCCACATATCTCAGGTATGCTCCGTCGTGGAGGTGTGGGCATGAAGCGTCGTCGATTCGCCGTGGATGGAGCGTTGGTGGTCGGACTGGTCGGAATTGGAATAGTCGCCGAGCTCACGGCGCAATTCAATGGCCGACCTGGTGACTGACTGAGTTCTTCCCCCGATGGCACAGCCGTCTTATGAGGCCTGCAAGGAGCCCCAGTGAGACCCATGATTGCTCTCTTCATTGTCGCCCATGCGCTGTGTTCACCCGCTCTCGCTGTGGAGTGCCCGTGGGAGAACGCCAACATCGAGGCGTACGCCACCTGGCGCAAGGTCGTCATCAACGACGTCACCTACAAGCTCTCAGGCGCCGCGAATCGGGGCCGATTCCAGTCCCTGGTCGCCGCCTGCGACGCCCCCAATGCCACTGACAGCTTTCGAGAGTGGCGCGACTATCACAGTACCGATGCGAAGTATCGATTCCTGACTGCACTCGTCCGACCCGCTGACGGCGACGGCAGCTGCCCATGGGCAAAGGACGATGCGATCGTGTACGCCAAGATGACCCGAGTCCACATCGACGATCAGGTCTACAAGGTCCGTGGACCGAGAAAGCGAGGGCGCTTCTTGTCGACATTGCTGGCGTGCGACGAGGCCGAGGCGGCGAGACACTTCAACGGGTGGCGCGCCAGTCGGCAGTCCGCAAACGTGAGTGCGGCGACCATCATCGGCCTGGTCTACACGCCGATCTCCTGTGTCGGCGCTGGGTATTTCAAGAACACCCTGGTTCGCGATCTGGTCGAGGAAGACACCAGCCGCGCCAACGGAATCACGGGGTCAAGCGAGTAGGCGCCTCAGGGAATGAGGGGCTCGAACGTCTTCACCGGGTTGTCCTGGGCCCTGTCGGAGATGCCGGCGAGGGCGCGCGCGTAGGCTCGGGCCTGCTTCTTGTCTGCGCCGCCCAATCGGACGAGCCAGTCGCCCAGGAGGATCGGCGCGACCGTGAGCCCCGAACTCGCGGTCCATTCCTCACGGGTGTAGTGGCCGTTGTCCTCCAGTTTGCAGGCCCCATAGATGTGTGAGCGTTGCTCTGAAGGCGCCAGCTGCATCATCTCCGCGAGGGCGTTTGGCCCCCCTGGACAGGCCTGCACCCAGTCGCCGATGGCCACGGTCGCCAGCTTGAGGTCGATCATGGCCAGGTACTCCGGGGGCATCTGCTGGTACTGGCCCATGAGCTCCTCCATGGGCTTTGGAAAGTTGCAGGCGATGGCGAGGGCCGCCGTGGCGAGCGTCACCTGGTGTTCCGGTTCGATGGTCGCCAGTGCCTCGACGCCCTTCTTCAGATCCTCGGCGCCGCAGGGGCCCGCCAACGCGACACTCATCCACATCCAGATCATTTCAGTTGCCCACTCTTCAGGGTTTCAAGTGGGAAAGCGAGGACCGTACCGTCCGCACCGAGCACCCACAGGCGGCCCGCGTCGATGGTCAGTCCGGCGGTTCCGCCCTGGTCGAGATCGTAGCGAAACACCAGCTCCTTGTCCGCGGCCAAAAAGACACCGACCTCGTCCGAGGTCGCGAGCGCGACCATCGACGCATCGGGCGAGATCGCCATGAAACGCCTCCGACCCTGGATGCCATCTCCGAACTCGGCGACGTCCTCGAGCTTCAGGTGCTGGGCGTCTCCCGCAGTGACCTCGCCGCCGTCGAAAGCGCCGATGGCGCTGATGGTGCCTATGGAGTCGAAGATCTCCTCCCGTGGGACGCCGATGGAACCGAGAATCCCAGCGAGGCCATATGCATCGGAGGCCGGTTCGGGTTTTGGCTTCGGCTTCGGCTTCGGCTTCGGCTTCGGCTTCGGAAAGCGCCCTACCTTGATGTCGTAGCTTCCCCGCCACGCGAGCGAGGCACCGTCATCGGACAGCGCCAGCTCGTCGACCCGTTCCGAGACCTCGAATCCAGCCAGTCCGCGGCCACTGGGGTCGAGTACCCCGATCCAGTGTTCGACGTCCGTTTCTCCGTAGGCGTCGACCACCTGGAACTCCCAGGCCGATGCGACCCGGGTTCCCCCGTTGTTCACGGCCGCCGCTGTGAGTCTGAGCGTGTGGGGCCGCAGGGCCTCCGGATCCCAGTCGTGCCGCACCTCGGGTGGCTCGTAGTCGCTGTCGCCTCCGTAGAAAGACATCGACATTCCACGGTTTTCGGGATCGTCTACGCGAACGTGAATCTGATCGGTGAAGTCGAAGTGCTCTACCGAACCGCCGGGCAGCCGGACCTGCAGCCGCTCCAGTCCGACCGCGGTGGTGCCCGACGGAGACAGTGCCGCAACTGGCGTACTCGGAGGGTTGTAGCCGCCGTCCATATCAAAGGCCTGCATGGCCCGCAGCATGGGATATTCCTCCGCTTCGCGCTGATCGAGCACCTCGAGATCGGGCACACTAAGCGTCACGGAGATCTCGGCGTAGTCCCGATCGAGAACCCCGACAGCGGCGCCACCATCGAGGGCGCTCAGAGCGTGAGCATCGTCGACCGACACGGAGGAATGGTACGCCCCGGTCTCGGCGTTCCAACTGGAGACCCGCTCTTCGTCGGCGGTGATGATCCAATCGCCGGCCACCGCAAGCAGGCTGGCCGGGCTGTTGTGCGGAGGTGCCTTTGTGCTGCAGTCGGTGGCGTCGATCTGGTCGGGCGTGGTGGCCTCGCGATCTCCGATGACGACGGTGTCGCCGACCCAGACCAGGTCCCCTCCCCGCTGGGCGGGAAGCTCGGCTACACAATGCTCTTTGCCGTCTTGGAAGATCCGCAACTCGGTCTTTCCGTGCACGGCCAGCCGCCCATCAGCAGCCCACCCGAGCTCGATGACCCAGGGCTCGGAGTCGTCGAGTTTGAGCTTCTTTCCGTCGACCTCGACCCGGGTGGCCTCGAGGGAGATCGCGAGCTCGCCGTTCGGCCCGTACTCCGCGTCGAACACCGCATATTCGATCTTCTCCAGCACCTTGCCCTTGGTGAGCGAGATTCGCTGGCCCCCATAGTGCGACCACACGACCACTTCTTTGCCGTCGGGACTGAGGGTGAGACGGGTGGCGTCACCGACCGGTACGCTGAGGCGCGGATCTCCCAGGCTCTTTCCGACGCGAAGTTGGTTCTCACAGATGTCGACGAGCTCGCCCTTCTGCGTGACCGCCAGAGCACGGGCGATGGTCCAACAGTGGTTCACCCTCGTGTTGTCCAGAGTGACATCGCGGTCCCGTCGGTAGGCCGGCACGGCATCTGCCGTGAAGGCGGGCGCCGAAGATCGCTCGGTGGTCAGGCGCTCGAGGATGGCCCCGGTCGCGGCGTCGAAGAGCACGGCGCCATCGTCGCCTGTCCCGAGAACGCGCTTTCCATCAGGGGAGACAGCCATCTGGTTCACGACCTGTCCCGCCGACCAGCGGCGGTCACCCAAACGCAAGGAGGCCGCCAAGGGCAGGGGCTGGCCGAGGGCATCGACGTCTTCACCCATCGCGATCACCGGCGCTGGCGGGGGCCGCTCGTAGCTTCCGCCGACCATCACGCCCACAGAGCCGCCGCCGCCCTGGGCCAACGCCGCACCCACCAACCAAAGCACCATCCCGAACCTCCGGATGCTGTCTATGGTCGAGTTCCCAACCGGGCTCGTCGCAGGATGTTACCGACCGTTCCACGCGGCGGTGAGAGGTGGTGTGAGCTGGTTGGGGTTGGCGGTTGCTGTGATGGTCGCGCATGCGGATCCAGCAACGATGCGTGAAGAGATGAACGAGCTCGGTCGGCAGGTGACCGCACTGCAGGAGGCGCAACGCTACGCCGAGGCCTTACCCCTGGCCGAACGCCAGTTGGAGGTCAGAACTGAGCACCAGGGGCACGACCACGCGGACGTCGTCATCGCCCGCGAAGACCTGGCCCTGATTCTAGAGGAGACGGGAGACAAAGTCCGCGCAGCGTCTCTGCATCGGGACAACATCAAGGTTCGTGAAAAAGTCTTTGGCTACTACCATATCGACGTCAGCAAGACCCTGAACAGCCTCGGTTTGCTCCTCATGGATCAGGGTGAATACCAGGCGGCCCAGCCCCTGTTCGAGCGCAGCCTGGCCATCCGGGAGAAGGCGCTGGGACCCGATGACCTCATGGTCGCCAAGAGCCTCAACAACCTCGCCGTGTTGGTCAACTACATGGGAGATCACCGGCGTTCTCGGCAGTACTTCGAGCGCAGTCTGGCCATCAAGGAGAAGGTCTTCGGAGCAGACCATCCGTCACTGGCCCGCGCCCTCGAGAACCTCGCGGCACTGATCTTCGTGCAGGGCGACTACGATGCGGCACGTCCGCTGCTCGAGCGCAGCCTGGCCCTCTTCGAGCAGACCCACGGCCCGAACCACGCCGATGTCGGTCAGGTCCTCAACAAGCTCGCCATTCTCCACCACACACTGGGCGACTACACCGTCGCCCAGCCACTGTACGAGCGCAGCCTGGCCATCCAAGAAGCACAACAGAACGTTCTCTTGACCGCCAACACCCTGAACGGGCTGGCCTCGGTGATGGTGGCGCAGGGCGACTACGCCGGCGCCCAGCCTCTGTACCAGCGCAGCTTGGCCCTTTTCGAAGAGGAGTTTGGCCCCGAACATCCGCATGTGGCCACCACGACGACCAACCTCGCGTCTCTGCTTCGAGAGCGAGGGGACCTGGTCAACACGAGGCGTCTGTACGAGCGCGCGTTGACTATTCAGGAACGCTCTCTGGGGCCCCATCACATGACGGTCGGACACACTCTGAGCAGCCTCGCCGGACTGCTGACCGACCTGGGTGACTACACGACCGCTGTCTCCCTGTATGGCCGTGCTTTGGAGATCCGCGAGACGGCGCTCGGCCCCGACCACGCAGAGACGGGTCGCAGTCTGAACAACCTGGCCGCGCTCTACGTCAGGCAGTCCAGATACGACGAAGCGCGACCCCTGCTCGAGCGCGCCCTGGCCATCCGCACCCAAGCCCTCGGGCCCGACCACATCGACGTCGCCGTGAGCCTCAGCAATCTGGGGGCACTGCACCGACAACGGGGCGACTACGATGCAGCCCTACCTGTCTACGAACGCAGCCTGGCCATCCGCGAGCAGGCACTCGGGCCGGACCATCCAGACACCGCGGTGTCTCTCAACAGCCTCGCCAGCCTCAAGACGGCCCGTGCGGAGTATGCGGCCGCCTTCCCCTTGTACCAGCGCATCCTGGCGATCCGCGAAGCCGCCTATGGCCCCGAGCATCGGCTCGTAGCCGGAGCGCTGGAGAGCCTCGCCCGTTGGTATCTGAAGCAGGGCAGAGACAACGAGGCGCGCCCGCTCTTTCAGCGTGCCCTGACAATTCGTGAAGCCGACTTCGAGCTATTCGAGAGCCTGAGCGAGCGCGAGGCGTTGGCCTTCATCGCCAAGAGTCGCGTCAGCCTGGACGGATGGCTCGGCGCCTTCGACGGCCCGACGGACAGTCGTGAGGCGTGGTCGACCACCTTGCGCTGGAAGGGCGTCGTCACACGCCAGATCCGCAATCGAAGCTCCGGCGCAGTGGACGATCCGAAGGTCCACGCCCTCACAGAACGCCTCGGGGATATGCGGATGGCCCTCGCGAGGGCGTCGCTCGCCGACGACGACCACAGGGAGACGACGCTTCGACGCGAACAACAAGTCGAGCTCACGCACAAGAAAGAAGAACTCGAGCGACAGCTGGCCGCCGCAAGCTCCTCCTGGCAGGGCGAGCGGGAGATCGAGCAAGCCGGTGCCGAAGAGGTGTGCGGCGCCCTCGACGCCGGTACGGCTTTGGTGGATTTCCTTCGCTACAACAACAAATACCTCGCGTTCACCGTCGTCGCGCCCGACTGCGAGGTCAAACGCGTGGAGCTCGGCGCGGCTGCCGAACTCGAGGAGGCACTGACCGGCTGGCGCGGTGTTCTGGCCGAACCCGGCGATTCCGATTGGCGCGTGGATGGGCGCGGGAAGCGGGTCCGCCAACTGTTGTGGGACCCAGTTGCCCCAACAATCGAGGGCGCCGCACGGGCGATTATTGTGCCCGATGGCGCACTCTCATCGGTGCCTTTCGGCGCGCTCCCAATGGAAGGCGAGCACTACCTGATCGAGGACCTGCCCATTACCTACCTCGAGAACGCCCAGGACCTGCTCCGGCCCGCCTCGAATGTCGCCACCTCGGGCGCCCTCCTCGTCGGAGACGTGGACTTCGGCGGGGATGCCGCTGGAATGGGATCGGGGCGGGCGTCGCGCTCGGCGCCGTGTGTGGACGGCGAGTTTGCCAGGCTCGAGGGCACGGCCGCCGAGGTCGGGGCGGTGAGCGATCTGTGGCGGCGGGGACGCAATCGACGGGAGCCAGCCCAGGTTCTCACCGGCTCCGAAGCGTCCGAGAACACGGCCTACGCCGACATGACAGGCAAGCGCGTCGTGCACCTGGCCACCCACGGCTTTTTCGCCAACGAGGAGTGTCGAACCGGCCTGGAAGGCTCGGAACCGGGGGCGGTGGGCCTGAACCCGATGCTGCTCTCGGGCGTTGTATTTGCGTCGGCAAACGCCGATCACGACATCCTCGACTACGAGGATGGCATCCTCACGGCCGAGGAGCTCAGCGCTATCGACCTACGGGGAACCGAGCTGGTTGTGCTCTCCGCCTGCGAGACCGGTCTGGGGGTCGTACGCGCCGGTGAGGGGGTGCTCGGCCTTCGGAGGGCTTTTGCGGCAGCGGGGGCAGAAAACCTGGTGATGAGTCTGTGGGCCGTCCCCGACAGGGAGACCTCGGAGCTGATGGAGGCGTTCTACGTGCGGGTCCTCCATCGCCGCAAGCCGATGACGCCCGGCGACGCCATGCGTGAGGCGCAGCTCGAGATGCTCGAACACAACCGCCAGGAGTACGACGAGGCGCGCCCGGGGAGCTGGGCGGCGTTCGTGGTCGCCGGCGCCCCCTAGCGAAGAGGCGTGAGCCCGGTCTCGCCGACGCCAACTGCGTACACCTTGTCGCTGAAGAGCGACGAGCTGTAGACCGCGCATGGGTCCCAGTCGTCCCCCTCTCCGAACGCCAGACTGGCCGTGTAGTCGACCCCCTCGGCGACCATGGACTCGACGCCATCTGAGGTGACGCGGCTGACCAACCCCGTGAGGTTCAGGGAGACGTAGAGGTCTCCGCTGGCTCCCAGGGCAACGCCGTCTGGAAAGTTGCCACCGTCGTATGCGTGCAGCTCGGTCAACGCGCCGGCAGCCTGCCCGTCGACCGCGATCTGGGCCACCGGAGCTGGAGAATCCCAGGTGGCGACGACCCAGAGCGCGCTCTCGTCCTCGGTGAACGCGGTCCCATTGGGGCCGGAGAACGCCAGCCATTCGGCCGTCGTGCCGTCGGGCTGGACCTCCCAGATCATCTCGTCGGCATCGGAGACGAGCAGGGTGTCCCACGGCGTCACGGTGAGGAAGTTCGACGACTCGATCTCGGTGGAGAGGTGAGTGACCTCTCCGGTGTCGACGTCGATGCGGGACACGGTGCCCAGGTCGTCCATCCGGCCAGCGCCGTACAGCGCGTCTCCCCACCAGGCGAGCCCGACGCCCTCTTCGAGGTCTGCCACCGACGCCCAGGTTCCATCGGGTTGGATCTCGGCGACGATGTCTCCGGCAGAGACGAAGAGCCTGCCGTCGGGGCTGAAGGTGAGGCCCTCGGACTTTTCGAGGCCCTCGGCGACGACCACCACTTCTCCCTCGGCGAGGTAGCCATCACAAATGCCCTTGTCGGGCGGGGCTTTGTCGTCGGAGCCACCGCATCCGACGACCACTGTCAAGAGCACACTCCATCGCGCCATGCCGCTGATCATCATGCCTGGGACCCCCCACCTCAGGCGCGCTTAACGCACCAATTGCTTCAGGGCGTTGAAGACCACCGTCACGCCGGGGTGGTCGACGGTGAGCTCTGGCACGACCAGACGCAGCCCAACCGGGGCGCTCACTTCGTCGTCCAAGACACGCACCAGGTCCGGGTAGGCCGGGTCGACGACGTTTCCATCCGGCAGCAGGGCCAGCCCGAGCCCACCCGCCACCAGCTGACGCAGCATCCTGGGGTCAGTGGAGATGCCGAGCGGTTCAACCGACAGTCTCGTGCCGTCCGACAGTGGCCACCGGTGCGGGTCGATGGCGGTGCCGCTCCAGGAGAACAGGGTGTGAGAGGCCAGCTCGGCGACCGTCCGCGGAACCCCGTGCCGCTCGAGATACGCCGGGCTGCCCAGGATCTGCGCCCTGAATGCAAAGACCTCTACAGACAGCCACGGTCCTGGCGGCGTGTGCGGGCCATAGTGCGCGATCATGTCGGCGTCTTCGGGGAGGAGCGCAAGGGGGTCCTCCGACGGCCGAATCGCGAAAGTGGCTTGAGGCAACAGGCCGCGAATCGTCGCAACGGCCGCAGCCGGTAGGTGCGCCGGAACACCTAGAGGCACCCCGACTCGCAAGTGCCGCAGGGGCTCGTCGCGCACATCGCGGATGCGGGACAGCAACGCCGTTGTCTGATCCAGCAACGGTCGACCTCGCACGGAGAGCTGCCTGCCCGCCTCGGTCAGGACAACTCCGGTCCGGGTCCGATGGAGCAGCCCGACTCCAGTCGACTCCTCCAGGGCCTCGAGTCGGCGCCTTACCGTCGAGCGCGCCAGAGATAGGTCCCTGGCCGCCTTCTGAATCGACCCGCGCTCTGCCACCACCAGAAAGACCCGCAGCCCATCCAGATCCATCGCGCCTCCTTATGGCGCTAATTCGCCATCCCTGTTCGTCAGTGTCCATTGTATGCCTTGGGGCGAGGGCGTATCAAATGCTCACAAGTTCGGAGACGACTCATGTACAAACTGACCTTTGCCCTCTCGCTCGCCCTCGTCGCCTGCCAGGAGAATCCCGGTGAAGTCGTCTTCGCTTGCGACACCTACAGCTGTGTGCCGGACGCGGCGGGGGCCGTTGGCGATCCGGAAGCCGGACGGATCTTCATCACGGAGACCGGCGCCAACCGCTGCGGCTTCCCCGCCGACATCGACTTGAGTGTCCTCGACCCTTCGCCCGCCCCACCCCTGGAAGGTCGCCAAGGAGGAGACGAGGATCTCCCGTTCTTCATGACGGAAACCACCAGCGCGCGAGGGGAGAGCGTGGTGAACATCAACTGCCTCGCCTGCCACGGCGGCAGCATCCGTGGAGAGATGGTCCCGGGTCTGCCCAATCACGCCTTCGAGAGCGCACCGTCGGAAGGCATGGTCGCCGCCTCTCGCCTGCTCGCACAGACCGAAGCACAGCACACCGAGATCGACGTCATGGAGCGTTTATCTGACGCTCTCGCTCCGTACAGTCTCGACACCGTAGGCGCGAATCCGGGAATCACCTATGGGTTCGTAGGCGCCCTCCATCGCGACCCCGACACCTACGCGTGGATCGACCCGTCGGCCAGCGCGCTGCCTCCCGCACCACCGATTCCCCTCGACCCATCACCGTGGTGGGGAATGTCCAAGAAGAATGCCATGTTCTGGAACACGGCCGTACGCGGGGACTACACGCCCCTGATCGCGAGCGCGTTTGTCGGGTGCATCGAAAACGAGGAGGTCGCAGCCGACCTGGCGGACAACAGCCCCGACGTGAGGGCCTGGCTGGAGTCCACGACCCCACCGCCGTGGCCTTGGGCAGTCGACGCGGACCTGGCCGAGACCGGGGAACTGCTCTTCCGGGACCAGTGCGCCCGCTGCCACGGAACCTACGACGGGGACGGAGAATACCCAAACGTCGTCGTCCCAGCGGGGGTCGTCGGCACGGACAGCGCCCTCGCGGATGAGCGGTCGATGTGGGAGGACATCTGGACAGATCAGTACGCCCAGAGCGCCATTGGGGACGGCGTCGACTGGGCGCCCCAAGCGGGGTACATCGCGCCACCGCTGGACGGAATATGGGCGACGGCCCCCTACTTTCACAACGGCAGCGTACCGACCATCGCCGCGGTCCTCGACCCTTCACTGCGTCCGGTCGCATGGGCGCGCATCGAGACCAGCGGCGACGAGTACGACCGCGACGAGATGGGCTGGCCCTATGACGAAGTGGATCCCGATGACGCGGAGCCCTCGGACTACGACACCACCGCCTACGGATTTGGCAACGGCGGACACCCGTTCGGCGAGGTCCTCAACGACTCGGAGAAGAGGGCCGTAATGGAGTACCTGAA
>Ga0315336_1007465_pt1 | contig 10444 bp, 5 predicted proteins | sample ASW5metaG_FD_204512 | JGI IMG/M metagenome (GOLD analysis project Ga0315336, IMG submission 204512) | Ammonia-oxidizing marine archaeal communities from Monterey Bay, California, United States - ASW #5 | ecosystem: Environmental > Aquatic > Marine > Intertidal zone | place: USA: California... | reverse complement strand
AACATTAAATCTGAAGACCCTCCAGGGACGCAGGATGCTCCGCGAGTTGGTCAAAGACGCCGACGTGCTGGTGGAAAACTTTTCGCCGCGGGTTATGTCGTCCCTGGACCTGGATTTCGACTCTCTACATGAGATAAACCCCAGCCTAGTCATGGTGTCGATCTCCAATTTCGGTCAGACCGGACCCTACCGGGACTATAAAGCCGCCGATATCGTGGAATACGCCATGGGCGGTCTGATGTATATCTTCGGCGCGTATGACCGGGAACCCCTGAAGCACGCATTGCACCAAGCCCAGTTCAAGGGAGGCACAGACGCTGCCTCCGCCGCCTTGATGGCCCTCTATCACCAGCGTCTCACCGGTCAAGGCCAGCATGTCGACCTCTCCATCCAAGAAGCCGTGGCATCGGGACTTCGCGACGTGGTGAACAACTTCACCTACACCGGAGCGGTCCGGCGCCGCCAACCAAACCACAGCGGAGACCTCACCCGGTTGCGGGCCACCTCAGACGGCTACGTATTGCCGAATCCGGGCATCGGCGCCAGGGACAACTGGCAAGCCGTCGTCGAGTTCCTGGGCGTTCCGGAGTTGGACAACGAAAAGTTCAGCAATGCTTCGGCCCGGTTGGTAAACGCCGAGGAGTTGGGCCGGATCCTTGATGAGACCTTCTTAACCAAGAACAAGTCCGAAATGTTCTTCTCCGCCCACGAAAAACGATTCATCTACGGTTTAGTCCAGTCGCCGGAAGAGGTACTGGCCGACCCACAATTCCAAGCCCGTGGGTATTTCGTGAACGTAGAACATCCGTCTACCGGGCCATTGAAATATCCCGGCCCGCCCTTCCTCCTGTCCGGCACGCCATGGGGGCCGGCATCCCCAGCCCCATTATTAGGCCAGGACAACCAGCAGGTTTTCGGGGAGCGCTTAGGCTATACCAATGATGAATTGTCCCGCCTACGGGCTATCGGAGTTTTATGATGCCGGAATCATCGGCTGACAGGAGTGTGAATCTGCTGGGACCGTTGGCCGGGGTTCGCATCATCGAGATGGGCCAGCTCATCGCCATTCCCTGGGCCACGAAGATGCTGGCCGACATGGGAGCCCAGGTCATCCGCCTGGAATCTTGCCAGAGATTGGAGAGTTACCGCAGCGACTCTTTCTATGGTAACGATACCGAAGGGGAGTTTTGGAACCGCGGAGCCAACTTTTACGAGCACAACCGCAACAAGTTGGGGATCACATTGGACCTGACAAATCCAGCGGGCATGCAAATCTTGAAGGAGTTGATTTCGATCAGCGATGTTTTCGCTGAGAACTTCACACCCCGAGCCATCAAGAACTTCCATTTGGAGTACGAGGACGTTCGGAGCTTAAATCCCGGCATCGTGATGGTGTCTTCCACCGGTTACGGATTCACCGGTCCTTGGGCCAACTTCGGGGCAACCGGCCCGGCAACCGAGGGGGCGTCGGGACTGTCTTACATGACCGGCTATGCCGACGGACCTCCGGAGCTACCGGAGATTCCCTACACCGACTACACCGCCGGCGAACAAACCGTGTTCGCGGTTATGACTGCTTTGATGCACCGCCTCCGCACCGGCCAGGGCCAGTTCGTGGACATATCTCAGACCCAAGCCGCCAGCGCCACGGTGCCGGAAGCGCTTCTCGACTTTGCGGCCAATGGACGCACCGCACCCCGGATCGGCAATAGCGACCCGGGCATGGCTCCCCACGGGTGTTATCGCTGTCAGGGAGAAGACCGCTGGATTACGATCGCTGTCGACAGCGACGAGCGATGGCGAGCGTTCTGCGGGGTAGTGAACAAGCCCGATCTGGCTGAAGATCAGCGGTTCAAAGATAGCCTGAACCGTTGGCACAACCGGGCGAAATTGGACGAACTCATCGGACAAATCACCACCCAATGGGAAGCCCATCAGTTGATGAATCAGTTGCAGGCCATTGGGGTCGCAGCCGGCGCGGTGTTCGACAGCAAGGATCTCTTGTTCGACCCACACTTGGTCGAGCGGGGTTTCTTCGATGTAGTGGCCCACCATCCAAGCACCGGCATGCCACCGCTTCCCTATGTGGGCCGCCCTTGGAAAATGTCCCTTACACCACCGGTTCCAGCGAAACCTGGACCTATGATGGGGGAGCACAACAAGTTGATTCTGTCCGACTTACTGGGACGCAACGAAGCAGACTTGGCGACTCTTGAAGAGGAAGGGGTGATTGGATATGCGCCGGCCAGTCCCCGTCCGGTGAGCCGGCCTTCATTAGATGAACAGGTAAGGCAGGGCCGGATGCAACGCTACGAAACAGACTACAGGAAGCAGGTGGCTAGGGTTTTCCCGCCGCCGGAAAGCCTTTAGCTATCGGCAATCAGCTTCCACGTGACCGGACCCGCTGATAGCTGATAGCTGATAGCTGATAGCTACTATCCCTGCTTCGCCTCGAAAGCGGATATCTTGTCTTCGTCTCGCATCGTTAGGCCAATGTCGTCCAATCCGTTTAGCAATGCGTCTCGGCGAGCCGAATCCAACTCAAACTCCAGAACGATTTCCTCATCTTCATCCCAGATGCGCTGGGACACCAGGTCCACGTTGAGCTTGAATCCCGGATTTTCTTTGGCCTTGTCCAGAATCTTGCGGACTGTTTCTTCGGGCAACCTTATCGGCAGCAGACCGTTCTGCATGCTGTTGTTGTAGAAGATGTCGGCGAAGCTTGGGGCGATGACGCATCGGATGCCGTAGTTGTGCAGGGCCCAGGGCGCATGCTCCCGAGAACTGCCACAACCGAAGTTCCGGCCCGCTACCAATACGCTGGCGTTCTGGTATTCCGGAATATTGAGAATAAAGTCCGGGTTGGGGCTACCGTCCTCGTTGTACCGCCATGCCGAGAACAGGTGTTGTCCGAAACCTTCCCGCTCGATGCTCTTAAGATGGACCGCCGGGATAATCTGGTCGGTATCCACGTTCACGCGGTCCATGGGCGCTACTACGCCGTTCAATTTCACAAAGGGTTCCATCTCGTTTCAGTCCTCCTTAGCAACTTTATCTAGACTTCATCGTAATGGGCGATGGATCCTAGAACCTTGCCATCATCGCCGAATATCATCACTTCAACCGCTTCACGGTTCAGTTCATTCCGAAAACACCGGTAGCGTATGACTATACCATTCTAACCAACCAGAACCATCTGGGTTTGAAACCTCAACTCAGGGTAACGGTCCAAAGCTTTAAGCCAGTACTCACCGACCTTGTCTTTGCCTTTTAAAGTACCGGTCGCTTCGTCCATCGCCGTTGAAATGAATGGATTGGTCATCTGAAAAGCTTCGGAGGAGTGGGAGAGAATCTCTTCCAGGTCATGGGCGTTCCAGGCCTTCTCCCACTCCCTCGCGAAATCTTCCGCGAATTCCCTGTCTATCGTTCCGCCATTTCCGATGCCCTTTCCAACAGCCACTAGACTTTTCCTTAGAGAATGATTCAGGGCGATTACTTGGACTGGACTATCTTACTCCACCACTGTTCGGGGTGAGCTTGTCGAACCATGCGCCCTAGACAATTTGCTAAGCGTACCCCAGTTTCCCTGAATCAAAGCCTGCTTCTTCTTGAGAGACCATCCTTTAATCTGCCGCTCCCGTTCCAACGCTTCGATCCCGGTTGGGAATTCCTCTGTGAACTCCTAATGTTACTGGTCTTCGCCTAGATGTATATCCAGCGATATGATCGGTGTAATGAGAACTTATCCTTGCCTCCAAGTTGTGGACCCCGTGTAGAAATACCCGTCCGAGCACCGGAGTATGTAGACATAGAAGCTCATACGGGCAATGTTCCACCGGGGTCCTTCGACAGGCTCAGGACTAACGGATTTTAAGCGCTAGCCATCCTCCTACCAATCCCTTATATCCACGAAGTGTCCAGCGATGGCCGCAGCCGCCGCCATTTGGGGGCTTACCAAGTGGGTGCGGCCGCCTTTGCCTTGGCGTCCTTCAAAGTTTCGGTTGGAGGTAGAGGCGCAGCGCTCTCCTGGCGATAAGGTGTCCGGGTTCATGCCGAGACACATGGAGCATCCGGCTACCCGCCAGTCCAATCCCGCTTCCGTGAAGATTTGGTCCAGACCCTCTTCTTCGGCCTGCTTCTTTATCAAAGCCGACCCCGGCACCACCATGGCGTAGACACCGTCGCTAACCTGGCGTCCTTTAACAACCTCGGCGGCGTTGCGCAGGTCTTCGATACGGGCGTTGGTACATGCTCCGATGAACACCCGGTCGATATTTATGTCTTGAATCGCCATTCCTGGCTCTAGGCCCATGTAGGTCAATGCCCTCTCGGCGGACTCTCGGTATGCCAACTCGGCAAACGACGCCGGATCGGGAACCTGGCCGGTCACCGGCGCAACCATGCCGGGATTGGTGCCCCAAGTCACTACTGGAGTCAACTGGGACGCGTCTATCTCAACCAAGGTGTCATACGTGGCGCCAGGGTCCGTCGCCAAGGTCCGCCACTTTTCAACGGCGGCGTCGAAGTCCGCTCCTTGGGGCGCGAATTTCCTTCCTCGCAGATACTCAAAGGTGGTGTCGTCCGGGGCAATCATGCCAGCCCGGGCTCCGCCTTCGATGCTCATGTTGCACACTGTCATGCGCCCGTCCATAGACATGGAGCGAATGGCCTCGCCGGTATATTCGATGACGTGGCCCACGCCGCCGTGGATCCCGATCTGGCCGATGATGTTCAGAATCAGGTCCTTGGGGCTGACGCCGAAGGGCAGGGGGCCGTTGACCCGAACTTCCATGGTTTTGGGCTTGTATTGGCGCAAGGTCTGAGTCGCCAGTACGTGCTCAACCTCAGATGTTCCGATGCCGATGGCCAAGGCCCCCAGAGCCCCGTGGGTAGAGGTGTGGCTGTCGCCGCAAACGATGGTCTTGCCCGGCTGGGAATACCCTAAGTCCGGACCAATGATGTGGACGATGCCCTGTAGCGGGTCGAACCGGTCGTACAATTCAACGCCAAACTCCTTACAGTTGACGGTCAGAGCCTCTAACTGCTTCTTGGAGAACTCGTCGGTGACCGGCAGGGACAGGTCCCAGGTGGGCGTATTGTGGTCGGCGGTGGCGATGGTCAGGTCGGTGCGGCGTACTTTGCGACCAGCCAGCCGCAGGCCAGCGAAAGCCTGGGCCGAAGTTACTTCATGCACCAAGTGCAGGTCGATATAAATGATGCTGGGTTTCCCCGGGTCATCGTGCACCACATGAGCATCCCAGATCTTCTCGAACATCGTTTTCGGAGGCATATCGGTCCTTTCCTTAAAATTAGCCACAGAGACACGGAGGTCACGGAGTTATGACAGCGACTCCGGGCACTCGCGTCTGTGTGGCCTAGATTCGTTGGGAACCCATTATAGCACCGGTTTTCAGACCTGGAATCTGGGATGCCAGTCAGTAACAGGGAGATGACATTCAGCCTTCAACTTGGTGTCTAAAGACGCCAATGATGATAAACTGGCAGTTGATTGCGGAGATTGGTCAGGCCAATGACGTTAAGCGATCTCCGGAAGTAGATGCTATCCCTCATACCTTAGCTGGAGGAATCGAACATGCCCTCGTCCGAGGCGATCGTACTACCCAAGACGGTACGTCCCAAGAAGTACCAGTTGAAACTGCAGCCCGACTTAAGCAAATTTACATTCCAGGGCGAAGAAACAGTGGATATAGAGGTGGTTGAAGCAACCACCGAGATTGCCTTGAACGCAGCGGACTTGAAGATTGCTTCCGCGGTCCTGCATCGCAGCGGCACGTCGTCCACGGCGACGAACATCGCCCTCGACAAGTCCCGGCAAACCGTCACTTTAACCTTCGCCGAGACGATTCCTACGGGATACGCCACCCTCGAGATTTCGTTCACCGGTGAGTTGAACGACAAACTCCACGGCTTCTATAGAAGCGAGTACACGGACCCCGAGGGTGAAACCCGTTATCTGGCAACTACCCAGTTCGAGGCCACCGACGCGCGGCGGGCCTTCCCTTGCTGGGACGAGCCTGCCCACAAAGCAAGTTTCGACCTCACCCTGGTGATTCCGTCCGACCTAGTCGCCATATCCAACAATCCCGTCGTGGAAGAAGTGGCGGTTGGAGTCGGGTTGAAGTCTCTCCGATTCGGAGAGACGCCGGTTATGTCCACCTATCTGCTGGCCTTCGTCATCGGCGATCTTGTTGCGATTCACGAGCAAGCCAACGTGCGAACCAAAGTCGGCATCTATACAACAAGGGGCAAGGAAGATCAGGGCCGGTTCGCCTTGGACACTTCGGTCAAACTCCTTTCTTTCTTCAATGAGTACTTCGGGATTCCCTATCCTTTAGAGAAGCTGGACCACATCGCGATCCCCGACTTCGCCGCTGGAGCCATGGAGAATTGGGGCGCTATCACCTACAGGGAAACCGCCCTGTTGGTCGACTCGGAAAACTCCTCCGCGGGTACCCGGCAACGAGTGGCGGAGGTCGTCGCCCATGAGATGGCCCACATGTGGTTCGGTGACCTGGTAACCATGGAATGGTGGGACGACCTGTGGCTCAATGAAAGCTTCGCCTCTTGGATGGGCACGAAAGCGGTGGACTGGCTGTTCCCTGAATGGCAGATGTGGACTCAGTTCGTCAACATGGACACGACACGAGCGCTGAGCCTAGACGGTTTGAAGAACTCCCACCCAATCGAACAAGAAGTGAAGGACCCGGCGGAAGTCAGCCAGCTTTTCGACGCCATCAGCTACTCCAAGGGAGCCTCGGTCATCCGGATGCTGGAGCAGTTCCTGGGACCGGAAGTGTTTCGCAAAGGACTCTTCCAATATCTTTCGGCCCATCAATACGGCAACGCCCGAACCGCAGACCTGTGGTCGGCCCTGGAAGAGGCATCGGGCCAACCGGTTACGTCCATCATGAATTCTTGGACCAATCAGATGGGATATCCGGTGCTGCGGGTCGAATCCGATACCACCGGCAAAGACTTGGAGCTAACCGTGCATCAGGAACGCTTCGTCTACGATCGGCTTCTGGGCGGAGACGAGCAGGAGCCCGAGGTGTGGCAAGTGCCAGTATCGGTGTCATCGGGAGGCAACGAGCCGACTTCGATCGTCATGGACAGTCGTCAAGTAAGTATGAAAGTGCCCGTCACCCAAACGGCAACCGGGGCCTCATGGTTCAAGATTAACCCAGAGCAAACCGGATTCTTCCGGGTCAATTACTCCGCCGAAGGATGGGAAAGGTTGATCCCGGCGATCCAGTCCCTAGAACTGTCTGCGACCGACCGGTTGGGTATCCAGAATGACGCTTACGCCCTTTCCCGGGCTGGGCTTCTCTCCATAAGCCAATTCTTGTCCATGGCCTACGCCTACACCAACGAGAACGATGCTTCGGTGTGGGCCGATCTGGCCAGCAATCTACGGGACGTGGACGTCTTGTTGTTCAACCAGCCGATCTACGGTGCCTTCCAGGGATTCGCCCAGGACCTGTTCCGGCCGGCGGCGGCTCGTTCGGGTTGGGACCCCAGTCCCGGCGAAGGCCACATGGACGCTCTGCTGCGTAGCACCGTTCTTAGCCAGGCCGGGAGTTATGGTGACACCGAGGTTCTATCCCAGGCCAAGGACCGTTTCCTGAGGTACCTGGAAGAACCCGAGTCTTTGCACCCGGACCTGCGCGGCGTGGCATTCAGCTTAGCCGGACATGCCGGAGACCGAACCACCTACGATCAACTGTGGGAAGTGCAACAAGGGACAACCCTTCAAGAAGAAAAGATTCGGCTGCTTATGGCTCTGACTCGCTTCCAACAGCCGGAGTTGCTGACAGAAACCCTGGAGCGGGCAATCTCCAACGACGTTAGGTCTCAGGACACCATCACCGTCATCGGCGGTGTAGCGGCCAATCTCCACGGCAGGGACCTAGCCTGGAAGTTCTTAAAGGACAACTGGACCGAGTTCGATCGGCGCTACGGCGGCGGCGGCTTCGGGTTGATGCGCCTGGTTTCTATCTGCGGTCACTTCACCGACGAAGAGAATCTGGCGGACGTCGAAGCGTTCTTCCAAGAACATCCGGTAGCTGCCGCAGAGCGGACCATCCGCCAGTCCTTGGAACGTGTGCGACTGAACATCAAGTGGCTGGAGCGCAACGGTCCGGAACTGGCCAAGTGGTTCGGCGAATAATCGTGCTACAATAAGTTACGAATCTCATCATTTTAAGTGGTATCAATGGACGGTATGTCCCATATAGATAAACTGAAATCGTTAATTAGCGAACGCATCCTTGTTATCGACGGCGCAGTGGGCACCGCTGTTCAGGCCCTCGACCTGGGACCCGATGAATTCGGAGGTCCGGAGTTCGAAGGCTGCAATGAATACTTGGTAATCACCCGCCCAGACTTGATAGCCGGCATCCACCAGAGTTACTTGGACGCCGGGGCCGACATCCTGGAAACCGATACCTTCGGCGCAACCGCCGTGGTGTTGGAGGAATATGGGCTGGCTCATGAAGCCCGCCGCATCAACCGGGAAGCCGCCCAGATCGCCCGGGAGTTGGCCGACTCGGCCGGCACCGATGACAAGCCCCGCTTTGTCGCCGGGTCCATGGGACCCACCACCAAGTCAATCTCCGTTACCGGCGGCATAACTTTCGAAGAGTTGGCTGCATCCTACTGCGAGCAAGCCCTTGGCCTGATCGAAGGCGGCGCGGACCTGCTGCTTCTGGAAACCAGCCAGGACACCATAAACGTCAAAGCTGGCTTGGAGGGGATCTCCCAAGCTTCTATCGAACTTGGGACGGAGATCCCGGTTTCGGTACAGGGTACAGTGGAAGCCATGGGTACCCTGTTGGCCGGCCAGGACGCCGAAGCGTTCTATACCTCCCTGGCTCACCGTGACCTGTTATGGATCGGCCTGAACTGCGCCACCGGCCCCGACTTCATGACCGACCACATCCGGACTCTAGCGTCGTTGTCCCGCTTCCCGATAGCCTGCGTCCCCAACGCTGGACTACCCGACGAAGACGGCAATTACAACGAAACTCCTGAAATGATGGCCGCCACCGTCACCCGTTTCCTAGACGCTGGCTGGGTCAACCTAGTGGGCGGTTGCTGCGGCACCGTTCCGGAACACATCCGGCTGCTGTCCGAGGCTGTCGCCGACCGTCCGCCTCGCCAACTGGTGGTATCTAGCGAGTCCAGGGTATCCGGTATCGAAGCCCTTGTCATAGACGAGGACACCCGCCCGGCCATCGTAGGTGAGCGGACCAACGTCCTGGGCAGCCGACGTTTCCGGCGTCTTATCGCCCAAGAGTCCTTCGAGGAAGCCGCGGAGGTAGGGCGGCGTCAGGCCCGCAACGGCGCCCACATCCTTGACGTCTGTCTACAGGACCCGGACCGGGACGAAAAGGCGGACATGACCATTTTCCTGGATCACCTCACCAAGAAAATCAAAACTCCGGTGATGATTGACTCCACTGATCACGAAGTCATTGAATTGGCCTTGAAGCGGCTTCAAGGAAAATCAATCATCAACTCGGTGAACCTGGAAGACGGAGAGACCCGCTTCCAGGCCGTCATACCCCTGGCCCGCCATTACGGCGCAGCGCTGGTGGTGGGCTGCATCGACGAAGATAAGGAACAGGCCCAGGCAATCACTCGTGAGCGCAAGCTGGAGATTGCTCTGAGATCGGCCCAGATTCTCACCGAAAAATACCATATTCCGATTGAAGACATCTATTTTGACCCTCTGGTCTTCCCCACCGGCACCGGCGACCAGAACTACGTTGGCTCCGGCGTCGAGACCATTGAGGGCGTTCGCCTGATAAAAGAAGCCCTGCCCCAAGCCAAGACAGTTTTGGGAATCTCCAACGTGTCCTTCGGTCTGCCGCCGGCGGGACGCGAAGTCCTCAATGCGGTCTTCCTTTACCATTGCGTGCAGGCCGGTTTGGACATGGCCATCGTCAACTCGGAACTGCTCCAGCGGTATACATCCATCCCGGAGGAAGAGCGAAAGCTGTCCGAGGATTTGCTGTGGAACCGGGGAGAAGACCCCATCTCCGCCTTCGCCGCCCACTTCAGAGACAAAGCACCTAAGGCGACCGAAGAAGAACGGCGAAACCTCCCGCTGGACGAGCGATTGTCCTTGGCAGTAATCGAAGGCACCAAAGAGGGTCTGGCCGAAGACCTGGATGAGGCTCTACTGGAGAGCGCTCCGCTAGACATCATAAACGGGCCGCTCATGGCTGGTATGGCCGAGGTGGGCCGCCAGTTCAACGCCAACGAATTGATTGTCGCCGAAGTTCTTCAATCCGCAGAATCCATGAAATTCGCCGTCGCCCGATTGGAGACTCACATGGACCGGGCAGACAGTGCTGTCCGGGGCAAGATTGTCCTGGCGACGGTCAAGGGGGATGTCCACGACATCGGCAAGAACCTGGTG
>Ga0315336_1007464_pt1 | contig 10445 bp, 7 predicted proteins | sample ASW5metaG_FD_204512 | JGI IMG/M metagenome (GOLD analysis project Ga0315336, IMG submission 204512) | Ammonia-oxidizing marine archaeal communities from Monterey Bay, California, United States - ASW #5 | ecosystem: Environmental > Aquatic > Marine > Intertidal zone | place: USA: California... | reverse complement strand
TAGTTCGGGCAGTGGTGCAGTACCGGAGCCTGGCAGTTTAACGCTCCTGTTTTTGGCCGTAATTGGGATCGCGTTTTGCAGGCGAAATAGTCGCTTTTAAGAATTGAAGAAGATCGAATCAGTAACCGTTTAAGCTTGAATTACTTTGTATTTTGACCGTTTTGAACTCAGGTAAGCTTGTTTTTTGTCACGTGGCAAAAGGTTTACACCAATGGTGAAAGGACCGTTCTCATGAACATGAAAAGTGTAGCAAGTTGGAGCGCGTTAGCTGGTTTCGCGTTTTTAGTGGTTTCTCCAGCAGTAGCAGGAATCGTAACCGACAACTTGATTCTGCGGCACGACTACTCACTTGGCTTGGAAGATCAGGTTGGTTCGGTTGACGGAATCTTGGGCAGCAGCGCGACGCTGGTGGGTCCGAACCAGTTGACCGGCACTCCGGGATACGTGAATTTGCCCGGCGGTACCGGAGACGGCAGCGACCATGGCTCGCATGTGTTGATTCCGGCTAATACCTTGGGTGGCATGCTAGGGGACGAGGGTGACGCCACCATCGAGTTCTGGCTGGATATAGAGCCCATTTGTAAAAATGGTTGTGCCAATAAATTCGGCAGCAGTGACATTAGTACGTCAATGTTTATGTTGCTGAACCTGGTTACGCCAGGTGGTTCCTATGTCGACGTTCATCATGACACTCGCGATCACGACTATCCGGACATCAGCGGAAATCTAAGCTGGAGTAAGGATTCAGAGGTCGTGAACGGCGGCTACGGTGGTTATAACTCAGGCAATGATGATGCCGGGTCCAATGGCGTGGCCTCCGATGATTTGACAGGGTTGCACCAGTACGTCTTTGCCTTCGATGGGGGAGCCGGAAGCTATGGCACCTATACCGGGTATAAAGACGGTTTGCCGATTATCGACAAGACAGGGGCGGTGAAAAATATTGAGTACAGGTCGACCCTGGCCAGCATTCTGACGGCTGCCGGAGGTGGCAACTGGGCCTTCGGTGGCAGTCACCCGGACAAGAGGACTCGCCGAGCATCACCCGTGGGTAAAGCCTACAAATTTGCGATCTACAAAGATGTCTTAACGGCTGCCGAAGTGGCACAGAATTTTAGTGCCGGACTTAATATCCCCGAGCCAACGGCATTGAGCCTGCTTTCGCTTGGAAGCCTGGTGCTGCTGGGTCGGCGACGCAGTCGATAACGCCCGGTGACGTTGTTCGCGAATTTTCCAGCGGGGTCGATCGGTTCCAGCCGGTCGGCCCCGTTTTTTTCGTCGGTGAAAATAGGTTGTGCTTTTAGTAGCACTGCTGGGAAAACGCTCCGGGCAAATAACGGACCTTCACAGTCAGTGCCGGTTCGACTACAACTTTCCTCGTTGCTCAATGAAGAGCGGTTCGCGGCATATCCAGCTTTTGAGCGCCGGCGCGCCGGTGTCGGCTTAGCTCCAGTGGCGCCTTGCACACTCCCGGCTTTGTGGGACCCCAAGTGAAGTTAGTTGTTCGTTACCCCAGCCTCGTTGCGCTGGGACTGTTGTTGGCACTGAACGGATGCAGTGGTCACGCTGGTGGTCGGCTTGCGGTCCAAGGCGAGGTGAGGCTCGATGGCCAACCGCTGGGCAAGGGCAGCATTTCTTTTCGTCCGGTTGCGGGAACCACGGGACCGACCGCGGGCGCTAAAGTCGTGGACGGCAGATTCTCAATTCCCTCTGGCAAGAGTTTGTTTGCCGGAAAGTACCGCGTTGAAATCACCGCAACGCGAAAGACCGGAAAACAAGTGAAGGATCCCACCTTCGGAGCCATGGTGGATCAAGTGGCTCAATACCTGCCCGGCAGATACAACCGTAGGAGTGAACTCGCGGCCGAGGTAAAATCGGGCGGGCCCAACGACTTTAAGTTTGACCTGACCTCCGGCCAGGCACACTCTGCAGGTTCGGCGCGTTAGTCGAGTTTCGCTTTACGCAACCGGTTGCCGTCGTGGCAGTTTTTTGGTGCTTGTGCTCTAATGGGTCATGTGCTGGCCAATTTCAAAACATTGACCATCGAGAGAGGGGAAGAGATGGGTGTCCGCAAACGAAAAACAACAGAAGGGATTTTGTAGTGCCACGAGTCAGCAGCTTTCTGATCTGGCTGGTCATCTGTGTCAACGGATTGGTGTGGTGGACTCAGCTTGCCGATGCCCAAAACTGGCAGGTCAAGCCAGCTCTCCTGCAGCAAGGTCGCTACAGTGGCGATTACCTGCCGGATGAAATTCTTGTCTTTCGGCGCCTATCGGCCCGGCGACAGGCTGTGTTGACCGGCGATCGCGACCCGGTCTTGTGCCGGGATTCGGGTGGCCTGCTCTACCTGGCAGGTGCGGGTGGCCATCTGCTCACCTCCGATGACGGTGGGCAGAACTGGCGGGCCCAGGCCGATATCGTGGTCGACAGCGTGGCCATCGGTGATGTGCAGGCCATGGGTGCCCGTGATGGAAAACTTCGAATCGCCTACGCAAAGGGCACAGGGCTGGGAATTGCAAGTTCCGCCAACGGCGGGGTTTCGTGGCGACCTGTGGGCGCGATCGACCCGAAGCCTTACGACGGGGCCAGCGCAGGCCATGGCGTGCGGATTGTCCAGTTGCAGGATGGTTCACTTTTGTTGCCGGTGACCCTCTGGCAAGCTGCCGACGGCGAGAAGGTGTTTTTTGGAAGGCTGTACCGTTCGGCCGACGATGGTCGGTCGTGGCAGGTGGTTTCCGAATTGGGCGAGGGTGTTGCACAAGCGAATATCTTGTCCTTGCCCGACGGCCGGTTGATGTTGGCGGCGTGGGGTCGAGGTCAAGTCGCCGGAGTTGAGCAGGCGGTCGACAACGTCGCGGTGGCCCACTCGGACGATGGTGGCCGCACTTGGAGTGACTTCCAGGTTGTCACGCGCCATGGCGAACGGGGAGGAGAGCTTCTGGCGCTCGCCGATGGCACGGTTGTCCTCGTTTATGAACAAAGTGGCTTGCCCTATGGGCCACGGGCTCTCATCAGCCTGGATGGCGGGCAAACCTGGCAGCCGAAAGTTTATGTCCTGGGCTTTACGCGTTACACGTTTGGCAATGAATTGTCAGGATGGTGGCACGAGTCGTTTCCCTGCAGCAGTGGCGGAGGGCCCAGTTCGGTTGTGCTGGACGACGGGGTGATTGTAACAGCCTACGCGCGCGGCGCGACAACCTCGGGCGATGAATTCCTGCAACAGCATGTCGGCCAGCCGGCATTGCAAGTGGTAAGATGGAAGCCGCGCGGACTCGAGCTTCCGCCGCCGGCTTTCCCGGCATTCACCGAGCCAGATGACCAGGGGTTGTTGGCCAACGGCCGGCTCCAGTGTGATCCAAACCTGCTGTGGGCTGGGGGCGATTACTTTACCGATTCGGAGATCCTTGTCTACCGCCGTATCATGGGCAAGCACCTTGACCTCGGTGCGGGTTGGGGCCCTATTGCCTGCCGCGCACCTGGTGGCGATATCCTTGTCTGCGCCTGCACAGAAGCAGGGATCTATCGCTCTGGCGATGAAGGACAAAGCTGGCAGCACACCCATACGCTTCATGAAGAAGTCTTGGCCTTTGGCGTTTTAAGTGACGGTACGCTCCTGGCGGGGTACACCCACGACGACGGGCTTGGTGGAAACCGCAATGCCGTGTCGGTGGTTCGATCTACCGACAATGGCCAGGCCTGGAGTGAACCGGTCCGCATCAATCCAGCCCCCTTCGACAGTGTTGGTCGTGGAAACAGCGAGCGAATTATTGAGCTACCCGACGGAACTGTTTTGATGACGGTGGGCAATAATTGGTTGCAATCCATGTTTGAGGCCAAGCGGTTTATCTTTTGGGATCGCGTCTTCCGCAGCCGCGACGGGGGTAAAACGTGGGGCGACTGGAGTTTTACGGGAACCGATGGAATGGGGGGCTGCGAAACCAACATCCTCCGCTTGTCCTCGGGCAGGTTGCTGGCGGCCGTGCGTTACCAGCGGCCCATGCTGCCCGACGATCTGATCGTTGAAGGCCGATTCAAGAACGTGTTCGTGTGTGACTCGGATGACGACGGGTACACGTGGAGTCCGGTACGTGGAGTTTCTCGCGTTTATGAGTGCCCCGGTGATTTGGTGCAAACACCCGGGGGAACTGTGGTTCTGACCTGTGGCCAGAAGAACCCTCCGTACGGGGCACGGGGACACATCAGCCGTGATGAGGGCCAGACCTGGCAGGACGAAGTTTACATGCTCGGCTGGGGCAGCAACGGGGGCGGGCACCCCAGTAACGTAATGCTGAAAGATGGCTCGATCCTGACAATCTACGAAATTGACCCCCGTCCTTACCGAATCGCGGGAACGATCTGGAAGCCCCTCACGCCCGAACAACTCAAAGCCGCGTTTCGCTAACGTCAAGTTGGTCGTCATGGCCCCGGTGGTGTAAGCTGAAGGTGTGGGCAGGCAAAACCTGGTGACGACTCTATTCGTGGTGGATCCGGATTTCATGCATGACAGTAGGCCCGAGTGATGAAAATTCTTACGCGCCGTGATTTCACCAGCGTCGTGGGCACCGGGGCAGCCGCCTGGAGCCTTCTCCGCACCGGAAGTTCCGACGGCGGTCCGTTGCCGGGACCAGGGGGGGCTGGCCGTTTGCTTTACACGAGTGACCCCTCCAACATTGCCACAATGCAGGTAGGGCGCCACACGAAACACGTTCCGACTGCCGAACAAGCTCGCGCCGACCCGGCACGGGCCGAAGACCTGGTCCGTTGGGTCGACAACCTGGCCGACAATGGTGTCGACATCTATGCACAGGCAGTTTATTCGCAGGGCTGGTCGCTCTATTTTCGCTCACCGCAATTTGAATATGATGCCCGGCCCCAGCATCAACGCTTTGTACCGATGATGGACTCGGGTATCACACCGCTGGAGGTGCTGATCGATCAGGCCCACGAGCGCGGGATGCATTTTTTTGCCAAGTTTCGCATGAGCGATGGGCATGGCGGTAGCGACCAGGGCGCTAAATTCGTGCTTGAGAACCGGCAGTGGTGGCTCGAAGAGTTTCCCGGGCGGCTAGACTACTCGTTTCAGCCCGTTCGCGACTACGTTTTCAATTTCGCGGACGAAGTCGTCCGCCGATTTGACGTCGATGGCCTGATGTTCAATTACATTCGCTGGCTACACTGTTTTCCGCGCGAAGTTGCCCAAAAGCGGCAGCCGATCATGACCCGGTGGCTGGAGCGTATTCGCGAAATGCTCGACCGGCGAGGAGCTGAAAAAGGTAAGAAGCTAAAGCTCGCGGTGATGGTGCCGCTGACGCTAGAGGAATGTCACCTGCTCGGTTACGACGTACCGACATGGGTGCGGCAGGGGCTTATTGATTATGTTTGTCCCTGTGATTTCAAGTACTCAGATTTTAGTGCGCCTTACGACAAATTTTCCGAGTTGACCCGGTCAACAAATTGCCGGTTGTTCCCGTCGGTCATTCCGCTTGCCGATGGTCCCCTGCTGCTGAAACCAGAAAACTACCGGGCACTCGCACAAAACTTTTACGGCCAGGGGGCTGACGGTGTGTCTGTCTTTAATTTCCAGTACCACTGGGCGCGACGGACTGGTACGACCCGCTACCCGGGCCCGCCGGAAGGCTATCCTGCCGCGTTGAGTATGTTGCGCGACCTGGCCGACCCGGCCAACTCTGCTGTCCGGCCAAGAGAGTACCGGTACTATCCATTGTGGTTTGCCAGGGATGCCAATCACAGTTCTGCCAATCGCCATCGTGTGGTTGAGAGCCGGGACGAGAGTCGGCGTTTGGTACTGCAGCGCGAAGTTGGATCCCAGGGTAAATACCAGTTTCGTGCCTGCGAACGGTTTTCCGCTGGCACACGCGCCGTACTGTTCGTGAAGGCCCAGGGGCTTCAGGCTGACGACGAGGTGAAAATTGAGTTGAACGGCGCGCCGATTGATGACTTTCAGCGGGTGTTTTACGAGAAAGGCCGTTTGCCGCGATTTGGACGGGAGTTGGGACCCTACAGCACGATCTGGTGCGACGTCACCCAACCGCCGTTGACTACCAAAGACAACGACCTGGTCGTTGAACTTACGGCTCCTGGCAGTGGCGAGGGAGAAATCGTGATCGACGAGTTACAACTGGTGGTCGTGCCCCCACTCGGCAAAAAATAGGGACCGAGTCGCAGGCCAAATGCTGGGATCTTCGCTCAACGGACCGCACGATGTCGGGTGAAACGGCTTTGCTGTGTGCAGTCGCTTGTCGCAACGAAAGTTGGTGGTGGCCGTCCCGATTTTCTTGACCGGTTGCAGTATGTAAAATGGTGAATTATTGTGGGCAAACTTTTGTCGCGCTGGTCGAAGTGCAGAGCACTCTGAACTCACCGGAATTATAATTCGTTCACCACCCATTCTCTCCATCACGCCCAAGACATGCCTGCCGAACTCGCGATCACGTCCGCACATCCCGTAATTGTCCATGCCGGACAGGGAAACTGGGTGTTCGTGAAGATCGAGACCGATGCCGGCATCACGGGGATCGGCGAAGGCTCGCTCAAAGGCAAGGCACGAACGATTGCGGCGGGTATTGAAGATGCCGGGAGGTACCTGGTAGGCCGCAGCCCTCTGGATCCACCCTGGATCTGGGATTTGATTTATGAAGCAGACCGTTTTCACGGCGGACCGATCCTCACCAGCGTGATGAGTGCCATCGATATGGCCTGCTGGGACATTGTAGGAAAATTTCGCCAGCAACCTGTTTGGCAACTGCTTGGCCAGCCGTGCCGCGACAAAGTTCAATTATATGGCCGCTTGTGCCGGTCCGGGTCGCCCCAGGAAAATCTTGCGGGCCTGATTGGTCTTGTTCGTGAACAAGGGTACCAGGCCATTAAAGCTGGCTTTCACGTGACCGGTGAAGGCGCCGTCGACCAGTCGGCAATTCACCAGGCGTGTGTTGCACAGTTTACGCAATTGCGTGAAGCTCTCGGAGATGGGGTCGATTTGTGTCTTGATACCCATGCGATGCTTGCGGTGGAAAATGTGATTGCCTTGGCCGGTGATCTTCAGCCGCTGGCGCTGGCTTTTCTGGAAGAGCCGGTACCTCCTGAGGATATCGAAGGCTTGCGGTCTGTTCGTCAACATACGTCGGTGCCTTTGGCGACTGGCGAGCGGCTGATGACCCGTTTTGGGTTTCTCCCACTGATTGAGGAGGAACTGGTCGATATTATTCAACCAGACATTTGTCACTGTGGTGGAGTCACGGAGTTAAAAAGAATTGCAGACATGGCGGCAACCCGGGGAATCAAGGTTTCACCGCATAATCCCAGTTCTCATAGTGAACTGGCCACGATGGCGTCGATTCACGTCGATGCATGTATTTCTAACTTTGCGATGCAGGAACACCCTGCAGAAGTGCCGCCATGGCGTTATGAGATCTTTGAAGAACAAATCGAGATCGAGAATGGTTATGCCTGCTTGCCAGATCGGCCAGGTTTGGGGTTGACCCTGCGCGACGACGTAGTCTCCCAGCACCCCTATCAGCCCTACACTCGCCAGTGCCTGTTTAATCCAGACGGTTCGCCCGCACGCACTTGAATTATGATCATTGATACGCATGCCCACGTTGCCGTGAAGTCGCTCCTGTCTCGGTCTGTTTGCGCGATCGACCGCAAAATGCCGATTCTTCCCATCGAAGACCTGTTCGCACAAATGGATCAACACGGGGTGTCGCATGCGGTTCTTGTCCAATGGGGAATGTCCTGGGACCATCATTATGTCGCGCGATGTTTGACGGACTTTCCCGCTCGCCTGGCCGTGGTGGGCCTGTTGGATGAGGCTCGGGACGACGCCTGCAGTGTATTGGAAGATATGGTGCGGCTTCACAACTTTTGTGGAATTCGAATCGGAACCACAACGCGGTCCCCTGGTGCACGCAGTCTGGCTATTTGGGAAAAGGCAGCCGAACTCGACATCGTGGTCTCTGCCAGCGCACGCAAGTCGAAGGATTTCGCCGATGGCCTGGAAGAAGTCATGCGCCAGTTGCCAAAACTGAAAGTGAGGATCGAACATCTGGCCCGAGTGCCATATCGCGAAGGTGCCCCGCATCCTGACTTTGACCGGGTGCTTCGGCTGGCGGACTATGAGAACGTCTATTGCAACATTGATGGGTTTTATTCGCATCAATATCCGGATCATTCCGAGTACAGCCAATACCCGTTCACCGAGTATGCCCCTTTTGTGAAACAGGCGGTGGACGCATTCGGTGCAGATCGCTGCATGTGGGGGTCAGAATTCCCGTTTGTTAATAACGGATATGACGTCGGGATTCGCTTTATTGGCGAAGCCTGCGACTTCCTGAGTGACGACCAAAGGAAGGCAATCCTGGGGAAAACCGCAGAGAAGCTGTGGGGGTTTTCATAAGCTGCGGCGGGGGACGCGCTAGTCTCGCACCGTGACGAGTGCTTCGGTAATCTGCCCCTGGGACCGTCCGTCGACTTTGACCTCGGCGGTGATCAGTCGGCGCGTGTTGTCCGGTTGTTGTGGGGCGACCGCACTCAGGAGTAACTCACCACGGCTACCCGGCTCCAGGGAGACACGTGAGAATTCACTGGAGAGTTCCCACCCCGATGGGCCAATCAAGCGGGCTTCGTAGGTGACAGGGCGCTGGAGATTGTTTCGCAGCAAGAGACGATAGTCGATGTTTTGTCCGGGCTGGACAACGGCCAGGTAGGGAAGCAGCCGGGCCCAGAATAAATCGATGTAGTGATCGGCCGGTTCGGCAACCAGTTCGCAAAACACGCGTTCCTTGCGAGTAATGAAATCGCAGTAGGTGTCCAGCTCTTGTTTGGTGCAGGGCAAAACGTCACGGTGCCCGGGGCAGATCAGTTCCGGGTTCATGGCACGCATGACCTCGGCGCACCGCCTGTGCATGGCCAGCTGGAAACTGTTACGTAGCACGGTAGTCTGGAAGGGACGCATTTCAACCTTGCCACCGGTCACCACTTCAGCCGTAAAATAATTATCGCCTGTAAACGCCACCTTGCGCCCATCGATCATGCCGGCATAGACGCTGTGATATTCTGTCTGGCCAGGTGCAAAACGAATTTCAAATTCGTACTCTTCCCACTCAAAGCGATCGCCATCGGCAAGCCAGCGGTCAATGCGAATGGGCTTGGGAAACGTGCACGGTGTACTCGCCCACGCCGCCGGGTCGGCCAACACCTGTCCGACCTCCTCGAGGGCCCAAACCTGGGTGCCGTGATGCCGTTGGAGGAACGGGATACCACAGGTATGGTCGTCATGAATATGGGTTGGCACCACCAGGGAAAACTCAGTCACACCGTAATGGTCGCGCAGTTCATCGAGGTGATGCTCGACGAATCGCATCGATTCTAATCCATCGTGGTCTGCACCTGTGTGCATATGCGGCGCATAGGCGTGCCCATAATCGACGAACATGGCTTTGCCGCTGTCGCTGAGAATGACGTAAAAGTTCGAGCAGGTCCAAATGCCGCCCCACAGCAGGTGTCGCGAAAGGGGGACAAACTTCGGGTCCGGCAGGAAAACCTGTTCCGGAACGAAACTGTCGCGACCGGCGGTCCGCATGCCCCGGCCCAGGTCCACGCAATCCATCAAGCGGCGCTCTAGTTTGTGAATATCACTTGCTACGGCCGTAACCGGTTCTCCATGCGACGGATAGCAGACGTCGACATTTCGCTTGCCAAGAGCCTGGATCGACTGCAGCGTGAACAGCACCCCTTCCATTGAGCCGTAAGCGTATTCCATGGCGTGCAGCTGATAGAGCTTGCCGCCTGCACCCATTAAATCGCCTGTGAACGCCACAACTCGACCGTCGATTTTGACAATCAATGCACTCGATCCGAGCGTGTGTCCCTTGGCTGGTAGCACAAAGAATTCGTACCCGCGCCAGCGAAACGTTTCGTAGTCTTCCAGCACGGCATCGACCGGGATGTCGGTGCCGACCGTGAAAAACGTGTTCCGGTCGTTGTAGTTGTCGTACGTGCGGCGGGTCTGCCAGAACAATTCGGCCTGGTCAAACAGGTGTCGTTCGTATTCGGGAACAGCTACCTGGGCACCGTGCTCGCGCAGTCTCGGCGTGCCGGTACACTGGTCGCGGTGGTGATGCGTATGCAGTATCCATTCGACCTTTTGAACACCGGCCTGTTGCAGGTGATCGACGATGGCTCCAGAGCCTGTGTCGATTAGCAGTCCATAATCACCATCGGAAATCAAATAGACATTGCAGGTGTCGACCAGTTGGTAGAGATGGTCAGATATTCTGGTCAAACTGTCGGTCATCGTAGGTTCTGCGAATGTTAGGGAAAAGGTTGGTTGGTGTCAGCGGTTGCGGTATTGCAAGGTGCGAACGTGTGGTATTGTAATGTGATCACCGGTCGCATTAATTCAAATTTACGCTGTTTTTGCAATG
>Ga0315336_1007463_pt1 | contig 10448 bp, 13 predicted proteins | sample ASW5metaG_FD_204512 | JGI IMG/M metagenome (GOLD analysis project Ga0315336, IMG submission 204512) | Ammonia-oxidizing marine archaeal communities from Monterey Bay, California, United States - ASW #5 | ecosystem: Environmental > Aquatic > Marine > Intertidal zone | place: USA: California... | reverse complement strand
GCTATAATTCACGTGTTTATAGCCCATAAAGCAACAAAAATGAAGCAACCAAAATGGAACTGGCAAAGTCAGCAATGGCCTGAGTTCACCTTTGATCCAGCAAAGCTTGCGCAACTGGAGCGCGACTACGCGCATCGCTCTGGGCTGCTATTTGGTAGCACCAGACATATCCCTGAAGGCGATCAAACGACTCTAATCGTTGAGTTGATGAGCGATGAAGCGCTTAAAACTTCCGAAATAGAAGGCGAGTACCTGGACCGGGAAAGTCTACAGTCTTCGATTCGAAAAAACCTGGGACTGAACGCCCCTAGCAGGAAAGTTTCACCCCAGGAAGCAGGCATCTCGGCAATGATGGTCGATCTTTACCAACATTTTGATACACCACTTTCCGAAGAACTGCTCTTTGAATGGCATCGCATGCTCTGCTCTGGCAGGCGTGACCTGGATGTTGTGGGTGGATACAGAACCCATGACGATCCAATGCAGATCGTATCCAATCGGTTTGGCGATAACAGAGTTTTATTTGAGGCACCACCTTCTGCAACCATGCCTTCAGAAATGAACGGCTTCTTGAGTTGGTATAGAGCGACTAGTCCGGGTGGCTCAAAAACACTCTTACCTTTGGCAAGAGCGGGCATCGCCCATTTTTACTTCTTGAATATTCACCCGTTCGAAGATGGCAATGGGCGCCTCGCCAGAGCCATTTCTGAAAAAGCGCTTTCTGAAGATGCCGGACAAGCTTCGCTGATCTCACTTTCAACGATCATTGAAGCAAAGAAGAAGGACTACTATGCGGCGCTAGAAGCGCATAACCATACTTGCGAGCTGACGGACTGGCTGAGCTTTTTCGGCCGCACCATACTGGACGCACAATCTAGAACCCTGGCGATCGTTGAGTTTCTGATCGACAAAGCGAAATTTAATAATCGCTACCAGCCCATGATGAATGAGAGGCAGCGAAAAGTAGTATCCAGACTTTTTTCTGCTGGCCCAACTGGTTTTGTAGGGGGCTTGAGCGCAAAGAATTATATGACGATTTCAAAAACTTCAGCGTCGACAGCAACACGTGACTTGCAGGACTTAGTATCCAAAGACATTCTGAAAGCGACTGGTGATAGAAAAGGCACCAGGTACTGGCTCAACCTTTAAGACAACACACGTGCAGCGCAGACGAACCCGCCTGGTTGAAGTGAGGGATCGTCTCTGGCTCATGGCATTCCTCACACCACCAATAGGGATTTGGTCGGGTGTCCTCGCTTCGCGAGGACGACAGGATTTATCTGGCAACCACGTTGGCGCCGAGCCTCGGCTTGCATAGGCAGATATCCTTTTTGGTCGAAGGTGTAACCTATGTCTTCGGTATCTAGTGTCACCCATGTGTCCGGGCAGCACCGGAGTATGTTGGTCGGGACGGCAGGATTTAACTGCCAACCACGTTGCTGCGACCACCCTCCGCAGGAGGGTACTTGACCCCCAGGGCAGTGAAGACAACAACTGCCAATCACTCACAATAAGTAACAACAATGACTTAGGAAAACAGAGCCTACAACAGTAGTCTCGAGCGAATCTCATTATTGAGAATAGTTGCAACAGGAATTGCAACATGCCCTCCTCTCCAAAATACGAACACCAACCACTGATTGAGATAATATATATTTACATGTATATTTCTGGCTCGTGAAGTCAATCGTGTTCCTTGGTCGCTCACTGAAGTCATTGCGTGAGTTTCCGCCATCTGTGAAGCGTGCAATAGGATACGAACTAGACAAAGTGCAACGTGGTCTAGATCCAAAGGACTGGAAAGCGATGCCGAGTATCGGACCCGGGATTAGAGAAATTCGGATCCGAATTGATGGCGCATGGCGAGTTGTTTACATCGCCAATCGAGGTGACGTCGTTTACGTTCTTCATGCCTTCCAGAGGAAAACGCAGCGTACGGCGATGCAAGACATGACCACGATCAAGTCCGCGTTAAAGGAGCTGCAGTGAGCAAGCAGAAGTTTGAAAGTATCTGGGACGCAATCGAAGACGATCCGGTCAAACGTGAGATCTACAAATTACGATCTGAGTTAATCCATGTGATCACTGAGCACATCAAGGCAAGCAACCTGAAGCAACGGGAAGTTGCCAGTCTACTGGGAATCTCACAGCCGCGTGTAAGCACTCTCATGAAAGGCGACTTTGAGTCATTTCGCCTGGACACCTTAGTCGGATTTGCAGTGAAGTGTGGGCATACGGTGAGCATTGACGCTGCCTAGATTCGCACATGCAAACCATGTTCCCGAGCAGCACCATAAAGATTTGGTCGGGACGGCAGGATTTAACCGCCAACCGCGTTGCTGCGACCACCCTCCGCAGGAGGGTACTTGACCCCCAGCGACCAGACCCGATCAACAAGTCGGTCTAAACTGCGGGCTACACCGCGGACTCCAACAACTTCAAATCGTGGCAGATTCCAACCCCACAGAATTTGCACGTTTGGAAACCATCCTTCGCCTACCTATATCCGACCAGTTTGGAGCGAATAAATCCGATGACCTCAGTTGTGGATACACGACGTTCTAGTTTTCTCGATTTGCTACGCAGAGGTCATGTAGTATTTGCGAAGCCGCTCTGTGATGTGCCAAGTCATTTTTGAGCCTTTCGATACGAAGACGACTTCACCGGGTCCGAAAGCCTCTTCCACACCATCCGCATTTGTGATGGTCACTGCTCCAGAGATGATGGTCATCATCTCGTTAACAGGGTAGCTAGGGATTTCGACTTTGCAGGGCGGGCACTCCCATACGCCTGAAGCAACGGCCCCATCTTCGGCGTCGTAGAACCGCATGGTAGTCTCGTCTGACTCATCGGTCGTGAAACTCGTCTTCGAGATCAGTTTCGAAGGTTTTTTCTCACCTGCAGAATCAGGAACAATTTTGAAAGTACTTGCTGACATTTGTTTTTCCTTTGTCCAACGGTGTTATGCATCTTGCCACGCTAACGGAGCCCTGCGTGATGTTCGACGACGGTCGTTCTCATACGCCATCAGTTCTGCGGTCAAGTACCAGAACGAAAGGATGTTTATGCCTTGGTTTGAATTGGTCATAGTTGACTCTCGCTGTTCTCATTCATGATCACGACCATTTCCCGAAAATCCCCCTGCATCTCCCAGGTTTCGGTAAATCCTTTTGGTACTAGTACACTCTCGCCAACATCGAATCGCTGAGGGGATCCGCCTTCGGCAGTGAGGATGAGTGTTCCACTGATCACCGTGACAAACTCATCAATATCATAGTCCTTGATTCGCAGTGTCATTGCGGCAGCTTCGTAAATGGCGACATTGATATCGCCCGAGTACAGATTCTTGTATCGATGCTCGGATACGCCGGAGACAATGTCTTCCTCGGGCCAAGGCGGCATGTCGGTATTCATTTCCGAATAGGGGATGTTTTCCGGCTCCAGCCTCAGCGGAGATTTCTTCATTTGATCAGCATCTCCATCTGATGAAGCCTCGCCACCTATTGAGGAGAACAACAGCACTACGAGCACTCCGCCCTGTATCAGTTTGAGTAACGGGTTTTCTGTCATAAATCTGCCTCTCCCAGTAGACTGTTGGTGCAATACGAAATCACTTTAAAACGACGCATGCCTCGCTCTCGAACTCGGGTGGGTTGATGGGAAAGCTCTGCTCGATTATTTACACGGCTATTGAGACCCGCTCCCCACACTTTGACAATGCCTTACTGTCGCCTGAGAACTGGGAGATGAAACCGGCATTCACGAATACTTCAGTCGTTGGGACACAAAAAGACTAGCCACACAACCTGGGAAACGTACTGACCGAACAACGTACAAGATATTCATCATGGAAAACATAGTTGTCGTCGATTGCATCCGTACCGGGCTGGCTAAAGCCCACCGGGGCACCTGCAATCTGACCCGTTCTGATGAACTGGTCGCACATTGCATAATCAACAATTGATAAAGGAGAGAGTAGTGGGATTACGCGGAGACGCAGCCATTGTAGGGGTCGCGCAATACGAGAATGAACGAAGGTTCAGCGGCGAAAAACGCTTCTTCACCGAACAGTATGCTGAGCTGACCAGGCTTGCTATCGAAGATGCCGGACTGCGCAAAGGAGACATTGATGGTCTTTGTTGCAGTGCGATACAGGAAACCAATATGTTTGCACCGGCAACTCTCGCAGAATACCTTGGGCTGCACGTGAACTTTGCAGAGATTGTTGACCTTGGTGGTGCAACACCTGTTGGCATGATCTGGCGTGCTGCGGCAGCAATAGAGCTTGGTATCTGCCAGGCAGTGATATGCGCAGTTCCGGCACGTCCTATTCCCTCAAACCCAAACCCTGCACCCATTGATCACAATCGTGTTTTCATGTCGACCAGCAACAATTGGGGCTCCCCGCAAGCTGAATTTGATGTCCCCTATGGCAACGTTGCACAAAACGCCGGGTATGCCTTAATCGCCAATCGCTACGCTTCACTTTATGGTTATGATGAGAAAGCGCTCGCAAAAATTGCCGTTGATCAGCGCACCAACGCGCTTGCTAATCCCAATGCTGTTTTTCGTAATGACCCAATCACAATTGAAGATGTAATCAGCAGCAAAATGATTGCTGACCCCCTTCATGTACTTGAAATTGTGATGCCTTGTGCAGGCGGCGCTGCTGTTTTATTAGCAAACAAGGAACTTGCGGCAAAGGGCCGCAATCGTCCTGTCTACGTGACTGGGTTCGGTGAACATCTCACCACAAAATCGACAACCTACCAACCTAACATGACGGAATCACCGGTCGGCCCCGCAGCACGAAGTGCTTTTGCGATGTCTGGCAAATCACCCGCCGATATTGATGTTGTTGAACCTTATGATTGCTACACCATCACCGTATTGTTAACACTGGAAGACGCAGGGTTTTGCACTAAAGGAGATGGCATCAAATTTGTGAGTGATCATGACCTGACTTATCGTGGGGACTTCCCCTGCAATACCAGTGGCGGTCAACTAGGTGCGGGGCAAGCTGGGCTCGCCGGCGGCATGACCCAGGTTGTTGAGGGTGCGTTGCAAGTTATGGGCAGAGGCGATGAGAGACAAGTTAAGCAGTGTGACACCGCACTGGTCACTGGCACTGGCGGCATCATGAGTGAGCAGTCAGCAATCATTTTGGAGGGCGCGTAAATGGAACTGGATCGACCACTGCCAATACCCACACCGACAACCCAGCCATTTTGGGATGCAATCGATAATCATCAAGTTTCACTTCAGCGTTGTGACGATTGCGAGATGTTTGTGTTTTATCCGCGATCTAATTGCCCACATTGCCTGTCTAACAAATTGACCTGGCAGGACGTTTCTGGTGACGCAACTATTTACAGCTTTACCATCGCAAGGCGACCAACAGCACCGCACTTCGTCGACGAAATTCCGCAACTGATTGCTGTGATTGAACTGCCTGAAGGCGTGCGCATGAATACGTTGATCGTCAATGCAGCACCTGAGGATTTAAAAGTTGGTCTTGCAGTAACACCGCATTTCAAACAGATAGGGGATCGTACACTTCTTTGCTACGAACCGGCGTAGATATTGGCTAGTCATGGATGCCCTGGGGAAGGCATTCTTTTTGCCTGAAAACGTAAATCATCAAATTTGTTAACCGTAGCCTCTTGGATCGACAAGACGCCTATTCTCTTGAAGAAAACGATCTCCTGGGATCCAACGCATCGCGAACCGCTTCACCCACAAATATAAGCAAGATCAACATAATCGCCAGGGTAGTAAACGCAAACACCCCAATCCACGGTGCATGCAAGTTAGCTTTGGCATCAGACAACAAACGTCCAAATGACGGTGCATCGGGAGGTAGACCGAAGCCAAGAAAATCCAGCGCAGTTAGAGTAGCAATCGATGTGTTAAGTTTTCCATTCGAAATAGTGGGGTTGCAGTGATACCCGACTTGTCGTTCGCGGGGGTTAGCCATTCTCGGGCAGTGGCGCAGGCGATGATCTGACGCTTGCGGAATTGCAGTCGAGCGCACCTATACCCAGGCTATGCACTGCCCCGGGTTTGTTGATCTGAATCTTAGGATTTTCACAATTTTTGACCCTACCTATATCCTACCAGTCGACCAGGAACAGGATTGCCAGAGGAACGAGACAACCTCTAACCGCGTGATTTAAAAAGGGAATATTGGTCGGGACGGCAGGATTTATCTGGCAACCACGTTGGCGCAGCGCCTCGGCTGCGACCACCCTCCGCAGGAGGGTACTTGACCCCCAGGGCAGTGAAGACAACAACTGCCAACATCTCACAACAAGTGACAACAAAGACTCAGGAACTTGAGGCTGAAGATTGCGGGTTTCAAAGGACCAGTTTGTTGAGAATTATATTGCAACAGGAACTGCAACACGGGCATCGTCCCAACTATATGATAGAATCATGAAAATTCATGACATTTCAGGAAAACGAGTGGCTACTGTAAAAGTGAGCTCGCAGGTCGAGGAACGCACCTGGGAGGACCTCAAGGCACTGGCTGCCGATTCGCAACAGAGCATCTCGGGGGTATTGACTGAAGCCATCGCTGAATACGTTCAGCGGAGACGAGTCCGCCCCGAGGTCAGATCGGCGCTGGCAAAGTCGATCGATGCCAATCGCAAGTTGGGACAACTGCTTGCCAAGTGAGGGGCAATCGCCGCCGGGCTCCGTTGCATTCCTCACGCTAGAGGAGGTGCTGGAAATTCACACCACACTCTTGCAGGAGTTTGGTGGGCCACCCGGGGTTCGAGATCTCGGGCTTTTAGAGAGCGCCTTGTTTCGACCCCGTACCGGATACTACGCGGACCTCATCGAAATGGCGGCGGCGCTCTTCGAGTCCCTATTAATGAACCATCCATTTGTGGATGGGAACAAGCGCGTCGCGTTCTTCGCGGTCGATGTCTTCCTGCGAATCAATGGCTTCCACATCGTAGTGGAGGCAGACGATGCACACCGAAAGATCATCAAAACCATTGAGGAAGATGCAAGCGTTAAGGAGTCACTGGAGGCATTCCTCCGACAACACACTGTAGAAAGCTAGACCAGGCCATCTGGCCAAACTGTAAACTATGTCCTCGGAATAAAGTGTTACCTATGTCTCCGGTAAGCACCCCCTTTAATTTGGTCGGGACGGCAGGATTTAACGGGCAGCCCCGCTGCTGCGACCACTTGACCCCCAGCGTCCAGACCCGGTTCGTAGAACCGCATAAACCGCGGGCTACAGCACAGAGTCCAATACATCCATATAGTGGTGGATTCCAACCCCACAGAATCTGCACGGTTGGAAACCATCCTCTGCCTACCTATATCCGACCAGTTTGACTGGGAAGAATCCGACGACCTCAGTCCCGCATACCAGGCGTACTGAGGTATTTTAGGTTGAGGCAATTCAATCACGCACACTTGATCACTCATCTTGTCGACATCGCTTCCGGACCGAGCAGGCGAAGATGAACAGCCCATGAAACCAAGCTGCCGCCTTGCCCAATATTGCCCCTGCGCCATACGTTCGTCACCGGCCAGAACTGTCACTGCTGTATCAGGTCGTCGAACACCACTTGCCAGAATTTAGCAAACACTTGCGCGAGCGCGGTCGTTTCCTACCAAGATTCGTGTTTCAAGAGTTTCACGACTACCTGAAATGCGGTCGTCTGCAGTACGGTTTCGCGCGCGTCAAGTGCAACAGTTGCGGCAACGAACTGCTGGTGGCTTTTACAGCGCGGAGCGGTAATGATGGTACCGGTTCGGGCAAATCACATTAAGAGCATTCTGCAGGCCGATCCAAGCATTAAGATTTACGCGGCGTCTATCACGCCAAAGGGACTTGAGACTGCTGCGGAAGTAGCTGATGGTGTGTTCCCGATCTGGATGAGCCCTGAAAAATCCGATGTGCTGATGTCTTCCATTCAAAAGGGTCTGGATAAGGGCAACAAGACCACGAAGGACTTCGACGTTGCACCTTTTGTTACCGTAATTATTGGTGATGATGTGGACCGTTGTCGAATGCAAATCAAAGGCAGTATGGCTTTGTATATCGGCGGCATGGGCGCTCGAGAAAATAATTTTTACAACGATTATGCAAAGGCGCTCGGGTATGAAGAAGCCGCAGCCAAGATTCAGAATCTGTTCCTTGCTGGCAAGACGGATGAAGCCGCGGCAGCTGTTCCTGATGAGCTGGTAGATGCCTGCCATCTTGTGGGTCCTGTAGGTCGCATCAAAGAGAGATTGCAGGTCTGGAAGGAAGCAGGTAATTCCGGAAAGGTTGGCAGCATGTTGCTTGGTTCGTGCCCGATCGAAGCGCTCGAGCTGGTTGCGGGTGAAATGCTCTAAGCGATGGCTAGGCCGCAACACCGTTGTGTCTTGTATTGTTTTGTAGAAACTAACTAGGGAGCCAAGATGGCTAGCGAGCGACCGCATTGTGTAGTGATAGGAATTGGACCAGGAACAGGTGCCGCGTGTACGCGGCATTTCGTCGATGCTGGATATAGTGTGTCAATTATCTCGCGTAGCGAGGAACGTTTAGCGCAATTTGCGGCCGAGATCCCCCACACGGTTCCGTACCAAATCGATCTCTCGGACACGCAAGGGTATCGCGCCACGCTCGAGCGTATTGTGGCGGAGCACGGTGTCCCAAAAGTTGTTATTCACAATGCCACCCAAGCGACCTTTGGGCGTTATGAAGACATCGCTATCGAGAAGTTTGAGCGCAATTTTCGGGTTAATACAACTGGATTGCTGGTTACTGCACAGGTCTTTGGTGCGCTGATGGCGCAAGCTGGGGAAGGCGCTATTGTGGTTACCGGCAACACTGCTGCATTGCGTGGTAAGCCCAACTTCGTGGGCTGGGCTCCGACCAAGGCGGCGCAACGGATTCTGGCTGAATCTTTGGCACGCGACCTTGGCCCGAAAGGCGTGCATGTTGCTTATGTTGTTATCGACGCGGCAATTGATATGCCGTTTGCGCGTCGTCGCGGGAGCGACCGAGACGATGACTTTTTCGCTAAGCCTGCAGATCTCGCTTCTGAGATCTTCCACATTGCCCATCAGCCGCGTTCGGCCTGGTCATTTCTGGTCGAATTGCGTCCATTTGGCGAAACCTGGTAGCAATTGGCGTTTGTTGACGCCCTGGGTCTTTGCAGCACAGCGTTGGGAGATTATTCAGCATATTCTTCAGGATTTATATTTATTTTGACTTCGTCTTGCGCAACATCACGAAATAGGAGAGAGAATGTCGAAACTGTACAGGCTTCATGGGCAGGCGGGTTCCCGGATCTGGAAGCCACTGTGGTGCATGCGTGAGCTCGGGATTGTCGAACAGGCCGAGCTTTCGGACGTGCCGATCAAGATTGGCCGCACCGTCGAGATCTTCCCTGGGGAGGACGACAAGCGCGAGTACTACGTGAACAACGTGAACCCGAATGGCCGAATGCCGGCACTCGAGGATCTGGAAAAGGGGCTAACCCTATTCGACTCCGCGGCTATCAACATTTACCTGTGCAAGAAACACGAGAGTGAACTGGCTCCCAAGGACGCGGCCGAGGACGCGCTGTGCACGCAGTGGGCCGTCTGGGGGGCTTTCGAAGCCGAGCAAGACATTGTGCTCCTGATGTTCGCCCAGATGATGAAGGACGAGGCCCGGAAGAAGGCGAGGACCACGGAACTGTGGGACAAGCTGGAGCGCCCCATGAACGCCCTCAACATTTCCCTCGGCAAGTCCGGGGAATACCTGCTCGGCGATCGCTTCACGGTCGCCGACCTGAATGCAGAGTCCATCCTGGACTGGGGCCTCCGAGTGCCTGGATACGAGGATCACATCAAGTCCAACTACCCGCTGGCACATGCGTGGATGACCAAGATCCGCGCTCGGCCACACCACGACGCGAATCAGAACGCGTAGAGCCGCCGCGTGCACGTTTGCCAGCCAGTGATCACTCGTTCGGATTTATGGCCAGGCACTCAGGAGTTGGAGTCCTCGAGGAACGACACTGGCACATGTTCATAATCGATGCCGACTTCCTCAATCGCCCACAGTGAGCGGTGGGCGCGAGAACCAGCGATCCCGTACTGTTGAAGGGAGAAGCTGATAGCTTAATCCTCGACAGTTACAAACATTTCGCCTTGAAGCGCATGCTGCGAACATGTCATTCTGTCAGAGCAATACGATTTCACCCTATCGTTGTAGCACTTCGGCATAACTGGAAATTACGAGTCCGCGGATCTCGAAGAGCCGATCGAGCACGCAGCTGACGGAATGCGTAACTTTGCAGGTGGCAGATGGGGCGAAGATTGGATTGACTGAAACAACACGAGAGCTCGACCCGATATGGTTGATTCCATACTGGTAGGATTCTGACAAAATTAAAGTCTACCAATACCCTACCAGTCGACTAGGAATAGGAATCGGAGGGGCACCCAAC
>Ga0315336_1007462_pt1 | contig 10452 bp, 8 predicted proteins | sample ASW5metaG_FD_204512 | JGI IMG/M metagenome (GOLD analysis project Ga0315336, IMG submission 204512) | Ammonia-oxidizing marine archaeal communities from Monterey Bay, California, United States - ASW #5 | ecosystem: Environmental > Aquatic > Marine > Intertidal zone | place: USA: California... | reverse complement strand
TACCGGGTATACGACGGGCATGTTCGGGAAGTGGCATCTCGGCGATACCGAGGGCCGTTTTCCTACGGACCAGGGTTTCGATGAGTGGTATGGAATTCCCCATTCATCGGATCGCGCCTTCTGGCCCGATAGCGCTAGTTTTCAAAAGGACTCCGGTGCGGAGTTCGATCACATCATGACGGCGAAGCGTGGCGAGACCCCAAAAAAGCACGAAGTATATGGCCGCGCCAAACGCGCCACCATCGACCGGGAAATCACCGATCATGCCATCGATTTCATCAAGCGTAAGGCGAAAGGCGATAAACCCTTCTTCGCCTATCTCCCGTATACGCAAACCCACGAACCGGTCGACGCCCATCCGGACTTTGCGGGATCGACTGGAAACGGCAGCTTTGCTGACGTACTGGCGCAGACCGACGTGTATGTGGGCGAACTTCTGGATACGATTGATGATCTTGGCCTTAAAAAGGACACCATTTTCATCTTTACTTCGGACAATGGGCGCGAAGGCATTAAAAGGTCATTTGGATCCACTGGAATCTGGAGAGGCACCATGTTTTCTCCCTATGAAGGATCCTTACGCGTACCGTTTTTGATCCGCTGGCCTGGGAAAATTCCTCCCAAGCAGGTGTCGAACGACATCGTACACACCATTGATTTGTTTCCCACATTGGCAAAATGGGTCGGCGGCGATGTCCCGAAAGATCGCATCTTAGATGGTGTTGATCAATCTGATTTCTTCATGGGTAAGTCGAAGAAATCCGCACGAGATTCCATGGTCATTTACCTCACCAACGAGCTGTTTGGCGCGAAATGGCGCAATTGGAAGATCCTTCTCAAAGAACTCGATGATGGCTACGCGGTCAAGAAGATCGCCTATCCATCTGTCTACAATTTGATCGTTGACCCGAAAGAAGAAGAACCCGAAAAATTCTATCTCGATGACACTTGGGCAGACACGCCCCTATGGGAAGCTATCGAGGAACATCAAGCATCGATGGAAGCAGATCCCGGCGCTCCGGATGCGTAGGCATCACTAAACGTTTTCTCAAGCGTACAGTCACGGCGAATGGGATGCCGTTCCGATCAAGTACTTCCATTGGAGGATTTTATGTTGAGGCAAACTCGGCGAATAGCGGTTGCAACGACCGTAGCGCTTTGGACATCCATGCTGATTCCTGCGCACGCAGTCGAAAAGATCGATGCCGCCAAGTTGATGGCGTTTTCGCGCGTGGACAAACGCGTCGAAAACTTTCGCAACATGGACCAGGTTTTCCCGGTCGAAACCATTCGGCGGTCCGAGGAGCCTTATCAATTTAAGGAAGCGATCCGCGAGCTGGACTTCTCTTTCGACTTCGGTGATGAATCTCAGACGCTAGATGAATTCCTAGACAAAACGGTCACGACAAGCTTGCTTGTGCTTAAAGACGATGCAATCGTTTATGAACAATACTTCCATGACTATGATCGTGAGTCCCGTGCGACCTCCATGTCCGTAGCAAAGTCGTTTACGTCCGCGCTCATCGGTATTGCACTGGAAGAGGGGCATATCGAAAGTATCGACGACTCCGTTGGGCGCTATTTACCCGAGTTGAAGAATTCGGGATACGCGGACGTGCCAATCGAACACGTGCTCCAGATGTCGTCAGGAATCGATTTCAGCGAGGCATATGACAAGGTTTCTGACGCTACCCTGATGATGTATAAATTGGCTGCTGGGGGATCCGTCGTGGAGTATGCTGCGGCACTCGAGTCACGCGAACCTTCAGGCAAAGTGTTCAACTATGCGAGTATCGACACCACCATCCTCGGGATGATTCTGGAGCGCACTACAGGGAAGAATCCAGCCCAGTATATGGAGGAAAAGATCTGGCAAAAAATCGGCATGGAATCGGATGCGACTTGGGGCACAGACAACCACGGCAATCTATTGATGTTCGCGTATCTCAATGTCACGACGCGGGACTACGCGAAATTCGGACGACTTTATTTGGAAGATGGCGTTTGGAACGGCGAGCAGATCGTTCCCGCAGAATGGGTGCAGCAATCGCGTACAGTGAAACGTGATTTCCTAAAGCTCAAAGGCTTCTATGGGCCGGAATGGGACGTCGGGTATAAGAACCAGTGGTGGATTCCCGAGGGCGAGGAAGGTGAGTTCACGGGCATCGGGATATGGGGTCAGTACGTCTACGTCAATCCAGCGCGGAATCTTGTCATCGTCAAAACGAGTGTCGATCCTTTGTTTGATGATAGGGATTTGGAAACGATTGCCGCCTTTCGGGCGATTGGCCAGCATCTTGATTCCGATAACGCAGAGTAGCCGCTAGTTGTCGGACGTGACTGAACATCAACGATTTATTCTGCTCGATCGCGATGGCGTTCTGAATCGGTGGGTGCCAAACGATTACGTCATGTCGCCGAACGACCTCCATCTCTTACCTGGGGCGGCGGACGCCGTGCGCGATCTGAATGCTGCGGGGTACGGCGTTATCGTGATCTCCAATCAGCAATGTGTGGGCAAAGGCCTGCTCTCGCTTCAGCAACTGGCAGAAATATCGGAAGACCTTCGGGCCAAAATTCGCGAGGCGAGCGGAGGGCAAATTCTAGATTTCTTTTATTGCCCGCACTTAAAGGAGGAAGGATGTTCGTGCCGTAAGCCGCTTCCCGGGCTCATCGATCAAGCCCGATCAAAATACGGTTTCGATCTGTCTTCTACAATTCTCGTGGGCGATTCGTTTACGGACCTCGCAGCGGCGCATGCAGCCGATTGCCGTTCCGTTCTGGTACTTTCTGGACTAGCACGAGAACCGTACTTGGCCGGCGATCGACCGGCGATCGAGCCGGAATTCGTTGCAGCCGATTTGGCGGAAGCGACCGCGCATCTCATCGCGAAATCGTAAGTGAGCGGTACGACTTAGCTCGCCGCGCCCGTGGGCTCATGCAATGCCGCCTTCAATATTTCCACGAAAGCATGCTGCATGATGAGGTGCACATCTTCGATCTGGGCCATGGAATCGTGCGCGACGTGAACGTGGATATCCGCCATCGATCCCAAGCGCCCGCCATCAAAGCCCGTCAGCCCAATGAGGGTGATGCCTTTGTCTTTGGCGACTTGAGCGGCCGCCACGACGTTCCCCGAGTTGCCACTTCCTGAAATCAGCATCAATGCGTCACCCGGGCGGCCGAGCGCTTCTAACTGTCCCGCAAACATGTAGTCGTACGCGTTGTCATTGGCCAGCGCGGTCATCAACGGCACGCAATCGGCCAGGCCGATGGCACGGAATGGGCGGCAAAGCGTTTCGCGGCCTTTCGCCGGCCAGGCGATTCCTTTGACGACGTCATTGATGATGTGGGACGCTGTAGCAGCGCTACCGCCGTTGCCGGCGACGAATAGACACTTGTCCTCGCGGTGAACCCGTTTCAATTCATCGACCATGCACTCAAACGCATTCCGATCGATAGCGTCCAGCGCCTTGTGTAATCCAACAAGGTATTCGTCCAGGGATTTCATGCTCGTTCTCCAACAAATGCGGGCGGCAATTACGATCTGTCCTGCGTAAGTGTCAAGCTAAGAATCAGCCGCGAGCGTGGGCGACCGTTGCATCCAACCCTTCGCGCAGTTCGACCGAAGGTTCCCAGCCCAACAGTTGTTTCGCCCGATCGTTCGTGCACACGATTTGTTCCACTTCGCCGGCCCGGAGTGCTTCCAGCTTCGGCTCGCCTTCGTAGTCCAATACGTCTTTGAGCGCTTCGAAGATTTCCATCACCGTTGTGCCTTCGCCACGGCAAATGTTAAACGTTGCGCAATCACCTTTCGTCAGGGCCAACACATTTGCCCGGGCGACATCACCCGCATACACGTAGTCGCGGACCGGGTTGCCATGGCCGTACAACGTAGGTTGTTTTCCCTCGAGCATCAGGTCGGTCAATATCGCGCAGACACCACACTCTCCATGGGCGAATTGCCGCGGGCCAAAGACGTTGGTATACCGCAGAAGTACATACGTCAGTCCGTGAACCCGCTCATACATTTTGATGTATTCTTCGCACGCGAACTTGCTCACGCCGTAAGGGCTCATTGGCTCCGGCGGGGTCTCCTCCGTTGCAGGCAACACTTTCGGCGATCCGTAAATTGCACCGCCCGTCGAAGAGAATATGATGCGCGGAATGTTGTGCTTCACACAACACTCCAATACATTGATCGTCCCCGCGATATTCGTGCGCGCGTCAAATTGCGGATCGGAAACACTCGCCGTTACATTGATTTGTGCTGCGAGATGGCAAACCGCATCGAACGATTCCGAGGCACACAATTCACTCAGCGCGGCTGATCCGACATCCAGCTCCACGAACCGCGCAGCAGCATTCACATTGGCCAACTGTCCCGTCGATAGGTCATCGGCAATGACGACGTCGTGGCCTGCGGCCAAACACTGATCCACAACGTGGGAACCAATAAAGCCCGCACCACCCGTTACAAGAATTCGCACACTACCATTCCTTATCGATTTTCCATTGATACCATAGATGCGCCGATCTACTCGAACCATCCAAACTCCATTTGCGCTTCATCGGGATACGGAGCTCAGGAATTGAAGCATGGGGGCGAGAAACACGGCACCTGAGGCGTCAGTATCGCCAGGTTGTTGGATGGATTCAAGTGTGCACGGGGGAGTCGTGCTTGTCGCACTAGAACAGGTTGCGTCTCGGTTCGTGCTAGCTACGATATCCAGGTAGATAGTCTGCGGTGAATCAGAAAGGAATTCGCCTCGCTCGCTCGCTGAGGAATCATCCTCCGCCTCTCGGCTTCTGAGGAACTTCTACGACGGCGTACTTCTTCTTCAGCGCGATCAGTTTGTTCTTGAGCCTCGCTATCTCGTTTGCATACGCCGGATTCTCATACGCGCTTTTCATTTCGCTGGGGTCTTTCTCAAGATCGAAGAATTCCCATTCCTCGCCATCCGGAACATCAAGTCCATAGAATCGAATCAGCTTGTACCGTTTGTCGCTCACACCCTCATGGCGGCGCACGCTATGGACAGCGGGATACTCGTAGTAATGATAATAAAGATGCTTGCGCCAATCCGTGGGAGTGTCTCCCTGGAAAAGCGGCACCAGACTTTCACCCTGCATATCATCAGGAGCGTCAATACCCGCAAGATCCAGAAAGGTTTCCGCAAAATCAATATTCTGCACGAGGTCGTTATTGCGAACGCCCGGCTCAATGACGCCAGGCCATTTCACCAATAACGGCATGCGATACGATTCTTCATACATGAACCGCTTATCGAACCAGCCATGCTCTCCCAGATAAAAACCTTGATCGGCCGAATACATGACCACCGTATTCTTATCGAGACCGTTCTCCGCCAAATATTCGAGGAGCTTGCCCACGTTTTCATCAACACCGGCGATACAAGCGAGATAGTCACGCATGTACATCTGGTATTTCCAACGCACAAGTTCTCGGCCCGTGAGCGGGTTCTCCTCAAGAAATTCCTTGCGCGGCGACGCGTTTGTTTTAAGATCCTGCTCCATACGCATCGTGTGTTCGATTGTCATGTCCTGCAGGCACGCCGCGGTCCCGCGGCCTTCGTAGTCATCGAACAGCGAGTCAGGTTCGGGAAAGGTCATGGTGCTAAATTTTTCTTTCCACCGTGTCGTTGGCTGCCAAGTACGATGAGGCGCTTTGTAATGAACCATTAACATGAACGGCTTCTCGCTGTCCCGATCGTTCTCCAGCCAATTCAGCGCTCGCCGCGTAATTACATCCGTCGAATGTTCGCCCTCATAGACCGTTTTGCCATCTTCTGTAACGAACGTCGGATCCCAGTACCGGCCTTGTCCTGGAAGCACTTCCCAATAATCGAAGCCCTGCATCTTTCCGCTGAGATGAATCTTCCCGATCATCGCGGTCTGGTAAGCGTTCTTTTGTAGAATTTTTTGGAATTGTTGCTGGTCGTGATTGAACGGGCCGCGATTGTCGATCTTGCCATTGAGGTGACTATGTTTGCCCGTCAAGAGCGTGGCGCGGCTCGGAGCGCAAATGGAGTTCCCAACATACGCCCTATCGAAGGTCATTCCCTCATCCGCCAGACGATCAATGTTGGGCGTGAGATCCAGCGGCTCGAAACGGCCGCCGTATGCTCCAATTGCTTGGTAGGCGTGATCGTCCGAAAAGAGCCACAGAATGTTAGGTCGCCCCTCCGCCGCGTGAATCTCGCCGGCCACTAAAGCACAAAAGATAAGGAGTTTCTTCATTCGTGACTTCCTTCGCGGTTGTACGGTGCCCTCGTTAGGACACCGTTAGGCTCCAGCGCAAAGAAGTGAATGTCGCTCGGCCCACGTTAATTGATATCGAATTGTACACCTTGAGCGAGAGGCATTTCGTTCGAATAGTTCACGGTCTGCGTTTGACGGCGCATATAGCCCTTCCACGCATCAGAGCCCGACTCGCGGCCGCCGCCCGTCTCTTTTTCGCCGCCGAACGCGCCACCGATCTCCGCACCACTCGTACCCACGTTCACATTCGCGATACCGCAATCGCTTCCGGTCGCGGACAAAAAACGATCCGCTTCGCGCAGATCGGTTGTGAAAATGCTTGAGGAGAGTCCTTGCGACACGCAGTTGTTCAATTCGATCGCTTCTTCAACTGACGTGATCGGCACGATGTACAGGAGTGGGGCGAACGTCTCATTCTGCATAACATCCGAATGGTTTTTGAATTCCACTAGCGCCGGGCGCACGTAAACGCCATTTGGGAATGCGGCGACATCAACGCGTTCGCCACCATGAACGGTGCCGCCTTGTTTGGCCGCCGTCCCCATTGCCTGTGACATGGCATCGTACGAGCCTTGGCCAATCAATGGTCCAACGAGTACGCCTTCTTCGCGCGGATCGCCTATCGGAATGCGTTCGTAACAATCGCGTATACGTCCAACCAATTCATCGTACAAATGAACGTGCGCGAATACCCGGCGCAACGAAGTGCAACGTTGTCCCGCTGTGCCTGCCGAACCGAACACGATCGCGCTCAATGCCATATCCAAATCAGCGCTTTTCATGACCACGGTCGCGGAGTTTCCGCCCAGTTCCAGAATCGTTTTGGCGAACCGACCCGCCGTACGCACACCGATATTGCGGCCCATGGCCGTACTGCCTGTCGCGCTGACCAAATTAATCCGATTATCGTCAGCGATCATTTCAGCCATATCTGCGCCGCCAATTACGACCGCACTGATGCCTTCAGATTCGTAATCACTGTCCGAAAGCACTTGGTTCAATAGCGCGTTCAATGCGAGGGCGCACAATGGAGTCTTCTCGGAAGGTTTCCAGACCAATGTGTTTCCGCACACGAGCGCCAATGCGGCATTCCAGGCCCAGACGGCCATCGGAAAATTGAACGCGGTGATGATGCCCGCTGTACCTAACGGATGCCATCGTTCGAGTAGGTGATGTTCGGGGCGTTCCGAGGCGATGGTTAGACCAGAAAGCTGGCGGCTTAAGCCGACAGCGTAGTCGCAAATATCGATGGCTTCTTGGACTTCGCCAAGCGCTTCGGATTCGATTTTGCCCACTTCGAACGTAATAAATTTAGCCAGTTCGGTTTTGTGCTTTCGGATCGCATCGCCGAGCCTCCGGACGATTCCCCCGCGCGCCGGCGCTGGAAGAGCTCTCCAGGTCTTAAACGCTTTCTGTGCTCCATCGACGGCTTGATCGTATTCCGCTTGGCTCGTGCGTTTCACATTGGTGAGCGCAAGTCCGTCGATTGGGCTGTTGACCACGAGGTCTCCCGCATGGATTCGATCAGACGGAATACCTACGTGCCTCGCTAGACGATCGACCTCGGCGGACAAGCTACTTACGGTTTCAGTTGAATTGACAGACATAACATTTCTCCAACAATAGTGCCTCGGAAAGGGGAATTCTCTTGTGCGGTGCGAAACGCCTCCGGTTGAGATGCCGGTTAAGCGCTGATCTCTTGAGCACCGCTCAGCTCATTTAAACTCTTATCAAGTGCAAATGCAATGGCATCCATCCCGGACGCATCAATGACGATGGGTGGCGCGATTCTCAAGTTGGTCTGATGTGTCTCTTTCGCGTACACACCATATTTCAACATCGTCATGCTGAGCGTGTGGCCGCCGTACGCTTCGTAGAGTTCAACGCCAATCAACATGCCTTTGCCTCGCACTTCTTTAATCTTGTCGGGATGCGCCTTGGCAACGCGTTTGAGGGCGTTCGTTAAATACGTGCCATTGGCGGCCGCGAGTTCGGCGATTCGGCGTTCTTCTATTTCGCGGATCGTCAATAGGCCAACGAACGAGGCGAGGGGATAACCGCCAAATGTGCTGCCCTCGCTGTGCGGCTCGAACAACTCCATGAGGTCCCGTCGGCCGCATAAGCAACTGATCGGGAGTACGCCAGCGCTCATCGCTTTTCCGATGGTCATGAGATCCGGCGTTTCCAACCCGAAGGTTTGCCAGGCAAAATCATTACCCGTTCTTCCAAACCCCGTTTGGATTTCATCCAGAACGAATAGCGCATTGTAGTCTTTCGCCAGCGCTTGCGCCGATCGGAGATAGTCTGGGCCCGGAACAATAATCCCGGCTTCCGCCTGAATGGGCTCCAGAAAAACGCCCGCGACATTGCCTTGGTGTTCTTGCAGTTTTTGTTCCAGGGCGCCCAAATCGTCGAAGGGGACATGCTCGAAACCAGGTAGCAAGGGTTCCAAATCTTTACGGGACGTCGGATCATCCATCAACGCCGTAGACCCGAAACCGCGGCCGTGAAATGCATTCTTTGCGGAGATAATGACCGGCGTTCCAGCGATGCCCTTACCGTCCTTACCCCCGAACTGTTTGCCCCATTTGCGTACTAGTTTTATCGCCGCTTCGTTGGCTTCGGTTCCGCCGTTCTTGGGATGAAACATGTCCATCCCCGTATAGTCGCTCAATTTCGCTAGCCACGGACCCAGGTAACTGTGCGCGATCGACCTCGGAATGGTCGCCATCTCCCCTATGAAGCGACACACTTCTTCGACGATAACCGGATCCCGATGACCGAAGGGCACGGCTGAGTAGCACGCGAGTGCGTCCACGAGTTCCGACTCAACTTCACCTTGGGCTGTTTCCGTACGAACTCGTAGTGTGTGAGGCTTCGAGCCGGCGCCCAGTACCAGAATGCCGGGAAAAGGTTCATAAATATGAGCCCCTAACGTGTCGAGCGCATTCGTATGCGCTGCGATCGTCCAATCCTTGATCGGAACGCCATTAACAATCATGTCATCGAGCATTGACGTCATAGAATTACGCCTATCTACTCTGAGTGAGTTTTAGTGAAAACTGTCAATTTGAACCACACTGTATCGTTTTGATTGGGTTCGGCATCAATATGGGGGAGGATTACGGCACCACGAATACGTTCCCATACAATGCCGATATAACTTTATCGACTTAATTGTAAACTATGGAACCGCCGATTGGTACAACGATTTGAACAATAGGGGTTTGCGCGTGTTATAATTTGTTCCGGAAAACGCCAAAATGACCAAACAAGACCTCGATATACAATTATTGCGAATCTTAGAATCCGACGGGCGGGCGAGTATTTCTGCGCTTGCATCCCGATTACGGGTTTCCCGATCAACGGTGCGCAGCCGAATGGAAAAACTCGAAGAAGAGGGCACCATTCAGGGGTACACCGTCCGGTATTCGGACGGGCGGGAGCGAAAACGCGTGCGGGCGCACGTGATGCTTAATATTGATACTGCGGCCACGTCTGTGAGCGTCGAACGGTCGTTGCGCAAACTGATGGAAGTCCGTACGCTCCATTCGATTGCAGGCGATTTTGATCTACTCGCGGTTGTTGAGGCGGACAACACAACAATTCTTGACAGCGCCCTTGACGCGGTACGGGATATTGATGGTGTGGCCCGAACGCATACTGTGATCATTCTGGCGACGCGATTCGGCGGGAAAAGCCGATCATGATTGGGCACGCGTCGCCAAATGAGGATCGCATACGGCGGTTCCGATGGTTTGAACCTTGCAAAGGTTGTGCGCTAGCATAGGCACGATGAGGCGCAAGAAATGAAAATAGTCACTTGTTCCAATAGAATATCCCTCCGAGCGCTGCGTATCTGGCTGAGTTCTCAAGCCGGTCTATAATCGTTCCGCCAGCAGTATCTTCTTCGTGTCAATACTCGGTATTGATCTATCTGTTCAATGAAATTGGACCTAACACGCGAGATTCTTCTGCGAGGATTCTATTATGCCGATCGCAACACCTTTCTACTCCAAGCTTGCCGAACATTGCCCCAATCACCAATGGCGTGAATGGGGCGGCAAGTGGTCTGTGACCCAATTCGGGGTCACGCACGATCACGAATACTATTCAATTCGAAATTCGGCCGGCCTCCTGGATGCTTCGCCGCTTTTCAAATACGAGGTG
>Ga0315336_1007461_pt1 | contig 10454 bp, 6 predicted proteins | sample ASW5metaG_FD_204512 | JGI IMG/M metagenome (GOLD analysis project Ga0315336, IMG submission 204512) | Ammonia-oxidizing marine archaeal communities from Monterey Bay, California, United States - ASW #5 | ecosystem: Environmental > Aquatic > Marine > Intertidal zone | place: USA: California... | reverse complement strand
CGTCCCACACGTCATTTTGCCGAGCTCATGGGTGTCACGATGATCTCTGCTCTTATCGGCGACCTCTTGATTCTACCCGTCTGCCTTTTGCTCTTCTCAAGAAAATCGGCAGAAGGCGCCTCACCTTGAAAGCCCAACAGCGAGATTGAATCCTTCGAAACCGAGAAAAGTGAGAGTCGGATCGCCGGCGTCGGTCCAGAGCTGGCCCTCGGCCCATTGGTTGCGCAGCGGTCAATAGAGGGTAGTCCTCGCCAGAGTTGCATTCGCCGGTTTCCATTGAAAACGGTTTCTTATTAACGCTTGACATTCGAGCTAAACGTAGCGCAGCGGCCCCTTCGCTCGGAACGACATAAAAAATCCGGCACTTCCGTTGGTCGGCCTTGTTTAGCTGGTTCTTCAAAGCTCAATAGAACCTGTCGAAGCAAACTGAAGGGCATCCGGAAGACTTGTGAGTAATCACCGCGAGACATCTACTTTGCCAAGTTTACTTCGCCAGCGAATCACGGATTTCACGAAGTAAGGTAATGTCTTCCGGTGGAGCTTTGGGCGCTTCTTCTTCCTTTTTCTTCATCGAATTCATTACCTTCACGGCCACGAAGATAGCCGCGGCGATGATCAGGAAATCAATCGCCGTGTTGATAAAGGTTCCGTAGTTAATCGCCACCTCGGCGACGGCGCTGTCGCCCTCTCCACTGGCTGCTTGGATGACGTATTTCATCGTTGAAAGATCCATTGCACCGGTGAGCTGGCCCACTACTGGCAAGATGATGTCCTTGACTAACGAACTGACGATCTTGCCAAACGCCCCACCAATGACGACGCCCACGGCCATGTCGACGACGTTTCCCTTCAGCGCAAAAGTTTTGAACTCTTGAAGCATTCCCATGTCGATTCCTTTCTGACTAGAGCAACTTATCTTGAGACGAGATTACCCGTTCGGAAAAAACCTGGAGCCGATCCAAGTCCCCAATAATTCACATCGGGGCGGAAGAACAGGGCGAACGTCCCGAACAGCAACATGATTCCTGTCGCCGGTTCGGGCACCGCGGTCGAGATCGCCGAGAGCGGAACAGTGGTGCCGAAGTTCGCTTCCCAAATAGCCAGGTCCGACGCACTGAACGAGTTAGGTGAATCGCCACGTTGCCACTGGAGAAAATCTAGACCATCGACAAAGAGGTCGCCGTTGAAGTCTCCGGTTTCGGGCTCCGAGATGGTGATGTCCCAGGAAACAAACTGCTCCAGTTCGTTCTGGTTAATCCGCACCCAGCCATCGATCGGATCAAAACCGGTCGGGTCGAAGCCGCGGGCGGAGACGACGTAATCCCCCGCGCCGTATCCGAACTCAGTCAGATCAAAAGTATCGCCGCTGGCTGCCGGGACTAGCCCGCTATCGACGAACCACTCCACGTCGATCACTCCATCGTCGATGCGATCGACGAACAATTCGCCCGGATCGATTAGCGGTACGCTGTTGTCGAGCCAGTCGTCAAAAGGGTCGACGAAATCATAAACGTCAAGGATAATCTTCTCGCGCGTGATCGCGTCGAACGGCTTATTCAAACTGCGCATCTTTGAGTTGCTCGAGGGCCGGTAAAGTCCCGTATTGTAGTAGCGCGCCCCCTCATAGGCCCCAATGGTGCCAATGCCTAATTGGCTGTGCCCGAGCCAATGCGACCACTTGGCGCCCGTCGGGTCCTTGGTGACGTTGTATTCGCTCGGTTCCGAACCAGTGTAAGGGCCGGCAGCGCCGCCATACTCATCGGCCGAATCGCTGAACGAGTGGGCGACCTCGTGCAGGGCGACCTCAGCGGCAGACGAGTTGCCCCCAGCGTAAACCGCATAACTGCCCCCTGCACCGCCATACTTCGTGTCATTGACGGTGACATACTGCATCTCCGCGGAGAACCCGGCCCCGACAAGGCCCGCGTTGCGTGCGGCGTTCGCTTTGGAAGTCTTGACTGACAGCAGTCGCTCGGTCGAGCCGTTGAAATAGTAACTGGCGTCAAGCGCCGTGTCCCGAAAGATACCGTCCGGCGGAATGTCGGCGCCAGCCTCGTTCGACACAACTTCGATGCTGTGGACGTTGAAAAAGTTGCGGTATCGGTAAAACGGGTCAGAGTTCAGCGTGTTGGAGAACATGTGGTCGAGGTAGCCGTCGATATGATCGTCGTACGTACCAGCGGCAAGATCGGCCGTCGTATAACCGTCGCCCAAGAAAACGACATCGACCCGATTAGCAGACGGACCGTTGTCAACGAGTGTTGTGAACGATCCGAAAACCTGGTTTCCAACTAGAGAGAGTGCAACTGTGGCTAACAGGAGAATCGGTTTCACACTGCTCCCGATTCTAGGCATGGCCCAACCTTGAGTTTTCGAGGTCTCTCAAGCAGCGCTCATGTCGAGACGACCTCTTTGGGGCCGACAAGACATCTATCGGTGCAGGACTGGATGGTGTCAGTATACCACACGGGGCCCTAAACCGACATCATTGTATTTCAAGGATCTCTAATGCTGTCTAGGCTTCTGATGAACCCTGGAGCCAGTTTTCACCTGTGAAATCCGGGCTTCCATTGGGGTGCCTCTTGCTCTTCTCAAGAAAACGACAGAAGGCACCTCACCTTGAAAACCCAACAGCCAGATTGAAACCTTCGAAACCGAGAAAAGTGAGAGTCGGAGCGCCGGCGTCGGTCCAGAGCTGGCCCTCGTAGGTACTGCGAATGAACAGATCGCCTGCTTCGGTAGGATGTTGCCACTGGAGGCCCATCTGGAGTTCGCCCCCTGCGGTAACTTCGTCGACGTCGTTCAGAAGGACAGTAGGCGTTGTAACTTCCGGCGGTGTAACGCCAGGAACAATCGTCTGAATTCGGCTGAGAGTTTTTGTACCAAAGAGTAGCCCAGCGCGGAATCCTCCCACGAAGCTCAATCCGCCGTCTCTCCATGGTCGGACAAAATCCACACTAGCAAGCGGTCCAACACCTTCGAATTCTCGTTGCCAATTCAGTGCCTGTGGCACAGCCCCGGTGATAGTCGAGCGGGAACTCTGCAGCAATCGGGCATAGCGCAGTCCGCCGCCCACCTGCCCTTTGAATTTTCCGAGGGAAATGTCCTGCGTGCCTGCCAAGTCCAAGGTTTGGAGTTGCAGGCCGCTACTCACGCTGAGCACATCACCCGCGGCAACCGAATTGATAACGCCAGGGTAAATCACGGTGATCGACTGCGCACCCACGACGGTCGTCGGATCGGCCGTCAGAGCAAGCGCGTCTGCCGAATGGTCGTAGTGCCAGTATTGGACCCGCATGCCCAACCCGTCATCACCGACGTAGCCGAGCCAGACTCGACTGGAATAGTCGTAGTCAAAGGAAAAACCCAGAAGATTTTGGGTCCCCGACAAACCGTCGATCGTAAAAGCCTGAAAGGACTCTTTTAAGTGCGGTTTGATGAAGACTGCAGAGTATCCGCTGTACCAGCCGCCAACGGAACAGTCGCGACATTTCTTACGGCAATTGCCGCAATGGGGCGCCGCGCACTCATAACAGACCGGTTCCACGTTGTTGTTGCGGATTTCTGTCTCCAACTGTGTAACCTGTTGGCGTAGTTGCTGGATTTCCGTATTGAAAAGTCGAATCTCCGTATTGAAATCGGTTGCGTCGGTATACTCGTTCTCGAGTACGAGCGGTTCCACGACTTCCTTTGCCGAGCTGGGCTCAGCCAGAAAACTTGCAGAAAGCAGCAGTAGCAACGAAAGGAGATTCTTGGGCAACATGACAGATGACCCCCCGTAAGACAGAAACACACCATCTGGGGAAGTCTATCGGTCTGGAAGGCTATAATGATTGAGTAATGTGCGCATAGAAAGATGGACCAAATGACTGCAATGCTGGCTACCCTTGAGCAGTGCAAGGGGGTTTCGCCATCGACGGCCTGATCCTCTTCGGCACCGCGGACACCTCCCTCATTACGAGCCCGCAACAATACTGATAGCGCTGAGAGCCGGCATCCCACTGCTAGGGACCTTTCGCCACGCCGAACCGATCGCATCCGCTGATGGCCATTTTATGATCGGCGCTACCACTATCCGGCCAAAAAACGTGCTCGCGTTTTCACTCCGATTATCGATAATCTGCGTACGCGCAGTTGCGCCGTTCTTTGATAACTTGAAACACGTTGGTCGCTTCGCTGGCAAGAAAAAGGCGCGTAAAGGCGCCGTAAATTCGCATTGGGAAACGTAAACTCGCGCCTTTTTGCGCGGACCGTCACAGTGGCGAGACTGTGATCACAGAGCAGAAGCGATGGAGTCCCGCGCAGAATAAGTGAGTTTTGCACGTAAATATGGGACCCCTACACGGCGCGCAAAACTCGCTCCGGGCCACAGGGGATTTATGATAGCTGATTGCATGGACGCAGAAAAATGGGTTTTCTGGCTGGTTCAGCGACCGGGGTGGATCGCTGTTCTCTTAACTACAGATTCGCGCTACAGGGATGCGATTTACGGAAGCGCGCCATATCGCGCGCCCGATGCACAGTGACTCGTAGGTTTGTGTCGAATGCGCTGCTAGCGGTCGCTACCTCTTTTGGCCTCAGGCACATATGGAGCCAATCACAATGGTGAGATTGGTCCGAAGGATTAAATCGAGGCGCTAGCACGTTTTTGAATCTTACGGAAACAGCACTGTGGGCGACAGGACGTCGCCTCAGATATCAATACCACAGGGAGGTGTAGTGATGGCCCAGCACGGTTTTCCCGCCAATGTTCTTGCGTTGGCCAGTGCAGTCTTCGTCCTGGTGGCATCTGTTTTGACGACAGAGGCATCGGCCCAGGCGTTGGGTTGGGCGGGTGCCCGCTCGTCTGAAAGTTATAGCCAGATTGGGCCACCGAACTACAGCCATTTGAACAACAGCCGTTTTAGCAGCAACCATTCGAACAACAGCCATATGAACTACGACGCTGTTGCCTCGCGCCAATATCAAGCGCCGCACGGTTACCAGAACAGATGTTCCTGCGGCACTTCGCCTGCTCCAGCTGCCCCCTTGGACTACTCCGACTACAGCTCTCAATACAGCCCTGAGCCGAACGCAGGGCAATGCGACTCGTATGCCACTGCCCCGTATTGTGCTAACGCCTGTGCTCCTCAAACGGTTCTCTGGGGCGGTCGAGTGGGAGCACTGATGCTCAATCGAGAGGACGAGAATCATCGCCGCTTTTCGTTCGACAGCACCGACGAATCGATCCAATTGCTCGACTCGCGAGAATCCAACTTCGAGGACGGGTTTGGCGTGGAAGTCCATGTCTTCAGGAGAGATCTTTGCAGCTGCGTCACTCTCGAAGGCGTCTATTGGGGAATTTTTCCCGAGGTGTCTCACGCCTATGCCTATCCTGGTCAGGTTGCCGGGAATCTCGATGGCATTCTCAACTTCGACCAATTGAATTACTACGGCGTCACGGCAGACAACGCTGTCAATGGCGCCATGGTCCATCGACTTCGCCGCGAGACAGAGATCCACAACGCCGAGTTGAACCGCCTTTGGGATCTCTCGCCCCAGAATTGCTCCTGTTCGCCCGGTTGCTCGTGTTCGCCTTGGTCGGTTCAGTTCCTGGCCGGACTTCGTTACTTCCGGTTTTCGGACAACTTGCAGTTTTCTTCCGACCCGGTCGACACGATGTTTACGGGAGCGGCCGATGAGCTGTACTACACGATTGACGTGGACAACGACCTGTTCGGATTTCAACTCGGCGGTTGGGGAGAGCGCCAGATTAGCTCCTCGCGATGGAGTTTTACCTGTGGGGCCAAAGCGGGAATCTTCATCAACGATGCTGATGCGCATTCTCATATCGGTGGTGCGGCAGGGACGGCTACGGTCAACAACGGGCCTAACAGCGGCGCAGCCTGGAACGTCGTTTCCAGCAAAGACGACCTGGCCCTGTTGGCCGAGTTGCAAGCGGGCCTGACTTACCGGGCAGGCTGGAATTGGCGACTGCGGGCCGACTACCGGGTGATCGCCGTCAGCGGAGTCGCCTTGCCCACCAATCAGATTTACCAAGATCTGCGGGGCCTACAGGACGTGGCTCTGTTGGGCACCAACGGCGACCTGACACTACACGGCGTTTTCTTCGGCGCCGAACGCCTGTATTGATCACGACTTTGCAATGAACCCTGTTGCAGTCGTGTGACGGTTAACTGTCGGGCTCATGGCCTCTTCGACAACCGGTCTGGCGCATCATCAAGCTGGCGTGCGGAATCGCACAATTGCAACTGTGCGTATCAGCACAGATGATCGCCATGATTCGTGTTTCGAATCGGTTCCTGCCAGCGGCGCATGCTGTTTTAACTTTTTTATCTCCCACGATTTACCTTTTGACTCTCATCACCCGATGACCAACAACTGTCAATCTGCCTTGCCGCACCGAAACCTAGTCTGTAGCGTTCGTCGTATTGTGCGGCTCGGCCTGGAACCAGGCGGTTGAGTTTGCTGACATCCATGGCGTTCGTCTTTGAGAAACAGATTAGCCTCCGACCTCTATTCAATAAATGAGGGGACACGTCATGAACATGAATCCGAAAGTTCGTCCACTTTGGAAACGTTTACTGCTAATGGTCGGCACGTCCGTGTTGTTGGTTTATAAGGCATTGCACTTGCCGCGATTCATTCTGCCGCGCGACCTCCAGTCGGTCGTTACCAATTGGGATTACGAGATATTTTGGGTTCTGCTGAAGAGCCGCTTCAAGAAGGCCTGTATCGACCAGCCGTGTTATTTCAAGATGCCACAAGTGATCGAATCGAAGGCCTACGTCGCACCGGAGTTTCGGCTTAGCCAACAGGACTTGCATGCGTTTTACAACAAAGGTTATCTAGGTCCGTACGACGCCTTCAGCCCCGAGGAGATGCGGGACTTCGAGAAGGAACTGCGGGCGATGGAGCATACGGAAAGTGAAACGTATGACTTTGTAACACCCAGAGATCGGCACTTCGAATCGCCGCGGCTCTGGAATTACTTCAAACACCCAGCCATTACAGAGCGACTGGCACAGATCCTGGGTCCCGACTTACTCGTCTGGCGAACGCAGATTTTCTACAAGGACGCCGGTTTCCCTGCCATTCAGTGGCACCAGGCCAGCACGTTCATCGTCGAAGACTACCAAGATCCTGCCCTCTTTCCACCAGACCGTAGCGAAATCTTTCAGCTTACCGTCTGGATCGCGGTGGACGATGCCACGCCAGAGAACGGCTGCATGCAGTTTGCCGAAGGGACGCACGGCTCTATTCGGCAAGCCAAGTTCGGCGGCGACGTCGGCTTCTTCAACGCCAACTACACGCTCGATTTTGACAAGAACGCCCAACAGCTGGTGGATGTCCCGGTGCGATCGGGGCAGTTTATCTTCTTTACCGAACGGTGCATCCACGGTTCGGCAGCTAACCAGTCGGATAAGAACCGGTTGGCGTTTAACATGCGAGTCATCCCAACCAATGTGCCCGTCTACACCAATAAAAAGTACTACCGCTCTGTGTACAACGGCGGGAAGTACTTCCTGGACAAATGGGGTGTGGCCGTGCTGCGCGGCGAGGATGACTATCGGCTCAGCCGAACCATCCCGGCCGAGTCCCTGGAGAAAGGCAAGTTCACCAGAGTGCTTCGCCCGGCCGCATAGAATCGATCTGCAGGGGCATGGGAAAGGGGATAAGCCAGTTATTGAGCGACCACTGGCTTTCCCCCCTTTTTCCTCAACAGACAGCTGATGCCTATTAGCAGCAGCATCGCTGTGGTCGGTTCGGGGACCGAGGCTCCTTGCACCGGGTCGACCCCTGCGCCCAGATTTTCTTGCCAGATCAAGAAATCGGCGCCCGTGTATCCGCCCGGTGTTCCATAGCCCAATTGCCACATCGCCAGGTCCTGGTCGTCCACGTCGCCATCGAAATCGAAATCGCCCGGCTGCGTCCCGATGCCGGTCAGTTCCAGCACAACGCTGTTGCTTAGATAGCTGACATCCCACTGAAACCCTGCTGGTAGAAACAGTTGGTCGAACTGGCCAACGACCCCTTCCCCGGCGGTGATCAAAATAAACGTGTTACCGATGCTGGGTGTGAAACCGCCGAATAGTGTGACCTCAAGGATGCCATTGAGAAAGGCAAACCGGTCGACGCCGATCTGATCGTATTGCGATTCGACGTCCGTGCCGCCCAGGTCGAAAGCGATGGTTCCCTCATCCAGGTTCGACAGATCGCCCTCGATGGCAAGAATACCCAGCGGGTCGCCCGGCTCGACCCGGCCCGAAAGATTCCGCACCGTACTGTTGATTGGTCCCGTACCGACAAACACGTCGCCCGAGCCGCCCAGGGTACCGCCGTCGATATTGATGAACTGGGCATTGAGCGTGCCGTCGGCGAGACGCACGGCGCCGCCTGTTTCGATCTTCACTTCGCCGAACGTCGTGAGCGTGACGGTGCTTTGAACCTCAACGGTCATCCCCGCAGTGGGTGTTCCGGATACAACCATCTGAAACACGGTCGAGTCGGCCGAGACAACGGCCGTTTGGTCGCTGCCCGAGACGTTTCGTGCCTCGGCAACCCACATCACGTTGGGTGTGCCCGATCCGCTCCATGCCGGGTCAGCACCCCAAGAGCCGCTCGACGAGGTGTCGACCCAGGTGTGCGAATCCGTTACCGGATCGCTAATGTAAAGGCTCGGCCCAGCGCCACCTTGCCCGATCGACGGATTGGCGTCGATCACTATGTCTCGGCCGTTGAATAGATGCATGCCGAGGATGCCATCGATGATATTTCCCGGGTCGCTGGGATTGGTTACGTCGAATACAACTAATGGCACGTTTTCGAAGGTGAACGATCCTCCCACGGTATCGATGTTCAGCTGATCTGCGTAGAACCCGGGTACACCGCCTGCTACACCGGCAGAGCCTTCCAGTTCCAACACAAAATCGGGTGTGTCCAATACCGGATCGAACCCAAGCCTAACTGCGGTGAGTTGGCTGATGACGGTTAAGTCGGCACCGGTGTCGAACAGAAACTCTTTGTCCTGAAGTTCATCGGTTCCGTTTTGCAAATCAACGTCGACGAACAGGCCACCGCTTTCAATGATCGTCGGCGACTGTGGATTTTCGTGGAAAGGCTCTCCGCTGAAAATATCGAGATTTTGGACGTAGAGTGGGCCATTGATAAACGACGCACCCGGGCGGAAGATCAAATCGGTTCGCCGCAGAATGCCCTGTTGGTTGCCCGTACCAAGATCGATGAAATCAACTTGTGGGGTACGGACCGTGCGACCTTGAAATTCGAAAATCTGCGGGTCGCTGTTCTTGATATGCACGGCATGCTGGGCGGCCATAGGCTGGCCCAAAATGTTGGGCAGCTCCCAATCGCTGTCGGCCGACAGCGTGGCGAAACTCGATTGTCCTCGCAGGAGGCCCGTGTCCATCGTGAGTGTTGCACCGTCTGCGGTGCGATCGCCCAACCCCGCTGCGAAAATGGCTAACGGGTCGTTAATCGCTAGATCGAGCACCCCTGTAGCACCACCGACCCGCTGGATGTTGGTTCCATCAAAGCCATTACCATCGATGTTGAAACCGTTCAGCCCCGAAGCTTCCGCTGTGAGAATGTGCGTTGCCGCCCCTGTATCGAGCAGCGCGATGTCATAATAGGGGGACCCGCCTCCGGAGAGCTGCGAACCATCCAAGGAGAATTCCGGATCGGCAAGAAAATAGGTGAATGTTAGATCAGTATTAGAGTCTTTGAATTTATCGGTCAGGCTGATGCCTACATAAGGTATGAACCCGCCCAGGGAAGCATCGGTCGCCGTGCTGCTGGCCGGCCCACATACCACAGTTGCCAGCGTTAATAACGTCTTGATAGTCTGATATCGGATTGACATGGATTCGTTTCCTTGGAAAGGGCAGGGTGACCAGGCTATGGCGAAGCAACTAGCTGGCAAATGGGTTAGCGCACGGGCATTAGAGCAAGCGTGCGTCGCACTCAAGAAGAGACGAGCACATCGGCAGCGCGATCGGTACTTGCCAGACCGAAAGACCAGTCCGCGGGCGTCGCAGGAGAGAAGCCTCTTTTCTACTCCCTATCTGATTCCACCCCCAACTAAAGCGGCTAGACCCCCACAATAGATAGGCTAAATGCCTGCTCCAGTAGAGTCAAGCGAACGGAGATGGAGCGCCTTGTTCCACGGTTACTGTGAGGCCGTGAAACCTGCTCTGAAAGCGGATTCACTTCTTCCCGGGAGCATCGCCGTAATTGGCCGATCCATAGTAGGCTTCGACCGGCACGCCAACTCGGCGCTTCACGAGCTGAACGATGGCATCGACCTCGGCATCTTCCAAGGGTGCAACACAGCTCTCTGCCGGACGTCGGGCGACGGTGTAAATCTGCACCAACTTCAGCTGGCCTCCTGCGGCAAGAACTTCGCCGAGACGGTCGCAGAAAGCTTCCAGTTCAGC
>Ga0315336_1007460_pt1 | contig 10454 bp, 12 predicted proteins | sample ASW5metaG_FD_204512 | JGI IMG/M metagenome (GOLD analysis project Ga0315336, IMG submission 204512) | Ammonia-oxidizing marine archaeal communities from Monterey Bay, California, United States - ASW #5 | ecosystem: Environmental > Aquatic > Marine > Intertidal zone | place: USA: California... | reverse complement strand
GCCGAGTAACCTGAAAATGCCGTGCCGTTATTGAAAGCGGTATCCCGGAGAAACCGCCGCCAAAAGCAGATTGGACTTGAAAAGCATGACAGTACCAAAAATCGAACCAAACTCGTATATTGCCTTTCTAACTTTCTGAGCGAGCAATGAGGTAATGTCGTTGAATAGAATGACGCACACCGGCGGTATAAAGAAGTCCTCAACAAGCCACGCGTGGCGGCGTTCTCAGAGCCAAATCGGATCGAATTGCGTCCACATTCGTCATTTTGAATACGCCGAGTTCGGCATAGGTCCCGGTCACTCCCATTGTCTTATCAGCAGGAGCCTCCGGCGATCCATTCGTCTACTAGCGCCTACGCGTGGCCAGCGGGCCCGAGGCCGGCGCCGGCGACCTTGAAGACATGCACCGGCGTGACCGCACGGTTCAAAAAAATCCGCCTCTGACGCTCCGTTTTGGCCTCGCTGTCGTCGATCACGACTTGTCGTAATTCGTCGGTTTTTAATCCGATGGGAGTCCAAGACTGGACTTGTCCCGTGGGGGGCGGTTTGCCATTGGACTGTTTATTTGCGCTGTGATCCTCGAACGTTCCACTGAATTCCTGCGCAATCGGTCCGATCCAGTAGCGCGCGCCGGTGCCTAGCTGGAACTGACAGACCTTTTCAAAGCGATTGCCCCACATCCAAGCGTTGAGGTTAATCTCCAGGAACGTCGCGCTCCACGCGGTCGGGTCGACCTGCAGGTTCAGGATCGCGCCGGTCGAGGATTTGATCATGGGTACAAAAAAACAATTGCTCAGCAGGCTGCTGCCGACCATGTCTGTCGTCGTGCTCTTCGCCGTCGCTATAGGCTCGTCAAACCGCTCATCTGAGTAAGCGCGAAAGATTTGTTCTATGCCAGACGCGGTATGGCACTCCGGTGAAGCAGCGAACCCGCGTTCTTGCCAATCAATGAGTGTCATCCGCGTCGTCCATTCGTTTAGGGGCTGCCCAGCGCGCCGTAGGCTATAACGACGTTCGGCGAGTAGGTCATGCTCATCATCATACCGGCGAAAGATTCGGCCACGAATTCCAACGCGTTTGTCGTTGCATATTGGCTAACCGCGGTTGCTTGGGCCAGCCTGACCAGCGCAAAATAGGCCTGCGCGGTCGCGTTGACTTTTGCGTTCCAGAATATGCCGGGCGACGAAAACTCGTGCAAAACGTGCCCCAATTCGTGGATTATTACCGTCGTTGTCATGGCGACCTGCTTGGGGTTGCCGAACCAGTTTGTCGTGCCATCATATATGTGATCGGCAATGCCACGCGCGCGGCCGCCGGCCGATACACCGCCTTCAATTTGCATCGGGGTTTTTTCATTTCCCGTTCCCGATGGTGGACGCGGGGACCCAAGAAATTGGTAATGGCCTGGCCGCCGTTCGCGTTGCCCACATGGGCGATATTTTGAACTTGAGGCCGGTGTGTCAAATAGGCGTGGATGCCGACATTGATGGCGTTATGGTAAGCATTCGATTGCAGTATTTGGAAAGCTTCATCCATTCCGTTGACGATCTTATTTTCTCATCAGCCGGCAGCTGATCATAATGAATGATCAGGTCGAAGCAATGCCAAGCAAAACCGATAAACGACAGGTACAATAACAACAGGCCTGTCTGTGGAGCAAATCGGTTTTGCTTGGCATTGCTTCGCTGCTCGACGGGTGTGTTCTATCCCTCAATGGCGCCCGATCCGATCCGAGGGCGTCGGCTGGTTGTGGAATGCCGAATAATTTGTCGTTGGCAGTTTGCCGGTAGATCATGCAAGCTCGTCTTTGCACGCGCACAAAGGAGACACGAATGCTTAGCTATCGTCGGCACATCGCCGTATGGGCTTTTCTGATTGTCTTGTGCTCTTACGGTAGAGTGCCTGCCGCGGAGACCGGCAAGCTCATCGTCGAGCTGAACAAATTCGAAGAAATAGAAAAGTCCTGTCGGGCGTTTTTTTTGTTTCGCAACGGGACCCGGCTGGCGTTTGAATCGTTTGAATTGTCGCTCGCAGTCCTCGACGGCAAGGGCGTTATCCAGCGGCTATTGACGCTAGAGGCCGCGCCACTTCCGGCGGAACGAACCACGCTGAAGCTGTTTGAAATTCCTGATACCCAGTGCGAGCAAATTGGCGAGATTATTCTCCACGATATTGCCAAATGCGAGGCGACGGAAGGCCAATCCCTTCAGTGCTTTGACGTCGTCGAATTGCGCTCGCTCGCCATCACGCCGTTTGTGAAATAGCGCCGGCGCGAAAGGGCCTTTGGGCGATGATCGAAACTCTTTCCCGTTGGCAGGAAGCAGGCGGTCCAATCGTCATAATATTGGCGGCGTTGTCGATCTATTCGGTCGCACTGGCTGTAGTGAAGTTGATACAATTCTGGGGCGTTTTTGCTGGCCAGAAAGACCGTGAATCCGCTATCTCGGCATGGCGACGCGGATCGCGCGACGAGGCGCGCCGATTACTAGAGGCGCCGCGCGGACCAGTCGACCGCGTGATCAATCATGCGATGGACATGCTGGGCGCGACCGACGACACCCTCGGTCGGGAAGAGATTCACAGGCATGCGCTCTCCGAACTTGAAACGTTGGGCCGACATCTGCGGACGTTGGAAGTAATAGCCGTTGTCAGTCCGCTGATGGGACTTTTGGGCACGGTCATGGGCATGATCGAGTCATTTCAGCAACTCGATATGGCTGGCGGCACCGCCAATGCCTCGGTATTGGCATCGGGAATTTGGCAGGCGTTATTGACGACGGCAATGGGCCTGATCGTCGCAATTCCCGCGGCTGTCGTCGCCTATCTGCTTGGTGCGCGGCTCGATCGAGTGAACCACGCCATGGAAGACGGTGTGACGCGACTGCTCACCGCCGGACACACCACAGCCGACTAGAGACTGTCACGATGCGCTTTCGTCGTACACCCCGTCGTTCGTTGTTGATATCGCTTACGCCGCTTGTCGACGTCATGCTCATATTGCTGGTCTTTTTCATGGTGACGTCCAATTTTCTCAATCTCAATATGTTGCCGATACTCAGGAAGTCGACCGAGGCGGGCGCCGGCGACGGTCGGCCGAACACGGTCGATCAGCGGGAACTAGGGGCAAGCGGCGGGCGGGTTATTCTGGTTCGATTGGCGGCAGACGGCAGCATGCATATCGGCGGTCGCTCGCGAGATCATACGGAATTCATCGCTGTATTGTCATCGCGGCTCAATGCGGATCCCGAAATGCCGGTCCTCGTTATGCCATCCGGTGGTGCGACGACGCAGGACTTGGTGCGGTTGCTCGATACGGTTTCGGCGGCCGGCGGCCAAGACGTTCGAATAGTTCGGCTGGGTCCCGCGACATGAGAATTCGCGCCAAATCGGCCCGGCCCGTACACGAGTCCATCGTGACGTTGATTGACGTCGTGTTTTTTCTGTTGGTCTTCTTCATGTTGATCGGACGTATGGACGCGACAGCGCCGTTCCAGCTGATGCCACCGTTCTCACGATCGGCCGAAACATTGCCAGCCGGCGGCGTAACGGTAAGCGTCGCGGCCGACGGCCGGATGTCGATGGACGGAAACGAGGCAGCGGTCGAAACCGTACGGGCCAATCTCCGAGCGCGTATCGACGGCGTTAATCTGCCTTTGATGGTGCGGGTCAACGCCGACAGAAACGCCCCTTTGCGCCATGTTTTGCCGCTGATCGGCTGGCTCGAAGACTCTGCCGAGATCGAGCTCGTCTTGGTCGTGACACCCGAACGGGAATGAGCACACGCTCAAAACGCGTCGGACGATGGCTGTGCGCCCTCGTCCTCTCGCTGCTTATCCACGGACTGGTCGCCGAATATTTGCGGTGGGGAACCGAGCCTGATCCGATTATCCGACAGGACGCGCGACGAACGTTGAGGGAGATCTCCTCCATCGAAGTACCGACAGATCGGGCGCGCGCGCATGACGTCGATTCCGATCAAACGCCATCGCAGGAAGCTCACGGTGAGCGACTGAGCCTGCAAGCTATCACAAGTGGTCGGATGCAGCCGTTACCGTCACGCTCCACGCTGGTCGCTGTCGTAACAGCCGAAGGTCAGCGCCTTGTGGCGCAAAAGCCGCGGGACGGCAAGGTCCTTGCTGCAGATCCCAGGCGAAAAGACGCGGCGCATCCGGCACTCCGGCCTTCATCGCTGCGCGTCAATGCTGAGACTCCCGAGTTGGCTAGCGTAACACCCTTAACCGCGGCTGCACTGTCGCAACGCTCGCGGCTAAGCCGGCTGCCGGAGGATGCGGTTGCCGTGTCGATTCCAGCGGGCGAAGCCGCTCGTGTGTCGCAAGCTGATGCCGTCGCACTCAACCCCCTTGCGGCGGCCGGCACCAAGCTTCAATCGGCACCGACAGCAGCAGTAGGACAAGGCGCCGCGGTCGTCGCGGTGCTACTACCGTCGACGGTTACACGAGCGGTGGCACCCGATGTCTCTATGGCGCCGGAAGCCGATGCGGCGGCGTTGGCCCAGCGACAGATGTCCGGCGCCATAGAAAGCCGGTGGGTTGGCGAGACGACGTTGAATTTGGCGGAAAAAATTGCGCCATCACGTGATCCAACAACAGCCTTACTGCCGACGGTCCTACCGCACAAACAAGTTCGTTTGGCCGTGGCATCGGCAATTGCGACGGGCTCGGTTACGGTGGCGCGTCTCGCGCTGTCCATCACCGATACGGCGCCGAACGCTGCGTCAGTTCGGGCGGAGCTAACAGTGTCGATGGCGGAAAGATTGCCATCCCACGTGATTTCGGCCGCTAAAGTGGCGCAGAGCGAAATGTTGCTGCCAGCAGAGGCGTTAAGGCCGTCCGAAGGCGGCGCTAAACGGCTGCAGCCGCGGCAAGCCGCCGTGCGACCAGTCGCTGCTGTTGCCACCCAACCGTCGCAAGTCGCAAACCTCGGCGCGGCTCGTTTCGCGGCGCCGGCTACAAGCATCGAACCGCAGTTCCGCGTTGCCCGGCAATCGCCTGCCGTCGGGGCCGTGTTGCCGTCGGCCGTGCCAATCGGGATCGCGGCATCGGCGGTTGCCCTCGGCGCAGTCGTTTCATCGGCACGACTTTTGGACAAGCAGGCGGTTTCGGTGCCGATAGCGGTACGGCTGGCATGGTCGGGAACGGTGAATGCCGGATTGGATCAGGAATCGCTGGCGACCATTCAATCGCTGATGCGATCGAGCACCGTGGATCAAAGCCAGGCTTATGGTGGCTCGGCAAAAGATCAGATCGCTGCCAGTTTGGCGCATTTTGGCTGCAGTCGGCTGCAAGCCGTTTTTCAACCGGAAACCGGCGGCCTTGAAATTCGCGGTCACGTACCCGAACCGGCGCATAAATCAAAGATAGTGGCCATGCTGCAATCGACTGTCGGGTCTTCTATTCCGATTGGCGGTAGCCTGTTGGTGCTGCCGCGCCCACAATGTTCGGTTTTGGAAGCTGTTGAACGTCTCGGCGTCAAGCAATCAACGGAACAAGAGGACGGTCCATTGGTGATGGGTCAAGAGGCACAGGCTCAAATACTCTCATTTGAAGAAGACGATCGCATGTCGTTTGTCTTGAAGGCGCCGGCGTTCGACGGCTACATCTATTTCGATTACTTCGACAGTGACGGAAATGTCGTGCATATATTGCCGAGCGCGTCATTTTTGAACAATTTTAGAAAATCCAACACAACTTTCGAACTGGGGGCCGATCAATCCGATAATGCCGCTTTCTCCCTCCGTGCCGCGCCGCCGTTCGGGCAGGATATAGGGCTCGTAATTGCGACGTCTCGTTCTTTGCATAGCAAAATGCGCCCAGCGATCGAAAAGGCCGCTGTCTACCTTGAATGGTTGGCTGAGCGGTTGAACGAACGCCGCGCCGCAGATTCGGGTTTCCAAAGCGAATGGGCCTATCTGTTCGTACGAACCGGTGCACATGGGTCCTTCTTGTCCCGCTAAACGTTCCTGGTAGGCATCCACGAACAGGCCATCGCTTGTAGGGGGCAAGTCCAACGCGACTTGACGTCGATTGACCAATTAGTGATGATTTGACAGTCAATACCGATCAACAAGGGAGATGTCACTATGGTTTGGAGGATTTTCCATACCTTCGGAATCGTCGTTATGATGGCTTCCTTTGGCAGCGTCGCAACAGCAGCAGACTCTAAGGACGGCGTCCTTTCCGCTGAAGAAATTGCCTTTAAACTGATGCCAACGAGAGGCCTGACAATCAGCGCCAGTAAGCCAACCTCCGTTGGGTTGCCGAAAGTCACCTTCGAGTTTAATTCTACCCAACTGACGCCGAAGGCGCGCCAACAGCTTGATGAGCTTGGCCGCGCGCTGAATTACGCCGCACTGAAAGAACGCCGTTTCAATATCGCCGGCCATACCGACAATACAGGCGGCGCAGATTATAATATGCGTCTGTCGAAACTACGGGCTTCGGCCGTGGTCCGCTACCTGGTGGATAATCATAATGTCGATGCTGTTAATCTCAGTTCACAGGGTTTGGGAGAAACCCGTCTGATAGAGGGAATTCCTGGCGACAGCGCGGACAATCGTCGCGTCGAAATATTCAACCTTGGCAAGACGCAGTAACCGGCGTTGCCCACGGCGATCTTGTTGCCGCCACGGGCTGAATCGCATGCCGGTCGACAACCGCATCGGCTGAAGGCCATCGGAACGGTCGAATTCCCGTCACGTTGCGCTTTCGTCCGCGCGTTGAAACGCCAATTCGGATAAGACGGTATCGAAGGGTTCCTTGACGTTTGCATACTCGGATTCTTCGGACGTTAGCGTAACGATGCCGACCGCATGGGCGCGTTTCAAATAGATCTGTCGCTGAAGCACAATCTTGCCGTCGGTTCCCATATGCCGCAAGTATAATTCATGGCATTCGTCAGCCGCCATGGCTGTCGAAACTTCGGCAGCGGTAACTTGTAACTCCTTTAACATTGTCCGCAACATTTCCACTTGTTTGGTGATGTAAGCGCCGAGCGTTTCGTCTTCCGCAAGGTTGTCTTCTGTCACGACGACGGTACTGGGAAAGGTGTTTTCGCCATTGCGCCGAAATCCGACCGCATCCATCACCTCCCATCCGCCGGGAACAGCGTTGCTGGTCCAAGATTGGTTGAACGACAAGACGCTGTCGTCGAATTCTATCGTTACGTCGAAAGCGGTGTCGCCTGCGCGAACGGTATCGTTGTCCTGCAATTGTGTTTCCGTAACACGCTTGCCGTTCAGATAGGTCCCGTTAGCGCTTGACAAATCGCGAAGTTCGCAGATGCCGGAATGGCAAGTGACGGAAAAGTGCGAACGCGACAGAGCAGAATCATCCGAAAAAACAAAATCGGCGTCGTCGCCGCGCCCGATGACCTTTGTTTCCCCATCCTCGACAATGAACGCCGTGCTGGAAAACGGCCCGTTATTGACGTTGAATACGACCTTCGATTCGGTGCTGTTGGGCATGGCTCGTTCTTCGTCGATTTGCGTGGCCTGCCTTAGTCGCTCGGCAGTATCGGACCTTCTATTCGTTGCTTGCGGCGCTGCATTGTAAACATGAGCGGAATTTCATTGCCGGCAAGACTATCGATCCGGTCGAATGCATCGGCTGCGCTGATGATCAATTCCGAGGAATCTTCGGGCGACGGCAGGACCTCTACGGTGTCTGCCGATCTGATATATTGAACGACCAGCTGCACCGTCTTCACGGCGGCGTTTTCGTAGTCTTGCTCAGGCAGTTCTGGATAGTAGAAACTATGGTCCTTGACTGGCGGTGCAAGTGCGATTTCGATGTCCCGGCTTTGACCTGGCCCAATGAGAGATGCATGCGGATAATTGGCGAACATCACCGTTCGGTCACGCGGCAGAGGCGCGGCTCCAAGCAACAGCAGCAGCCGACCGCTCGCGAAGAATCGGTAGATCCGGTCCGGATCGGCGATCGTCCGGCTTTCCGGATTCAACGTCCATAGGCGATCAAGCAGCAATAGACCATGGCTATCCTTATTGGTAACCCGCGCGCGGATTACCAACCCTGCGGTGGAATCCACCGTCGCCGCCGTTTCAAGCAATATCATACGATCCTTGGAATGCACAGCCATCGCGGCAATTCCAGTGCTTTTATCTCGTGAATTCACGTGCCAAGTCGCCTCGGCAGTATAGGCGCTACTATCGATATCAATCACCGCGACCGCAAGGAGCGATAAACCGGCGACCGCAAGCTTGTTTGCCACAGTTTTACCGTTGACGATTGATTTCGGCCCCTCGATGTTCAGTGCGGGGCATAGGTCGTGTCGTGGCTGGTCCGCTTATAGGGGTAACCCCGTTCTTTCAAATAATCCGCCTCGGACGGATTGCCAGCTGCTATAGTGTTCTTTTCCTCTTGTGTTGTCCAGCCGCCGGTCTGCGGCGTGCCGTCATATTTTCCGTTCATGAAGTTGGATCCGTGATTCATCTCGTGGAACAGCACCGCATCATTCGGCATCGAGTCGGCGCCGGGCGTCGGATTCGGCAAATTTAGATTGGGGTTGAATTGAACTTCAACATCGGTTCCCTTGCCGCTGCCGATCAATTGACTGCCCGTACTGTCGTTTGCGGCGGAACCGTCACCGTAAAATACAGACTGGCCGTTCGGTGTGCCGTCGGCGAAACCAGAGTTCGTGTTGGGCGACGGGCTTGCAAAACTGTTGTTGCCAGTGAATTCGGTGATTTTCATTTGTTTTCCGCTGTTGGCAACATTCTTCAACATCGCTTGACCCGATTTGGTTCCCTCTATGAGATTGAGCCGCTCGAGCACTGTCGCCTGGAATTCCGGCGTACCCTCGATATTGATCGCGTCATTGACTTGGGTAACGACGCTACCGTCCGGCTGCAATTCCGCCTTAGGCCCATCACTAAAAAAGTTCATCAAACCGGCGCCCATGCCGCCAAGCACGGCCCCCATCGCACCACCGCCTCCGGCGGCGGTGCCAACCAGCACTGTTGATTCACCTATGGTGATCGTGTCCGGCGGTCCGACGCACACGGCCATATCTGAGACTCGCGCTTGCGGCACGCCGCCGACGAGCACGTTAAAAGCGCCAAGAATGATCGGCCCGCCGACATGCGGAACGATGCCGGTCACCATCGGGCAAACATGATTGTCGCCGATCCTGGCCGCTGGCTTGCCGCCGATCAAAACTGTCGGAAAGCCAACGACAATGGTGCCACCGTGGGCCGTCATGTCGCCGATCCGAGCGGCCGGGAACGTCATGCCTGCATCTCCCAGAGCGGTGCTTCCACGACACACTTCGCGCACAGTGATCGCCGCGTCGCTGACCCGAAAAGCTAACAGCTTGGCCCCGCGCAAGCAATCTTGGCCTTGGCGTCAACGCCGGTGGCTCAGCAGAAGTCTTGCGCCTTCGCTCGCTTTGTAGAACTATTAGCGATGAAGATTATTGCATACTGTTTAATGGCTTAAGCTGATCAGGCCGGCACCGCGAGGAGGCAGATGATGGCGTCGGGCGAAACAATTAATCTGGAAACACTGTTGGCACCGATCGGCGGTGATTTTCCTGCCGGAATAAACATTCGCGACAGCAATGACTACTACGATTTGAAAGACGCTCGGCGTGAGGCGCGCGATGTCGAACGGCGTTTCGAAACCGGCGACGCCGAGTCTGGCGAAGTTCTTGCCGCGTGGCGGAAAATTGAGACGCTCGCGCCGCCCTTGCTGGCCGAAAAATCCAAAGACCTTGATGTGGTGGCTTGGCTGATTGAGGCGCTTTTGCGACTGCATGGGTTTTCCGGTCTTAGCGATGGTTTCACGCTCGTCGAAGAATTGGTGAAGCAATATTGGGGAACACTGCTTCCAGAGGCTGACGAAGATGGCATTTCGGTTACCCTCGCCCCGTTGGCCGGATTGAATGGGGAAGATGGCAATGGCACTTTGATCGCGCCTATTAGAGCGACGAGCATTACCTTGCCTGGGGCATTCGAGCCATTCGCGTTGTGGCATTATCGCCATGCGTTGGAAATGGAGGATATGGACGAAGAGTTGCGCGAGCGGCGCATTTCTTCTGGTGCCGCCACGCTAGCCGAGTTCGAATCCGCCGTTCGCGAGTCCGGGTCCTCCCATTTCCGAGAGCTGATCGACAACATTGCGGCGACGCAAGAATCCTACGAAGCGATGTGCGAAGCGCTGCAGGAAGCCTGTGGAGAGAATGCGCCGCCATCCTCTCGTATTCGCGAAGTGCTGGATGAGAGCATGAGGGCTATTCGCGTCATTGCAAAAGACGCACTTGGACTGACGGCCGGCGATGAAGAACAGCCGGTAACCTCGGACGGCGATCCATCCACACAAAATCCGGGAGCGCGACCTGCCGCCAATGTGCCAGATCAGATCGCGTCGCGTGAAGATGCGCTCGTTGCACTGAGTAAGGTAGCCGACTACTATCGTCAA
>Ga0315336_1007459_pt1 | contig 10455 bp, 7 predicted proteins | sample ASW5metaG_FD_204512 | JGI IMG/M metagenome (GOLD analysis project Ga0315336, IMG submission 204512) | Ammonia-oxidizing marine archaeal communities from Monterey Bay, California, United States - ASW #5 | ecosystem: Environmental > Aquatic > Marine > Intertidal zone | place: USA: California... | reverse complement strand
GCTGAGCGGCAGGGGTCGGCGACTGGAGGCGGTGCTCTGCTCGGCCTGCGCGCCGTGGGCAACCCGCAGTGACTCGAGTTTGGTTGCATCAATTGGAGCATCACCCACAACATGAATCGCAATCGGACTAGCGGCCCCGGCACGTGCGGCCAAGGACGCGATCGCCCAGTCCATCCCGGCCGCCGCGGGTTCCGCGGGCGTCTGACTGCGCTGCCGCGCCAAGATCAGTGGTTCCCGCGGTCGCAGCAACGTTGCCAGCCGCGTTCCCACCGCGATGATCTCTCGATCGGCTTCGGGCAAGTCCGACGCCAGTTGAAGCGCGAGCGACAGATCGCGCTGGCGGAGTTGCGGGTCCTCGACACTCCAGTCCAGCAGCACAATGTGGCGGGTTCCGTCCCAGGATGCGTTGCGGGGCTGGTTGAGCAGCAGCCACAGCAACGATGCGATCAGCACCAGCAGACCCCATGCGCGCCAGTGCCGAAATCGCTTCACGAACACGCGAGCCCGCGTCTCCTCCACGGCATCCTGCCAGAACAACGTGGTCGGAACTTCGACTTCGCGATACTGCACGCGCAACCGCTGCGCCAACCACAGGCCGACGGCCAGGACCACAATTCCGGAAAGGACGGCGGTTAGCGAAAACAACCCGAAACTCACGCGACAAACCTCCCGGATTCAAACAGCGTCGCGAGTTGTTCCATCACGTTCTGGTCGGCATCAATTTGCAGCCAACCTCCCTGGCGTTGTTTGACGAAGGACCGCAATGTATCGAAGTGTGTGTCGTATGCCGACTTGTATCTCCGCAACACCGCGTCGTTAATTGATACGTCCTGCACAATCCCGGACTCACAATCTCGCACGCGGATATCACCCCGCAGACTGGGATCGCGATCTTCGTTGCGGGCGATGCTCACCAGCAGCGGCCGATGCCGCGACCGTTTCAATTCACTGACAATCTTCTCGGCGCCCTGAGGGTCGAAGAAGTCTGAAATCACAACCAGCATGCCGTCCCGCAGCCCCAGCCCCCGGAACCTGGCCAGCGAGGCTGCCAGATCGGTGCCGGCATGACTTGATCGCGCGGTTTGAGCAATCCGCGTCAGTGCGTCGGCCAGGATCGGCAGACGTCCCCGCCCGGACGTGGGCCGCACGCTGGGCGTCAACTCGTCCCCAAACGGAAAGATCCCCACACGGTCGTGTTGATCCAATCCAATCGCAGCCAGACCAATGACCACCTTCAAGGCCACAATCGCCCGCGGTGCGGGCTCGTTCCACATGCTGTGTGACAGATCGGGCATCAGGTAGATGGGCAGGTCTTCCATTTCTTCAAACAGCCGCACGACGATCCGTCCCAGCCGACGATAGATGTTCCAGTCGATCGTGCGCATCTCGTCGCCCGGAGAATAGGGGCGATAGTCGCGGAATTCGAGACCGGGACCGCGGTCGTGCGATCGGTGTTCCGCCCAGCGTCCGGCGGGTGCCACGCGGTGCGCGACAATCCGCAGCGCACACGCTTGTTCCAGGAACGCGGGGTCGAGCAGGTCAAATTCGTCGTTCACGTCAGCCCTCGACTGTGGGCACACTTGCCAGAACTTCCGTGATCACGTCATCCGCCGAAACACCTTCGGACATCCCCTGAAAATTGACCAACACGCGATGTCGCAGCACATCCAGTGCTACAGCTCGCAGGTCTTCACCCGCGACCGCGAAGCGTCCATCGAGTAATGCACGGACCTTTCCGGCGAGAATCAGTCCCTGCACGCCCCGAGGTGATGCCCCCAGGGCCACGACTTCGTTGACGATTCCGGGCGCATATGAGTTGCCGGGCTGCGTGGCCATGACGATGCGAATCGCTTCGGTTTCCACATGCTCGGGAAGCGGTACGGCGCGGACGACGTGCCGCAAGCGCACGATCGTTTGCGCGTCGGTGACCGCCTGCAGTTGAATCTCCTCGGTGGCTGTCGTGCGCCGCATGATCGTGCGGTAGTCTTCTTCAGCCGGATAACCGACGGTCAGCTTAAACAGGAAGCGATCCAACTGGGCTTCGGGCAGCGGATAGGTCCCCTCCTGCTCGACCGGATTCTGGGTGGCCATCACACAGAACGGTTCGTCCAGACGGATTGTACGATTGCCGACGGAAATCTGTTTCTCCTGCATCGATTCCAACAACGCGGATTGGGTCCGCGGTGTGGCCCGGTTGATTTCGTCGGCCAATACCAGGTTGGCGATCAGCGGCCCCGGTTGAAACTCCAGTTGCGTGCCGCCTTTGCCATCTTCGCTCAGCACGTTCGTACCACGAATGTCAGCCGGCATCATGTCGGGTGTGAACTGGATTCTTCGAAACGACAGGTCCACGGCGTCGCTGATCGAACTGACCAACAGCGTCTTGCCCAGGCCGGGAACCCCCTCCAACAGCACATGCCCCCCGGCAAACAGCGCCGACAACACTCCGCGGACGACCGCTTGCTGGCCAACCATCATGCGGGCCACTTCGGCCTGAACCGCGTTGTGAACATGTGTGAATTCGGACGCGGCTTCGCGCGCATCGGATGGATCATCAAGGCGTAATGTAGAACTCATGATGGACGATCATTGCTTTCTGCCGGTTGAGACCGTTGCGTTGTCGGATTGCGCGGAGGCACGGCGGGCCGGGGCTCAGCCGACTTGCGACGTGTCAAGAAATAGCGACGCACGAAATCCTGGAGCCAGGGCGCCAATTGTGGATGATGGATCGGACCCACGAGTCCGGTGCGCGCAGCGCGTGGCTGGGCGATGACTCGATCACTTTCCTCGGCCTCGGGTGTCACGCGTTGTTGAGTCACACGGATGCGGCCTTTGTTGGGCTGGCCGTTGATACGATCAGGAATGGGCACGCCCAAAACGAGTGACGCCACCCCTCGAGATTTCTTCTGGCCTCCCGGACCACCTCGCCCGTTAGCATCGGGGTTTGGCCGACTGCTGCCGAAACCAATCTGCAAATCACGATTCACCGGCGTCCGGCGATCGCGCATGTTCGGTTGCACACCACCGCGCGAGGTCTGTTCTTCCTCTTCGTCATCCACGTCATCTTCATTTTCGACATCCTCGTCGTCTGGTGTTGCCTGCTGACTGCGACTGGCCCAATCGTTGGCGGCGGCGTTGTTCTGCGAACCACGAGACGATCCTTGCCCCGCCGTGGCCCCCGAGGGGTCCTGTTTTTCGTCTGGACGTCGTTGCGGCCGTTCCGATGGCTTTGGCGGCTTGCGATCGGTTTTCGGCTTCCTCGGGGTTTGCACTCCGGACTTCGACGACTGAGCTTGTGTCGCAGGTTGGCCCCGCGCGCTGGATGGGTTTGACGTTTGCTGACTCTGGCTGGTCTCGCCATCCGTCAGCCGGCCAGCGGATTCCTCCGCCCCGTCTGGAGTCACGTTAGCGATCGTTGCCCGTTGTTTCGCGCTGCGGGCGGGTTGTGCTGAACGCTGCGTGCGTGGCGCTGGAGCCACCTGTGGATCTGGCTCGGACCGCGGTTGATCTGCGCGCGTCTCAGGCGCTGTTGCCAGGGCGGCAGGCGTCGGCTGACTGGACGGCAGTTGCCCTGGGCCATCGACGGCGATCGCCAGACCGGCAATCCAAGCGGCCAGGAGCATGATCAGCAGGGCGAGCGGAATCGTCGCCAGCGCCCAACCCGGGCGGATTGCGTTGGCAGCCGTGTCCAAGCGTGTGAGGCGTCCGCGGGCCGCCCAATCGACCGAGTCTTCGACGGCGGCCTGCATGAATGCGTCGCGACGGGCGGACTTCAAGAATTGATCAGCGGTCACCAGACGTTCACTCGCACCGAGCGCGGCATCCATCGCTCCCAGCGATCGCAACCGATCGACGCGCGGTGTGCTGTTCATCACTCGGAAAATCAGCCACGCAACGGGAACAGCCAGCGAGAGTGCGACCAGAGTCGGCCAGGAAAACCACTGGCCCGCGGCCAGCCCCGCCTGCCAACGGATAACCTGTGTGACCACAGCCAGCAGTGGCGCGATCAGAATCAAGGGCAACGACACGGCCACCGCCGTGCGGACACTGTCCCAGCGTCGACACGTCGTGATCTGCTGGCACGCGTCGGCTGCAACCGCGTCAATCGCCTGGCGGACATGTTCGGATTTCGAACTCATGGGGATGCATCGACTCGATCGAGAACACACTTGGCGACCTGCACAACGGCTCCACCCGCGGCTTCGCGCACGACGATCACAACTTCGACACTCTGTGGTTCAATCCGCAAGCCCATGCGGACCTGGCCCGCCGCCTGCCCTTGTTCCAACGAATCGAGATGCGTTTTGTTTTCCGAAACGATGTCGTCCAGATCACGGCTGAACGGGAATTCGAAATTTCCATGCGCATCGGGCACATAGGGAACGCCACTCAACGAGCCTTGTGTCGCCAGGCCTCGAGCGAGCATGCGGTGCATGACGACTCCGCTGGACCCGTGAAACACAACACCGCGTTCGGCGATCACGGCCTGCACAACCAAGCCGGTGTTCACGGCGGTCTTGGCATTCACAGCCGGACCGCGCACGAGAACCTGGCCTCGCAGCCGTTTTCCTTGAAGCGTGCCGCTGGCCACGACTCGAAGCCGTGTTGACTGCTGCAAGCGGTGGGCGACGATATCACGGATCCTCTCGTAAATCCGTTCTCCGCTGCGGTAGCGCCCAACGCCGGGGGCCCGCCCCACACCATCGATAACATGGACCGTTGGTCCGCGGACCTTCAGCCAACGCTGCATGTGCAGGGCCAAGGGCGTAACCAACGGCTCGCTCCGCGGCGCGGGCAGGTGATACGAGAGAAACACACAGTCCGCGTCACCAAAGTGTGAAATCGCACCCTGGTACCCCAGAGCGCCACCGATGGCTCCCGCGCGTTCGTCACCCACGTAGGCGTTCGTGAAAAACTCCACCAGGCTCGTTCTGTTGGAACGCGTGTCGGGATCGGGCTCGTAGGTCGTCGGAGCTGAATAATTCCGCACTCTTCCCGAAATCATGCGATCGATGGTCTCGATCGTCATGCGTTGTTCAACGGGCAATTCCGCGTCCAGACGCGACAGAGCGGCCATGGCCAGTTCGGAGCTCTCTTGTTTGACCAGCGCTTGAATGTAACGACTGAAAGCCCGTTTCTTCTTACCATTGGCCTCGTAACATCGTCCCAAATTCAAGTTGATCATACCGTCTTCCGGTAATCCGAACGCCGCCGACAACAAGTGTCGCCAGGCCTGGCGATTATCCATCGGCAACAACAGTTCACCCAAACGCCCGTGCAGCTGATAACTCGATTCCGGATAACGATCTGCGCGCGCACTTTTGAGTCCCAACTCGCCGGCGGAAATCCCCAGCGACTCTTCACCCTCATTGACGAGCTCTTCCATCAGATCGAACAACCGTGTGGCTCGAAGATCCTTCGGCATGGTGTCGTTTACCCACTGAATGGCCTGAGCCAGTTGGTCTTGCTCCGCTCCTTCATCGAGCAGCAAGGTCAGCAGGAACTCGGCTGCTTCCCGACCTAATCGCGTCTGCCCGTGCTTTTCCAGCCAGGCCAGCACACGTTGCGGATCCTCCGCCACCAGGGCTTGAAACCAGGCCAGATCTTGCTCAGGGAACGAGGCCGACCGGGCACTCTGCAGAGTCGCCAGCAGGGATCTGCGGTCGATGTGAATTCGGAAGTGTTGCAGCAGATTGATTCCCAGGATCCCGGCCACGCCGTCCGGATGCCGTTGCACGACTTTGGCGGGTCGGAAGGCCACATACGGCGAAAAATCAATCGACTCACACCGCACAAATCCGACGTTGCCCGCCGGGCGTTGCAACGTATTGCACAAGCGGCGGTCCAGCAACGAGTCGTACCGCGACGATCCGATGGCCAGCGCTCGACGCAGTGGCCCGCTGGGACTTTGCAGGTTGACGGGAATCCACACCAGATCGTTCTGCAGAGTGATCGGAGTGACGATCTGATTCTGCGACTGGCCGATCACCTGATCCGCCAGCCGGCCGATGGGCAGAATACTGACCTGCCCCCGCGGCAAATCAAAAACAACATCGAAGTGTTTCAGACATTCCGCACCCAGCGCCCCGACCAGGGCGTTTTCTCCGAGTTCCTTGGAGTGATATTTGGTGAAGCGTTCGAAGGCTTCTTCCGGTCCCAGTTCTCTCCGAGCGACTTCGATTGTGAAGTCGGGAAAGTGCAGCGTCAGCGCCCTGGGTTTGCCATCCTGTGTTTCCGCTGGCAGAGGCGCCGCGGCCTTGTTGTGCAACTGGAAAGCATACGGTCCGTCAAAGTCGAGCCACAAATTGACCGGTACACGCAGTTTTGGTCCAGAAACATCGCAGGCAACCACCAGGCGATCGTCGATCACACGCACCGGAACCGCGCCACCCTGACCGCTGAGGATCGGAGGGCGGTTCCATTCGTCGTCCTGGGCGTCCTGGGCCGCGGACGGACCGCAAACGCAGAGCGTGACAACCGCCGCCGCGGTCATACGACCGATCCTCTGGATCATGGATAAAGCAACCGTTTTCAAAACCACATTCCGTCCTGTGCAATCTGGCTATTCTTCCTGGTGTGTCGGCGTCGCGTTGCAGAAAAAATGCCCCCATTCTCGAATCGGGAACGGAGGCGTATGGGAGGGCACCGGGGAATAGATCAGGGCTATTTCAAGGCCGGATTTTGACTCCCCTGTTTTTGGAGTTCACCGAAAATCTTACCGAATGCGAAGGTATCGGCGGTCATTTCCACGTTGATTGGACAATTCGAAGGGACGCTCACGGCGACCGGTACAAAACCGCGTCCTCAGCACGAGCCCGGTAGAATGGCCACCTTCAAGACCACCCCCGTGTCGGCGTTGGTCACCTTGAACTCGGGCGATTTTCCGATGGGCGTCCAGTTGAAATACTCCTCACCCGCCTGACCGTAGTACCAGATGGTCTGCGGCGAGAACTCAACCTTCCCACCCTTGCGAGCAAACTGAAACTCCGACCGAACCGGACCACCCCAATTGAAAGTCTGCTGCTGATTTGCCGCCAACCGAAATGGCTGCATGCGGCCCGCACCAATCTGCACTCGATGTTTTCCCAATCCCACGACACCAGCCACGACCTTGTAAGTCCCGGCTGGAATCTGCAGCGGCCCTTCCGTCGCTCCAAAATCAAACGAGTTCTTTCCGTCGCTCGATCGGACGATCGCCGACAACAAGACCGCTTTGGCATCGAATGACGTGGTCATGTCGAACCTGGCCGTCGGCCCCGCATAGGCAGTCATGGTGATCCGACGGCCGTCGCGAGAAACGGAAATCTTCCGCAGGGTGTTGCCGACAACGATCGTGCTGGATAGGAACATCGCCTCGTCACTCGTACCAATGATCATCGAATCGAGGCCGACGTCGTCGAACGAGCCATTGCCGTTCTGGTCGATGATCCGAACGGGAATCGGCCCCGTGTCAGCAGGGATTGTCCCCACCATCGCACCGCCCGGAGCCCACTCCCAGCCGCGGGCATCCTTGCGCAACCGCACGGCATAACGAAACGCGTCGCCTTGTTTCGTGGTGGTGGACAAGACCACACGTGCCGTCGACACGTTCGTGTCGCGATCCACCAATGGCTTGATCGTTCGATCCAGCTTGCCGTCGGCGTCGGTGTCAATCCTTAAACTGTTTCCCAGAACCGCCACGGCAAACGTGTCCGCCTGTCCAACCCGGATGGCGTCTTTGACTTCAAACCATTGGAACGCCGGCAGGTTGATCGTCCATTTGCGGTAGCTCCGGTAACGGAGATCGATCGAACTGTCATCCGCGGCAGCCAGCGGACCAACCAATCCTGCGAACACAGCAATACAGCACAGGCGATGCATAGAGTAAACTCCGATCTCAGACTCACCGAGGGAAGGAGGGGGGATCGCGGGTCCCACCAGCGATCGAGCTGTCAATATAGCAGATTCGACCTCCAACCGCCAAGTTTTACCATCTGTTCCGCGAACCCGCCCCAATTCCGGTTTTCTCGGCGCGTGACAGCCATATTCCCCAAGGCTGTCTGCGGACCGAAGGGCTCAGATCCGCTCGGCAGCCGTCACACACGTCAAGCACCCGCGGACGTCGCTGGCGCGTCTGCATTATGCGTGTCAATGCACCCTGCTCAGCAACGGGCCGCGATCGCCGGGGCAGCAAAACAGCAACATCATGGCTTCGTCCGCCAATGCGCCAGGCACTCCAGCGGCCAGTCGGTGCAGATGCCGTCCATGTGGCTGGCACGCGCCTGATCCCAAATGTCTGGTCGCTTGTCTCCAATGTTGAGACTCAGCCAGACCTGTTTGCCAAGCTGATGGGCTTGCTGCATTTCGGCGGGACTGGGAACGAATCCCACCCACAGGCAATCGGCCAACGGATCTTGAAGCGCCCCGGCAAATTGGCTGGAATCGTAAATCTTAACGATCGTGGTCCTCAACTTGGGATGGGCACGTTTGAAGCGACGACTCGAATCGGCCGGCTGACCAAACGCGAACAGCTGTTTGTGCAAGCCGTGTTTTTCGACCAGGACGGCGATCTTGTCTTCGATGCCGGGAGAGATCACTTTCATGTTGAGCGCGATCGTCACGGGTGTCCGCTGCCGCTGGCGAATGAGCTGAAAGACTTCGTCCAATGTGGGCACCCGCAAACCGGCGAACCGCGGGTGAAACCACTTTCCCGCATCCAGTTTCCTGACCTGGGCCAGTGTCATTTGCGTGACGTTGCCTGTCCCGTCCGTGGTGCGATCGACCGTTGTGTCGTGGATCACCACGAGTTGACCGTCGCGCGTCTGGTACACGTCCAACTCAAGCGACAGCCCCAGTGCAACGGCGGCGGCAAAGGCCGGCAACGTGTTTTCCGGAGCGTGGCGCACCAGGCCGCGGTGAGACAGCAGCAGCGGTTCGCGCCCGGCGGGATCACTTTGAGCGACGCCGTGTTCCACGGATACGGCGGCGATGGCCGCGACCAGCATCCCCCGCAGGACACGAGACCGAGCGCTGATGTGCTGATGACGATTGCTCAACATGGATTGCGTTGTCCTTTCAACTGAAACGTACATGGCAATTCCCCTTGACCCAGGCGCCGATCATCCAGCCGGCGACCCACGGCGGCTCATGTACCGATCCGCACCCGTTCAATGCCCGTGCGTGCATCGTTCAGGCGAAACCGGATCACATACACCCGGTTGGGAGCCCTGCCACTCTCACAATAGGAAACCAGAATCGACTCGTCAGCAAGCACCAAGCCACCCGGATATCCATAAACCGACGCATCGAGCGGAATGGCCTGGCTCCAAGTTTTCCCGGCATCCCGGCTGATCCAGACCTTCAAGTTACCCCAGGTCGCGACGGCCACAACGGTTTTGTCGCGCAGCACAAAGACTTGCGGAGCCTTGAACTTCGGTCGGGGGACCAGCTTGCTCGAAGACTCCGTCCAGGTCACGCCTTGGTCTGTGGAATACAGCACCGCTCCGTCGGGACGCGTGACCATCAGCAGCCGGCCGTCCGGCAATTCCACGATGGCGGGCTCATCGACCGGTTGGCCGCCTTCGCGACGAATCACGGAGATCACCCGCCAGGTCTTTCCGGAATCGTCCGATCGATGAATCGCTCCGAACAACCCGTTGGGGCTGTTGCAATAGGTGGCCCACAGAATCCGTCCATCGGCCAATTGGATCGGGCGGCCATGCGCGCGTTCGTAGGTCGCTCCGGCGGGAGGCTCGATCCAGATCGGTTCCGACCACGTGTGTCCGTTGTCGTTGGAGCGGACGACAAGCTGCTGCGTATTCAGGCCGTTGATGTCTTGCTGAAATGCCGGCGGGGCCTTGGGATATCCGTACCACGACGCCTGCACATTGACGAAACAGAGTACGGTCCCGTCACGGCAGGTCAGCAGAGCGTCGGGCCGGTCATCGAGTCGGTGATCGATCACGGTGGCCGGCCGGGACCATGTTCGACCGTTGTCGCTGGATCGACAGACCATGGAGCGTCCACCGCGGGGAGCGACGTGATCGACCGGCCAGCCCTCAGCCGCGTAGCGTGTTTTCAGCTCCGGATGAAACTGCCGCGGAGAGGCGAAGGAGGCGTGCCAGTAACCGGCGGAATGAGCCAGCAGCAGATCCCCGTTCGGCATCCGCTCGATCGCCTCGGCCCAACCAACGAAGTCTCCCAGTCCGGGAAACGTGGCCGGGCGATTGTGGTCGAATCCCGTCACGCAAATCCGGGCTTCGGCGGCGGTCAGGGGTCGGGCTGCCGTATTCCCACCGCCCTGCGGACAGGCGTCGCCCCAGCCGTCAACCGGTGCCAGCGCCATGCGCACGGCGCCCAGACCCAGTCCGCTCAGCAGCGTGAGACAGTCACGTCGTGAAAGTTCGCTGTGATGCATCGTGCTTCCCCCGCCGCCTGGTGGATCGCTCCCTCTGCGCTGGCCGGCAGCACAAAATC
>Ga0315336_1007458_pt1 | contig 10455 bp, 4 predicted proteins | sample ASW5metaG_FD_204512 | JGI IMG/M metagenome (GOLD analysis project Ga0315336, IMG submission 204512) | Ammonia-oxidizing marine archaeal communities from Monterey Bay, California, United States - ASW #5 | ecosystem: Environmental > Aquatic > Marine > Intertidal zone | place: USA: California... | reverse complement strand
GATCGACAAGCTGTGCCGGCGAACCGAGCTGATTCCAGACTGTGGTGATGATGGCAATCCGCTTGCGGGTCGTGTCTGGTCTTCGTGCTTGAACTCCGGCGGGAGCTGTGGCCAGTTGACCGGCCAGGGTGGCTGTGGCCGCACTGCCCAGGAATTCGCGTCTTGTCTTCACGTATGGTCTCCACGCAGGAATCCGGTTAGCCGCACTGCCCGTTTCTTGGGGCGGGTTTTCTTCAGTTGTTCCAAAAAGTCGAGTGGCGTGTGGCTTGGTATGCGATGTCCAGGTGCGGTGTGGGAATGCGTTGTTGCCGTCGCCACAAGGATTCGATGCCGGCTGCGGTTAATCCGGTCGTCAACAGCGTGCGTTGGATCGGATATGGAGCGCGACCCGTAAGGAACAACGTTTCGATGTGGTTAACGAGCGGGCTGAAGAAGTTGCAGACTTCGCGGGGGGCGAGGTGCATTTGTAATGAAAGCAGATCAGAGCGATCCGCTAGCTGTGCCGCGAATGTGAAGTCTTCGACAATGCCCTCGAGCAACAGCATGGTGATCTTCAGGCCGTCGGAGTGTTGATACCGGTAGGCCACCGGATCGGGGAACTGCTGGCCCGGTTTGAGTTGTTCGCGCCGGGCCAGGATCTGCTGCAGTTGCTCGACGGCTGGCAGGCTGTGCTGGAATCCGGGCCGTCCACCCTGCAGTTGGTGACTGCGGCAGATGCATGCCTGAAACAGACCGGGATTCCAGCCTCCGGCATCCCAGGAGCCCGCCGTCATGGCTTTCCAAACAGAGTCACCGCGGAGGGCCTGCAGCCAATCGACTCCCGTTTCTCCGTCCCGGCGTCGTTCCACCATGCTCTGGATGGCTTCCAATGCGTGGATGTCATAGCCATCCGGTCCGCCGACGGCGACGCACATGGCTTCACCGACGGGGGCTCCCCATGGCATGTCGATCGCCGGCAGCCGCCTGGCGACGGGCAACGACGAGCCCGCCATCAACCCGAATCCCATCGCGCGCGCGGTCTGGACCATTTCCTGTGCCCAAGACCAGTTCCACGACAGGTGTTTGTCGTTGAAAACTGGAACCGCGCGACCACTGTCGCGAAACACATCGACAATCTGCTGGAAGAATTCGTAGCGGGGATACAGTCGCTGCCCTTTGTCATTCCGCGGATAGGAACCGTGTTCTCCAATCAACAGCACACCGTCCACCGCCAGGCGCGGCCCTCCGCGAGTTAAGGCCTCCGCAATTGTCGGATAGATTTTCATCGAGGGAAATCGTTTTGCTCGCTCACGGCTGAGATCTCCTTGGGGAAGCTGGTCGGTGTACAGGGCGACGACGTCCATGGGGGGGTGGTGGTGTCTGCCACCCCAGCCGTAGCCCCACAGAAAGCGGTCGATGATGTGCTGAGCGTGCGAGTAACGTCGATATTCGGTCACGATGGCAGCCAGCTGCGGACGTTTCATGGTCGACTACCGATGTCTGCGCAGCGGGTTGGTCGAGACGCGCTGCCTGGTCAAAGGGTGTCCGGAGTGTCTGGTCCCCGTCGGATTTGCCAATCGCGATCCGGCTGAGGACAATGTGTGTGGCAGTCTCGGCAGCTGCGGGCTTTCAGAGGACTGTTGTCGAAAAACCCGTTCGCGTTTGGTTCGAGGCAAGGAACGGTTGATGCAGTATACCAAATTGGGCACCACCGGCCTGCGGATTTCACGACTGGCTTTCGGCGCTGGACCGATCTCGACCTTGATGACCGGTAACGCGTTTGATCGTCAAGTGGCCGTGTTGGAGCGGGCGGTCCAGTCTGGAGTCAATTGGATCGATACGGCGGCCAGCTACGGCAACGGTCATTCGGAAGCCAATGTGGGACGGGCTCTGCGGCGGATGGATGAACGGGGGACGGTACAGATTGCCACCAAGGTCCGCCTGGCGGGGCCCGATTTACAGGACATTCCCGGCAGCATTGAAAGGTCCTGCGCCTCGAGTCTCCAACGATTGGGCGTGGACCGAGTGACCCTGTTGCAGTTACACAATTCCATTACAACCCATCGTGACGATGAACCGACGTCGATCACTCCCGATGATGTCCTGCAGCCCGGTGGGGTACTGGAGGCCTTCGAAAAACTGCGCGCACGCGGGTGGGTGGAGCATCTGGGACTAACCGGACTGGGGCAGCCACAAGCTTTACGAACCGTAGTGCAATCCCAGGCTTTTGCCACGATTCAGTTGCCGTACAATTTGATGAATCCCAGTGCTGGTCGAGCGATGAGTCAGGGATTTCCGGAATGCGATTACGGTCAGATCATCGATGACTGTGTTGCTCAGGGTATGGGGGTGATGGCAATTCGGGTCTTCGCCGCAGGCGCTCTGGTGGGGCAAGATCCTGCTCCGCACACACTCACGACCCGCTTCTTTCCGTTGGACCTGTATCGTCGCGACCAGCAACGGGCGAGGCGGATGCAGCAACGCATTTTTTGTGATATGCCCATGGCCGAGGCTTCCCTGCGATTTGTGCTGAGCAACCCGCACGTGGCCACCGCAATCATCGGATTCGCACATCCCGAGCAGATCGATGAAGCCTTGAAATATCTGCGGGGGGGAACGTTGGATCAGGCGCAACTCGACCTGCTGGCGGAATTCGACTATCGGATAGGTCAGGCAGTGGATTGAGTCGTGTTTTGTGATGGGGCTCGTTGCTCGATCGCTCCGGACACGTGCGTGTGCTGGCACTCTCGATGCCGACCGGACATGTCTCCTCGACGCCGGTAACCACGGTCCGGTCTGCTCGAGGAACAGGCAACACCCTCAGATTCACAGCGCCGGCGTCCGTGTCGCAAAACCGTGACAAAACGACACGTCGTGAATTGCTTTTCGGGACGCGGATGCATCTACTGGATTTTTGTCTGGCGGGCCGTGTCGACAATGCCCGCCACGACCGTTCTGCAGAGAAAGCCCGTTCATGGCGGCTGCCCGGCAAATTGTCCGCATTTTCATCTCCAGTCCCGGGGACGTGGTTGAGGAACGTAATCAGGCACGGCGGGTGATTGCTGATCTGGAACGGCGGTACCCGGAGGTGACTTTACAGCCATTGCTGTGGGAGGAACTCGCCCTCCCGGCTACGGCTTCGTTTCAGGAGAGCATTGATTTCATTCTCAATCGCGAGCCGATCGACATTGCGGTCTTCATTCTGTGGTCGCGTCTGGGGACTCCGTTGGGCGCGGCACGCACGCGACCGGATGGCACCCCATACCGCAGCGGCACGGAACGCGAATTTGACCTGATGCTGGCCGCTTTCGAACAGAGTGGCAAGCAGCGGCCGTTCATTTTGGCCTACGCCCGCGACGACGTGGATGGCTTCAAACAGAAGCTGAACGAGAGCGATGATTCGCAGTGGGAAGAGTTGATCAACCAACGTAAGCTCGCCGAGGCCTTTATCCGCGAGCGGTTCTTCGATTCGGAAGGACGCAACACGCGGGCCCTGCAAAACTATCGCGAGCCGGTCGGATTTGCGGATCGGTTGCGGGCGCATCTGAAACACTCGCTGGACGATGCGCTGGGATCAGATGCGGCGCCGCGGTGGGAGGGCGAACCGTACCGTGGACTGGAAGCTTTCGATGTCGATCACGAGATGATTTTTCATGGCCGTGACGAAGAGACCTGTGAATTGCTCGAGCGTCTGCGTGACCAGGACCGCGCCGGCTGCGCGTTCGTGGTGATCGTGGGGGCCAGTGGTTCGGGCAAGAGTTCTCTGGCTCGTGCGGGAGTGGCAGCGAGCCTGCTGCGACATGCTGGTGATGATTCCGTCAAGGTGTGGAAGACGGCGAGTTTCGTGCCGTCCCTGGGCGGCGCGGATCTGTGTACCGCACTGCTCGAGGCCTTGTATCAAGCTATTCCGGAACTCGAAACGACCGGAAGCGCCGCGGAGGACATCGCGGATGGTTTGCGGACGGAACCCACGCTCACCTTCCGCCTGACCCTGGCGCCGGCGTTCGCCCAGGCGGCCACGACGGCCAAGGGCGCTGTGCGAGTTCTGCTGGTGCTGGACCAGTTGGAAGAGCTGTGGACGGATCGCCACATCACAGCCGAAAACCGGACCGTGTTCTTTGTGGCGCTGGACGCGCTGGCCCGCAGCGGCCACGTGTCGGTGCTGGCGACTCTGCGGAGCGACTTCTATCCACACGCCCAGGCTGTACCGGCGTTCCTGGATCTGAAGGGCGACCGGGGACACTTTGATCTGCGGCCACCGAGCGTGGACGCTCTGCGGCAACTGATCACCGAACCGGCTCGACTGGCCGGTCTGCAGTTCGAGCGACATGAGCAGACGGGCCGCAGCCTGGACCAGGACATCCTGCAGGACGCCGCCCACGACCCCGGTGCGTTGCCGTTGCTGCAGTACACCCTGGCCGCACTGGACTCGCAGCGCGATGGGGCCAGCCGATTGTTGACGTTCGCCTCCTACGAGGCACTCGGTGGTGTGGAGGGCGCCATCGGCACGCGGGCAGACGCCATGTTCCAGGGTCTTGATGAGGCAACCCGTGTTGCACTGAACGAAATCCTGCCGCTGCTGGTCACAATCGACGTGGCCGGGGAACAGGCGGCGGTACGTCAACGGGCGCCGTTGACGGAATTGTGTGACACGCCGTCGCGGCGACAATTGACCGACAGCCTGATCGCCGCGCGGTTTCTGGCGACCGATCGTCAGGGCGGACAACCTGTCGCCAGTCTGGCCCACGAAGCTCTGTTGCGTCGCTGGGACCGCATCGCCGAGTGGATCGCGGCCAACCGGGAACATCTGCGACTGCGGGCTCGGGTGGAACAAAACCAGCAGCGGTGGGTGCAGCAGGATCGCGACGACAGCCTGTTGCTGTCGGCCGGTCTCCCGCTGGAAGAGGGCCGACAACTGCTGACGGACGCTGCGCATCTGTTGAGTCTTCAGACAGCTGACTACATTCGTTCGGCGATCGACTATCACGCGCGGCAGGCTCACAGTGCCCGTCAGCAGCGACGCGCTGTCCTGAAAAAGGCTCTGGTTGCGCGGGAAAAGGCTGTCGCTTTGGCGGAGCAGGCCGAACGAAATGCCTACAACTCCGACATGTTGCTGGCGCAGCGCGACTGGGAAGGCGGCAATATCGGACATCTCAGGGAATTGCTCGAACGACACCGCAACCGCGATGATCTCAAAGGGTTCGAGTGGGGCTACTGGGATCGGCTCGTCAACAGTGCACTCCTGACGCTCAGGGGACACTCAAGACCGATTACCTGCGTGTCGTTCAGCCCGGATGGAAAACGGATCGTCAGTGGCAGCGACGACGCCACGCTCAGAGTCTGGGACGTGGCAACCGGTCAGGAGACACTTGCGCTGGAAGGACACACAAGCTATGTCCTCAGCGTGTCCTTCAGTCCGGACGGAAAGCGGATCGTCAGCGGCAGCGATGACGCCACGCTCAAGGTTTGGGATGCGGCAACTGGCCAGATGGAGTTGACGGTCAAGGGGCACGAGAGTTACGTCAGCAGTGTGGGTTTCAGCCCGGACGGGACACAGATCGTCAGCGGCAGCATGGACCGGACAATCAAATTGTGGGATGCCGTCAACGGCCGGGAGTCGCTCACACTCACAGGACACGACGACCGTATTGGACACACGTTTTTTGTCAACGGCGTGTCTTTCAGCCCGGATGGAACACGGATCGTCAGCGGTAGCAATGGTAAGACCCTGAAGGTCTGGGACGCCGAAACGGGAAGCGAGACGCTGACACTCAAGGGACACACGGATTCGGTCACCTGCGTGTCTTTCAGCCCGGACGGAACGCGAATCCTCAGTGGCAGCTGGGACGAAACGATTAAGTTGTGGGACGCGACAACCGGCCGGGAAACGCTGACACTCAAGGGACACACAGGTGGCGTGACCAGTGTGTCGTTCAGCCCGGACGGAAAGCGGATTGTCAGCGATAGTAATGATGCCACGCTGAAGGTGTGGGATGCGGCAACCGGACGGGAAATACTCAAACTCAAGGGCCACGAAGGCGGAGTGACCTGCGTGTCGTTCAGCCCGGATGGGACACGGATCGTCAGCGGCAGCGATGACGCCACGCTCAAGGTCTGGGACGCCGCAACCGGTCAGGAAACACGCACGCTGAAAGGACACGACAACTATGTTCTCAGCGTGTCATTCAGCCCGGACGGAAAGCGAATCGTCAGTGGCAGCGATGACGCGACGCTCAAGATGTGGGATGCGACAACCGGCCGGGAAACGCTGACGCTCAAGGGACACGAAAGTTATGTCAGCAGCGTGTCGTTCAGCCCGGATGGGACGCGAGTCGTCAGCGGCAGCTGGGACACGACGATCAAACTTTGGAATGCCGCCAGCGGCCAGGAAATGTTGACGCTCAAAGGACACCACGATCGGTTTGGACACACGTCTTTTGTCAACAGCGTGGCGTTCAGCTCCGATGGAAAGTGGATCGTCACCGGTAGCAACGGCCAGACCGTGAAGATCTGGGACGCCGAAACGGGGTGCGAGACGCAGACGCTCAGTGGGCACACAGATTCTGTGACCAGCGTGTCGTTCAGCCCGGACGGGACGAGGATCGTCAGCGGTAGCTGGGACGCAACGGCTAAGATCTGGGATGTCGATACCGGCCAGGAGAGGCTCACTCTCAAAGGACACGAAGGCGGGATCAGCAGCGTGTCGTTCAGCCCGGATGGGACGCGGATCGTCAGTGGCAGCTGGGACAACACACTCAAATTGTGGGATGCCGACAGTGGTCAGGCGACGCTCACATTGAAAGGACATACCGACGACGTCAACAGCGTATCGTTCAGTCCGGACGGGAAGCGGATCGTCAGCGGCAGCGGGGACGCAACCGTTAAGCTGTGGGATCCCGAAACCGGTCAAGAACGATTGACTCTCAAGGGGCCTCAAAGTCCGTTCCTCAGTGTGGGTTTCAGCCCGGACGGAAGCCAAATCGTCAGCGGTAGCACGGATCAGACAATCAAGGTCTGGGATGCCCGGCCATGGAGCGCGGAGCAAACGACGCGATTCGGTGCCGGACAAGACACACACACCACGCCGTCAGATGCCTTCGAGTCTGAGGCAACACAGCAACCGCCGGCGGACAGCTGACCTGTCGAGGTCAGTTTCGCTGTCCGAGTGATGTCAAGACACTTACGGAATGAGACATGAACCAGCCCGACCCAATTGACACATCCGCCGTCGAATTGACCGTCGATCTTCAGCAGCTCATCGAGCAACTGTCGGAAAATGTGCACGACGAGTGGACTCGGAGACGTCTGGCTGAAGGCTGGACGCTCGGCGAACAGCGGGATGATCAGGCCAGGACGCATCCCTGTCTGGTGCCGTACGCAGAGTTGCCCGAGAGTGAAAAGGTGATTGATCGAGGAACGGTTGAGCAGACGATCCGGTCGCTCATCGCGCTGGGATATCGTGTGGAGAAGTCAGACAGCACGCCCTCCGCGGATCTGCGCGGCGCTGACCCACACGACATCGATCTCGGGATGGATCTGCAGCACATCGCGATTGTCCTGGATGCCGACGCTCCCATCGGCGCAGTGATGAAAGCCTGGAACCGGCTGACGACACATGACGGCAGCCTGCCGGTGGACGTCTACCGCAGCGTCGCACGCAGACTGTTGAGCAACGACACGCCTATTACGGCAATCGATGTACTCAGACGTGGTCTCGACAGTCATCCCGACGACCTGTTGCTCAAGCAGCTCAATGGCCTGGCATTGGCTCGGATTGGCGAGTCACAAAAAGCGAATCGAGTTTTTGAGGACTTCGTGAACAAGCAAAACTGGTTACCATCGGAATCGCTTTCGTGCAAAACCATCGAGGAAGTCCTCGGTGGGTTCGCACGCACTTTTAAAGACCTGGGACTGCAGGCATCGACGGCCGCCGACCGTACGCGGTATTTGACCCGCGCTCAGCAAGAGTACGAACGCGCCTATGCATTGACGCACGGAGATTGGTCCGGAATCAACGCGGCCTCTGTCGCGCGACTTCTTGGCGAGGTCGATCGCGCGCATGTCGTCGCGGGTGAGGTTACAGAACGATGTAACGCGCAGGTCGATGCCGGGGCCGATGACTACTGGGTTCTGGCGACGCTGGGAGAGGCGGCGCTGGTCACAGGTGACCTGGATGCCGCCGCGCGCTGGTACGGGGCGGCCGGGGATGAGTCCGGGCATCGGTTTGGAGACGCGAACACAACTCGCCGACAGGCACGACTGTTACTTCGGTCGCTGGGAGAAGACGAATCGCTGATTGATGACTGGATTCCGATGCCCAAGGTTGTGCTGTTTGCCGGACTGCCGCTCGACGCTGAAGGCGAATCCCAACCGCGCTTTCCAGCGCGTCTGGAAAATGTCGTCCGCGATTCGATCCGGGATTGGCTGATCACGCACAACGCCCGGGTTGGTTTTTCGTCCGCTTCCGGTGGTTCGCCGATTCTGTTTCAGGAAGTGCTGCATGAGATTGGTGGCGAGTGTCACGTGATACTTCCCTACGAAGACCAGTTCATCACAGATCGGGTCGACAACCGCGACGATACATCGTGGATCGCGCGGCACACCGCCGTCCTGGAGCGTGCCACAAGGGTTACCTTCGCGTCGATGGAGAAGATCCAGCCCGAACGCGTGACGTTTGACTATGCGACACTCGTAACTCACGGCCTGGCTACAATCCGGGCACAGGAGCTAGATACTGGTCTGCTGGGACTGACGGTCTGGGATGGCCAGCCCGGACGGACCGAGGCCGCGACGTCCATTGTCGTGCGCTGCTGGCAGCATCTGGGCGTATCGGTCGCGCGATTGGACCCCTCGTCGATTCGGGAGGTCGACCGGGCGCCAATCCCGGTCGTCCCACAGCCAGCACTTGACGACGGGCCGCCGGTGCCGCCGCCCGAGGGGATCGAGGTGATGGCGATGTTGTTTGGTGACGCCGTCAACTTCAGTAAGCTCTCAGAAGAAGAAGTGCCCAGATTCGTGCAGTATTTCCTGGGGGCGATCCGCGACATTCTGAATAGATATCAGGAAACCAACGTCGTTCGTAATACGTGGGGGGACGGGCTGTATCTCGTTTTCAAACACGTTCGTGAGGCCGGATTGTTTGCGCTCGAAGTCCAAGAGCGTGTGGAACAGACCAACTGGTTGGACTTCGGTCTTCCCAGAGAGATGAGTATCCGCCTGGCACTCCACGCCGGCCCGGTATTTCGTTGCATCGATCCGGTCACCGGCCACGACAACTATACCGGTCGACACGTCAGCCGGGCCGCTCGTCTCGAACCCAATACTCCACCCGGCTACGTCTTTGCCAGCGAAGCCTTCGCCGCGCTGGCCGCAGCACAACAGATCACCGATTTTACCTGCAATTATGTTCGCCAGATTGCCTGGGCGAAAACCTACGGGACATTTCCAACCTATCGCCTGCAGTGGGCAACGCCCGTCACTTGACGGGTCAAAACGCGACTGGTGCCCCAGTTGCGCACGTGCGCACATCGCGGGCCAGTCAACGCATTGGCTGCGGAGTGTATGCCGGGTGCGGGCAGGTGAGGCGATTGAGCAACGCTGGTGAACTGATCAGAGCTGTGTGTTTCGGAATGCGGGGGCGCAGCGTTCTGTGATCTGTCCTGAGCGATTCGTCAGTGTGCTGGTCAGGCCAGGATTGGCTGGATCACTGAAGCTTCTCGGACGCCCGTTAATTTGTGTTCCAGGCCTCCGTACAGATAGGTGAGCCGTGTGTGATCCAGCCCCATGCGATTCAGAATCGTCGCGTGCAGATCGCGAATGTGGTGACGATCCGTTTCGGCCCGATGCCCCAGGTCATCCGTACTGCCGTGTGCGTGTCCGCCCTTGATTCCACCACCCGCCATCCAATACAGAAATCCCAGAGGATTGTGATCGCGGCCGGTACCGTTTTGCGCGACCGCCTGCCGTCCGAATTCTCCGCCCCAAACCACGAGAGTTTCCTGTAACAACCCGCGTTGTTTCAGATCGCACAACAAGCCGGCAATGGGGTGGTCGATCTCCGGAGCGTGGATTCGCAGGCTGTCGTCAACATGACTGTGAGCGTCCCAGTTTTGATCACCGTGACCACCGCCAGAATAAATCTGCACGAAACGCACTCCCCGCTCCACAAGTCGTCGCGCGATCAGGCATTGCTGTCCGAATGGATATGGGCCCAGCGATTTGGGGTGTGCCGGTTTGGGGTCTTGCAATCCGTAGAGTCGCTGAGTGGTCAACGACTCATCGCTGATATCCATGGCTTCCGGTGCCGCCGTTTGAAGTTTGAATGCCAGTTCATAGCTGGCGATCCGCGCCGGAAGTTCGGAAAATCCCGGCCGATTGCGTTGGTGCTTGAGATTGAATCGATCCAATGTCGCGATCAGATCACGTTGAGCGCCCTGCGCCGCGTCGCCTTTGGGGTTCAGGTCCAGGATGGGCTCG
>Ga0315336_1007457_pt1 | contig 10456 bp, 12 predicted proteins | sample ASW5metaG_FD_204512 | JGI IMG/M metagenome (GOLD analysis project Ga0315336, IMG submission 204512) | Ammonia-oxidizing marine archaeal communities from Monterey Bay, California, United States - ASW #5 | ecosystem: Environmental > Aquatic > Marine > Intertidal zone | place: USA: California... | reverse complement strand
CCGACAACCCTGTCGATCCTACCGATGATGCCATCGGCTGGGCCTTCTACGGCTGGCCCTGATCGAAGGGGTTTAGAAACGTCCGGGCCGCCCGACGACGCCGGGCGCAGTGGGTATCCCCTCCCAGGTAGGAGACGCTGATCGCCCTCCGTGGGAAGCGCGTGCGGTTGTGTCCCGTCCGATGCCAGGTGTGGTTGTGCACGAGAATGCTCTCCCCTCGCCTCGCCGGCAGGGCCAGGGCCAGGCCCTCAGCGTCGGCCTCTCGCAGGGCGTCCTCGGTGACGGTGCCACCCTCGGGGCTGGCCAGCCCGAGTGCATGGCTTCCCGGAAGCACCTCCAGGCATCCCGATTCTACTGGAGCGTCGTCCAAGGCGGTCCAGATCTGCAGAAACGGGGCGCGATTCAACCCCCAGAACCGCCCATCGTCCTGGTGCCACGGGGTGGCCATCCCGCCATTTGGCGCCTTGTTCCACAAGACCGAGCGATAGAGGGCAATCGGCTCGACGAGCATGGCGCGAGCGATCCGTTCAAACAGGGCGTTGGCGATGAAGGCGGCGAACGGCCTGTCGAGCTCGAGGCGCTCCAGCTTTCGATACCGGGCCGAGGAGCCGACCCAACCCGCGTTGAACTGCAGGTCGGCATAGCGTCCCGTCTCGGAATCGTGTTGGTAGAACAGGCCTGGAAACGGCTCTTCAGCCCGCATCAACGCGTCGGCGCGTTCGGCCAGCTGCATCGCGGCGCCATCGGTGAGCACTGGACCCAGCCGGGCGAATCCGTTCTCCAAAAAATCGGAGAGGGGACCTTCGATGTCCAGTTCCTCGGCGCGTCGATCGAGCATCCTATCGAGACGGAGGCCACGGAATCAGCGAGAACGTGCGCAGCACATAGGTCGCGTAGCCGGGACGCCGAGCCAGGTTTCGCGTGTCGAGCCAAGGCGCGCTCACGAAGACGAACATCACGGTGATGGAGAGCGCACCGATGCCAGCCCACCACCAGGTCGGATCAGCGGCGAGAGCGAGCAAGTACAGGCCCCACCAGAAGCCCATCTCACCGAGGTAGTTCGGGTGCCGACACCAGGCCCACAGTCCCTCGTCGCAGAACGGTTTGCGGCCCTTCTTCCTCAAGAACCGCCGGAGTTGCCAATCGGCAGTGCCCTCGAGCGCAACAGCGCCGTACAGCACCAACAAGGCCAGGGCGTCCTCGATGCCATAGCCCTGGGTTGCGTTCAGGATGGGCCACAGGGGCAGGCAGCCCAAGAACACCTGCACGGTCGGAAAGAGGTGGATCCCGCCGAAGCTGACCGCCCAATATCGATCGCTATGCCGCCCACGCAGCTCCACATAGCGCCAGTCCTCGTGCTTGAGGCCGGTCCAACCCGAAGCCCAGTTCCAGGTAAGTCGGATGGCCCAGGCGAAGACCGCGATGGTGGCGACGAGCTGACGCCCGAAGTCGCCGTCTCCCCACCAGGCGACGGCGATGACCGGAGGAACCACGCTCCAGTACGGATCGTAGAGGCTGGAATTGTTCGCCAGGCGACTGGCGCCGAACACAATGCAAGTCGCGACGAGATCGGCGGTCAACACCGCGAAAATCGGGTTGTCCTGCAGCGCCAACCAGGTCCCCACCGCGGCGGCCCCGGCGACCAGATAGGTCAGGCCCACTGCGGAGAATCCGACGATGCGGTCCGGGTTCAGACCTCCGCTCCGAGGTCGCGCATTAAGCTGCGATACCACCCGGCTACTGCGGCGGTCCTTCCGGGGAGCGCCGAGGTTCCCCAGATGATGCTCAGGGTCCGCGTGGAGCCCTCGTCGGTCTTTGCCCGCTGCGAGTCCTTCACCGCGTTGGAGCACGGACCTCCAGCATCGAAGAGGCAGAGAAGTCCACCGGTCTTCAGCTCTTGGCCGCCCTGGTTGAAGACATAGCTGCTGCCCGCTTCGGCCAGACCGACGCGGAACGGCCCCTCCAGCCGATCCAGATCGACCGTGCTGATGGGCAGACCACCGTGCAGGACGGCGAGGTTGCAGGCATCCACCGCGGGGTTGATCCACGGGAAGCGCTCCTTGGCCGCGGCGCCACGAATATACTCGTTACATGGCTTATTCCTACCGTTTGGCTTGAATCCGCCGCGCCGCAAGAGGTCGCGCACTGCCGTCTTGACCGCATCGCTCCACTCCGGCAGGCCGGTCTGTGCCGTCAGAAGCGACTGCGAGACGGCGGCGAGCTCGCCCAACGGCTTCGACCACGTGGCCTCGATGAACGCCAGGTCTGCAAGGGGATGCGGGTCGACGGGAATCAAGCCGAAGCTCACTCCTCGTCTTCTTCGAGCTCGACGACCAGATCCTCGCGGCCGAGGTGCTGGCAGATGACGTTGATGACCAAGCGGTCGTCCTCCAGCCCGCCCATGGCGAAGTCCCCTTCTCCGTCCTCCGAGAGCACGAAGTAGTGCGCCGCCACCTGAATCAACCGGCTCGTCTCTTCCGACGCGTCGTCTCCATTCATCCAACACAACGCCATGCAGGTATTGGTCAGTGCCGTCGCGAGCGCTTGATCGACGTTCGAACTGGTGAGAAAGGCCTCGCGAAGCAGCTTCAGGTGCGTGTCCACCTGGGCGCGAAGGGCGCGCGGCTCGAGGAGTTCCTCGGCCATCAGCCGCTCGAGGTGGCTGCGGGTCGACTCTGGAAAGGCGGTGATTTCGAGGGTGGCCACGGGGTTCCTCCGGCGGCCATCATACACGTCAGCGGTTTCCGAACGCCTTGGGCTCGAGCTTCTTCACATGTGCCCACAAAGCGTCGACCTCGGCGGGAGACATGCCCGCGAACTTGTTCCACGGCATCAGCTTGTCGATCTGGGTGCCGTCCTTGCTCATCCCGGCGCGCACCGCCCGGTCGAAGTCGTCGCGGGTCCATCCCGCCAGCCCCGACTCATGCGGCGTGAGGTTCTTGGGGATCGCCATGTCCGAAGGCGCGCCGGGCATCGCCCCACCCGACGCCGTCTCGCCGTGACAATCCTGGCAGCCGGCGAGGTTGAAGAGGTATTCGCCGTGCCCCTTTTCGTCAGTGGGCGTCTCGGAGGGACGGGGTGATTCCAGGTCGAGAAGGGCTGTGAACTGCAGATCGAAGACACCGAAGTACCAGAGCATTCGCCCCATAGGCTTGAATACGCTCTTGGGATTGGTGCGATCGACGGGCTTCACAGTCTGCAGATAGGAGACCACCGCCCCAAGGTCGTCGTCACTGATGCCGGTGAAGTTCTGGACGGGCATGACCGCCGCCGCCGTCCCGTCGGGCCGCACGCCGTAGCGGATCGTTCGGGCAAAGTCGTCTGGCGTGTACTCGAGGACCACGCTCCCCTGGCCACGGGTGATGTTCGGGGAGTTCACCAAAACGACCCCGGTCGCGTCGATATAGGGATTCAATCCTCCGAGATCCTCGCCGTGGCACTGCGCGCAAAGAAGCACGTGTTGGGTCAGGTGGCGACCTCGCTCGATGACTTCGGCGTCTGTGGAGACCTCGACCCGGGGTGTCGGGGCCTCCCATTGCTTCTCCAACCGGTTCTCGGTGTAGTTGTAGGCGAGCCCGAAGGTGCCGACCGCGGCGGTGACCGCCATACCAGAAAGGGCCAGAAAGGCGAGAAATAGATTCTTCATGGAGAGCCTCCTCCCCTCCTTTTTCCCGCATCCAGTTCATTAGCACCAACGATTTTATCTGATACATAAATAAGTAGTGCTAATGTACCGGCATGACTCTTCCCGCCGGCCTCAGTTCCGTGAACTTGAACCTGCTGGTGGCACTCGACGCCCTCCTCGAGGAGCAGAGCGTCACCCAGGCCGCGGCGCGGGCAGGCGTCAGTCAGTCGGCGATGAGCCAGTCTCTGTCACAGCTCCGCGACCTCCTCGAAGATCAGGTGCTCGTTCGCAGTGGGCGGAACATGGTGCTCACCCCCAGGGCCGCGGCCATGGGAGCGGAGCTACACACAGTGCTCGGCGATCTGAATCGGGTCCTGCGCGGGCGGCCGCAGTTCGATCCGGCGACCTTGAGTCGGCGACTGGTCATCAGCGCCGCGCCCGATCTGGCATGGCTCATCGCCGCCGACCTCTACAACCGGTTGCAAGACATCGCGCCGGGCGTGCACATCGTCTTCGACGCCAACGGCGACCCCGTAAACCGACTGCGAGCGGGCACCGTCGACTTCGTCGTGGGCTTTGAGCTGGGAGGAATCAGTGGCATTCGGAGCCATGAACTCACGACGGCGTCGTTCCGGGCCGTGCTCCGGGCCGGCCACCCGCTGGCGCCACCCTTGGGCGAACCGCTGTCCTTCGAGTCCTGGGCCGCCATTCCACAAGTGGTGATGGGGACCGTGATGCCCCAACGGAATCCGATGGACGATTTCCTGGAGACCCACGGATTCTCCAGAACCATCGCCATGTTCCTGCCGTCGGCGGCTGCGTGCGCGCGCGTCGTGAACGAGACCGACCTGTGCTGGAACACGGTCACCGCCAACGCGCTCGCCTACCAGCAGTACTTCACGAACCTGCAGACTCACGAGCTCCCGTTGGTGCCGAGGTTCCCTGTCGCCGAGCTGTATTGGCACGCCCGTTGGGATGACGACCCCGGCCACAACTTCCTGCGAGAGATCCTCGTCGAATCGATCATGGATGCCATCGGTCAGCCCGAGGCATCGTAGGTGAGACTCAGGTCTTCCCACCGAAGTCGGCGATGGCCGCAACTGTCAGATCGTCGTGGCCCATGCCCCGGATCACGTCGAGGGGCAGAGTCAGGTGGTGAGCGCCTTCGCGAAGGGCCTCGAGGGCCTCGGCGCCGGACTTGAGGCTCGCGGCGATGATCTCGGTAGGTGTGCCCTCGACGGCCTGACGCATGGCCGGAACCGGCGACTGTCCGCGCAGGCGCTTGGAGCGATTGACGTACGGCAGGATGAACGCCACACCGGCCTGGGCCGCCAGATAGGCCTGTTCGGCGCTGAAAATCGCCGTCATTCCGACCACACAGCTCCGCGAAAGCTCCGAGGCAATTGCAAGATTATCCAGGGTGCAGGGGATCTTCAGACCAACGTTGCTGGCCACGCCCAAGGCTGTACGCGCCTCGGCGACCCGCTCCGCCGCCGTTTCGCTGTTGAGCTGGTAGAAAACCGTGCCGCGGGTCAGACGGGCCAGATCGCCAATCACCTCGAGGGGCGGTCGGTCCTGGGTCCGGAGCAGATTCGGATTCGTGGTGATCCCGCCGATGAACCCGTAGGCCATGGCGTGCAGCGCGTCTTCACTCGACGCCGAGTCCAGATACAAAGTCATTGACGCTCCAGCTGACGCACGGCTCCCCCAAACGGCAGGCTCGGTTCAGCACCCACCCGGGTCACAGCCAACGCGCCCGCCGCCGCGCCAAAACGAACAGCGCTCCGAGCAGAGTGGGTGAGCGCGACCGCGAACGCCCCACAGAAAGCATCACCCGCTCCAGTGGGATCCACCGGATCGACTGCGAATGCCGGCTGATGCCACCTCTCCTCGGGTGTCACGACCGCGCAGCCCTCCGCGCCGAGGGTGACGATGACACCGCGACGCACACCCTTGTCGAGGATGCGGGCTCCGGCGACCCAGGCGGAGTCGACATCGTTCACCGGCAGCCCCGCGATCGCAGCCGCTTCGATCTCGTTCGGAATCACCCAGTCCGACAGCGCCAGCAGGTCGTCGATGTCGGTTCGCGCCGGCGCCGGGTTGAAGATCACCATCGTGCCGACCTCCTTGGCAATGGTCGCGGCCCGAATCGACGTGTCGAGCGGAACCTCCAGCTGGAGCATGAGCACATTGGCGTCGCGGATCACGTCGGCCACCTCGTCGACGTGTTCAGGTCGAAGGGCCATATTCGCCCGCGGCAGCAGCACGATACTGTTGTCGCCCGATGGCAGAATCATCGGCATCGCCATGCCCGTTCCAGCCTCGGCGTCGCGACCGACGTGGGCATCGATATGCTCCGCGTCCAACTTGGCCAGGAAACCATCGGCGAGATCGTCGTCCCCTGCCCTGCCGATCATCGTCACCATGCCTCCGCAGCGTCGGGCGGTCACGGCCTGATTGAAGCCCTTTCCACCTAGATGGCGCTCCCACCGCGCCACCACCTGGGACTCGTCCTTCCGCGGGAGATGATCGAGCCACACGACGAGGTCGCTGACGAGGCTACCGACGATGGCAATGCGGTTGGGCTCCATGCCGCGTTTCTACCATCGGCGGGCCCAAAGGGTAGTCTGCGGTTCGAGGAGGCGTCATGCCGCGTCCCAACAACCGCTTCTATGATCTGCTGGAGGTCTCACCCGCCGCCGGCGCCCGCGGAATCAAGCAGAGCTACCGGCGCATTCTTGCGCGCCTGACCGCCAAGGCCAGCTACGACGAGGCTGCCGCAGAGCGCCTCGAGGAGGTCGAGGAAGCCTGGGCCATCCTCGGCGATCCCGAAAGGAGAAAGCTCTACGACGAGTTTGGAGAAGCCGGGCTCGAACCTGGATTCGACGCCGTTGCGGCCCGCCCTTCACCGGCACCGACCACCTGGTCGCCCGACGAACCCGAGCCGCCCGATCCGCGGCACGACTTCCGTCCTCCGCCCAACGACGTCCCGCCGCCCTGGGGAGCGCCGGCTCCCAGGTCAGCACCCCCGCCACCCGCTCCGAAAGCCGCGGCGCCGCCGCCGCGACCCGATGATCAAATGCGGCCGCCGCCTGCTGATCTCCCCGACCAGAAACGGCTCCCAGAGCGAGAAGTTCCGAGCTGGCGGGCGCGTCCGAGCCAGACCGGTGCAATGGAGATCTGGGTGCCGTTCCGAAAAGCGTGTCTCGGCGGCCAGGGAGAGGCGCTCGTCGGGGACCGCATCGTCATGGTCGAGATCCCCGCCGGCATCGAAGATGGGCAGGCCATGGAGGTCGAAGGCGTTCACTTCGTGGTCCGGATCGAGAACGACGCGCAGATGTGGCGGGACGACAACGACATCTACCAGACCGTCACCATCGATCGCTACGAGGCGAAGGACGGGACTGAAGTCACGATCCGAATACTCGAAGGCTACATGAAAGTGACGGTACCCGCTGGAATCCAGACCGGCCAGAAGCTGCGCCTCAAGGGACGTGGCATCCACAAACCCGGCGAGGAGCCCGGACACATGTACCTGACCGTGGCCATCACCGGCACAGATGTCGGGCGGGCACGGGTGCGCAAGATCAACCTGGGTAGCGGAAACGATTGAGCGAGGAGCGGAGCCTCACCGCGACCGATATCGGCGCCGTTGTTGTGGGCGGCATCATCGGGGTCGGGATCTTCTTCACGCCAGGGGATGTCGCGGCCATCGTCCCGTCACCCTATTGGGTCCTCGGGATGTGGGCGCTGGGCGGGGTTCTCGCGATTCTAGGCGCGCTGGTCCTCGCAGATCTGGGCGCACGGATGCCGAAGGCCGGTGGCTTCTACGTGTTCCTTCGAGAGGGGTTCGGACCGAAGTGGGGACCGCTCGTAGCCTTTCTTTACGGGTGGGTGAATCTACTCATCATTCAATCTGCGGCATTGGCGATCATCGCCCTGGTCTTGGTTCAGAACCTGGAGGTCCTGATCGGCAAGCAGCCGATGTGGATCGAGACCGCCATCGCCGTCGGCGCGATCGTAACTTTCGCCGGAGCAAATGCCGTAGGCCTTCGACTGGGCTCCGGCCTGCAACGCGCCATCACGGCGGGGAAGCTCCTGGCGGTGGCGTGCCTGGTAGGCCTGGGCGTCGGTTGGGGTAGCGCAGCGGCGGGTCTGACGGCGATCAACACGGCAGCCCCGACGACGATCCCGGAGATTCTGGCGGCGGCGATGATTCCGGTGCTCTTCTCCTACGGAGGCTGGCAGCATGGGACCTACGTCGCTGGCGTCGCAAGAGATCCCCAACGTTCAATACCCAAGGGGATCATCGGCGGCGTCCTCATCGTCATCGCCTGCTACATCACGATCAACTTCGCGTACCTGACGCTGCTCGGACAGGACGGAATGGCCGGGGCCAACGCGTTGGCGGCTGAGGCGGCGACGGTTGCGGTTGGCCCGGTCGGCGGCGCCCTGATTGCCGGCGCCATCGTGCTGTCGGCTGCGGGAATTCTGAACACCATCTCCCTGGCCTTTCCGTATGTAATCTACGCGATGGCGAAGGACGGCCTGTTCTTGAAAGCGGCGGGGGACCTACACCCTCGTACAGGCACGCCTGTTCTCGCCATTGTGGCGCTCTCGACCTGGGGCAGCGTGGGCGTGCTGGTCGGCATGGACGGCATTGGCAGCTTGTTGGCGGGCACGTCATTTGCGGAGTGGACGTTCTTCGCGTTGGTCGCGATCGCCCACGTTCGCCTGCAGCGACGGTTCAAGGAGACGGAGGGATTCCGGGTGGGTGTCTGGGCGCCGGCGATTTTCGGTGTCGCGTCTCTCGCCGTCGCACTGGGCGCGCTCTACGTGAAGCCCTGGGAGTCGGCGTTCGGCATCGCCGCCATCGTACTCGGCATCTTCGTATACCAGTTTGGTCCGTCTGTTCCTACGATTTCTGATCGACCCTGATGGAAGGCTCTTGGGTTATCGGGTTGGTGCATCACACGCTGGATGTGGCAACCCGATCACCCAAGGGCCTTTCCACGGGCAAGGCAAGAATGGGGCGGAAATCCAAGGCGCTTAGTCGTCCGCCGCCAATTTCGACCGGGTAGCAGGCGATCTCTTCTGGAGAGCCCGATGATTCCCGAAACCGAATTCGAATGTGCCAGCCGCCTCTACGAAATCCGCTGGCCAAATGGCCTCACCTGCGGCTGCGGAGGGCAACGCCACCGCCGGATCAAGACGCGTCCTCGGGTCTTCGTATGCAGAGCTTGCCGGTGCCACACTTCGGTGACCGCCGGAACGCTGATGCACGCCTGCCACATTCCCATGCGCCACTGGTTCGTAGCCGCGAAGATGATGTCTCAGCGATCCGGCCCTACGGCGGCAAGCGTGGGAAGAGCCCTCGAGGTCTCGTACGAGACCGCTTGGCAACTCCTTCACCGCATTCGCGCGGCCATGGACGCCAACGGTCGATGGCTTCTCGGTGAACTGGTCTTCGCCGTTCGTACCGCTCGAACCTCCCGACCGTATACAAACGGCGGTCCGAGGCGGCGATTCGGCAACCACTCTCGTCTACTGGGTGTGGCCAGCCGCAGCAAAGTCGCCCTGGGCGAACGGACAGCGGATACCGGGACCTGGTTGCGCGACCTGGGCCTGGACGAGCCGCCTCCATATGGGCGCGCTGCGGCCCGAATCCTCAATCGCCTCTGGGTCAAGCTGCAATACGTCCACTGCGGCGTCAGCGAGCTGTGGCTTCACCGCTACATCACGGAGCTCGAGGTTCAGACCAATCGAACGGGCATGCCATTAAGGGATGTGATGAACGCCAGCAGGTCGCGTTTCGATGACCTGCGCCCCCTCTACAGCTCGCCGGTCAGGTAGCTGTAGAAATCCTGGGAGTTCAGGAAAAGAAAGACGAAACGGCCGATCTGGAGCTCGTCTCCGGACAGAAGGGGCCGCCGCGCGTCTTGGCCGAGCGCCTCACCGTTGTGCAGAGTGCCGTTCCGAGAGGCGTTGTCGCTCACAAATACCCGGTCGGTGGTGGGGATGGGGTACAGCGTGCAGTGGTGGTCCGAGACGGTGAAGTCATTGACACGAATGCTGCACTCGCGCGCCCGCCCTACGGTGAGGGTCGGCAGTGACTGACCTCGCTCGCGCTCGACGAATAAGAAGGCGAAGCTCTCGTCCTTCACTGCCTTGCGGTCCGGTGCCCGCGGCCCACGAATGCGCTCGGAAGCCGTCAACCGGGGTACATGGACCATGGTGTTGCCCGGTCGCGCCTTGGCGATGGGATCGCTCGGGTCGGCGAACTGCATATCGCCCTCTATGACTTCGCGACGCACAAGCACCGGTGCTGGGTGCCGCTTCAGAAAGTCGCCGGGCCGGATCCGCGTCGCCTCGGCCCGGATCTTCGTCAGGTTGTCCATGCCCTCGGACTCCACTCTCGCCAGAGGCTTCTAACACACCGTCTTCCCGATCTGGAGCCGGTGTCATACATTGTCGGTATGTCGATGTTCGGGGTTTACCTCTTCTGCGTCATGTTGGGACTCGTGCTGATTGGCACGTCCTTCTTTCTCGGCGATGCGGATGCCGACGTCGATGTCGATGCCGACGTGGATGTAGACGCCGACGGAGACGTACAGGCCGATGGCGGGCTGGAGTGGTCGGTCCTCCCGTTTGGGTCCCTTCGCTTCTGGACTTTTCTCGTCGAAGCCTTTGGACTCACCGGCGCCATGCTCACCCTGGTTGGCGTGCCCTCTGCCTGGACCATCGGAATCTCGTTGTCGATGGGCTCGGCGGTGGGTTGGGTCGCCTTCCAGTTCTTCAAATACCTGGCGCGCGAGGAGGTCAGCGCCGATG
>Ga0315336_1007456_pt1 | contig 10457 bp, 9 predicted proteins | sample ASW5metaG_FD_204512 | JGI IMG/M metagenome (GOLD analysis project Ga0315336, IMG submission 204512) | Ammonia-oxidizing marine archaeal communities from Monterey Bay, California, United States - ASW #5 | ecosystem: Environmental > Aquatic > Marine > Intertidal zone | place: USA: California... | reverse complement strand
CGCCTTTGTCGTTTGGAACCTGTTCTTATTTGAAAGCCAGCGGCAGGCCACCAGCCTTGGATCACAGTTTGCACTTTTGGTGAATGCCCCCATCCAAACTTCAATAAGCTGGTTGGCACAGCTGTTTGGCGACACGGTGAACGTTTTGTTTTCGGCTTGGACAGTGCCACTTTATCTGGTTTCAAGCCGGGTTTCAGCTACAGTGCTTTTGATCGGAGTTGGCCTGGGGCTGGTCATTGCCGTAGTGTATGTTTTCTTTCTGGGGCAATTCCCAGATGATAGTTCTAAAGAGAGAGACAATGACTGGCGAATTGAAGCATTTTGGCTTGGCCTTTCTGTAGCGATTGTGGGTCTAATCCCCGTTATTTTTGCCAATCGCCAAATCGTTTTTCCGGGCCTTTCGCGCTATTCGCTCGTTTCTTCCATAGGCGTTGCCATGCTATTGCTTGCTAGCCTTTACTATTTGTCTTCAGTTGGCCTAAGGAAATTCTTGACGGCCGTATTGATCGTGTTGGCTGTAAGCACGCAAAATGGCTACAGTGCGGTGAGCGCTGAAGAGACCGCTTCAATTCGCGATTTTTGGTGGCAGGTGTCGTGGCGTGTTCCGCAATTGGAGACAAATACCACCTTAATGGTGAATTATTCGCAGGCTGTGGTTGCTGAAGAATATTTTGCCTGGAGTCCGGCAAACCTAATTTATTTTCCTGAAAGACTCTATGAGAGAGACTATCTGCAACCGGGAGCTTACGCGGCAATTCCAAACGATACTGCTGTACAGAAAGTGCTGGCCGGTGTTCGCCAGGAATTTGACAATCGGCGCACGATCAGAACTTATGCTAACTACAGCAACATTCTGATTCTGAGCCAACCTTCAGCGGATTCCTGTGTTCAAGTGATTGACGGTTCGCGGCCCGAGATCTCGCCTTATGAAAGTGCCGAGTTTATTGCGATGGCGCCATTCTCAAAGACGGACAATATATTGCTCGTTGAGCCGATGAAGCCGCCGACCGAGACCGTATTCGGTGAGGAACCAGAACACGGGTGGTGTTACTTGTATGCGAAAGCCTCCTTGGCGAGGCAGGCTGGAGATTGGCAACGGGTTGTGGAAATAGCCGATCAAGCTTTCGCTGAGGGGTTGGCCCCGGGGGACGCGATCGAATGGATGCCCCTTTTGGAAGCTTATGCCAGAGAAGGGCACTTGGGGCGCCTGGAAGAGATATCTGATGAGATGGGAAAAGAAAGTTACGTGAGATTCCAGGCTTGTTCTGTCCTAGGCGGATTAGCGGAATTGAATGTTGAAGTCCAGGGAGAGGTTCAAACTCTATTCTGCTCGGAAGGCAATTGAGCAACTGCCCTATATTACTTTGAAGCCAGCTTTATCCCAGTGTAGGCTGGGTTGTTCGTAACTTCTTTTTTTGCAAAACTCGGAATTTCAATCACAGAAGTATCGTTCTCCGGAATTTCGATTTCGCAAAGTATTAGACCTTCTAACTTGCCCTCAAATATGTCTACGCTAAACTTCTTTTTTCGATGAGGAAAGATGTAACGACGTTTGGTTAGCTCTAATGCTGGCAAGCCTTGCAAAAGAGCGTACTCCTTTTCATCAAGGTAAATATTGGTCATCCAGGTAAATTCAAGTTCACCGCTTTCGGCGGGATACTTTTGTCCAATTTTGTATTGAATCACTTTGCCTGTTGATGATTCAATCCTGCGCAATCGGAGCCTGGAGTTAATAATATAGCGATCAAAAATTCTTCTGAAATCAAATTTCGATTCAAAATTGGGGGGCAATGAATGGACTAAAAATCTTCTCTCTCGCTCTACAAGAGCATACTTTTTTTCATTCATTGATTTACTTTATGATTGTGGATTCCAAAGGCGGGTGTTTACACATATCGTGAAGGCTGATTTTGGCACAGTTAGAGGTGGCCAACGGCAGGATTATTTTGGTTCAAGGCTCATCACGTAATCGTAACTTTCGTTTAAATAGCTTGCGACTATGTCCAAATCTGTAAGCATATTTTCTGGGATCAGTACGTATCCATGCATTATCGAATTGTATGACTTGAAGATCGTCGAATCGAATTCTTCTATGTATTTTTTCTGTACCTCTTTGGAAAATCTTATGCCAATTTCTCCGGCTTTATTGAGCAATGAAAACATATAGCCGTTGGCCGAAGTGTAGGGCATTGTTTTCCCTTTTCGCTCAATTCTTGGGCATTTGGCAACCAAGGCATCGTAAATTTTCCGTTTTTCTTCGTACATGGCTAGATTTTCCTTATAAGTAGATTAAATTGAACCATCTGTTTTTCTCTTTGAGTTGATGGCAGCGCAGTTGAATAACTGCTGAATATATTGCAATGTCACAAGCCGCCTGCCCGCTAAAACTCCGACGGGATTTGTCAGGGACTAGGTGGCGAAAGTGACATTCGCGTCCAGTTATTTCAAAGGAGAAGCTTATTGTATAACGAAAGCGACCCTTTCATCGGAGTATTGTTTCCAATGAAAGGGCCGTTTTCTTATGATTTTCTGCCGGGGCGAGAGGATTTGAACCTCCGACCTCATCGACGGGGGTTAACATCCTGAAACTACTCCGAAAATAATATTGGTTCGCAACAGTTACAAATTGCCCGGAAAAGAAAAGATCACACTGACATTCAGTGTGATCTTTTCCATGGGGAGGAGATTGGCACTACTGGTATGTCAGTTTGAGGGAATTGCACCAACTTGGGTCATATAGGAAAGTGTGTCCATATTTATCCACCATCCGGTTGCTTTGCCATCATGGACTTCCCAAATATTTGCCATCATCACTGAAACTTTTTCTCCAGTTGGGGGCAATCCTAACATTTCATTTTCAAAAGTACCCTCGTACGGCATCCAAGCTGCCACTAAGTCACCATCTGCGATCAAGGTGTAGCTAGGATGATGAGCATCAGGCATTGAGGCTTTGAAAAACCCGAACAAACCCTTCAGACCATCCAGGCCGACAATGGGATCTGGGGATAGAGGCGAATGCCCCACAAAATCTTCAGCGATGAGGTCGTCCAGCAAATCAAAATTGTTCTCATTAAAGGCAATGGCAATTTGCTCAACAACCTCACGGTTTGTTACTTCATTAGGCGTATCCTCTGCCTGAGCTCCACAAGAGGCAAGCAGGATTGCTGTAAGGGACAATGTAAGCAGTAAACGTTTCATAGTATTCTCCTAGCATCAAGTTAATCGGCGAAAAAATCTTTGACTATTCCTTTGATAAGCACCTCCCAATCATGGAAAAAGACCTTCTTCCCAGATTTGATGTTAGTCAGCGACCCCCCCCATTTGATTCCTTTGTCATCGGACTTCCAAAGCCGAACTACGAACGTAAAAAACGAGGGGACTCTGTCAAACATGTCTCATCCTATGAACTCTTCGTTTAGAAATCGTTTATTTATCGAAAATCGGCCTGTTATGATTGTTATAGCTTCGTCTAAAGAAATGGGAGGTGTATGCTTAGAGTATTTACTCTTTCTAACCCTCGAATAGAGTTGAAAAAAGGTGAGCCGGTCAAACTCGTCTCAAAAAAGGCCGTTGGCCTATATATTTATCTGGCATTAAATCCAGGAAAACACTCAAGAGAGTTTCTTTCTGATTTGTTTTGGCCAGATGCTTTGCGCGAACACGCCGCCGGAAATCTCAGAGTTGTCATTTCGAACATCCGCAAAAACCTGCCTGACTTCTTGGAGGCGACCAATCAATATGTTTCTGCCATCCAGGATGAACGAATTTGGATTGATCTTTCAACTGTAAGAAAGCTAGTCGATATGGGGGATTTCAACAAGGCCTTTGAGATATATCGCGGGGATTTTCTGCCTGGATTCCATTTGAAAGGCGCAGATAGATTTGAGAACTGGCAAGTTATTGAATCAGAGAAAATCCGAATTGATATCCTTGAAAAACTTAGCCAGTCTGTTGGAATGTTATTTAAGGCGGGGGATTACGAAACCGCCATTCCGCTTTTAAAGCGATTAATTGTGTTTGAGCCTCTGCAAGAAAGTGCTCACCAACAGCTTATGAAAGCTTACTGTCAGATGGGTAATTTACCGCTTGCCATGAAACAGTTTGTTGCATGCGAGGAGGTTCTGAGGAGAGAATTGGGAGTAAGTCCATCTGAAACCACTATCGCCATTTTCGATCAGATTAGTGAAGAAAGACCCCTTAGTGAAGGGGTAAAAAAAGCCCCACATAATTTACCGAGCTACACAACAAAATTCGTTGGTCGGAAAAATATAATAAAAAATATTGAAGATAGTTTGCACAATGAAGATGCGCGAATGATTACACTTCTAGGTCCGGGGGGCATGGGAAAAACAAGGCTAGCTATGGAGGTGGCCTCGCGCAATTTAGAATATTTTGAGGACGGAGTATTTTGGATTCCATTGAGGCCAGTTGTTGATGCCAATGCTATTGCGGCCTCGATTAGTGAAGGCATCGGCTATTCCGCTAGAAACAATGACGGCAACTTTGATTCACTGATTGAACATCTCAGCACAAGAAAGATGCTCTTGGTATGCGATAATTTTGATCATTTGATTTCCAATGCTAAATTTCTGCTAGATCTTTTAGCAGGTGCGCCAAATCTGAAGATCCTTGTGACTAGTCGGCAAAGATTTAACCTGCAAGGCGAATTCGTAAAATTAGTGGGTGGATTAACGGTTCCTGAAGGAAAACTTGAAGCCATTACGGCAAAAAAAAAAACTCGAGCCCTATTCGGCTATGCAAGTCTTTCTGAACGCCGAGAAGCGCGCCAACCCCTCTTCTAAATTGACTCTGGAGAAAGCTAATCTAATCGCTCAGATTTGCGGGCAGCTTGAAGGCATGCCCCTGGCATTAGAGCTAGCTGCTCGTTGGCGAGGAGCATTGGGGCTTCCAGAGATACTAAGTGAAATCGAGCAAAGGAATAGGTTGGAATTTCTTACCAGTGATTTAGAGGGAATCGAAGAGCGCCACAAGAGTCTGGCCAAACTTGCGAGCCAATCGCTTAATCGTCTAGCGAAAGAAGAGCAGCGCATTTTTCTTGGTCTTTGCTTCATGAAAGGCGGCTTCACAAGGATTGCTGCCGAGAAAATTTCTGGAGCTAGCCTGGAAAATATGATTAGCTTGTTAGGAAAATCATTTATTCAGCGTGACAGAGAGGGAACTTTCCGGATCCATGAATTTTTACGCCAATTCGGCATAAATCAGCTGGAAAATGATAAGCAGCGGCATCTTAGGATTCGTGATCGCTACGTGGCCTATTACTCGCATTTGATGGAAAAAAGTTGGTGGGAGGCTTGGTCGGGTGAGATCAAGACACTCAAGCGCGAATGGGTCAACATTGGTCGGGCATTCCTGCTTGCTGCTGAAAGCAGGAATTTTGAAGCTGTAAGAAGGATGATGGTGCCGTTTTCTTTTTCATCTGTCGTAGGCGAAAATTTTGCAACTTCTACGATTCTTTTTGGAAAGGTTGCAGAAGAGCTTCGAGGCAAGGCGAAAACAGAGGACGAGATCAGGACATGGGCGCTGGTTTCCACACAAGAAGGCTATTTTGCTGGCACCCAGGGCCAATTTGACCGTGGAATAAAAGCTCTAGCGGAAGCAAGGTCACTACTAGAAGAACGGCGCGAAAGTCTGGAATTTGCCTGGCTTGCAATTTATGAGCCCCTGGCGGAAGTTGGTGCTGAGTATGAAAGGATGCGGGCTAACGTCGAAAAAGCCTTAGTGATTTTTGAGAAAGATGAGGAACCCTATGCGATATCGGTGGCTCTGAACAGCTTAGGCAATTTTGCAGAAGGAGATAAATCCATAGGATTCCATAAACGAGCTTTAGCAATTAATCGTGCACATAATGGTACGCGCGATCAGGCATGGTCCTTAATTGGGATAGGAATCAGGCAAATGATACAAGGAAATCTGCGTCGGGCACTAGAAAATGTAAATAGTGCGACACAGAAATACACAAGCATTCAGTATTCCACTGGTATGGCTTGGGGACACGGGACACTCGGCCAGATTTTTCAGAAATCCGAGAATTTAGAGGGAGCTCGGCGGCATTACGAAAAAGCTATTCGTATCTGGCGCGATGGTGGTTGGAAATATAAAGGGCTGGGAACTGTTGAATTGCTAGGGACTCTCGACTTCTTAGAGGGGAAATATGTAAATGCAACTGCACATTTCCTCGAAGTGACTGAAAAATCCTTGGAAATGGGAGGAAAACAAGTGCCAAACTGGATTGTTCCTGCTGAAGAATGTGCGCTGCTCGCGAAATTTGGCCAAACAAGGTTAGCGTTGATTGCCAATCGCTATACGCGAAAAGATTTATTTGCCGAAGAAATGTGGGGAGGGTTGGATATTCAGTTTGAAGAATTTAAGCAAAATATCAGTAAAGAGGAATTAGACAGAATAAATAAAGAAGTAAGAAGAATCAGCCCTTATCAAATAGCTTTTGCTATCAGTGAAGCCTTGCAAGATATCCAATTTCAATTGTCAGGAGATGAGAAGAATTTGCATGTCTGAATTAAAAACGTTGATTCAGGGGTTGGGATTTCCTGAGGGGCCACGCTGGAGGGAGGGTGGCCTTTGGTTTTCGGACATGGGAAATAATCTGATCGCCAAAGTCAATATTGAGGGCGAATTAGAGAAAACTATCCAGATACCCGGCACTCCATCGGGCCTGGGATGGTTGCCTGATGGTCGCCTGCTGATCGTATTAATGGAGGAAAAGCGCATAGTGGCATTTGGGGACAACAAAATCACAGATTATGCTGATCTTAGCCAGCTTGCATCTCATCATTGCAATGATATGGTGGTGAGTAGGAACGGGAGAGCATATGTCGGGAATTTTGGATATGCTGCTTTTGACGGTGGAGAAGCCAAAACCGCAGAACTGATTATGGTTGATATTGACGGCTCGCCAAAAGTGGTTGCGGATGAATTAGCGTTTCCGAACGGTGTGGTTATCGACGAGAATGACAGAACGCTTGTTGTGGCCGAATCGTTGGCTGCGCGACTAACCGCATATTCTATAAACGACAAAGGTGATCTTTACGATCGCCGAGTCTGGGCTGAATTTGATCAGCTTGGTATCCAAGACGATATTGATTGGGGGCGGATCTTGCCAGATGGCATCACAATGGACAGCGAGGGTGGAATTTGGATAGCAACACCTGCTGGCGAAGGGGGAGTGTTACGCGTACTGGAAGGAGGTGAAATCACTGCGCGAGTGGATGCAAAGATGCGCTGTTATGCGTGCATGCTTGGTGGTGAAGAGGGGAAGACTTTATTTATTTTGGGGACTGAAAAAGAAGATGGGAATGAGACAGTTGGCTTGATAAAGATGCTGGATGTAGGGGTGTCAAAGAAAGGTCTACCCTAGCCCTGTTGCTTCGGTGGGGAACAAAAAGCAGTATAAATCATAAAAAGTGATATTGATGTTGGTTTGGCTCAAGGCGTGAGGTGCTTGAATATAAATAAAAAAACCGCCGAACGCAATAGCTGCCAATAAGGCAAACGATGCGTTCAGCGGTTATCAAATTGTCGGGGCGAGAGGATTTGAACCTCCGACCTCACCGACCCGAACGGTGCGCGCTAGCCGGGCTGCGCCACGCCCCGAATGTTCATGCGGCTATGCCGCATCAGAGGGATTTTTCTGTGCTGGGATTATATCTTGGTCTTGGAAGGCGCGACAAGCAGGCGATCAATTCAGGAGGGTTTTATCAATCTCTTTGGGGAGCTGAATTGTAAATTGACTACCCTTACCCAGTGTGCTAGTTACCAGGATTTCCCCGCGATGCATCTCGACCATCATCTTGGCGACAGTAAGGCCCAGGCCCAGGCCGCCGTGGCTGCGGGTCATGTGGTTTTCAACCTGGTGGAAGCGGTCGAAGATCCGCTCCATATCTTTTTCTGCTATTCCCATGCCTGTGTCTGTCAGCTCAATGATGATCAACTCACCCTCATCTTTTAGCTTCAATTCTACGCGGCCACTATCGCCAGTGAAATCGAAAGCGTTCTTAATTAAGTGGTTTACCGCGATCTTGATCTTCTCGCTCTCGCCCTCAAAATAGAGCGGCTGATCCGGCAGGCTTTGTGCAAATTCGATATTTTCATCATCGGCGCGATTTTTGTAGCGTTTGGCCAAAGCTTTGATAAGCGCAGTGGCGTCGACCCTACTTGGGCGAAGAGAGGCTTGATTCGTTTGTAAACTCTCAACTTGAGATAAATCGTCCACGATTTCTTTTAATCGAACAGCATTGCGTTCAATAACTTCAACTTGTTTCAATTCCTGGCCCTTTGAATCTTCCCTAAGATAGCTGGCATGGCCCAGGATTAAGCCGAGGGGAACACGAAGCTCGTGAGACGCGATTGCAATGAAATTGCTTTTCATTTCGTCGAGCTCCGCAAGGTGATCGTAAGCTTCCTGGCTTTCCTGTAACAGTTGGGAGTTGTGGATGGCTATTGCGGCCTGCGAGGCAAGCGTGTTTAGTACGGCAATATCTTTGTCGGTGAAGCCCTCTTTGTTTTGGCTATTTAGGGCTGTAAGCACTCCAGTGGCTTGGCCGTGCATCATCATGGGCACAGCAAGTAATGAGCGGGTTTCAAAACCGGATTTCTTATCCACTTGACGGTAAAAATTCTCTTTTTTCGCGTCTTGAATGATGATCGGAGTTTGCTCCTGGAAGGCTCTCCCGGCGATACTGCCACCCAGAGGAATGCGAGTATGAGCCATTATGTCCGGGTCCATCCAGCGAGCAGCAATGAAGCGTAAACTTTCATCGGCAGCGAAAAATTGGGCAATGGAGGCCTGTTCGCTATCGGTAAGTTCCGCGGCAGCCTCAACAATGGATTGGAGGAGTTCCTGGAGATCAAGTGTGGCACTGATTTCCTGATTAATATCCAGTAAACGCTCTAACTTTTGCGCATGAGTATCTATGGTTGTTTCCAGCAAGGAAGTCTCCAACTGCGGTTAATGAATGAAGAAAGATTATGGCATAAGGGGAAAAATCGAGCCACATTTTGCTTAATCGAGATTTGATCTTGCTGCAAAATGCGGAAAAAGGGCCAATGGTATAATCAAATTTAAGCCATTAAACAGGAGAATTGGATGTCTGGACATAGTAAATGGTCCACGATTAAGCGCAAGAAGGCAGCGACTGATGCCAAGCGAGGAGCTGTGTTTACGCGTTTTGCCCGCGAAGTTGCGATTGCCGCTAGAGAAGGTGGCGGCGATCCGGAAAGTAACTTTACACTGCGACTGGCCATTGATCGTGCAAAAGCGGGCAATATGCCCAATGACAATATCGAGCGAGCGATCAAGCGCGGCACGGGGGAAGACAAAGAAGGCGGCACCCTCGAACAAATCAGTTATGAAGGCTATGCCCCGCACGGGGTGGCATTAATTGTGGAATGCGTGACCGATAATCGCAATCGCACTGTAGCCGATTTGCGCCATGTGCTCACTAAATTTAATGGCAGCCTGGGTGAAAGTGGTTCTGTAGCCTGGCAATTCTCGCAGATCGCTTACTTCGCTTTTTCGAGCCAAGGGCAAAATGAGGACGATATTTTTGAATTGGCTGTGGAAGCTGGTGCAGATAACGTCGAATTTAGCGACGACGAAGTGGAGATTGTGGGTCCGGTCGAGTCTTTTAAAACGATCGGCGATGCAATCAGAGCGGCTGGCATAGAGATAGAAGATGCGGGATTGCGCATGGTTGCCAACCAGGAAATTGAGTTGGACACGACAGAGACATTACAAGTGATGCGAGTGATCGAGGCTGTTGAAGAGTTGGATGATGTGCAAAACTTATCTTCCAATTTGAGAATAAGCGACGAAGCCATCGCCGAAATCGCTGCCTGATTAGCATGTTGGCCATTGGGATAGACCCAGGCACAGCTACTACAGGCTTTGGCTTGGTGCGTGAAAGTGAATCGGGGGATTTAGAGGCGGTCGATTGGGGCGTGATCCTCACGCCGGCTAAGGCGCCAGCCGCTGAGAGATTGGGTCAAATTTTCGATGAGTTGAACGAGATTCTAGAAAAGCATAAGCCGCAGACCGCCGGTGTGGAAGAGCTTTTTTTTCAGCGTAATGTGAGCACTGCGATTGCTGTGGGGCAAGCACGCGGAGTAGTGCTTCTCGCTCTGCAACGGGCAGGTTTGCCAGTATTTGATTACAACCCCAAGGAAATAAAGCAGACGATCACCGGATACGGTGGGGCTGACAAAGCACAGATGCAGAGCATGGTGCGTACTTTGCTTGAACTGCCTGAAATTCCGAAACCTGATGATGCTGCAGATGCTTTGGCTGTGGCCATTTGCCATCTACACTTGGCAAAATACAACACGATTTTGCAGCAGGGAGGGAAATAAATCTTGACTTTAGCAGATTTGTTGCTCCGATTTGGACTAGCAGCTGCGCTCGGCTTTTTTATCGGCCTGCAGCG
>Ga0315336_1007455_pt1 | contig 10459 bp, 9 predicted proteins | sample ASW5metaG_FD_204512 | JGI IMG/M metagenome (GOLD analysis project Ga0315336, IMG submission 204512) | Ammonia-oxidizing marine archaeal communities from Monterey Bay, California, United States - ASW #5 | ecosystem: Environmental > Aquatic > Marine > Intertidal zone | place: USA: California... | reverse complement strand
CCGGTGCGCTCGTCCTCGGCGCCGCCACCACGCGGCTCCACGAACCAGCGCGACGGGTGGGCCATGGTCGTTTCCGCACCGACATCGCCGCCACGATCCGGCTCTTTCGCGAGCGCCTCCTCGGTTGGATCCTGATCTACGTCATCGCCCAGGTGATCTTGGAGCACCTTGCATCGGAGTTCGCGGGCCCGTATCTCGCTGAGCTTCTCGACGAGGACATCACTGATGTTGAACGGGCTCCACTGATCACTGGGGTCCTCGCGGCGTTCGTCTCGCTTGTCGGTGCGGCATCGGTGCGTAGGGCACCGTGGCTTCGTCAACGGCTCGGGCTCGTCGGCGCCCTCACCGCGGTCGCGCTGATTCCCGCGGCCACGGTCGTCGCCATGGCAACCATCACCGCGGGCTCGGTCGTGGTGCTCCTGGCGTTGCGCAACGTGCAGAGCGGAATCGCCGGAGTACTGATCCCTGCTGCGGTGGGCCAGCGAGTCGACCCCCATCAACGGGCCACATTCCTCTCGTTCACGAGCCTCGGTGGTCGCCTCGCCTATGGGACCGTGCTGCTCTCCTTGAGCCGGGTCGCCGGCTTCGACAACACGCTCGATTGGGCCGCTGTCGTGGCGATCGGGGCAGTTCTTGCCGTGGCCGCTACTGCGACTGTCGTCGCCGAGCGACCGCAAGAGTGATGGCGGCCGTGCCTCGGCTCCTTGGGCCGGCGGTGATCCAGGTACTGTCGCTCTCTTGACGCTCACTCGCACCGACGCCCTCACCCGCGCCTCACAGCTGTCGCTCTCACTTGCCGACCGCGCCGAAGAAGCCGAGGCGTTGCGACGTCTTCCTCCATCGACCATCAGTGATCTCGTCGACATGGATCTCCTGGGCATGGTCGTTCCGACGTCGCTCGGCGGCCACGGGCTCGGGTTGCCCGCGCTCGCGCAGACGACCCGAATCCTTGGGCAGGGCTGCGTCGCCTCGGCGTGGACGAGCTCGTTTCTCATCATGCACAGCTGGCTGCTCGGCAAGTTTCCCGAAGAAGCCCGGGACGAATTCTTCACGTCGGCCCGGCCGTGGGCGCTCGCTCCAGCTCCGCTCGCACCGACCGGCACGATGCGGCCGGTCGAGGACGGGTTCGTCGTCAGCGGCCGCTGGGAATGGGCGACCGGCGTCCATCACGCCGAGTGGGTGATGGTCCACGCAGTGCAGACCGAGCCGGAGCTCGCGACTCGGTTCGTCGTCGTGCCGGTCTCCGAGACGACGGTAGAGGACGTGTGGCACACGTCGGGGATGTGCGCCACCGGCAGCGACGCAGTGGTGCTTGACGACGTCGTTGTCCCGGCGCATCGGGTTCTCGCCGCCGAAGAGATGATGTTCGGAGGCGACCGAATCGAGGGCGACGGGATGTCGCTCCTCCCCGCGCCCCAAGTCCTCGCCCTGGTCGCCGCCGCCCCTGCGTTGGGCGCCGCCGAACGAGCCGTCGAGCTCTACCGCGAACGCGTCGCCGAGCGCACCCTCGCGTACTCTCTCGGCGAGAAGGCGGTTGATCAGCCGGCCGCGCAGATGCGACTCGGCTCGGTCATGAGTGAGCTCGCGACCACCCGGACACAGTGGGACGCAGCCATCGACGAGCTGGCGAGCTTTGCGGGCCGCGGCGAAGTACCTCTCGATCGACGGACCGCGCTACGCCTCGCTGCCGCCGCGACCGTCCGGGGCGCCCGTTCGATCGTCAATACGATCGCCGAGGGCGCCGGTGCCAGCGTGTACTTCAACTCGTCGCCGTTCCAGCGCATCCAGCGAGACCTCGAGGTGCTGAAGGGTCATGTGATCTTCGACTGGGATCGGACGACCGAACTCGCCGGTCGCGTGGCGCTCGACCTGCCGCTGAAGCCGACCGACATGGTCTGAGCTCGGCAAACACGTTCGATCTCGCGTCCGCCCACCCGTCTGCGTAGGGTCAACAGAGCCCGAGCATCAGGAGAGATGACGTGTCGGCAAAGCGGCGGAGCCTTTTCATCAGCCACTCGTGGAGCTACGGCGACACCTACGTTCGGCTGTGCGAGCTGCTGGATCAGACGCCGCGATTCACGTACTCGAACTACTCAGTGCCGCGGGACAATCCCGTGCACGACGCACCCACAAAAACCGAACTCCGATCGGCGATCAAGAGCAAGATCGCGCCATGCCAGATCGTCCTGATCATGGCGGGCAAGTACGCCACCTACAGCGAGTGGATCCACAAGGAGATCGAGATCGCCAAGCGAGACTTCACGAAGCCGGTCCTCGCAATCGCTCCATGGGGAGCGCATCAGACATCGAAGCTCGTGAAGGACAATGCGGACCTGGTGGTCAGATGGAACACCACCTCCATCGTCGGCGGGATCCGGGAGCTCGTGCCTTAGAGGCGACCCGACGAAGCTTCAGGAACGTAGATTGAGCCGCATGGCAGACCCCATCGAAGACGTCGCTTATACGAAGCTCGACGCCGGCCAAGTCGACCGACTCCGACCGTTCGGCACAGTCGTCGACATTGCCGAGGGGGATCTGCTGTTCGAGGACGGCGACACCAACCTCGACCTCTTCGTCGTTCTCGAGGGCTCATTCGTCTTCCTGCGAGTCGAGCGACAGACTGATCAGGAGATCGAACTCGGGACTGCCAGTTCCGGCGATTTCATCGGCGAGTACAGCGTGCTCACCGGCGAGGCGACCTTCGTCCACGCCCGCGCCACAGCTCGCTCGCAGGTGCTCGCCATCAGCGAACGGTCCCTGCGCGAGGTGATGGCCACCGACAACGATCTCGGCGACCTGCTCTTCGCTGTTCTGGTCGCCCGCCGCGACATTGTCATCGGCAACGACCAGGCAACCGCACTCACCATCGTCGGATCGCGTCATACGAGCGCCACGTTGGATCTCGTCAGCTACGCGAGACGGATGCGGATTCCGCATCGTTGGATCGACCCCGAGGACGACCCGACGCTCTACGACTCGCTCATCGCCATGGGCATCTCGCGCTCCGAATTGCCCGTGGCCGGCACGTCCACCGCGATCTTGAGAGCGCCGACGGTCGGTCAACTCGCCGAACACCTCGGGCTTCTCTATCACCCGACGAGCCTTCACATTCATGATGTCGTTGTTGTCGGTGCCGGTCCCGCGGGCCTCGCCGCCGCGGTCTATGGCGCCTCCGAGGGCCTCGACACTGTCGTACTCGACTCTCGCAATGTCGGCGGCCAAGCCGGAACCAGCAGCCGCATCGAGAACTACGTCGGGTTTCCCACCGGCATATCGGGCGGCGAGTTGGCCGACCGAGCCGCGCTTCAAGCCCAGCGCCTCGGCGCCCGAATCACCACGCCCGCATCGTGCCGGGCCATCGACGCGGTGTGCGACGGCTACCGACTGACCCTCGATGACGACACGACCCTCATGACCAAGACCGTCGTGCTGGCTGTCGGCGTGCAGTACCGCAAACTCCCGGTTGACCGGCTCGCCGAGTTCGAGGGTGCCGGCATCTACTACGCCGCAACTGAACTCGAGGCGCGAGTCTGTGGCGATGGCCCAGTGACTGTCGTCGGCGGTGGAAATTCCGCCGGTCAGGCCGCGATCTATCTCGCGCAACAGGGTGCGAAGGTCACGATCGCCATCCGGGGCGAGTCGCTCGCCGCCTCGATGTCGGCCTACCTGGTGGATCGAGTCGATGCTTCGCCCAATATCGAGGTCGTAGCCAGAACCGAGATCACCGCGCTCCACGGCGACGACCACCTCACCGCAGTCACCCGTACCGATCGCGACACCGGAGACGAAAGCGAGCATGCCTGCGGCGGCCTGTTCCTCTTCATCGGAGCGATCCCCTACACGGACTGGATAGGCGACCTCGTCCAACTCGACGAGCGTGGGTTCATCCTCACCGACAGATCGGTCACCGACGCGAACGGTTACCAGCCGCTCGCGTTCGAGACCTCACAGCCCGGCATCTTCGCGGCAGGCGACGCCCGCGCCGACTCGATGAAGCGTGTCGCTGCTGCGGTCGGCGAGGGATCGAGCGCCATCCGATCCGTGCACCAACACCTTGCCCCCTAGTGTCCGACACTAGAGTTCGACGCCCATGCCGCACCTGCCCGGAAGCCCCGTTTGGCAACGCGACGGCTCCCACTCCCAGGTGCTCGACTACCACTTGAGCATGCTGCTCGACACGGCCCGCATCGAAAGCTACCGGCGGGCCATCAACGCCTCGGTGAAACCCGGCGACGTTGTGGTCGACATCGGCTGCGGCACCGGCGTGTTGACGTTCATGGCGTGCGAAGCAGGCGCCAAACGGGTCTATGCCATCGAGGGAGGACCGGTCATCCAGGCCGCTCGCGAGCTCGCCGCCGACAACGGATTCGCCGATCGGATCGAATTCCTCGGCGGATGGTCGGTCGATCTCGGCCTACCGGAGCTCGCCGATGTGCTCATCACCGAGACCATCGGCAACGCCGGACTCGACGAGGGAATCGTGGCGTGGACAGCCGACGCTCGGCAGCGTCTGCTTCGACCCAGCGCGGTGCTGTTGCCCCAGAGGCTTCGACTGTGGGTTGCTGCCACCGAGTCGTTCGATGGTCATGCCCTCGTCGCCGACTGGACGGCACCAGAGCTCCCCTACGACTACACCGCAGCTCACCGCCGAGCAGCGCGAACGCTGTGGTTCACCGACATCAGACCTCACAATCTGCTCGGTCAGCCGGAACTGGCCGCCGATGTCGACCTCACGACGGCGCTCGACGAGAGCACCACATCGGCCGGTGAGTTGACCATCGATCGGGACGGCACCCTGCACGGGCTGGCCTGTTGGTTCGATTCACTCCTCTGCCCCGGGGTCACCGTCGACAACTTGCCGCCGCGGGAGGGCTCGAGCTGGTCCCAGGGGTTTCTGCCTCTCGCGGAGCCGCTCGACGTCATGGCCGGCGACCGGTTCAGCTGGGAACTGTCGGTGTCGGCCGACGGTCAGGACTGGGAATGGCAGGTCGACTACCTCGCAGAGAGAGCATGACTCGATGAGCATGAACAACGTCGGCGGAAGCTGACCGCATCATTGCGCTCATTCTGTTCGGGCGCCGATGACCGACCCGCCAGGACACATCGTGATCCGCGTCGTAGGTCGCCTACTCGGCGTGGAAGCTCAGTCGAGTTGCTCAGCATGCATCGGCAGAATCAGCCGGCGCGGTCGCGAGCTACGCCGGCTCCCGTGTCGTCGGCGGCCATCATCGCGTCGACCAGGGTCGTCGCCAACTCATTGCGACGAACGGGGTCAACCGTTGCCCTATTTTCGGTCTCGTCGGGATCGGCGTCGAGGTCGAACAGCTCCTCGAACCCGTTGCTGTCACGCGTGAAACGGGCGTCATCGGTCACGAGGGTGCGCATCTTTGCCGGCATCCCGATGAGGTCGGCCACAAGCGGAGGCAGGTCGTCTTCGACCAACAGGTGGTCGCGCACCGTTGTCTGCTCGCCCTCGAGCAAGCCCGACAGCGAACAGCCCTGAATGCCGCGGTAGCCCTTCAGCGCACACCGGTCGAGCAACGTCGGGGCGATGTCGAGACTCGACGCAAGAGCGGCCGACCGCCCGGGCTCGATCCCCGGACCCGCGATCGTGAGGGGAACCCGGAGGATGCTCTGGTAGTGGATGCTCCCCTTCACCATCAGCGAGTGTTCGCCCATCACGTCGCCATGGTCGGAAGTGAAGATCACGATGGTGTCATCGGTGATCCCCAACGCATCCAGGTGGTCGAGCACTCGGCCGACTTCGTGGTCGATGAATTCGATCATCCCGTAGGTGGCGGCGAGCGCTTCCTGCACGAGGACCGGATCGTCGGTTCCGAACGGCATCGGCCAGAACGGGGTGTCGCGCCGAGCCCGGATCACTTGCAGATGCGGGGGCGCGTGCTCGAGCGGATCACCAAACGTCGACGGCACCGACATGTCGCTCGGATTGTGGCGATCGAACCACTCCCCAGGCGGGGTCAGCGGGTGATGCGGATCCGGGAATGCCATCCATGCCATCCACGGCTTGTTCTCGGCGTGGGCGTCGTCGATGAAGGCGACCGTGCGCTCGCCGACGAAGGCGGTCGAGTGGAGTTCGGCGGGATAGGGGGGCCGGTAGATCTGCCACCAGCGCTCGGAACGCCGGTCGCCTGGCGCTTCGGCACTCATCGGCGGGACAACCTCTTCCCTTGACGCGCCCTTGTCGAGCGCCCAGAGCAGGTGATGGCCGGCCATACGAGCCCCGTGGTCGGTGGCGAACTCCACATGGTCGAAGCCGTAGTAGTCCTCGGGCACGGGGGGCACCTGGGACCCATCGAACCGCTCGGTGAACTCCCAGCGATAGACCTCTTCGTCGTACCCGTCACGGCGAGCGTCGCGCCCCGAGGTGGACGTGATGTGACGGTCGACCGAGAGCTGCAGGTGCGACTTGCCGATGAGCCCGGTGCGGTATCCGGCCTCGCGGAGAGGACGCACGAACGTGCTGGACCCCCACTCGAGCGCACGATCGTTGAAGATCACGCCATGGCTGCTCGGCATCCGCCCGGTGATGATCGAAGACCGATTCGGACTGCACACCGGATTCGCCACATAGGCCCGATCGAACACCATCGAACGGGCCGCAAGGCCGTCAAGGTTGGGCGTCTGGACGACCGAGTTCCCGGCAAAGCCGACGTGATCGGCCCGTTGCTGGTCGGTGATGACGAACAACACATTCGGTTGACGCTCGGGTTCACTCATGGGTCGTCCGATGCACGTTCTGTCCGCCTCAAGGGTCTCCGGAAGAGTGGGTCTTCGAAATAGTGCCTCCGGAACTGATGTCTTCTCCAATCGCGACATGGCTGGCCAGACCGTTCGGCGCCATTGCCAGCCGAGCGCCTACCTACTTCTTCAGATCTTCTCCAGTTCGTCTCCAAGACTCACGCTGGACATTCGTCGATTGTGGTCCTCAACACACAACGCCCGCCTGAGCGGGCCGAACTACTGGAGAAATACACCATGACCACCACCGAAGTTCCCACCGAGATCAACGGAGTTCCGACCACCAAGATGTTTGGCACGATCGCCAAGCTCCGAGAAAACGGCGATCTCGCTGCATTCCGGTTCTCCGCACGCAACGAGTGGATCGAGGGCACCGCCAGCGCCTCGACAATCCACGAGTGGTACGGCGTCGGCACCGACCATGTCCATGTCGAGAGCTTCACCTTCGCCGCCGATCACCCCACCCTCGGCCACGGCCACGGACCGACCCCGCAGGAGTACGTGCTTCACGCGCTCGCCGCCTGCATCACCGCTGGCGTGGCCACCGGTGCCGCTGCTCGTGACATCGAACTTCGTTCCGTCTCGTCGACCGTCAGCGGCGACATCGACGTGCGCGGCGTGCTCGGCGTCGACCCGGACATCCGCAAGGGCTTCAGCGGTATCAACATCGAGTTCGAGATCGACGCCGACGCAACGCCCGACACAATCGATGCGCTGCTCGCGTCGGCGACCAAGTACTCCGCCGTGTTCGACATGCTCGCCGACCCGACGTCGGTCAGCGTGACCCGCGGTTCATCGACGGACCGGTAAGGCCGAACGACATGGCAACGCCGACCCACGACGACCCAGTGCTCACCGCGCCGGATCGCTGCACGCAGTACCGAGCATCGTCCCTTGCGCCATCGGCGCCCCGCTTTGGGCGATCGCCCGCCTCCAACTCGGAAGCGGGCGTGGCACTAGCTTGTCCGACATGAAGATCGGACTTACAGGAGGCGCGTCAAGCGCGGAAAAGCTGATCGACCAGGCCGCACGGGCCGAGGAGGAGGGCTTCAGTGCCATGTGGTATCCGGGCGGCGGCCCGGGCGACGCACTCCTCGGGCTGGTCGGTGCAGCGACGACGGATCTGGAGATCGGCACGTCGATCGTGCAGACCTATCCGTGTCACCCGTCATTGATGGCGCAGCGGGCGGCGGGGATCGCCATGGCCATGCGGCGCCCCGGTTTCGTGCTCGGCATCGGACCGTCACACGAGCCGGTCATCGAGGGTGTGTACGACATGGAGTACTCGCACCCCGGCCGCCATACCGAGGAGTACGTCGACATCCTCATGCCGCTGCTCGCCGGCGAGCAGGTCAACTACACGGGCGAAGACCTGAGCTACCACGCCATGGGTCCCGCTGCGCCGCCCGTTCACCCCGTACCCGTGCTGATCGCCGCGCTGGGCCCGCGTCTCCTGCGGGTCGCCGGCGAGAAGGCCGACGGCACGGTGCTGTGGATGGGCAACGCCCGCTCCATCGAGACCCATGTCCGCCCGTGTATCGACGCTGCCGCCAACTCCGCAGGAAAGCCGACGCCGCGGGTGGTGGCCGGTCTGCCGGTTGCGGTGCACGACGATGTCGACGAGGCCCGCACGGTCGCGGCCGAGCAGTTCGCGATCTACGGCACACTCCCGAACTACCAGCGATTGCTGGCCCATGGCGAGGTCGACGGTCCGGGGCAGGCAGCGATCGTGGGAGACGAAGCCTCCGTCGCGGCCCAACTCCAGGGTCTGCTCGACGCCGGCGCCTCCGACGTGTGGGCCGCGCCGTTCCCCGTAGGCGACGATGCGTCGGGCTCGCGCAACCGCACCCGGGCGCTCCTGCGGGAGCTCGCCAACAGCTGACGTGACCGACGAACTCACGGAGGAACAGCGGCGCTTGGCGGCCGCGGGTGACCTCACCGTCCTCGCGGCCATGATGCTGGTCGGAAGCACGCTCTTTGCTCTCGCCAACCTTTGGATCGGCACGATGAGCTGGCTCGCCGTTGCCTTGTCGATCTCCTCGACACTGGCGTGGTCGCTCGGACTCTGGCGGCGCTCCCCGATCACCACGTCGTTCGTCAAGATCGGTTTCGGCGTCAGCGGCCTCGTCGCTCCGGTCGTCGGAGTCGCCGGCGTCATCATCGGCATCGCCGGCTTCAGCTGGGGTTGGGCCCTGCTCGGCGCCGCGTTCGTCTACCTCGCCTTCTCAGTGCTCGGGCTCGAGATAATCGAGCGGGCCCACGACACCGGAGTAGTCGAGTCCTACTCGCCGGACTGAACGCCCCGGACGGGCTGTTCGCTCACTTTCGCCGTGAGTAACTGGATGGGGCGGCCCGACAGATGGCCACGTCGCGATCGGGCGCATGAGCAGATCGCGTACACGCAAGTGGTGAGAATTTCCGCGGCCTGCGCTTCCAAGCCAGGAAGCGGCTCTGCTGTCGCCCTCTCAGGGTAGGAACAGTGACGCGACGAAGTCGGCGTGGCGCCCGACGACCTCGTCGTCGGACGGGTCCGTGCCAGTGACCGCCCGACACTCCGGAGCGACTGCGAAGATCAGCGAGGATGCGCCCGCGAGGGCGTAATAGAAGTGGGCGGCTGAGTCTGGAGAGCCGACGAGACGCGCGATCTGGTCGAACCACGGCTCGAGATGGTGTTCGGCGAGCCAGCGCATCGCCTCGCCGTCGCTTCGACCGGCGTCGACGGCGAAGTGGAACAGTTCAGGCCGCTCGGCGGCGAACCTGACGTACGCCCGAATCGCCTCCCGGGCGAGATCGAGGTCGACCCCGTCCGGTGGAGATTCGCCCGGCATGACCTCGGCGAGGCCGGCGAAGATGTGGTCGGCGGCGGCCCGCCAGAGAAGCTCCTTCGATTCGAAGTGATAGCTGACCAATCCCTGTGTCACGCCGGCCCGAGCAGCGATATCGCGCGTCGATGCTCCGTCGAAGCCGTTCGCCGCGAATGATTCGACCGCCGCGTCGATGATTCGTTCGTGGGTCTGCTCTCGCCGTTTGTCTCGCGTGGTCACCATGAAAATCCAGTCTAGCTGGTCACTTGACAAGCGAAATCAAAAGAGCGATAGTTCACTTGTCAAGTGAACAGCGAAAATGACGGACGAGGACACCACATGACCCGTATTGCCACCCCGGACCAACACGATCTACCCGAACTCGAGCCGATCTTCGAGGCCTATAGGTCGGCGATGGGCTTCGTCCCGACAACCATGTTGTCGATGAGTCGCAGCCCGGGCCTCGTCGAGGCATACGTCGGCGTCGCCGTCACCTGCATGATGAACGGGCTCATCGACGAGGAACTCGCCCACATGGTCGCTCACGTCACGAGTACGGCCGCGGGCTGCCACTACTGCCAAGCCCACACAGTCGCCCACGCCGCGTATGACGGCATGGCCGAGGAGAAGCTGGCCGAGCTCTGGTCGTTCCCCACCAGCGACCACTTCGATGACGCCGAACGAGCCGCCCTCACCCTCGCCCTCAACGCCGGGCAACACCCCAACGCCGTCACCGACGACGACATCGACACCTGCCGCCGCCACTACACCGACGAACAGATCACCGCCATCGTCGCCGTCTGCGCCCTCTTCGGCTTCCTCAACCGCTGGAACGAAACCATGGCCACCACCCTCGAAGACATCCCCCGAGCAACCGCCGAACGCGTCCTCGC
>Ga0315336_1007453_pt1 | contig 10460 bp, 9 predicted proteins | sample ASW5metaG_FD_204512 | JGI IMG/M metagenome (GOLD analysis project Ga0315336, IMG submission 204512) | Ammonia-oxidizing marine archaeal communities from Monterey Bay, California, United States - ASW #5 | ecosystem: Environmental > Aquatic > Marine > Intertidal zone | place: USA: California... | reverse complement strand
ACATAACCAAAGTAAAAGAAGAATCCTGTGCCTACACCTGTAATTAAAGCTGCTTTATTCCCATTTTTAATTATCTTTGTAATTACTATCCAAACTATTACTGATATAGCTATTATAGCTAATGAAATCAGAATGTCTTGGAAAATTAATTCGTCATAATTTTTCAAGATCAGTTGCCATGATGGCAAGAACGCTAGTAGAAACGGGAAGATAATGAAATTTTTCATGTTATCTCTTATTAAAATTCTAAATTATTTCTCATATTGTGTTGTTCTCTTCTCATCGTCACTAAATACAACTCCGACAGTTCTTAATAATGAAATACTATTCGCATTACAAAAATCAATTAATGATTTTATGTGTTCTTGAAACTTATTTTTATCCTCGTTATTATGAATTATTGAAGAAAATAAATCATCATGATCTAACATTACAATCTTCTTTTCAGTTTTTAATGAATCACAAATCTCTTTAATATTTAATATTGCTTTTTGGCTTTCTATTTTTGGTACTATGTTGATGTAATCCGGTAATTTTTCTATAAATGGTTCTAAGTCATTCTTGTTTTCAACGTTTGATACAGCAAAATACTTTATGCATGGATTGGCCTCAATGATTGGTATCATATCATCTAATGAATAACTATTATTTGGTGGTTTAATCCTTCCAACAGGTAAATCAATAAAAAATTCTGATTTCTTGTTTTTTGCTAATTTAATTTCTAATTCTTTTAAACTGTTACACCACGCTAAATTTATGCGTAAAATTCCGTCTTTTGGTAGTGTTAAGTTATAATTTTCCATATTTTGTGATATTAGTATCATCCGTAAAATCCAGAATTTTTCATTTTATAAAACATTCTAATCTGTTATATGATAGAATAGAATTTTAATTGTATTTTATTTTTTGCTGCGACCATTTATTATCTAAAAACACAAATAATTCAGAATTCAGATTATTTTTTTACTACTTAGATAATCTAGGATTGTCTGTATACTATGTTCAATTGTAAAATTCTCGGTATCTACAATTAATTCAGGATCTGTAGGCGGTTCATAAACACCATTAATCCCCAAAAAATTCTTGATTTTATTATTACGTGCTTTTTTATACATTCCTCTAACATCTCTTTTTTCACAAATATCAACAGAACATTTAACATAAACTTCAATAAAATCATGATTGCTTAGCATCTTACGGGTATCCTTTCTATCTTCAGCATAAGGATTTATTTTCGAAACACAAACCGGTACTTTGTGATTCAAAAGTAATTTGGTTAGGTTAGATACTTTCTTGTTGTGGTTTTTGATACCATCTGGAGAAAAATCTTCATTCGGTGATAACCATTCTCTCATTTCGTCACCATCTAGTACTGCAAGATTAGGTATATGTTTAGATAATTTTCTAGCAATAGTGGTTTTTCCGGAACATGGTAATCCAGTCATCCAAATTATGAAACTCATAGTAAATTCCTGCCCACATTCTTTTATCTCTGTTGCTACTATTGCGAAATAATAGAAATTAACGAATGTGTCATAGAATAGAAAATATAATTAATTCTTAACAATTACCATTGTTTTAACTTGAAACTATTAATCGCAGGCGACAAAACGAGATTTTATCATTTAGAGAGGTTTATGAATGCACTTCAAAAAAATGGGCTAAAATGTAAATTAATTTATGATATAGAATATTCTAACAAATTTTTTGATATTAATATTAAAAATAGATTAGGAAAACAAAAAAAACTTAAGAAGTTGTTAGATGAGTTTCTGCCAGACGTTGTATTATTAGACAGATTATCAGCTATAGGAACAGAAATAATTAAAGCAGATATTCCATTATTTATTCTTCTTCGAGGAGATTTTTGGGAAGAATCAAAATGGGCTAAAGAAACTATTTACACATCTCCCCAGAAACGATTATCATTTTTAAAAAATCAACGTTCGGCTAAAATATGCTTTAATAATGCGTCAATGATTTTGCCAATTTCAAAATATCTTGAAAAAGTAGTAAGAAAAAATATTCCTGGAAAAATGGTTGAATTATTTCCAGTAGATGGAAGAGATCCATCAGAATGGAACCTAATGCAAGGAATGAACTTGAATCATCCATGCGTGGGATTATTACAAGGAATGAATGTTTGGGGAAAGACACGTGAGCTTTTGATATTAACAAAAGTAATGGAAAAATTACCACAGGTAACATTTTATTTTGCAGGGGATGGGCTCTACAGAGACAAAATTATTCCAAAATTAAAAAATTTTAAAAATTTTGTTTGGTTAGGAAATCTAGAATATCCCGTCGAGGTAAAAAAATTTCTTTCTGAAATTGATGCCTATTTGCTATTAAGTGGGATGGAAGGACTAGGCCAAACGATTATTGAAGCACTTCTAATGGAAAAAACAGTTATTGCAACAAATGTTGGAGGTATTCCGGAACTAATTGAAGATGGAAAGACTGGTTTTTTAATAGAATCTGGCAACCACGAAGATTTAATTAAAAAAATTAATCAGGTTTTTGATCAACCTGATGTAGCCAGTAACATGGGATCTAAAGGTAAAGAAATCATGCAAGAAAATTTCAACTGGGATAATATAGCTAAAAAATTCATGTCGATTTTAAATCAAAATACACAGTGAAATTAATTAAACGGTAATAATACGCGATTATATTGATAGTTGATTTTTTCTTAAGCACTGGTCTAATAGCGTATCATTTTCTGCTAGATGTACCAAATTACATTGATCCAAATAGTGCAATGGCTATTATTACAATGCTTATGGGTGCTATAGCTGGTATAGGCATGACTCTAAAACTATACTGGAATAAATTAAAACTAAAGTTATCTCAAAAAAATGATGACTGACCGTTTATTGTTACTGACTTAAATTAATTTCTTTTAATAATCTAATTATTTCATTTTTTGTTATTGGTGTTGGGTTATTATCTAAATGTTTTTTATCTTCTAAAATTATTTCGCTCGCCATATTAAGATCTAAATTTAATGAAAGCTTCTTAAAATTCAATTTTTTGACAATACTTTCAAACCGCTTATGAAAAATCGAATTATTAAATTCATGAGCAACTAATGTAGTGAATGATAATGCGTGACCATGAGCAACTCCTTCATTTGAATAGACGTAAGATAATGCGTGACCTAACGTGGTAGAGCTATTTCCGAATCCTAGACCAGTAAGTAATGAGCCCAAAGCTAATTTCTCAAATTTGTCATTAAGTATAGCATATTCTAATATATCAAAGGCAGTATTGCAAAGGAACTTTGTATAGTGATTACTAAGTTTACTATCATATGCTTCTGAGCATTGCGCACATGCATCTATTGCAGAATTTTTTATTACTTCCATAGGAGTGCCTTCAATGAAAGCAGGATCAACCACTGCAACGTCCGCTAAAATTTTGTCATTGTGAAAACTAGTTTTTTTTCCATCGACATTCAACACAGAAATTCTGGTAACTTCACTTCCAGAGCCAAACGTGGTAGGCAACATAATTTTCTTTTTCCTCATTTTAAATGCCACAAATTTAGCCACATCTAATGAACTGCCTCCTCCTAAACCTATTATGCTAGAAAAATTTTCATTTTTAAATTGCGAAATAATATTTTCAACAATTTCAATAGAAGGGTTTGGCTCAACCTCATCAAATATAGAAAAATTTTTTAGGTTCAGATAGTCGATCCAGCCTCTAGAAATTGCGCCTTTTGAAGTAATTATCAAGCTACTGGATGGGTAATTGTAATCACGTGCGGCCCCAATACCAAAATGAATAGAAGATGGTTGTATAATTTTCCACATGACGACAAATAATAAAGATATTTTTTATAATTAGTTGTTGGGTTTTTATATGATCATAAATTTTATATCAAAAATGATCTCTTTTATCATTTATTGATTTCCTTTAATTATTTGTTTTTTGATAAAATCAATATCTAAATCATTTTTAAAACTACGTTCACCAACAAGTTTTGAAATATCACGATACAATTTTTCTATTTCATCTAGCTCGTTTTTCTCAATCTTTTCACCAGTGGACGTCTTCAGTAATAACGAAATTAATTTTAAATTTAATTTGAGACTTAAATCTGCATTAACTGTGTTTCTGCTTAGATATGGATTACTTTCTACTAGAACGTCCATTTCAGATTTATAGGCAAGAGTTTTTTTATAATGTGCGTATCCAATTACAATAAGCAGAGGAATTCCAACGCCCATGATTATCACAACATACTGCTCAAAACTTGGAAAAACAGATTTTAATGTTGGATAATTGTCAATTGCAAGAAAATAGGTAACAGTCAGAGTATTAATTGCTGCAAGAATAAATACAAAATAGGTTGACCATCCCATTCTGAAATAAAACCAGCCGCGGAAACCTAAATTAGACTTCATATATTTTGTATTTTAGTCGTCTATATCAATTTCACTAGCTATCTATACCTAATAGTGAATATTATGGGCAATTAATAATTTCAAGTTAAAACAATGGTAATTGTTAAGAATTAATTATATTTCTTATTTGATGATTGTAATCATGAAAATTGGATTAGGTTATGACTGGAAAGAGGTAAAGCGATTTAAGAAATTAGATGAGAAAGATAGCTCAATTGTTTTTTATTTAGAAAAGGAATCTGATTTTATTTTTTTCAAGCCTATTATAGAGAAATTAACACAAGAATATAACACAAAAATCTGCTATGTCACATCAAGCAGGACAGATCCGATGTTAAACTGCAATGACAAAAATATTCTGCCATTCTATATTGGCGATGGTATTGCGCGTTCAAATTTTTTCATAAATCTGGAAGCTACTATCGTTGTAATGACTATGCCTGACTTGGAAACATTTCATATTAAGAGATCAAAAGTACATCCGGTTCATTATGTGTATATTTTTCATTCATTAAATAGCACGCAACGTGCTTATACAAATACCGCTTTCGATAATTTTGATACTATTTTTTGCACCGGTAACTATCAAATAATTGAAATTCAGGAAAGAGAAAGAAAATTTAATCTCAAGAAAAAAAATTTAGTAAAACATGGGTATGGAAGACTTGATACTCTAATTAATGAAGTCCGAAGTACTGATATCAGAAAGAGTGCATCAAATAATAAAGTAATTTTAATAGCACCATCCTGGGGTGCTAATGGACTGATAGAAACTAAGGGTCAAGAAATTGTTAGTATATTACTCGACTCTGGATTTGATGTAATCTTACGTCCACATCCAATGACGATAAAAAAATCAAATAAAGTTATTCAAAAAATAGAAAAAAAATTTAAAGACAATTTACATTTTAAATTAGAAACTGATATTAGAAATATGGAATCGTGGTTTTTATGTGATTGTATGATATCTGATTTGTCTGGTGCGGCAATTGAATATTCGTTTACATTTGAAAAACCAATTTTATACGTTGTCACACCAGAAAAAATCGTTCAAGAAAAGCAAATAGACCTTGTTCCTTTAGAAGAAAAAATCAGACCACAAATAGGTGAAGTTATCTCGTTGTCACAGCTACCTCTTATTCCATCAAAAATTAACCGATTATTACTATCTCAAAATGAGTTTAAAGAAAAAATTCAAAAAATTAGGGAGGAGACTGTATTTAATATTGGAAATTCTGCTGAACAAGGTGCAAAATATTTACTTGAATTGAAAAAGTCTCTTGTATTATAATATGAATGCAATTATCTTAGCGGCTGGTATGGGTATAAGATTACTCCCTGATACAAAGAATGTTCCTAAGGGAATGGTAAAATTATTTGATAAAAGTCTAATTGAAAGGCAAATTGATATTTTCAAAAAATGTGGGATTGATGATATCAGTATAGTTACAGGATATCTTGCAGAAAAAATAAACTTCCCATCAATAAATTACTTCAAAAATGAAAATTTCTCTACTACATCTGGAAATGAGAGCCTTTACTGTGCAAAACAGAAATTAAATGACACAATAATTTGCTATGCTGATCTGGTTTTTGACATCTCGATAATTAAAAAAATGATTGATTTTCATGGCGATGTAGGCATTGCGGTAGAATCTAATTGGAAAACTCATTATGTAGGTCGAACATTTCATCCACTTTCTGAGGCAGATAATGTGTTAATTGATGAGTCTGGAAAGATCATAGAAATCCGCAAGAATATACAAAAACCAAATGCAAACATTGGCGAATTTCTGGGCATAATGAAATTGTCTAGTAAAGGTTCTAGTTTGTTTTTAAAAAGATTTTCAGAACTTAAAGAATCTCATGTTGGAGCGTTTCATGGTTCACCATCATTAAAACAATCTATTCTACCTGACATGATTCAAGAACTAATAGATTTGGGGATTAATGTTGAACCCGTATTGATTTCTGAAAATTGGTATGAAGTTGATACTCCACAGGATCTAGATTTTGCAAGAAAAATTTTTAAAAATCTTAATCATAATGGTTGCACTTAGAAATCAATCAACCTCTTTAAATTACCATTTTTAAGTCAGTGATCATGGAAGTTCCAAAGCTATTTCATCCATTTTTATTTTCTCTTTTCCCTACGTTTTACGTTTATTCTCAAAACATGCACGTTTTGACACCAACTGAATTACTCCTGCCATTATTAGCAATTTCTGGTGGTACAATTGTTGGATTCTTTGTTTTAGGAAAAATTCTAAAAAATAAAATCAAAGCCGCCCTAATCCTGACTTTATTCTTAGTACTATTTTTTTCATATGGCCATATATACAATATATTAAACGATTTCTCAGCTGAAGATTTTGATCTAGGTAGACATAGATACTTGTTGATTCCTTTTGTTGGAATACTTGTATCAGGTTTCATTTATTTTTTGAAAACAAAAAGAAAACTAGACAATGCAACGAAAATTACCAATGTTATGTCGGCAGTAACCATGTTGATAATTTCTATGACAGTTGTCACAAATGTACTTGACGGAAATTTTTACGGAAGTCAAACATTAGGTAGTGAAGAAAAAATGTTGGGGATGGATTCAAGTCAGGAATTTAACCTAGATGATCTTTCCCCATATCCGTCATCAAAATCTATTATTGAAATTCAAAATATGCCAAGAGATAACAATTTGCCTGATATTTACTACATTATAACTGACGAATATGGAAGTGGCCAGAGTCTAAAGGAATTTTTCAACTATGATAATAGTGACTTTGTTAGTTATTTGAAACACAAGGGATTTTTTGTTAATGAGAAAAGTTTTGCAAATTATCCCCGTACAATTCAATCTATAACCTCTTCATTAAACATGGAATATCTGCATGGAATATCTGAACGAGTAGGAACAGATTCAAAAAATTTCCATGTTCTTAATGAGCTCGTAAGTAACAATAAAGTTATGTCAAATATGAAATCAAGAGATTACATAATTGTGAACATGGGATCCTTCTGGGGTCCAAATATGGGCTTTGCCGAAGTGGATGTAAATCTTTGTGAATTCAAACAAATTAACAGTAATTCATTGATGAATGAATTACTTCTCTCATCGATGATTAGCTATATGCAAGAAAGATTTACTGAACAAGGTAGACGTGATGGTATTTTATGTACATTTGATGAATTATACACAATAAACGAAAAAATCCATAAACAAAAATTCATTTTTGCGCACATCCAGTTACCTCATTCACCGTATATTTTTGGTCCAGATGGTGAACATGTTACTCCTGGAATTCCACTAAATTCTTCTAAATGGGATGATAAAGAGGCGCATATTGATCAGATAAAATTTGCCAACAAAAAACTGAAAATCTTGATAGATAAGATTTTAGAATCTAAGGAAAAACCCATAATTATTCTTCAAGGTGATACCGGTTCACTATTTACTGGAGACTTTAATGAATCATCTATCATTACAATTCGTGAAAGATTATCAAATCTAAATGCAATATACATTCCTGATGAAAAATATGACTCATTCTATGACGGAATGACGCCCGTGAATACTTTTCGAATAATTGAAAACACTGTTTTTAATGGAGATTATTTGTTACTCAAAGACAAAGCCTATTGGAGTACTAAAGATATGCCTCTCAACTATGAAGATGTCACTAAACATCTATTAAATTAATCTAGTTTTAGTGTATTTTTAGTGACACTAGATGTCAGAGTTGTAATTTTTCATTTTCATTCATTTCCCTTGTTATCAATAACCTATACCAGATTTCTAGTGCCAAAATTCCTAGAAATTTATTAACATATCTGACATCTAGATTATTTTTTGATATGTGTTTGTCAATCCAATTAGGATTAATGATTTTGTCTTCAACTAATCTAGACTTGTCAAAAAAGTGAAGAAAGATTTCTTTCCCATACGAGTTCCATAAGTTGATTGTGTTTACGGAAAAACCCTGCTTTTTTGGTGAAACAAAGGATTTCATGTTAAATTTTTGAAGCAAATTTACAAGTATGGTTTTACCTGAATTAGAACTGTAATCATATTTTTGATTGTCTGGAAGTTGGCAAGAATATCGAAGTAATTCTTTGTTATATATTGGAGTAATGTTTCTAATTGAAAAGTATTTGTGGATTAATTCGTAAAGAGGTTGCATGTTATGAATTAATTTTCCGTTATGATCTGCAAGAAATACTTGTGTCAATCTAGATGATGAATTATTAAAATATGGGACAAATATTTTGTAAATTTCATTCCAATCAAAATTATTTTCAACACCAAAGACTAATTCTTGATCAGGAACCCAATCCCTTTCATGGCAATTTAGATACGCAATGATTTTTTCATTAACATCTGAATCTTTGTTTGTTGTCTCTAAGAATTTTTTATATCTAAATGTGTAACCAGCAAATAATTCATCACCGCCATCGCCAGAAAAAAATACATTCGTGAGTGTTTTCATTTTTTTCACAAGATAATACCAATGAAGATCCCAGAATGGTTGTCTTACAATACTAATAGCCTTAGGTAATTCCTCTAAAAAATTATCAATTTCTAATACATGATGATTTGTTTGAAATTTTTCTGAAATTTTTTGAGATGCGTCAGTTTCATCAGTACTTTCGCTAAATTTTACAGAAACTGATTCAATTTCATTAGTTGGATATTCTTCTCTCAGTAATGCTAAAGTTAAGGTAGAATCAATTCCAGAACTTAGAGATATTCCAATTTTGCCTGTGTTTGTTCCAATTTCATGAGAAATTTTTGCCCTTATTGATTTCTCAACAAGTTCCGAGTTATTATCATCACTTGTTTTTTCTTGAAAATCACTAGCTAGAAGTTTAGGGGACAGAGGTTGTAAATGTGTAGAATAACGAATTGTAAGAATTTGTCTGATTATTTCTTTTTGATTAGTAGTAAGAGTAGCTATATGTCACCACGTCCAATTCCTCTAAAAATAAAACCATTTTCTTTTGCGTCGAGAGGCTTAATCAAGCCAGTACAATCTACTAATACAGGATTTTTCATAGTCTTAGAGAATTTTTTAAGATCTAAATTTTGAAATTCTTTATGACCAGTAATTAGAATTACAGCATCTGATTCAGACAATGCATTAGAAATAGATTTTTCAGTAGTCAGACCAAATACTTGAGATGTAAAATATGGATCAAAGATTTTGATTTTGACATTTTTTTCTATTAAAATTTTGATAATTTCCTCAGATGGTGCAATCTGTGTATCATGTATGTTTGGTTTGTATGATACTCCTAGTATTGCAATTGTTGAATTGTTTAATGGTGTATCAGATTCAGATAATGCATTAGAAAGTAAATTCACAACGTGGTTAGGCATGTTTTCATTAATTTTTCTGGCATTTTTTACAATTTTTAGAAAATCGCTATCAATTCTTTTTGAAGAATTTAGATATTGATATGAATTGACTGGAAGACATGGTCCACCAACGCCTGGTCCCGGAAAATGTGGTTGAAAGTTGTATTTTCGTTTTGCAGCTTCAATAACCGTGTAAATGTCAATTCCTAATTTTTCAAAGAGTAATGCTAATTCATTGACAAAAGCAATATTGATGTCACGAAATACATTAGTAGTTAATTTTACGGCGTTTGCAGTTTTACAATTTGGCATTATAATCAGTTCTACGCCAAAAACATGTGTATAGATTTGGGACACAGTTGAAGCAATTTTTTTATCGATTGAACCAACTAATCTAGGTAATTTTTTAAAATCTTTCATAATTTCTCCTGGATTTGCTGTTTCAGGACAAGCAGCTAGATGAAAATCAACTCCAGATTTTAGGGTGTGATTTTGACCCTCAATTGCGTCAAGTAATTCATTTTCTATAAACCCTGGCTCAACAGTACTTTCTACAATTACAATTTGACCATTAGACAATACTTTGTTAAGGCTTTTTCCAACAGATAATAATGCAGTATAATCTGGAATGTTTTGATCATCCATTGGTGTTGGTAAAGATAGTAATATAATATCACATTCTGGTACTGCTTTTG
>Ga0315336_1007452_pt1 | contig 10462 bp, 9 predicted proteins | sample ASW5metaG_FD_204512 | JGI IMG/M metagenome (GOLD analysis project Ga0315336, IMG submission 204512) | Ammonia-oxidizing marine archaeal communities from Monterey Bay, California, United States - ASW #5 | ecosystem: Environmental > Aquatic > Marine > Intertidal zone | place: USA: California... | reverse complement strand
GCCTCCCGGGTCAACCTGCAATGCACGGGCGATCCACGCGCCGAACGCAGGGTAGATCTGGTCGCTCGCCTGGAAGAACGCGGCAAGGGCCGCATCGACTGGCTAAATTTTGGTCCGGCCGGGACTCTCCGCGATGTCGACCTCACCGGCAGCCCCACGCAGTTGACCGATTCGGGATACGTGCTGCACGCGATCCCGAACAAGGCCGCACTCGCAATGAGGCTCCCCGATGGCCGCAGACTCGCAGGCGTGGAGATTCGCTGGCGCGCCGATTCTTTGCAAGACAACGAAGCACAGCCGATCGACGCGCAGGTCGAAGCCATTGTCGTCGATGACTTCGCACTGGTACGTCGAGCCATCGACCAGTTGCTGGCGCACGACCCTGGGTTGTTCGACAGCATGCCGCTGATGCGCGCGAGGCTGATGCCGGCGCTCCTTGCAGAACTGGGCGCGCCCGAGCAATCGTGGTGCTGCGTCGACGACATCGGAATGCCACCGGCGACGCTAAATGCACCCAAGGTCGACCCTATCGCGCTTGGCGGCGAGAAGCTGCAGCCCTTCGTGCGGTACTGTGCAACGTGCCATCTCACAGGCGACCGGTTTCCGCCAAACTTTCTGTCCGGCGAAGCGAGTCAGGTCGCGGAAAACCTGCGCCGATGCGCGCCGCGCATGCTGGTGCGGTTGTCGGCCTGGCGTACGCCAGAAAGGCAACGCGTGAAATCACCCATGCCGCCCGCGACCGCTTTGCGGGCGCTGGGAACCACCACACAGCAGTGGGCGACCAGCAAGGAGCTCGAGCAATTGCGTGCATACGTGGAAGACTTGGCACGGGAGACAGGTCAGCCATCTGAAACGTCCGAGGCTGCCCACGAAGGTTATGAAGGACTGCCCTCCTGCCTGCCGTCCGTGCAGTAGAGTGGTTCCAACTTCCACGTGCACCGGTCAAGCTTTTCAGGGTCAGGTCTGACGGGTTAAAGGGCGCCGACCCTCATGGCACTACCTTACGCCGAAAAGTATTGAGTGAGCGCGGAAATTAGGGTGGCTGAGAGAGAACAACGGGGACGCTACCCTTATTCCCTTCGCATAAAACGGTAGCGTCCGTTTAGTGAATAACGGATAAGGGTAGCGTCCCCTTTAGTTCCTCAAGAATAGCGTGAGAAAGCTACGATTCTAGACCTGCCCCTCTTGTTTGTTTTCGCGTGGCAAGGGCGCCATCTTGTTCACCGGCGCATCGGCCAGCGTCAAGGGCTACCCGCATTCGTCGATCTTTGCGATGGGCAAGCACGGTTTGCGGGGACTCGCCAGCGCGATGGGCCGCGAACTTGCCCCGCAAGGTGTCCACGTCTGCCATTTCGTCATCGATGGCGGTGTCCGCAACGCATTGAAAGGACGCACCGAAGGACCGGACGATCCGCAAGACAAGTACCTGTGCCCCGACGCGATCGCCGAGACCTACCTGCACGTGGTCAATCAAAACCGATCGTCGTGGAGCTGGGAAATTGAGCTACGGCCCTACGGCGAGAAATACTGATCGAACAGGGTCAGGACTTAATTCAAGAATAGCGTGAGAAAGCTACGATTCTAGACCTGACCCTATTGTTCCTCTGTGAAGCAAGGATCGTTGCTAGTGAAGAAGCATCATCTTCTGGAATGCCCGACTCAGCCAGGAATCTAATCAACGATTCAGAGTCTCGCTCATTTACTGTTACAGAAACATTTGAGCTATGCCCTCCTGCAACGGCTGTCGTAACGTTTCCATAGATAATTTGTTGCGATATTTGCTGCACTTTTTCGGAATTTGTGTCCGCTACTTCCGGCGCGCCAAATGTAACATCGGCTGCGGCAGGAATAGATCTTTCTATCTCAAGGGAAGCATTCGGGTCTGGCCTGGAAGCATTCGGGTCTGGCCTGTATATCTGTATAAGAACTCGCGCAGATTCTGCGAACGTTTATGCAGTTATACAGGCCAGACCCCATTTCTCCCCGCATTCGGCTCTGCCCCCTTTAATGCGCCGGGCGTTTTGTTAGACAGGAATGTTGATGCCGACCCATAGTCCCGACAAGACCAGCATAATGCCTGCCGATATCGCTGCAAGAATGATCATCGCAGGAATTGCCGCGATAGACGCCTTGACCATGAATGTCACCATGGACCAGAAATGCATCTTGATGTCTACGACAACCACATGATTGTTGTTTTCATAACTCATCACGATTCCCTTTAAGATATGACCCACTGTGTCTTTAAGCGCAGAAGCTGACGCATAACATGTTTCCTGAAAGAACAACGATTTTTTCGACTATCTCGTTCTGTTAGCGCGGCTTCCACTCGCGCGCTAGCCGTTGTGCTTCAGCGATTTGTTCGGGGGTCATTTGGTACTCAAGCAAGTCAAGGCTCATCCAATCATCTTCAATGTCTTGAGCGGTAGCAAGGCTGAACCATACGTACGCCTGAACGTAATCTTTGGCAACGCCGTGGCCATTTCCGTACATAGCGCCCAAGTTGGCCTGCGCCCATGCATTCCCCTGCTCAGCCGCCTTGGTATACCAGTACACCGCCTGCTTGTAGTTTCTCGGTACGCCTTGGCCCTTGTCGTACATAACGCCCAAGTTGTTCTGCGCCCAGGCATTCCCCTGCTCAGCGGCCCTGGTGTACCAGTAGACCGCTTGGTTGTAGTCTTTCGGAACGCCTTCGCCTTCGTCGTACATGATACCCAAGTTGTTCTGCGCGTCTGCATGCCCGAGCTCGGCGGCTTTCGTATACCAGTAGGCTGCCGCCGGGTAGTCTCTCAGCGCACCTTCGCTGTTGCTGTACATGAGACCCAAGTTGAACAACGCCCGCACGTCTCCCTGCTCGGCGGCCTTCCCATACCAGTAAATGGCCAGCATATAGCCTTCCAGATCGCCCTCACCGTCGTCGTACATGAGACCCAATTTGAACTGAGCCCGTACATCTCCCTGCTCGGCGGCCTTCTCATACCAGTAGATCGCCAGCATATAGTTTCTCGGGACGCCCTCTCCCTCGTAGTACATGTCGGCTAGGGACGCCTGCGCACTTGCGCTTCCCTGCTCGGAGGCTTTCCTAAACTTGGAAACGGCAGTCGCGTAATCACCCCGGTCCCGCGCCGCAACGCCGTCGTCAAAATCATCAGCAAACGCGCTGCTCCACAGCGCGATCATGAATACTCCAACAACAAACTGAACAGTCCTTTTTCCTGTCATTTTCTTTTCTCCCTCCGCCACTCCCAAGACGGCACAGGCTCATTTTCCGCCCAAAGCACCGCATTCTCCTCTCGTACCAGCGTCTCTGCGGATTCGCACCTGTACCGATGGTCTTGCCTCTGATCCTTCGCACGCTTCCGATACCACCACGCGAGCCCTACGGTGAATTGCGCCAAATTGGTATCTAACGTCTTCGGGCAGTCGTCCCGGGCAGCTAGGCACGCCTCCGCCGGCGCGACTATCACCTTGCCGATGATTCGACCATAGCGGCCCCGTTCGTCGTAATCAACTGCGTCAGGCTTACCGGCGACAAGTCGCGAAAACTTCTGCATTGATCGCTTACGCTCTGGGACGTAAATGCCAGCGGGGGGGCACGAAGAGTGTTAGTAGCGACTCACTCTAAAAACACCAGCGTGCTCATCACTACAAAAACGGCCACGGGAAGAAGCAACCATATCCAATCAGGAACCATTTAACGGGTCAGAGCCCTTTTAGAAGGTCGCCCGGTTAGATCCTGGAAGTCCGCTCCTTTTCCCCTTTACCGAATGCGCAGTTAAAACGGCGATCAGCGCGCAAAGAGGTTGCCTCCGCCTACTCCATTCACGCAATTACTTTTTATTTGTACAGATATACAGGCCTGACCCGCATGTTCCTCCAGTATCTTCCGTAAAGGGCTCTGACCCCTTTAATTCGTGAGTCTGACCCCTTCCCCCCTCGATAGCAGCGACGATCTGCAGACGGCCACGACAGCGCGGGTAGAGTTCAGCATAACTAATTACAGCTGAGCCATTGCTGCGGAGTAATCATCGTCAACGTCTCTTGTTCGAATCGCAGACTTAATTTCTTGTGCAAACTGCTCCAATGACGCTGATCGGCCGGATGCGTCTCTAATCTCCGGCTTGCTCAGCTTCTTGTGGACACCATCAGTGCAGACGATTATTCGATCGCCTGGCTTAACCTCAAATTCAGTCTGGTCCATTTCGAATTGACTGTCCGATGACAAAACTGAAAGCAGGATATTTCTCCTCGGATACTTTTTCGCCTGCCCTCTCTTGACTACGCCCTTTCGAAGGAGCAAAGCGAGCTCGCTTTGGTCTCTTGTATGGGTACGAAGGCCGTTTCCTCGCAGCTGATATACGCGGCAATCCCCAACGTGAGCGACAGTCGCAGTATCATCCGATATTAGGCACAGCGTCAAAGTAGTCCCTAGTTTTTGGCTTTCATAAGATTCAGCTGAGACCCTCACCAACGCCTCCTGAATGCCAGAGAACAAGTCAGCAAAGCTTGTTTTGTGGTCGCTATTGAACCATTCTTCAACCTGCGAAATTGCGAGAGATGATGCGACCTCACCATGGTTGTATCCCCCGATTCCGTCAGCAGCAGCCAAAACTATGGCATTGTCATTGTCAGATAATGCTAATACTGAGTCCTCGCTCTTTTCCTGCCGGCCAGGGCACGAGAACTCCTCAAGAGAAATCGTCGAGGCCTTCAATGAAGCTCTTTCTGGATCAAGGTGTGCAGGCTCTCGCGCCTAATACCGATTGACTGCTCGAGTTTTGAGATTTGCCTTGCCAGGTCCTTCCCTCGTACTTCGTTCTCCACGAGAAAACGACTGATTATATGTTCGTCGGCTTCTAACCCTGCGAGCCCGGCAAATCTTCGTTCGACTACCCACCGGTTATGGCTAGTACCCATTTCGAGCAAAGCGACAAGAACTGATGCTCGTAGCTCCGTATCTCCTACGTCGTAGAAAGCCTGCAATTTTGTTGACAAGATATCGCAGTAATCGAAATCGAATGAACCGGCGGTCACATAGTCTGAGAAGTACGAACCCAGCGCTTTCAGGAGCTCTGGGGAATCAGTTGCAAGCTGTTGGATATGGGGCACCCGTACATGCCTAAAGATATTCCGACTACTTTCCCGACGCGACTCTTGATCGTCAAGCACCTCGAACACCTTGTCCCACTGCTCTTCAGTCAGTTGATCATTGGCCTTGAGTAAGTCAACGACCTCTTCTTCTGAATTCGAAACGAAATCGACACTTTCATCATTTAGTACATTAAATAAATCTTCCCTTAATTCCGCTATGGATTCATATCTTCTTTTTGCATTGCTCTTTGTGCATCGACTGAGAATAGGCCCCAATGGGCCCGGCACCGAGAGCTCGGTATAGGGTATACGTCTTTCGCCGCTGAATATGTCATGCAAAATTGCCCCGAATGAGTAAATATCGGCTCGAAAAGTAGCGCGGCGAAAATTACTAATTAATTCTGGCGCAGCGTAGTTCGGAGTTCCTCCTTGGGCACCTGTCCCGGTGAGCGTTGTAGTGTTCGCAGCTCCTGCGGTCATCAGTCCGAAGTCGGATACGGCGTACCGCAACCGGCCATTGTCTTCGAAAGCCAGGATGTTAAAAGGCTTCAAGTCCCTGTGCGCGTAACCAAGCTCACTGAGAGCCTCCAATGCCGCAAGAATATCGAACAACGCCGGCCCAGGATTATTACCGAGAGTCCGGTCGTGCTGAAGCATGTCATGGAGGCTGCATTTGGCAAGCTCCAAAACGCAATATGGAGGATCTGCATCCAAATCGTAGTCAACTACTCGTACTATGTTTGGATGGTTTATCGTCGATTGATATCTGACTTCCCGACTAAATCGCCGCTTCAGGTGACTCATGTCAACGTTCTGGAGGATGTGTGGTTGAGGATCAAGCGTTTTCATGGCGTACAATTCGCCGTCGCCCGCCCGAACCTTGTATACCTTTGCAAATGCACCTTTTCCAAGGAACTCGAGCTTGTCGTAAGTCACACGTATCACGAGGTCAGGCCTGAATATCTGTATATTGCTTCACGACCTCAACACCTCCCCCGCCCCCTCACCAACCAACTCCCCATCCGCATACGTCATCACCCCATTCACGATGGTGTGCCGCACCCCATACGACGGCATCACCATCCTCTTCCCCCCACCAGGCAAATCAAACCGCCGTTCACCCCGGCTTGGCGAGCCGATAGTTTTCGGATCAAAGATAGTGATATCCGCGGCAAGCCCAGTTTGCAGTCTGCCGCGGTCAGTGATGCCGTAGAAATCTGCCGGGTCGGACGTAAGTCGGCGCACACCCTCTTCCATCGTCAGCACACCGCGATCGCGCACCCAGGTGCCGAGCAGGAACGTCGGGTAGCCGGAGTCGCACAACATGTCGACGTGCGCGCCGCCGTCACCCAGGCCAATCAGTATTGCCGGGTTGTTGAGTAACTCGGCCATGCGATCGACGCGGGTGTTGAATGAGGTGATGGTGTATTCGAGTTGCAGGTCGTCGGCGATCGTGAGGTCGAGCAAGGTATCGACAACGTCTTTGCCTTCGGCTTTCGCGATGTCGGCGACGGTCATGCCTTCGAATCGTTTGACGTCCGCGGTGTGTCCTTCGTGCAGGGTAACGTGGTTGAAGTCACTCACGCCCATCGGGTTTTTCAGTTCTTCGCGGAATTGATCGCGGAAGGTCTTGTCGCCATAGACCCTGATCATCGCTTCTTTTGATTTGTCTTCGAACACGCGCTTCCATGACGGATAGGTGGCAAAGCTAAACGGACTGCGCATGTCGACTTCGCGGGTGAGTGGCAAAGGTGATGTCTGCGGGCGGGCGCCTTTGGCGATTTGCGGGGCGCAGCGTTTCAGGGTATCGCGCACGGCTTCGGAAATGTCATCGCGGTCGAACAGTGCGATGAATGTCACTGGTCGGCCGCTGGCTTCGAGCAGCAAGTCGAGCGTTTCGCACTGGTCTTCTTCGAGCACGCCAATCTGTCTTGTGAGTGCCACTTCGATCGCGCCCTTGTTTCGCTGCTTGAGCACATCGCCGTAGGCCTTGAGTTCATCATCGCTGGCGTTACGGCAAGCGAGCGGCTTGCCGCCGAAGCCCATGTGCTGATTGAGGATGGTGCTGGAGAAACCAAATGCGCCGGCATCCACTGACTCGCCCAACAGCGCGCTGATCTTCTTGGTCTCGTCCGGCGTTGCCGCGCGTTCCATCGATTCCTCGCCCATCACGAAATGGCGAAAAGGTGTTAGCGGTGCCATGAAGCCGAGATTGATCGACGGTTTTCTTCTCGCGGCGGCATCCATGTATTCGGGGAATGATTCCCAGTCCCAGGTGATGCCTTTGTTGAGCACATCGAACGGAATAGCTTCGACATTGACCAGATCGTGCATGGCAACTTCGCGCGCTTCGGGTTTGCACGGCGCGATGCCGACACCGCAGTTACCCATGACCACGCTGGTGACACCGTGCCACGAGGATGGCGTCACTGCGCCGTCCCAGCAGATCTGCGCGTCGTAGTGGGTGTGCGGGTCGATGAAGCCGGGGGAGACGACGCAGTCGCCTGCGTCGATGGTTTGTTTGGCGCTGTCCTTGATGTCGCCAATTTCGACGATCTTGCCGTTGGCGACTGCAACATCGGCATGCCGACCCTCCGTACCGGTGCCGTCGACCACGAGGCCGTTTTTGATTAACAGGTCGTATGCCATTGATGCGGTTCCTATTTATTCAGGTGAATCTTGCTTGTTGTCCTGTTGTTGACATAGCGTCGGCTTACGCTGCGCTAAGCCGACCTACAAAAGCAACGAAGCGCAGAGTACGAGAATACACCTGCTTGGGTGTTGGGTGTCAGCCGGCCAGATGCCAGCGGGCCAGTTGGTCGACGAAAAACTGGATGATGCCGGCGTTCAGCAGGTCGATGAAGAGCGCACCAATCAGGGGGATGACGATAAATGCCTTGGTTGACGGGCCGTAGTGGCGGGTGACGGCATCCATATTGGCGAGCGCTACCGGGGTTGCACCCAGGCCCAGGCCGACAAAGCCGCCGGTCATGACTGCGGCATCGTAATCGCGGCCGGCAATACGAAAGACGACGAATGTTGCAAATAATGCCATCGCAGTGATCTGCAACATCATCAGCAAGACGTAATTAGTGAGCCCTGTGGAGAGCACCCAAAGCTGCATGCTCATCATGCTCATGGTCAGGAACAGGTTGAGGCTGACCTGGCCAAATTTGGCCGTGACAACTTTGTCAATCGGGCGACGCGCCGCATCCGCGAGGTTGGTCAGCACAATCGCGATGATCATGCATGTCAGGAATCCGGGCAGCATTACTTCCCGCGCAAACAGGTAGTCGTTCACCACGGCACCCATGCTCACGCAAAGTGCGAGTATCAAAAGCATCCGCAGCAGTGGGAATAACGGCTCTTCGTCCAGGGCGATGCGGTAGGTCGGAATTGATTCAGGCTGCTGACCGGTTTTTCCCTGATCAGCTTGATTCGGGTCCGGGGTCGCGGGCTTGAGGTTATTCCGCTCGATGAGCATGCGGGCAATTGGTCCGCCAATGACTCCGCCGGCAATGAGCCCGAATGTCGCGAATATCAGGCCGACTTCCATGGCTTGAGACAAACCCATTTCGACACCGATCTGCCCCCACGCTGCGGCGGTGCCATGGCCTCCCGCCAAGGATACGCTGCCGGCCATCAATCCATAGCCAGGCCTGACACCGGCGAGCATTGCCGCGCCCACGCCGATGGCGTTTTGCAGCGCAAGAAACACGGCTGCGGCTACGACCATGATGCCAAGCGCCCGACCGCCTGTGGCCAGGTTTCGCAGCCTCGCGCCAAGTCCGACGGTGCTGAAGAACGTTAGCAACAGCAGGTCGCGCATTTGCATGTCGAATTCGAATGCGACATCCGCAAAGCCGTAAAAACCCCACGTGCCCAGACTGAATATCAGCCCGCCAGTGACGGCAGGCGGAATGTAATTGTCTTTCAGCAATTTGAACTTGCTGGTCAGATACATGCCGAGAAACAGCACAACGATGCTTATTGCAAGCATCGTCACGTCATCTATTTCTATGGTCGCTGGTGGCATTGATTACGGTTGCCAGTAAAAACGTCGGGTTACGCTGCGCTAACCCGACCTACGGGGCTGGATTGTGGGGAATTGGTTCAGAGAAACATGATACGCCGCATCGTGGGGGACGTTTGATGGGGGTGGGGCGATGTGGAGTTGCGGGGGTTGAGCGTTGGGTTGTCGGTGGGTGTGATGTTTGGTTGTGGGGAAACGTCGGGTTACGCTGCGCTAACCCGACCTACGAAATTCAGTTGGGTGGCTTGCGGTTGGTGTCACAGAATCTCGAATATGTTGTACCTGACTTCGGTGGGGACGCGCGTGCCGACGGCGACGGAGATGATGTTGTTTATCCACGCGTACTTTTTTGCGCCGGTTTCGAATATCGGCGCGGAGCGAAAGTAGTATTCGCTGGGATCAACCAGTTCTTTATTCGCGATACGCTTCGCGACTTCTGGCGAACTGTGCCGGATACCGTGATAGTTCATGTAGATCATTTCGTCATCATCGGTCTTCAGGATCAGGCGCACGTCGAGATGCATCGCTCCGTCCGGCCGGACCAGGATCCAGTCGGCGGCTGCGCTCGGCATGACGATGCCGCTGAGGCGCTCGCCTTTGAAGCTCCCGCCGGTCACAGGCACGATGCGGCGCAGGCCTAACGGTGTCACGCCAAAGTCATGAGGCGGATCTACGGTGATGGAAATATCAAATAAGGGACTGAACTTCGGTTCATTCATGACGGCTCCTCCTTATTATTTTTGATGGTCTTGCGTTGTTGCCGGATACGATTCAATGACTGTTCGTTGCAATCGATATCCGTTTCTATCGCTGTTCATTTCAATCAGTCAGGCATTTCGATTGCGCCGAGCACGCGCAAGGCTTCGATTTTTTCATCAACATAACCAAGCGTCCCGGAAAGTACTTCGCGTGTCTTCTCGCCGATACGATACGGCGCACTTCCGCGCGGGTGTGTGGGCTTGCCGTTGACGTGAATCGGGGTTGCGGTGACGCGAACGCGTCCGCTTCCGCTCCCGCGATGTTTCACTTCAGGAAACGCCTGTCGCGCAACCAGTTGCGGATGATCAACCACTTCTTCGGGGGAAAGCATCGGCACCGCGGGCACGCGCGCGGCGGCCATCGCTGCGACTGCTTCGTCTACGCTCTCGTATTCATCGAGGAAGTCACGGTACACCTGCAATAACGCATCCCAGTTGTCGCGTCGCGCCTGCGGTGTTGCGAACCGTGGGTCGGTCGCGAGTTCCGGTTTGCCGACGATCTCGACGAGCCGCTTCCACAGGTGCGGCGCACCGACAGTTTGCATCGCGATGTGGCGTCCCTGAATGGGGTGCACCACCA
>Ga0315336_1007451_pt1 | contig 10463 bp, 8 predicted proteins | sample ASW5metaG_FD_204512 | JGI IMG/M metagenome (GOLD analysis project Ga0315336, IMG submission 204512) | Ammonia-oxidizing marine archaeal communities from Monterey Bay, California, United States - ASW #5 | ecosystem: Environmental > Aquatic > Marine > Intertidal zone | place: USA: California... | reverse complement strand
CATGTGGATTACCCTCGCCTTGAGCGGTGAGATGGCTAAGTTCGATGCCAAGACGAAGGAATTCACCATCGTTTCCAGCGCACCCGCACCACGAAAACGTGGTATGTATCCGCATACGTTGCGTGTCGATAAAAACGATGTGGTTTGGTACACGGATGCGGGCACCAACAGCGTATTCTCGCTCGACCCGAACAACGACAACGTAGTCAAAGAGTACAAGTTGCTCAGCGCCGGCCAGGCCATCGGTAGCGGTAAAGGCGAAAGCAGCGGTATCACGCCCTACGGCATTAGCGTTGCGCCCGACGGCATGATTTGGTATTCGAAACTCAACGGCAATCGTATCGGCCGTATTGACCCGACTAAAGAAGATGGCGACATTAAAGAATGGGTCCCGCCATACGAAGGTCCACGCCGCTTACACGTCGCTAAAGACGGTAAGGTCTGGGTGCCCTTCTTCGGCGACGGCAACTTCGGCAGCTTCGATCCCGCAACCGGCGCATGGGAATGTTTCGACATGCCCCGCGGACAAAACGAGATTCCCTACGCCCTGAATATCCATCCGCAAACCGGCGACATCTGGGTTTGCGGCACGGGTTCAGACACCCTCGTTCGTTTCGAGCCGGATACGCAGGAGATGACCGAATACCGCATGCCGTCAGACGTCACGTACACGCGTGAAGTCGAATTCACTGACGACGGTAGCGTCTGGGTCTGCAACTCCAACTACCCAGCACGACACACCGAACGCGGCGTTGGTTCAGTGCTCCGCATCAAAATCGAGAGCAACGACGCAGCAGCACCCCTCACCGGCGACTAAGCCGAACCAACCATAACTCGTAACAACAACGGGGCCCGGTCTCAAACAGACCGGGCCCCGTTTCTAATTAAGAACAGATTACTCACCACAAAGTCACCAAGGATACAAAGAAGAATTCCGCCAAGCTGTCATTGTATATATTGAGAAATGATTTCAGGCAAGAGCATTTGCGACCAAAGAAGATATTCGCGATCTAGATTGGCCCGCTGGCGATCCTGCTGAGGATTGTTGAAATCGTATCGGAGAAGTTTCTGCTTCGATTCGATGAGATACAGATGAGCTCGTCTTACTTTCTCGGCCGCCCTCGATACCTTGTCATCGCTGTAATTGTGTTTGAGAGCGTGGCGGAGTTTGGCGATTTCACCTTCTAGCGTTCCCTTCTTCTGGCCTGGGAATGCTGGTCGCATTTTGAACGTTCTCGCCATTATCGAAGGTTCTCCAACGGATAATTAGCAAAGCGTGCCGAGTAACCGCAAGACAAAATATTATGCGCACTCTAGGCTAGATATTGATTCCAAAGCGATTCTACACGTGCGATCACGACTGCCGTAGCGAGCGATTGTGTTGCGGGCTGGAGGGCGTTGAGATGAATTCACCAGTCAGAAAGATAGAGATTAGCTAGGAGTTCTCTGAACTTAGCGCGAACAGAGGCGGTCATCTTGCCGGTTCAGCAACCGGCGGAATTTACTCCGGGATAATCTTCCGCGTATCGACATCTTTGATGATGATGTCGCGGTAATTCTCCGGGGCAACTTCATCCAGCGTTCGCAGGAACGCGGCGAGTTCTTCGACATCGTCTTCCGTAATGTTCATGCGCAAAAGTTCAGGATCCGCGTTGCGCAGTTTGCCTGCTTTCGCCAGTTCCGATGCCCGAATTTTCTGGCGGATGACATCTTCGAGCGTTTCGTATGCGCCATTGTGCATGTACGGATCGGTCTTGCCGAGGTTCCGCAGCGGCGGCGTCTTGAATGCGCCCACAAAAGTCTCTTCCCCAACCTGGTTGCCGCGGCCAAGGTCCGCGTTACCGCGGTCGTTGGCGTCGACCTTTGCGAATGCCCCCTCACCGTGTTCCGCGTCATACGCCATCTGTGCGACGCCGGTGTTGTGGAACGCATAATCGGTGAAACGGGCGGGATGATGACACGCCACGCAATTCCCAATCTTTTCTGTTTCACCCAATTCCGGGACACGGTAAAACGTCTTAAGTCCCTGATACGCCGTCTCAGCATACGGTTTCGGCCACTTCACGGAGAGCCGGCCTTCCGTGTTTCCTAGGTTACCGAACACCCGTCCCGAGAATTCTTCCGGCGTGTCATTTTCCGAGAACCCCGAGTTTAGCCGGTTTAGATACGCGAACGCGTCATACGGCGCTGTGTCCGTCGTCTTCAACGTCTCAACGAAACTTGCCAATGCTTTCGCGACGAGGGCAACCGTGTCCGCCGGAGCCGTCGTCCCAACATCGGTTTTGTAAGCACGCTCAAACTCTTCAGCGTACGTGCCGTTTGCAAGGTCTGACACGCCCGTGTCACCTTCGAGGGCCGTCTTAATCTCTTCGGCAGCACGTGATGATTCCTCGGCGGTCCAACCATATTGACGTCCGAGCAATTTCGATTCGATTAGCGCTTCCATTGACTCGAACTCGCCGTCATGGTTAAACGCATCCGCACCGCCAATATCCAATAGCGTCGGCGTATTGCGCAAGGTAAGGTCTCGCCCGCCAGCACGCGATGGAATGATGCTCCGGGAGACCGAGCCCGAATACGCCCGTTCACCCTTATAATTCTTTTTCGGCACATGGCACGTCGCGCAACTCACATTGATGTCGCTGCCCGGATTACAAAAGCGAATGTCTTCGAACAGCCGCCGGCCGAGGCTTTGTTCATCCGTCAACTCAACCGTATCAGCCGCTTGCCCACGACCGGCGATAACACCGCCGGGCTGAGCGAATACCACGCAGGCGCTCCCTGCCATCATCGCGATGGCTGTTCCAATGCGAACTCCACTCATCTGCAGGCCTCCTGAATTCATTTCAGACGCTCAAGAACCAATACATACTCCCCCTCGCGACGAGGAGGAGTGGAGTAGGGATAGACTTTGGCCGGTGTGACTTTGTTCACTATTCAGAGAACGTGAACGACGCTTCGCCCGAACCATTGGAAACCGTCAATGCTGCTTCCTGTTCGCCCCACGTCTCATGCCACGCCACCAATGTGTACTCGCCATCCGGCAAGTCCGAAATCGAGAAGTTTCCATTCTCATCCGTGACCGAAAAGTAAGGATGGCTCATTGCGAACACATACGCCGTCATCCACGGATGAAAATCGCACTTAATCTTTACGCCCATCTCAGGCTTTGGAAACTGCCGTTCGCGCATGCCTGGTACCGGCTGCGAAATATTGAAGGGCTTGTTCGCCTTTGAATAACTACGAATGTTGTGCGTCGTTTCATCGCTATTCTGCACATTGAGTGTTTGACCCGCACGCATCCCCACGATATGCGGAACATACATGCATCCGGATTGATCGAGCACTGCGGGCTCCGACGGCAGGGGATGATCGCCTTCCGGCGCGTTTTTCACATAGACGAACGCGTGTTGCACGCCGCCGTCTTCGCTCACAACACTCAGCTCAGAGATCAACGGCTCGCCGCCATGCAATATGGCGCACTTCGCATCTGCCGCCGTCGAAATCTCCGGGCGTTCGGGCCGGGGACCGTCAAACGTGACACGGCCTTGGACGCCCGTTGCCGCCGCGGGTGCGGGTTCCGCAGCCGCTGGCGCTTCTGCTGATGGTTCGGCCGCTGCAGGTGTGTTGGCGACTTCAGGCGCGTCTTCAGTGCTGCCACCACATCCGACGAGGACCATCATCGCGGCTGCGAACGAGATGCTAAGCCAGCTGATTGGAATTCTATTCCGCTGTTGGTTTTTCATAATCCCTTTCCTATAAACACGTTACCGCGTTCGTGAGTATTTCGAATTTCAGGGCGCGTCTATCGCGCAGGTACTAAATATTATCCGAAATCCCATCCCAATTTTCAAGCGACCTTGCCATCACAGTGCCGAGCTCGCTTGCTAGACTTTCAGCCCGTTACGTCGATACCATTCGTACGTGATGAGGCGTGTAACCTTTACAGTGGCAATCGGAAGTGTGATCGTAACAGGCTATTTCCTGGCCTGCAATATTGCGGTTGATCCCGCATTGGCCCAATCGGACGCGGCCACCGCCGAATCCCCGGCAAGCCCAGAAAAGCAAGTCATCGACAATGTCGAGCTAATGGAACTGTTATTCGACCCCTACTATGTCGACCTACGCAACGCACTCAAAAAAGCCCCCGAACGCCGGAAAGATTGGCGTAGCGTGTACATCGCAACGTACAGACTCGCCGAAGCCACCAATCTACTCTTCTCGCGCGAGGGCGAAGACTACATGGGCACGCCCGAGTGGAACGCGCTAGCGCTTGAATCCCGTACCGCGGTTGAAGCCGTCGGCGAAGCCGTCCGCGAACTGGATTATGATCTCACGAAGAGTCGCTATATTGCCTTCATCGAAACGTGTAATAATTGTCACACAGCATTTGAGCTAGAAGAACCGACTATTGTCGACGCATTCATCGTTCCCAAGCCACAAGAAAACGGTCCACAACTTTTCTGATAGGAGTAGCATTAGATGCATCGAATAGCCTGCGGCGTGTTCATTGTGTTGCTAAGTACGCCAGCCATCGCTCAGACCGGGAAGGTGACGTTTACCAAAGACATTCTGCCAATCTTTCAAGAAAGCTGTCAGGAATGTCATCGCCCCGCCGGAACCAATTACGGTGGCATGATCGCGCCGATGTCGTTGATGACGTTTGAAGAGGCGCGCCCCTGGGCCAAATCTATCGCCAAACAAGTCACGGCCCGTCAGATGCCGCCTTGGGATGCAGCACTGGAACATATGGGGACATTTTCGAACGAACGCGTATTGGCGCAGGACCAGATCGACATGATCGCGCGCTGGGTCGAAGGCGGAACGCCTCGTGGAAATCCGGCTGACGCACCCGAACCAAAGACCTTCGAAAACTCAGGTGGCTGGATGATTGGCGAGCCCGATCTCATTGTCCCTATGCCGGAGCCGTATTTTGTATCCGACGATGTGGATGATCTGTACGCCGCGTTTTATGTGGACCTGACCGACGTCGAATTGCCCGAAGACAAGTGGATTACCGGATTCCAATGCAAACCCGGCAGCAATATAATTCATCACTTCAATTGCCACTTACTTGAGGCGGTCGACGGCAAACTGCCACCCACCCAAGGCTTTCCCGATACGGACAAAGGCGAAATCGCACCGCAGGGCGCTGGGCAATACCTCGGCGGCGTATCCTCCGGAACCGATGCGAATATGTATCCGCCCGGATTTGCCCGCGCATTGAAACGCGGATCACGCGTCACATTCGACATCCACTATCACAAAGAACCAGGACCCGGCACAGGCGTAACCGACATGTCCGAAATTGGTTTCTCATTGTCGGACACACCGCCCGAACGAATCTTAGGCGGCGCGGGAACGCAATTCTATTTTAATATCAACATTCCGCCAGGTGAGAAGGACGTAAAGCTCGGGCCGATTTCGTATACCTATCGCACAGATACAGACATTATTGGTCTGATGCCGCACATGCACATGCGTGGCGCGCGCGCAAAGTACGAAGCCTTCTACCCCGATGGCACCAGCGAAGTGTTGTTGCACGTTCCCCAATATGATTTTGCTTGGCAGACCGTATACTACTTCAACGAATTCAAGCGAGTACCCGCCAAGACGCGCCTCGAGTATACGGCGTGGTACGACAATTCCTCCGAGATGGCCGAAGTGCGCGGATTCGATTCCAAGCAAACGGTTACGTTCGGGCAAAAATCCACCGATGAAATGATGATGGGCTTTGTGACCAGCAGTCCCGTCCCCAAAGAACCGGCCGGACCCTAGTCCATGCGCTACAGAGTTATCGCCTGCTCGCTATTGATTGCCATGGCCGCGCTGCAGGCGCACGCGGCATTGGAATACGACGTTCGTCAAGACGTGATCTACGGCCACAAAGCAGGCATGGCGCTCACGTTCGACATCGTCACGCCGCGAGTAGACGGCAACGGAATTGGACTCCTCTGCATGATGAGCCGAGGGTGGAATTCCACGTGGACGCCGACAGCCGATATGATGCGTCAATCCGCCATCACCAAAGGCCGCTTCGCATCTGTTGTCGAAGAAGGCTTCACACTCTTCCTCGTCTGGCACGGCAGTGAGCCGCAGTTTAAAGTGCCCGACGCCGTGTCCGATGTGCGCCGCGCCGTACGTTATATTCGCCACCATTCGAAAGATCTCGGCGTGAACCCCGATCGCCTCGGCGTCTTCGGCGCTAGTGCTGGAGGGCACTTGTCCCTAATGCTCGGCACGACCCCAGATAAAGGCGACGCCAAATCCGACGACCCAGTCGATCGCGAGAGTTCACGCGTGGCGGCTGTCGTCGCCTACTTTCCACCGGTCGATCTTAGGAAATCCGTCGGCCTATCGGCCGCGCTCGAATTCGACCCTGCGTTGGCTAAGGACGTTTCGCCCCTGCTTCATACAACCAGCGACGACGCACCAGCGCTCATGGTGCATGGCGATCTCGACAAGACCGTGCCGATCAACCAAAGCGAACAGATGCTCGAAGCGCTCACCACCGCCGGCGTCGAAACCGAGCTTCTTGTCATCGAAGGCGCAGGCCATGCGTTTCGAGGTGCCGACGCAGGTGAAGCCGCTGCGGCCCAAGTCGCCTGGTTCAAAAAACATCTCCTCGACTGACCTACCGAACATCCTGTTATCCTGTCAAGAACTTGTTACGACACCGTAATCCGGTCAATCGCGATTGATGCCTCCTCGAAAAATAGCCCCATGGGAATGGTCGCTCCTCACTTTCGCTATCGCCGCATCCCTCATACTGGGATTTAGCAACCTTAGCGCTCCGAGCCTCTGGCACGACGAACTCGTTCAAGTCTACGTCGCCAAGCAAACGGTGGACACCGGAATTCCTCAACAACTTAGCGGTCGGTTTTATCCCAGTGGCCTCGCCTACAGCTATATTCTCGCGGCATTTATCGCGGTCTTAGGCGATACCGAATTCGCCGTTCGCGCGCCATCCGTTCTGGCTGCCGCAGTTAACGTGCTACTCCTCTTCCTATTGTTACGACCGTTGCTCGGACGCGCGCCTGCACTGGTCGCCTGCTGGTCGATCGCCGTCTTGCCGTGGAGTGTGGCCTGGTCACGCGAAGCACGCTTCTATTCCTTACATCAAACAACCTACTTAGCGGTGTTGCTCTTCTCGTGGCATGCAATGATCGCGTCGACTCCCCGGGCGACGTATCGGAACGCCCTAATAGCATTGTTGGCTTACATTGGCGGAGTGCTCACCGCTCTGCATTCGGCACTGTTCACAGTCGCCATCGGTGTAAACGGCGCGATCCAATCCATAGCGGACCGGAGTTTGCGTTCCCGTGGTACTGCCGTGTTCATATGCGCGGTAGTGGCCGGTGCGGTGACAACGGTTGTGTACGTAGGTCTATTGCCCCAGGCGGATTACGACGCCATCTTCAAAGAAGGCGGCATTGGCGGCGACACAAGCAAACCGCATCTCGACCGCCAGCGATCAGCACGGGCATTCTATTTTATTTTTCTCGCCTACAACTTGAGTACAGGCTACGTGTTATTGGCAGCATTCGGCTTCTTGCTGATGATGGTCAAGGAAGGACGGCGCGGAATCTATGTGGCGTTGGCGTTTTGGATACCGCTCTTCGCCCTCACGTACTTAATCGGTTACCGCCGTTACCGGTTCATGTTTTTCGCCTACCCAATGTACGTCGCGGCACACGCCTACGCCATGTGTTGGATGGGCCAATTCGTTTGGCGCGCACGGGGTAACGCGCTGCGAAGCTTGATCGCCGTACTAATTGTCGCTTTCAGCCTTCGGGTTGGCGTTTCAACTCTAAAACTCCTTGCGTCCAGCCTGGACGCCGCTTCCGGCGCCGACGTCACTCTCGCACGACGCCATCCGCAATGGCGCGAGCCAGGCCAATACGTACGCGATCGATTGCGCGATCAAGACGCCGTACTATCCGTCACGTATTTGCCCGCGCTCTACTACGTGGGCCGCTGCGACGATTGGTTTCCAAGCCGAATGCTTCCATGGGAACACATCGATTCAGGGCTGCAAGGTCTGGGGGATGTAGAAGCACTCCAACGATTCATCGAGGATCACCCCACCGGCTATTTCTTTGCCGAGCGCCGCCGTTTGAAGGATGTGAAAAAGCTGTACACGGACTGGGCGTGGGTCGAAACGCACATGAATCGAATTCCAGAAGCATCGAACGAAGACATCACCGTGTACACCTGGGGAATCTAGGATACCTCGACCGAGTTTTCTTCGCCCCTATACAATTGCGTAAGATAATCACTGATGCATGCTGTTGATACTTCGATCACCCCTGGAGCTGACCTTGACGGACCCCGTTGTCACACCGCTAGACGACACCAAGCCCGTTTGGTTTATCGGCCTTCTCAACGTGATAGGCCTATGTGTTGCATTGGCCCTCCTGTTTATATACGTGGAACTCCTCCTGGCGTCTCAATCACCCTACTGGACCGGCGGCTCGATTGAAGATTGGAAAGAGACCGCCCAGGCATTTGGGATTTACATTACGGCGTTGACCGCAGCAGCGTTACTTCCATTTTGCGTCATCGCGCCATTTCTAATGGCCTCGTCACTCCGGCACGGATTGTCGGTCGCATTGCCATTTCTCGCTGCGATAGGCCTTTGGTTCTACGTCGCGCCCGACACCGAGACGATTCCAACACTTCTGCGATTCGGTTTTCCTGCAGGGCTGATCGTCTTGACGATCAGCATCGGCACACTGGGCGCCATACGCATCGTGCAACCCGCAATTGCCGGCATGTTGACCTTGATCGTGATCAGCGGCGGCATCGCAACCCTATACCTCTTCGCCAGCGAACTGTTGATGGACCCAGACCGGATACCGCGCGGCATCAGGACCTCGCTCCTTTGGTGTGCCTTAACGAGTGTCGGCGCGTTCGTCGTGTGTATCTTAACCATCAAAGCATGGCCTCGTTGGTTGGTCCGAATGATGTCGGTTCTGGTGCTGTGCAGTCTGTACCCGGTGTTTCTATTGATCCAACCGCACGTTCAACGAATAACGGAAACCGGCGAAGGCCAAAACGTTCTCCTGATTTCGGCAGACTCATTGCGGGCCGACTACTGTTCAGCCTACGGTGGATCCGTTCCCACGCCAAATCTCGAAGCACTGGCAGCAGGCGGCGTGCTATTCGATCGCCACTATTCGCTGACGCCATGGACCGTGCCTTCGCTTAATGCGCTGATGACGTCTAAGTATCCGCCCGGGCTAACGCCCGACGCGTCCGAGGAACAACGGGCGAACGAAGTGCGGTCATATCAGCAATTGGCGGGCTACTGGTTAGACCGCGACGGTGTCACCTTCACCAAACGGCTCGGCACTCTTGGGTACGATACTGCCGCCGTATTCGCCAATCCGATGATCCAGTTTCAAGAATGGCTCACCCACGGTTTCCAAGGGCAGAAGTTAGTCGACACGTCGAACAGTCGAGAACCCATTCGATTCAGACAAACACCGATGATCCGGGAAGCACTAGGGAAATACCGCCCGGAATTCCTGGAAGATCGCATCGTCGATACGAGCGCGATCGTCACTCGCTTCGGCCTATCGTATCTACGCCAACATCGCGGGGATCCATTCTTTCTATGGCTTCATTTCATGGATCCCAATACGCCGTACGATCCGCCCCAACGATTCCGGTCGGACGAAACGCCTTGGGCAATCTTTCCGCCGGACAACACTTCGCTTGATATCGATGCCGAAGACCAATTGACTGATGCGGAAAAGAGTGCAGCGCAATCGCTCTACGAAGCCGAAGTTCAATACGTAGACGATTGTGTGGGGCGGTTGCTGTATGAATTGCGCCAACTCGGTTTGGAGGAAGACACACTCGTTTGTTTCACCTCGGGTCACGGAGAGGAACTCTGGGATCACCAGAAATGGGGCCACGGTTACGACCTATTCGACGAACAGGTACGGGTGCCCCTCATCATCGCCGGTCCCCAAGTGATGCCAGATAAAATCAACATGCCGGTGTCGGCCATTGACGTATTGCCGACCATCGCGGACCTGCTTGGGCTGGATCAGAATCCTGAATGGCGCGGAAATAGTTTGGTGCCAGCCCTTTCCGGCGAAGAGACTGTTGGACTCCGAGACCCAGTATTCGCTCAAGCGACCCATACTTTCCGCTACAATCTCGAACCGGCGCAGATGGTTGTGGACCGAAATCTCAAATTGATCGTCGGACTGGAAACTGGCGCGCGACGGCTGTACGATCTGTCCGAAGACCCGGGCGAGCAAACCAATCTCGCGGACAGCATGCCAGACGCCGTCGGACGGCTGCACGGCATGCTTGAGGTCTGGTCAGCCGATTTCCCGTCGAGCTTCGATGAGGTAAATGGTTGGCGTGGGGGAGCAGTAGGAAATACGGCAGGACAGGGCGTAGATGAGGTCCTGAAGTCGTTGGGGTACATTCAGTAACACGAGGGC
>Ga0315336_1007450_pt1 | contig 10464 bp, 7 predicted proteins | sample ASW5metaG_FD_204512 | JGI IMG/M metagenome (GOLD analysis project Ga0315336, IMG submission 204512) | Ammonia-oxidizing marine archaeal communities from Monterey Bay, California, United States - ASW #5 | ecosystem: Environmental > Aquatic > Marine > Intertidal zone | place: USA: California... | reverse complement strand
CAGGCAGACGCCAGCTTTGCGGAGTGGGTAAATCCAGTGTCCGGCCTCAATACTGTCGAAACGGCCGAATCGGTCTTGGTCCCATGCCAGAACTGATCCAAACTCTCCCGATTCCGCATCCTGAATCATCTGCTGAAACTGAACACGTTTTTCTGTGGCATCACCCGATATGGCTTCATCGGTGTACCAACGAATAACCCGGTACCCTTCTCGCTGGGCAAGCTTTGTGATTTCCTCTCGTTGTTGTTTCGGACTCGCTTCCTGCTTGCCCGACGACATGCGTACATAGGCAACTGCTTTGATCATGGGATGCGTCTCCAGATGGTGACATTGAGTCTCGTCCGTCGGTCTTAGAAGATATGTTCCTGCCTGTCTCGCGACATTCTACCACTTGCGACCACGCCACCAATCGCTTAATTGCAGGCATCTTCGGGCTCTGCGTACCCCCAATTGTGCGTGCCGCCGTTTCACGAGGCCTCAGCTAACCCCTGCGGTCGTAGGAAGGTATAATCGGCGGCATGACCGACGTCACGAGAATCTTATCACAAATTGAATCGGGCGACCCCAGCGCCGCCGAGCAACTCTTGCCGCTGGTCTACGACGAGCTGCGGAAATTGGCGGCAGCTAAGATGGCCCAAGAGAAGCCGGGCCAGACGCTGCAGTCCACCGCTCTGGTCCATGAGGCGTATATTCGGCTAGTGGACGTGCAAAAGGCCCAGCATTGGAACAGCCGGGGACATTTCTTTGCTGCCGCCGCTGAGGCAATGAGGCGGATTCTCGTCGATAACGCCCGCCGCAAAGAGCGCCCAAAGCATGGGGGCGGCCGGCAACGTGTCGAGCTCGATGAGGCGTGCTCGCTCGTCGATGACCGCGCGGCAGAGGTCCTGGCGGTCCATGAAGCTTTGGACAAGCTTGCCGAAGAGTCCACATTAAAAGCAGAGTTTGCCAAGCTTCGATACTTCACGGGAATGTCTGTCGAGGAGGCGGCTGACGCTCTGGGTATATCGCGCGCAACTGGTGACCGATATTGGTCTTATGCGAAAGTCTTCCTCTACTGCGCGATGGAGGACGCTAAATAAATCTGAGAAATCAACCCAAAATGTGAGGCGCTTTGGGAGCAAAACTCGCCACTGTCTTATAGGGTCAGCATAGGGAAACCAACGAATGGACCAGGACAAGCTCAGCGTCGATACCATCTACTTCGCGGCTCTTGATAAGGCGACGCCCGAGGCAAGATCGGCGTATTTGGACGAGGCATGTGGTGACGATGCAGAACTGCACCAACGCGTCGAACGACTCCTTAGCGCCCAGTCGAACGTGTCCAAATTCCTGGAATCTCCTGCCCCCGGCGTCGGCCCGCTCAATGGCGATCCCAACGGCGATCAACCGCCCCTAGAAGAACCCGGCACCCAGATCGGCCCCTACAAGCTCTTGCAGGTGATTGGAGAGGGGGGCATGGGTGTGGTCTACATGGCCGAGCAGCGCGAGCCGGTCGTGCGTCGGGTGGCGCTGAAGATCATCAAACTCGGCATGGACACCCGCCAGGTCATTGCCCGCTTCGAGGCCGAGCGGCAGGCCCTGGCGATCATGGACCATCCGAATATCGCCAAGGTGCTCGACGCAGGGACGACCGACAGCGGCCGACCCTATTTCGCCATGGAACTGGTCCAGGGCCTCCCGATCACCGAGTACTGCGACCAGCAACGGCTCGCTCCCCGCGAGCGGCTCGAACTGTTCTTGCCCGTCTGCCAGGCGGTGCAGCACGCGCACCAAAAGGGCATCATCCACCGCGACATCAAGCCGTCGAACATCATGGTGGCGATCTACGACGGTCAGCCGGTCCCGAAAGTGATCGACTTCGGCGTGGCCAAGGCCACCGGCCAGCGGCTCACCGAAAAGACGATGTTCACGCATTATGGTCAGATCATCGGCACGCTGGAGTACATGAGCCCGGAGCAAGCTCGGCTCGACCAGTTGGACGTCGACACCCGCACCGACATCTACTCCCTCGGCGTCCTGCTCTACGAACTCTTGACCGGCGGCACGCCCTTTGATCCCGAGCGGCTCCGCACGTCCGCGTTCGACGAGATGTTGCGGATCATCCGCGAGGAGGAGCCGCTGCCACCGAGTACCCGCCTGAGCACGAGTGACACGTTGCCCTCGGTCGCGGCCAATCGGGACATCGAGCCGCAGCAGCTCAAGACGCTGGTCCACGGCGAGCTGGACTGGATCGTGATGAAGGCACTGGATAAGGAGCGCAGCCGCCGGTACGAGACGGCAAGCAGCTTTGCCGAGGACATCGGGCGGTATTTGAAAGACGAGCCGGTCGGCGCCTGCCCACCGTCGGCCGGCTACCGCTTCGGCAAGTTTGCCCGGCGGAACAAGACGGCAATAGCGCTGACCGGCACAGTGGCTGCAGCGCTGATCATCGGCCTGGTTGGCACTGCTTGGCAAGCGGTTCGGGCGACCCGCGCCGAACAGATGGCCCGCGCGGAGGCGGCCGAGGCCAAAGCCGCCCGCGCGGCCGAGGCGGAGCAACACGAACGGGCTGTGGCCAATTATCTCAAGGCGCGTGAGGCCGTGGATGAAATTACGGAGATGGCCCAAGACCAGTCGGTTGATGATCTTAGTTCTGGAAACGCACGACGACGGAATATATTGCGAAAGGCACAAGGCTATTACACGAGCTTGCTCGGTGAGGAAAGCGCTGACCCTTTTGTCCGCGCAGATGTTGGGGATGCCTACCTTCGATTAGCCAGGATTCATTCTCATAACCATTTTGATGAAAGTGAAGAGGCGGTAGCCAGTTGGAAACCGGCGATCCCTCTCTTTGAACAACTGGTAGCCGAATTCCCTGGTGAGCCAGAATACGAGGTGGGCTTGGCTGAATCCTTGAATGGCACGGCACGCCACCTACAGAATATTGGCCAATTAGAAGACGCCGAGCAGGCTTTCCGCCGAGTCAATGATCTCCTCGAACAGATGGAGCCAAAAACGGGCTATCAGTGGTATAGGCGAGGATTTATCTACGAATCGCTGAACGAGTTGGAAAAAGCCGTTGCCGACTATTCAAAAGCCATTGAACTGGAGCCGGACAATAATCATCACTACCGCGCCCGAGGCCGAGTATACATGCCACTCGCCGAGCGAGTGAAAGCGTTTGCCGACTATTCTCGGGCCATTGAGCTACGGCCAGACGTGCCTTGGAACTACCTTGGGCGAGGCAACGCATACATGCAAATGGCCAAGTGGGAAAGAGCCCTTGCTGACTTTTCGCGGGCCATTGAGTTGAAGACAGACGAAGCTTATTCCTACAGTTGTCGAGGCAGCGCATACATGGAACTGGGCGAGCCGGAAAAAGCCATGGCCGACTTTTCGCGGGCCATCGACGTGCTGCGCCCCTCTACTAGAAGACCCGCTTATTTCTACCGCGTTCGAGGCGACGCATATATGCAACTGGCCGAGTGGGAAAAAGCCATAGCCGACTTTTCGCGGGCCATTGAGCTGCGGCCGGACGACAATGATTTCTACCATCGTCGAGACAGAGCATACATGCAACTGGCCGAGTGGGAAAAAACCGTTGCCGACTTTCCTAAAGCGAAGGAACTTAACCCGGACAATTCATCTCACTGGTACCGGCAGGGTTTAGTCCAGGCAGAGCGGGACGATCTAGCAGGCTACCGGAGAACCTGCGCTGAGATGCTGGAGCGATTCGGCGAAACCGAGGACGCCGATACGGCCTTTTGGCTTGCCTGGACGTATGCGCTGGCCCCGGAGGCAGTGTCCGATCTCGCGGCAGCCGTACGGTTGGCCGAGATGGCGGTTGCCACATTTCCTGGCAACCCACGCCGATACGTGCTCGGTGCGATCCTGTACCGTGCCGGCCAGTTCGAGGCGGCTATCGACGAGTTCGACCAACTTCTGACCACGTGGGACGAGCAAAACATGCCGACCCAGATTTCGCCCGCCTACACCTGGTTTTTCCTGGCCATGGCGCACCACCGGCAGGGAAACGCCGACGAAGCACGAGAGTATCTCGAACAAGCCACCGCGCGGGCCGAACAGGAGATTTCAGACAAGCCCGCGTGGAACCGAAAGCTAACACTTGAGCTGTTGCGCAAGGAGGCCGAATCGTTGATCGGAACAAGGAAAACTGACCAACGATGAGTTTCGCACGCTAAAACTGCCTTCTAACTACTGCCCACTAAAAACTACCTACTACGTGACTGACAGAAAAAGCGGCCGGTGAGTTCTAGCTACTAAACAAGACACTCACCGGCCAGGCATCCCCACAGGCGCTCGGTTTGCGCGCCCGCGGGCAATGGCTTATTACACTCTCTCTCTTGGAAAGGAAAGTCAAATGAAGACCACGATCATCGCCGCCGCTATCGTTTTGTTTTCCATTTCCCTCATTGCTCCGGCACCTGCACTTGCCGCAATATTCTTGTCTGATGAGGCATGGGCAAACTCGACGGCAGGACGGGCGGCTGCTTCGACCCTCGATGACACCTGGCGAAATGCAGTTTTAACAAACCACCCCAACGCCATTTTCGAGCAACCTGATAATCTTGCCGATGAGGGGGCCTTAACAATCCCGCCTCCAAACGGAACCTTGGAGTTTCCAGCTGCTGGGCTGAACGTGGCGTATTCAGTGCGAAGCATGGACGGACCATTACTTGGCTCGGTAGAAACAAATGCGTTACCAAGTTATACCACGGACCAGGCCAGTAACCCAGTTAACTTTGCCCCTGTCCCTGACGACTTGTTAGGCACTGGCGTTGGCGGCTCCGACTATACTACTTTCTTCTCGGGTAATCAGACTTTTGCGCGTACAGCGATTCTGTTCGAGTTTAGCACCCCAGTGAGGACCTTCGGATTGTTGTTAGGCGACGTCGAATCACGTCCGGCGGGGGTGCTGGCTGAAATGCAGCTTTTCGACACAAATGACTCATTACTAAACGCAGGGAGTACGGCACTCGTCCCGACGGGCAATGTCATAGGAGACGTTCAATTCACTTATGACGTATTTGACAACACTGACATTGGCAACGTGCAAGGGCAGTGGGGCAACGGCACGACACAATTCTACGGTTTCGTTGACGAAGCGCCCGTTTCTAAAATGCTTTTGATCGTAGGTGATGAGGACTTTGGTGATCAGGCGCTTGGTGAGCATATAGTGTTCTTTGGAGCCACAGCCACCGTCCCCGAACCCACAACCATCGCCCTCACCGCCCTCGGCCTGTTGGGCATTGGCTGGCGTCGACATCCGGCTGGCCGCAGCGCGCTGATCATTTTCGGAACGGCAGCATCTCAGGACGCAGATCTCGAGGAAGAACTCACCGGACGGCTCGATGACTTAACGCGACGCAAAAAAGGAGCAGGTGCGATGAACCAACAAAAATACAGCCTAAACCCCGCTGTTCTCTGTTTGATCACGATGAGCTCAGCCATGGTGTTCTCCGGGGCTTTAACCATGCCAGCTGTGGCACAAGTGCTTTACGGCCCTGACCAGATGACGAACGCTGCTGCATGGGGAGCTAGTGTTGCTGGCACGGGGGACAGCGCCTTCACATTCAACTATGACTACAGTGCCGATGGCATTCCCGAGGCACCCAACAGTCAAGGAGGGAATGTTCGCACCCGTGGAGTCAAGCTTGAAGCCAACCTCGTGCCTCCCGGTGCAAAAGAAGGGTTCGCTCTCTACCCACTAGGCCAGCACTTCTCGGGACCTCATCGGTTACGATTCGACGCCTGGATGAACTACGATGCAGTCGAGGCACACAAACCGCCAGCTACCCGCTTTGGGACCACTGAATTCTTAGGGGGAGGCGTCGGATACGACAACTTTGGCGGGGCAGGAGTCTTTAGCGGCGCCCAGGCGTTGGCCTCCGGAGACGGCGATGCGCACTCGGGGCCTGGCGATTGGCGGGCTCATAAATCGCCCCCACAATTCTTGGTGTCCGATGCGGACATGGCAGCTTCCACACGTGAGGGCTCCCATCCTTATTACAGTGATTTCTTGCCTTCAGTGGATCCTCCAGTCGTGCAAGTCCAAATGGCTACTGGTATTGCGGGTTCTCCTGGCTTCCAATGGATCACGTGGGAGTTTACGTCGGCGGGTGGGCTGGTGACCGTTGACATCGAGAAACCGAGCGGCGATCGATTGAAGATCGTGGAGATGGACTGCAACGACACCAGCGACGGGTCGAACGGCTGCACAAGCGAGGGCAACATCTCGTTGGTGTATGAAGACTACTTTACCACTGTCACCTCCAGGCCCGATCTTACCTTTGGCATTATCGACAACGTGGTCGTGACAACAGTTCCGGAGCCCACAGGTCTGGGCTCTTGCCTGCTCGGTTTTTTCGGGATCATTATGTTGCGCGGACGCTGGATTCGTGAGCGTGTCCATTTGCAAGGGGTTTAATGAGGAAGAGTCGAACACAGTCGGTGATGGTGACAACCTCCCAATTTAAGTACCAGCTTCAGTGAGAGGGTGGGGGTTGGTTCGGCTTGCTTGCTGAGGCCGATATTATTTCGACACCCAAACCGATTTCATTTTCGCTGCTCATGCTGGGCTTCGCATCGATCGCAGTATCAAGGCGGCGGCGCCAACGTACTTGAAAGGCACTCTAAGTCCCTGGTGCCTCTGCGGTAGAAGTAATAGGGGGGGGAAGTATTTCTATCCTCTGTTGGGCGCTGCGATGGTGAGCTGTCCAAGTTGTAGCGGGCAGAACGCAAATAAGGGGCAGCTATTTTTGTGTTTTTTTTGTGATCTGACCATGTTTCCTGTCCAAGTTCGTGAGTTTTTCCAACTAGATGACTAGGGCTTGGATCGGTTTCAGGCTCAAGCCGAATGGGAAACGTCGGTTTCCCAATCACACTTTTAAGAGGAGATAGAACGATGTTACGAAGAAATTTGATGAGTGTTGTGGCCGTCGTTGTGTTGGCCGTGAGCGTTGGGACAAACAGCGCCCAGGCGTTGGAATTTTTAGCACCTGCTACCGCATCTGGCCTGTTGTCGAACTTTGACATGGCCGTGTTCACAGGAGCCCCGGTTTCCGAGCCCGAGGATAACTGGATCAATTGCGGCCTTGGAGTCAATTCGGCAGATTTGATGGTGCTCAACAAAGGCCAGCAGCCTGTGCATCTCAGAATTGGCTTTTTTGGAGATCCGCCACAGCCGGGCACGCGTCTGAGTAATGTACAACTTGTTGCCCATAGACTGTGCAGTGTCGATGGCGTTTTGTACGACTTATATGTGGCTGTAGAAGACTCTGAATCAACTGCATATGGAATCCAGGTTCTAATTCCATCAGGAACATCGGCAATACTTGATTTCGACAAAGGCGTGGCTACAGGTAAACCCGTAGAACAATTTAATGCATGTGGGTTTGCCTCGGTTAGTGATGTAATATAACTTAAGAAAGGCTCTCAGCCCACAAATATTTCTGTCGTTACCGGCGATGAGCTTGCTCCTGGTTCTAGATTTGCCTCAGCGACTTTGATAAGAGCGGAGCTTTGCAACGCCAATGGCATGCTATTTGATCTGTACCTTATTGTTTTCGAAAAGTGATTTCTTGAAAGGAAGCAAAGGGGTCGTAAATTGTGCTCAAAACCTCCTTTCGCCACGGGGATAGATTGCCGGCATGCCGCCTCTTCAAGCCGGATAGAAATGCGGACTAAGCAAGCTACAGCGAGCCGAGGTTTTACAGAGGCGGGCTCGCACTCGCATCGATTACGGAACCGAACACCATGCGGTCACATTTTATCTGGAGAAAAGAGACCATGAACACTATGCGTTTTTGCTTGCTGCAATAACAATTCACCTCTCTCATGGAATAGGGTAGTACTACCCGAGGGAGTCCGAGTGCCATACATGCTTTGAAAGCGGTGCCTGAGCCGGCGGCATGGATGCTATTTCTGTTCGGAGTGATGGCCATGATCGTCGGTCCTCGGACCGCTGTGTCAAAGCCTATGCGTTAATCGATTCGCTTCAACACCCCGTAATGATTTGGGCAATGTCCTTCGCCGTAAGTCTTGAAGCGGTCAGGCTTTGAATTCTATTGCCTGTTTGGTCCTCCTGGTTGAACACACAGTCAACCCACAGACTGACAACACAGTCAGGAGAGTAGTGCATCCTAGAAAGCTTAACATTATGCAGCGAAAGCAGTTGCACTGCGAAAGCTGCGCAGAGCTAGTAACCCACCGAAACTGAGGAGGGCCAGTGAGTTGGGTTCGGGGACTGTTGTCGAGGTTGCTGCCAACGGAGCGCCGTAGTTCAGTTCCCAATCAGCCAGGTCCGTGGCATCGTAGATGGTGCCGAGGCCCTGTTGCCACTCAAGAAAATCAGTACCGTCTACTTTGCCGTCACCATTGAAGTCACCTGATAAGCCGCCTGTGCGGGTCGCAACTACCAAACCCTCGAGAACGAGATGGCTATTCTCTGCCTCGGGCAAGTCGGGTGGACTGAAAATGATATCGACATAAAACGGCAAGTTGATCGTACCGTCGACCGAACCAGTGACCGGTTCCGTGGAGGTGTTCAACGTTGGTAACAACGACGCCCCGAGGTCCACGAAGCCCGGATCGGTAATCAAAGTGATGTCGTAGTCCAATGTCCCTTGGTACACAGAGAAGATCAAACTTGAGCCCGGGCTGCCGATGGCAAGCGATCCTGTCGTGATGGTTGCAAGCACATCTCGTAACGCCAAGTCGCCTTGGTAAAAACTGCCAAACAGTAATGCTTCTGCGCCGAAATTGTCTTCCACAGCACCAGACCCAGTTAGCGCAGCTGTAGGCAGGAATGGATTTAGACGATGCTGTACAACATCGATGACACTGGACCCATTAAAGGTAAGTGTGGAGCCACTGACACTTGCCGAGAGAGTACCCGACAAATTGTTTTCCAAGCTATCGCCGCTCGCGTCAGAAGCCTGCGGTCCAACTGTGACCGAGGAACCGATCGTCGTTCCGGTGGCAATTCGTATCGAGCTCAAATCTTCATCGATCACAAAATCCGCAGCCTGCCCCGAGTTCGACTGCGTCAACACGAGAAGAAGACCAATCAAGCTGTTTCCGGCGCAAATCAATGTTCGATTCAGTACGTGGCACGTAGAGAAGCAATAGACGGGCATAATCCACTCCTTTGTGAGAGAATACTGTACTCAGCAATGCCACTTCAGGTTCCTAAGTTGCTCAGGACTCTTCACTCGTTGATTTTACGGAATGAGGGGCGAGCCGAGTGTGTGGATCGTTGAGTCGACAAATGAAGGGTTCATGGCCTCAACCAGGTTATCGAATCTAGTCCATCGGGCAGAAGCAGTTGGCCCTGCTAAGTTGATCGACATGTTTGATCCTGGTACGCTACACAGGTTGCATAACTTGCGGCTCTCTGACAAGTGTCGGCAGGCAGTAAGTGTATCCATTGTACCCGTCGCTCTGGATTATCGTCAAGAAAAATGCACTTGCTACGATTTGCGCGTATTCAATAGATAGAAAGGGGGTTTCAGTAGCAATCCAAGATAGGCCTTCTGTGCATTGAAAACGATTAAGTAACGATACGAACGTGGCAATCACTAAGTCTTCCTAGTGTTGACTCCTGAATGGTCCTTCCCTGCTTGCCGGTCCGTTCATAGTGATCATCGAGATTTACCATTCGCTATTACGTTATGTACACTTCCATCAAGATGTTCGTGCGATTCGAAACCGACGCACGAGCGCGAAGTCGAAGTAGCCATCATGCGACATGTCAGTTATGGAACGAAAGGGATTATTTATCCACCAAGATACATACCTGCTTGTCCAAATACAGATATGGATTCACGATTGTTGAATTATTGGTTGTTATCGCGATTGTTGGCGTACTGGTCGCGCTTTTGCTGCCAGCGATTCAATCGGCAAGAGAAGCAGCCCGACGGGCGAGTTGCGTCAACAATCTCAAACAGTTGGGCATCGCCCTTCATAACTACGAGAGTGCGCTCAAGGTGTATCCTGAGGGATCCGTCGTCGATTATGACAAACAGACATCTGTGATCTTTGGAGCCGATGGCGTTTTTGCTAACGGTTTTACGTTGCTGTTGCCGTTTCTTGAGGCGACGCAGATTAGCGAACTCTACGATTCCAGCAAGACGTGGTATATGCAGAATGCTGAGGTTGCCGGAGTGGTGCTTCCCATTCTCACATGTCCCTCGAATCAGGGAAAGGAGAACCCTTCATTCGACCCGTTTATTGAGTTTATGGCAGGTGAAATCGGCTCGCCTCTGGGAGGGACGCTCGGATTGACAGATTACGTGTTTTCGAAGGGTGCTGGCGACGGATTCTGCGAGACACCCGAAAACGTTCCCGATTCACAACGTGGCATGTTTGACTACAAACTGAAAACCAAACCAGCACAGTTGGTCGATGGGAGCAGTAATATCTTTGCCATAGGGGAAGGGGCCGGGGGGGGGCATTGGCTACTGT
>Ga0315336_1007449_pt1 | contig 10465 bp, 7 predicted proteins | sample ASW5metaG_FD_204512 | JGI IMG/M metagenome (GOLD analysis project Ga0315336, IMG submission 204512) | Ammonia-oxidizing marine archaeal communities from Monterey Bay, California, United States - ASW #5 | ecosystem: Environmental > Aquatic > Marine > Intertidal zone | place: USA: California... | reverse complement strand
GCTACATCAACGCCTACTCGAAAGACGCCAAACCGTTCCGCTGGAAGTATTCGAAACCTTCACGCCGCATCCGCCATGGTAAAACTATCTCTGCGACAGTCCACTAGTATGCCATTCAGTGACGACGTACCGGGAGTGTGACGAACGGGACGGTCCACGGCTCTTTGGGCCGCAGGCACGACATGTCGTGCCCTTACGTTTTTCTGAGTGGCCCGAGGCTGGTTGCCGGCTACCAGGGCATTTGGCGTTTCGTGTAGAGGCGGCCCTTGTTGGCGGTGGCGGCGTTGGCCCCGGCTCCAATCTTGACGCCTTCGTCGATCATCGCCTCGACATCGTTCTCCCGCACGGTGTTGAGGAAAGCGATTTTGTTCTTCTTGCAGGCGTTGAGAACCGTGGCTCGCGCTGCGCGCATCTTCGGGTGCAGCGAGCGGTTCGGTCCATGACCGTCGGGCAGATTGAGTGAGATGCCCATGTCGCCGGGACCCCATTCAGCAAAGCCGATGCCGGGAATGGCCGTTACTTTCTCCGCGTTGGCCAGAGCATGCTTGTCTTCGACCTTGAGACCGAGCAGGAATTCGCCGCTTGGGTTGAGCGGCCAGGGATCAGCCTTCTTCATGTACTCAGCCGCGGAGATGCCCCAAATACGGGATGCGTAGCCCTGACTGCCGTTGCCGAGCAGTCCTTCGCCGAGGCTGGGGGCAACGGGCTTCGCTTGTGGATAGCGGGCCGCGCGCACCAGCCACTTGATGGCCTCGGGCTCGCGTGCGTGACAGAGAAGAATGCCGTGAATGCCGCAAGCGAGCGCTTGCTGGGCGACCCAGAAGTTGGCCTCCATGTGCGCGGCGGAGATGCCGAGCACGGGCAGAGTCGCCACGACCGCCGGCGTGCGGTGGCCACTCTTTGTGGGCCCTCCGTCAACCAGACCTTGCATGAAGCCGCGCAAAGCCGTGAAGTCGAGCGCGCCATGTTCCATTTCGTAATTGATGTAGTCGGCGTGAGTCTGCGTGAGCTTCTTACCTTCGTCGTAGCCACCGTGTCCGCCGGTGTAGTAGATTGGTTGGCCGTCGGCGAACAGTTCGACGGCTTTGTTGACTCGCTTGGGTTTGTAGTCGGACGCACCAGCGGCGGAAGCGGCTCCGGCGGCCGCGGCGGCGAGCAAGGGAGTGGAGAGGAACTGTTTGCGTGTCATCGTGCATGACGATAGAACCTCAGGGGGCTGCGCGTCAAGGCGCCGGATCAGGGATTTTCAGAGGTGGATTCGATCACCTAGGCCGCTCGGTCATGTGGGCGTTGAAAAGCGTCGTTTCGGGATAGAATAGGATCGGCAGGTTTTTCATCGCGATGCGTAAGAGTTCAAGTAGGGCACGACGAGTACGACTCGCCTTCCCGGTCGCTTTCTTGATGGCGTTCTTGGCGGGTCCGACCGCGTTGTTGGCAGGCGAGCCCGCGGCAAACGCGGAGGCGACTTTCGCCCAGTATTGCTTCGCATGCCATAACGAAGCGAGCGCGACGGCGGGGATCGACCTCAAGAGCTTGACGGCGGAGGAGTCGGTGAGCGAAAGCTTCCGGCAGTGGGGGAAAGTCGCGGCGGTGCTCGAACAGGGAAACATGCCGCCCAAAGGGATGCCGCAGCCGAGCGATGCCGAGCGGCGACGCGCGGCCGACTGGATTGTCGGGGCTCTCGACAACTATGCGGCAAAGCACGCGGGTGATCCTGGGCCGGTGACGGTTCGGCGGTTGACGAGTGGTGAGTATGCCTACACGGTGCGCGATCTCACCGGGCTTGACTTCAACATGGAGCGCGATTTTGCCGGGGACGCGGTCGGTGGCGAGGGGTTCACGAACTTTGGTGCTGTGCAGTTTATGGCGGACGCGAACATCGAAAGCTATCTCGAAGCCGCGAAGAGGATTGGTGACCATGCCGTTATCGGATCTGGTCCGCTGGACTTCTTCGGCGACCCGGGCATGAGTGGCTTCGAACTTTCCGCGATTCACCTGATCCACGACATCTACCGCGAGCATGGCTTCCGTGCGGTGGCGGCGGAGGGCGGCCGGGCGTTCGGGTTGGAGCGCTACGGGAAGGCTTTCTATACCGCCTGGCGCTATCGTCATCGAGATGTGCTTGGCGAGGGGGATGTGTCGCTGGAGGAATTGGGGGTGCGGGAAGGCTTGAGTCCGCGGTTCACGCAGCATATTTGGTCAGTCGTTCAGCGGGATGCGCCGGCGTTTCCCCTGTCGGCGGTGGTTTCGCGTTGGCAAGACTTGCCGGCTCCGTCGGGTCCGAATGATGCGAACGCGGCGGCGGTTCGGGAGCACTGTAACGAGATTCAGGCATTCGTCATCAACTGGCCGCGCGAGTTGTTCGCGGCGGGCGCGCTGGCGAAGGGGGGCGCGGGCGATGAACGGGCGCTGGTGATTACCGACGCTTCGTTGGTGGCGGCGAAGAGCGGAAAGATGACGTATCTGCAGCGGCTGGATGAAGGTAGTCCGCCGCGCATGCACTTCAACGTGGCGTCGATGGATTCTGACGCAGCGGAGAAGTCGCTTGTGATCTGGAGGAATCCCGTTGTTCGTCTCCGAGGCGAGGGCAGGAAGACGCCGGAGAATCAGCCTTTGCGGTTGCTCCTTGACGAAGAGACCGTCGCGAAGCTTGGGTTCGGCAAGCATCCCTACGGCATCGAAATAGGTCCCAACGATTTCGTTATGGAAAGCGATACGACGATTGTGCTGGATATTCCTGTATCGAAAGGGAATCGCGGCTTGGGGCTGCAAGCGGAGGTCGAGATCGATGCTCGCAACGGAGGGAGCGCTGTCCTGCGCTGTACGATTTCGGAAACCGGTGGGTTCTCAAAGGGAAGGCCCGCCTGGACGTTGTTGGCGGACCCGGAGAGTGAAGACTTCCGCACCTGGAAGAAGAACGTGCTGGAGTACGCCACGAACCTGCCGCAGACTTCGCACGGTGAGCCGACGCCGTCGGACCGGGATCCAATTCCGGCTCCCCTTGACAACACCTATAACCAGCCCGAGCGCGACCGCTTTCATTACCGGGTGAAGTACTTTCGCGACGATGCGTTCCTGGTTGACAAGATGCTGGACGACGCGACGCGCGTCAAGCTGGATCAGGCTTGGGCCGACGTGATGGCGTCGTTCGAATACCACGACGCGTTTCTCGATCTATTGGAAATCAAGTTCAGCCTGAAGATTGACGGGCAGGGCGTTGAAGAGCTTGATGACGATGAGATCGCAGCGTTGCCGGCCGAGCCCCGCCCGTATGTGAAGGCGCTACGCGAAGAGTACAAGGACGTGATGGCGGTGCAGATGGCCGCGCATCCGGGGCACATCGAGGACTCGATTGCGTTCGCCAGTGAAGCTTGGCGGCGTCCGCTGTCTGAGAACGAGAAGGATGACCTGCGGCGTTTCTATACGACGACGCGGGAGGATCGCGGATTGGACCACCGCAAGGCGATCCGTGCCTTGCTGACGCGGGTGTTGGTCGCGCCGGCATTTCTGTACAGGCTGGAGCAGCCGGCGGCGCTGTCGGGCGTGACGGCCCTATCCGACTGGGAAATGGCGAATCGGCTGAGCTACTTCTTGTGGTCATCGGTGCCGGACGCGGAATTGCGACGGGCCGCTGAGGCGGGAGAGCTGAGCGATCCGAAGCGGGTCGAAAGACAGGTTCGGCGGATGCTGGCGAATCCGAAAGCGCGGCGGCTGGCGACGGAATTTTTTGGGCAGTGGCTGGGCTTCTATCGTTTCGATCAATATCGCGGAGTGGATGCCGAACGCTTCCCGGAGTTCACTGACAAGGTGAAGGTGGCGATGTATGACGAAGCGGTATCGTTTTTCGAGTACATCGTCCGCGAGGGGCGGCCGGTTCGTGAGATGCTTTCCGCGGACTACACATTCCTGAACAAAGCGCTGGCGGAGCACTACGGAGTTGCGGCCGATGTTGCATTGACGGATAAGGCCGAGCGCGTGGCCGGCGCGAATGTGCCCGAGCGGGGTGGTTTGCTGCGATTGGGCGCGGTGCTGACGGCGACTTCGGCGCCGCTGCGGACGAGTCCGGTGAAGCGGGGAGACTGGGTGTTGCGGCGCGTGCTGGGAACGCCGACGCCACCACCGCCGCCGGACACCGGATCGATTCCGGCTGACGATAAAGCGTTCGGTGAGATGACGGTGCGGGAGCGACTGGAGGCGCATCGTACAAGTCCGCCATGCGTGAGTTGCCATACCCGGATTGATCCGCTGGGATTCCCGCTGGAGCATTACGACCCGGTGGGCCGTTGGCGAGGCGAATATTCTAACGGCAAGCCGATTGACGCGACGACGACGTTAGGCGACGCGCGTATTGAGGGTGTTGGGGACCTGATCGATCACCTGCGTTCAGAAGAGAAACAGGTGCTGCGTAACTTGTCCGCGAAATTGCTGGGATACGCGCTTGGGCGTACCATGTTGTTGTCGGACCAGCCGCTGGTCGATCAGTTGCTCGAGGCCGGTGGTGGGGCCAGTTTCACGGATTTGGTGGTGAAGGTCGCTACGAGCCGGCAGTTCCGGCATCAGCGGGGGCGGAAGGATACGGCTCCAGCGGTGCTGCAAAGTGGTGGCGGTTAGGTAGAACGGGGAAGGCACAGGATGAAGCGGAACAGATCGGAACGGACACGGCTGAGTGGTTCGCGGCGACATTTTCTACGCGGGGCGGGCGTGGCGTTGACTTTGCCTTGGATGGAATCGTTGCCGCTGTGGGGCGCGGAGGAATCGGCGTTGGCGAATGAGCCGCCGCTGCGTTTCGGTGTCCTCTATTTCTCGAACGGCGTGGAGCCGGCGCACTGGTGGGCGAAGGGCGCGGGCGCGTCGATGGAGGTCGGCCCCGGCCTGGAGCCGATGCGGCCGTACCGCGAGGACATCACTTTCCTGAAGGGCCTGTACAACAAGAAAGCTGTCGATTCGTCGAGTCCGCATTTGGGGCGGATGCCGAACATGCTGTCGGGTGCGGAGGTGAGTCTTGACCCGGCGGATATTCGCGTCGGCAAGACGATGGACCAGGTGCTGTCGCAGGAGATTGGGCACCGGACGGCGGTCCCCAGCATGGTGCTTGGGATCGAGCCGAACGAGCTGCGTCTTGAAGACGGTGTGTCGATGATTTACGGGTCGGCGATCTCATGGGCGTCGGACACGAAGCCGGCCACGAAGGAGATCTATCCGGCGCGGGCGTTCGACCGGTTGGTGGGCGACGGCAAGGGCAGGGAATTGGATCGCAGCATTCTGGACGCGGTATTGGCGGATGCACATGGCTTGCAGCCGAAGGTGAGCCAGAGCGATAAGCGGAAGCTCGACGAATATCTGGAATCGATACGCGACATCGAGAAGCGGATCGAGCGGGCGTCGCGGGAAGAACGCTTGGAGGGTTGGCAGCCGAGCATCTCGGAACCGAATTTGGAACGCCCGGCGAACGACTTGCCGCAAGACGTTCCGGATCACATGAAGCTGATGTTGGACATCACGGTGCTCGCGTTCCAAATGGACAAGACGCGGGTCACGACGTTGATGCTCAACAACGACTTATCGCAGATGAACTTTGGATTCCTTGACGGTGTGAAGGGCGCGCTGCATCTCGACCTGACTCACAATGGCAAAGATCCGGAGCTGGAGGCGATGTATCTCCGGACGAACCAGTTCCATATTGAGCAGTTTGCGTACTTGCTGGATCGGATGAAGTCGATCGATGAGGGCGGCCGGTCGCTGCTCGATAACTCGATGATGATGTGCTGCTCAAATCTATTCGATGGCGACAAGCACGAAGCGGACGAAATGCCGATCCTGCTGGCAGGACGCGGCGGTGGGTTGAAGCCGGGCCGGGTACTCGACTATCTGGAGAAGGGTGACGACAACCGCCGGGCGTGCAGCTTGTACTTGTCGTTGATGGACCGGATGGGCGTTCGGCTGGACCGGTTTGGGGACACGGATCAGCGATTGATTGATCTGTAGGGGCTGGCTTTCCCTAACTCACCAGCCCGATGGGGGGCCGGAACTTCGTTCGCTTTTTCTCGTAGGAAGTAGCTGTAGGGATTGGTGCGTCTTCTTTTCGACGGGAAAGCGACCTAACGATGCTGGATGCGATCGGTGCGTTGTTTGACGTGGTAGCTGAGTTGTTGCGGATTGCCATTGAGATGACAGTGGCCTGGTGGCGGCGGAGGAGGAGGCGGGAGGCTGAGGAAGGCTAGCGCCCGGCGGCTTCGCCCAGATACTTGAAGCGTGTTGTCGCGGCCACGGCCCCAACCCTATTCAAGCTTCGTTTTTAGCAGTAATCTTGAGGCCGAGGACACCTGGCATGCTACGGTGTAACAGGTATTTTCTGCCTTCGGGCGTGCCATCAGGTTCCCCATCCGCGTGTCCGGTAAGTTGTAATGGGTGTTCGTCTTTGAGAGGCCTTCATGATTACGAATACCCCACCACAAAAGCGAAGGAGCATTAGCCGAAGAGACTTCGTCAAGCTGAGCGCGCTCGCTGCAAGCGCATGGTCTCACTCACCACTAGCCGGCCAGAGCTCCGAGTTGAGTAGAAAGGGGCCGCGCAAGAGGGTGATCATCGTCGGTGCGGGATTGGCCGGTCTCTCAGCCGCATACGAACTCGATCGTGCCGGTCATGATGTGGTCGTTCTGGAAGGGCAGATGCGGCCGGGCGGACGGGTCCACACTCTGCGTTCCCCGACGGTCTTTACAAGGAGACAGGGGCCGCACGAACCCCCGACAACCACCATTTGACTCTGAAATACGTAAAACAGTTCGGTCTATCATTGACTCCCTTCTTTCCTAATGACGGTGACTATTTGGATGTCGTGCGGGGACAACCGGCCCATCGAAGGAAACCGTCGGACGAATCGGAGAGTACCTTTGCCGAAGACAATTCGCTGGACTCGGTCCTGAAAGAAGTCGGTGATCATTCCGCTCCTGAATGGCCTGGAGAAAACTTGCTCCACTACGATGAGATATCGACTCTAAAGCTACTTCGCCAATTGGGTCTTTCGGATAAAGCGATCTCGACACTTGTGTTGGGCGCGGCCAGTCTGGAGGATCTTGATATAATCTCGGCACTTTGGTTGCTTCGTGATTTGGCTGCTGAGCAGACAGAAACGACAAGGTTCAAGATCGAAGGCGGTAACGACCGACTCCCAATGGCGTTTACTCGTCGGTTATCAGACCGCATGCGATACGGAGCGGGGGTTACTGGGATCAAACAAGACCCCGATCATGTCGAAGTCTTCTACGACCAGTTGGGGGCAACCCGTCAACTTGCCGGAGACTATCTTGTCTGCACGTTACCTTTCCCCGTCTTGCGGGGTATTCGGGTCGAGCCTGAATTCTCTCCAGGAAAACAGCGAGCAATTAGGGAGCTTCAGTATGGCTCCGTGACGCGGTCGTTGGTCCAGGTCAGCAGGCGTTTTTGGGAAGACAGCGGTGCGAACGGGTTTGCACGTACCGACGATCCAGCAGAGGTGTGGCACGCAACTTGGGACCAGCCGGGCCCACGCGGTATCTTGACATCCTATCTAAAGCAAAAGACGGCTCGTCGAGTAGCCCAGCTCGACAGGCAGCGGCAACAAGAGTTTGTTATAAATCAGCTTGGGCGAGTCCATCCCGGCCTGCAAGATTATGCTGAGAACATCGTAACAATGATTTGGAGCAAGGACCCTTGGGCCAAGGGCGCCTATTTTCTGGCTCGGCCGGGGCAGATGGCGGAACTCTTTCCACATGTGGCTACTCCAGAGGGACGAGTCTTCTTTGCCGGTGAACATACCTCCTCATGGCCATCATGGATGCAAGGCGCTTTGCAGTCTGGACTGCGTGCGGCTCGCGAGGTCAACGATGCGGTTTGAGAGCCGAGCGTTAGCGCTTTGGTTTCCGTGCCCGGCTCGCTCATCAATGATCCGCGGCTTCGCCCCAGAGTTTCTTGAGGCGGGCGTCGCGGCCACAGCCCCAGCGGTAGTACTTGTACCGGACGGGGTTCTTCTTGTAGTAGTCCTGGTGGTAGTCTTCGGCGTTATAGAACGGGGTGGCGCTTAGGATCTCGGTCTTGATGTCGCCTTTCAGTTTTCCTTCAGATTCGAGGGCGGCCTTGGAGGCCTGGGCGGCGGCGAGTTGCTCTTCGTCCAGGCCATAGATGGCCGATGTGTAGTGGGGGCCCTTGTCGCAGAATTGGCCGCGGCTGTCGAGTGGGTCGATGTTGATCCAGAAGGTTTCGAGTAGTTGATCGTAGCTGACGCGTTTGGGGTCGTACTCGATGCGGACAGCCTCGCGGTGGTTGGTTCTTCCGGAGGAGACTTGCTTGTAGGTTGGGTTGGCTTGCTTGCCGCCGGTGTAGCCGGAGGTGGTGGAGAGCACGCCGTCGAGTTTGTCGAAAGGCGGCTCCATGCACCAGAAACAGCCGCCGGCGAAGATGGCGACGCCGGTGTCGGCTTGCTTCGAGGCCGCCGAGGCGACCGCCGCTAGTCCAAGAATCAGTAGGAATGCTGTCAGCGCGCTACGGAACTGCATGGTGCACCTTCCTCCGGTTGGTTGAAGCAATTCGATGACGACTATTGGCCGGATGCTTCGGCGGCATCTGGTTTGAAGGTCATTGCCGCGCCGTTCATGCAATAGCGTAGGCCGGTGGGGCGTGGTCCGTCGTTGAAGACGTGGCCGAGATGTCCGCCGCAGCGGCGACAGTGCACTTCGGTGCGAGTCATGAGGAAGGCGCGGTCTTCGGTCGTCCCAATCGCGTTGTCCAAGGGTTTCCAGAAGCTGGGCCAGCCAGTGCCGCTTTCAAATTTGGTGTCCGATGAGTAGAGCGGCAGGTTGCAGCCGGCGCAGTGGAAGGCGCCTTGGCGTTTCTCTTGGTTCAGAGGGCTGGCGCCGGCCCGCTCGGTGCCGTGCTTTCGCAGCACGGAATACTGCTCGGAGGTAAGGAGTTGACGCCATTCTTCGTCGGTGCGGGTCACTTCGAATCTCCTGCGCTTTTCGGCTTGCGCGCCCGCGCCCAGCAGCAGGGCGGCGGCGCCGAGGGTGAGTTGTCGTCGGGTTGGTCTGATCATCGTGGTCTCCTGATGGCTACCTGTTTATTCGACGGCGAAAGGCTAGGGGTTACTGTTGTAAGGCAACCAGCTTTAGTGTAGTACGGGTTGCGAGGCCCGATCCTTAACAGTCGCGGCTCTGCTGCTTCTGGCTTGGGCCTTTCGTGGGCTTGCCCGTGGGCGCGCGGATTCATATCCGCGCCTCCTTCCCTTCTGGCATGGGCTTCTCGGTCAGGCGGGCGGAGGGGTTTTCATGTCGCTGATGACCTGGCCGGCGCGAATGCAGTGGGCGGGTTGGACGTCGCGGTCGCCGGTTTCACTGTTGCCGAGGCTGTCGGTGAGTGTTGTTTTCTGGTCGACGACGCGGAAGAGGGTCAGATCGGCGACGGTGCCGGGCGATAGGGAGCCGAGATCTTTGCCTTCGTCAATGAGTTCGGCGGGGCCTAGGGTGGCGGTGCGGACGACGTCTGCGAGCGAATAGCCGAGGTGCAGGAACTTCGCCATGGTGCGGCCGTAGGTCCAGATGGGACCCTTGACGTTGCCTTGGTGAATGTCGGTGGAGAGGGAGTGCAGCGGGAAGTTATGTTTCTTCGCGTCGCGCCCGGCTTCCCAGGCGAAGCTGCCCTGACCGTGCCCGAGATCGAAGCGGATACCGCGTTCGAGGGCTTTCCAGGCTTCTGAGACCGGGTGACCGTTGAAATGGAAGATGCCCATCGGATAGCCCTTGAAGCAGTGCGTGACGATGTCGCCTGGCCCGAGGAGGTTGAGCACTTCTTGAATCAGCGGCGGAGCCATGCCGATATGCGCCACGACGTGGGTGCCGGTTTCACGGGCGGCCTGGACGGCGAGCTTGGTAGGCATGATGCCGAGGTTCCCCGCGTGACGGTTCGACGAGAGAACTTTCACGCCTTTGAGCACGTCTTTGTTTTGCGCGATGGTCTTGATGGTGAGCTGCTGGTCGAAGAGCTCCCAGTCACCCTGCATCGGCGTGCCAGGCTTGTTGCGGTAAGCGGCAACGTTGACGAAGCCGCGGACGCGCGTGACGGACTTGTCGATGATGGTCCGGCGGAACTCGTGGAATTCGCTGGCGCGGAATCCGCCGGGGTCGGCGACGGTGGTGACGCCGGCGTGGACGCCCGCATCTTTGTCGGGATGGACGGCGTTGGAGCTGCTGCCGAAGAAAACGTGGGCGTGTAGGTCGATCCAGCCGGGGGAGACATAGAGGCCCTTGGCGTCGAGGACGCGAGTAGCGTGGTCGGGGGGTAGGGTGTCGGCGACGCGTACGATCTTGCCGTCGGTGATGGCGACGTCGGCGGTCTTGTTGATCTCGTTGTAAGGATCGATGACGGTGCCGCCGCTGATGATGAGGTCGTAGGATTCGGCAGTGTTTTGAGCTTGTGAGGTTGCGGTGAGGGTTGC
>Ga0315336_1007448_pt1 | contig 10465 bp, 8 predicted proteins | sample ASW5metaG_FD_204512 | JGI IMG/M metagenome (GOLD analysis project Ga0315336, IMG submission 204512) | Ammonia-oxidizing marine archaeal communities from Monterey Bay, California, United States - ASW #5 | ecosystem: Environmental > Aquatic > Marine > Intertidal zone | place: USA: California... | reverse complement strand
AGAATTTTAGTGAAAAAAAGAAATGGCTAAGTGATATTGAGAACGCTATTCACGGAGGGGTAAAAATAATTCAATACAGAAGTAAAACTAACGACGAAGAGTTTGAAATCCAGAGAGCGGTACCACTCAAAAGATTATGTGAAAAACATAACTGCACATTGATAATTAATGACAATGCGCTTTTAGCAAAAAAAATAAATGCAGACGGTTTGCATATTGGCAAAAATGATATTTCAATAAAAGAGGCTAAAAAAATATTAGGGGAAAATAGTATTATTGGTGTCTCTTGCTATAACGACATAGGGCGGGCTAGATCGGCTGAAAAAAATTACGCATCTTATGTAGCATTTGGGTCTTTTTTTCAGTCAATGACCAAACCAGCTGCAGCATCTGCCGACATTAAAATTTTAAAAAGAGCAAAGAGTGAATTAAGCATACCCATTTGTGCGATCGGTGGTATAAATAGAGAAAACGCGAAAGATGTAATTAATACAGGAGTTGATATGATTGCATTGATGAGTGGGATTTTTTTAGTGAGTGATATTAATCATGAGGCTCGGCACATATCCTCTTTATTCAACACATCTCGTCTGTTATGAAAGAGTCTGAAAAAGCATACAAAATTGCTAAGAAATATATTCCCGGTGGAGTGAATTCTCCTGTAAGAGCATTTAAAAATGTTGGTGGAAAGCCAATTTTTATAAGCCATGCAAACAACTCTTATATATATGACCTAGATGGTAAAAAATACATAGATTATGTTGGCTCTTGGGGTCCAATGATATTAGGACATGCTCACCCAGAAATTATCAAAACTATACAAGATGCTGCAGAAAAAGGTGTGAGTTATGGCGCACCAACCATACACGAAACACGTCTTGCAAAAATTATTTCTGAAATTTATCCATCGATGGAAAAAACAAGGATGGTAAATTCAGGCACAGAAGCAACAATGAGCGCTATACGTTTGGCACGTGGCTTCACAAGAAAGAAAAAAATTCTAAAATTTGAAGGTGCCTATCATGGCCACTCTGATGCGCTATTAGTTGCCGCAGGTTCTGGCGTCACTATGCTTGGAGAAGCCAATTCACTAGGTGTGCTAAGTTCTGTTGCGCGCAATACAATTACTCTTCCTTATAATTCAAAGAACGATTTAGACAAAGCTTTCAAACAGCATGGAAGCGATATTGCATGTGTAATAATTGAACCTGTGTCAGGCAACATGGGTTGCATCCCTCCAGTAGAAAATTTCCTAGAAATATTGAGAAAAATGTGCGATCAATATGAAACATTATTGATCTTTGATGAAGTAATGACAGGGTTTAGGGTTGCATTTGGAGGAGCTCAAGAAATATTTGGTGTTATGCCTGATATAACAACACTTGGAAAAATTATAGGTGGTGGTTTGCCTATTGGAGCATTCGGTGGAAAAGCAGAAATCATGGATCTGCTTGCCCCTACAGGCGATGTATATCAAGCTGGCACACTTGCAGGGAATCCAATTGCTGTATTAGCAGGGTTGAAAACAATTGAACTAATATCCGGAAAAAATTTTTACAAAGACCTTAGTGAAAAAACACATAACCTCGCTATTGGATTAGAACAACAAGCAATAAGGTGCAAAGTTGATTTAAAAGTGAATTATTTAGGGGGAATGTTTAGTTTATTTTTTACAAAATCAAAATCAATTGTAAACTTTGATGATGCCAAGCAATGCAACCATACCTATTTTAAAAAATTTTTTCATTCTATGATGAAAATGGGGTCGTATTTCGCACCTTCGTCTATGGAATCTGGATTCATATCATCAGCACATACAGCAAATGATATTGAATCAACAATTCAGGCATCTGAAAAAACATTTAAAATGATTCTTTAAGAAGGTCCGGGCACTTCTTCTATGCCTTTTTTGACCTCTGTCATATCTAATGCACGTACCTTTTCAATTAAATCCTCTAACTGTGCAGCTGATAATGCGCCTGCCTCAGAATACAGGAGCACCTGGTCCCTAAATATTACTAACGTAGGTATTGAGCGAACTTGGAATGATTGCGCTATTTCTGTCTGGTCTTCAGTATCTAGCTTCCCAAAAACTATATCTGCATGATTAGTTGAAACCGATTCATAGACAGGAGCAAAAGACTGGCAAGGGCCACACCAAGATGCCCAAAAATCAATAATGACAATCGCGTTCCCTTCAATGGTTGTTTGAAAATTATCCTTTTTTAACTCTACGGTAGCCATTTTTATCGATCTCATCTTTCAAGTGATAGAGTCTCACCATGTAATCATCTATTTCTAAAAGATTTTGTTTGATTGAAATATCTATCGGCAAAAACTCAATGAGTCTTGCTCCAACCCATCCTGCATCAGTGTAACGTTTTTTTCTGCCCTCATACAATACACCAACCTTGTCAATAATATCAGATAGCAGAGACTTGAAGTTACTAAATTCATCTGGAAGTGGTGTTTCTTGCATCTCTTCTAGGTAACTTACGTGTGCAATAGACAAAGAATTTTCCAATGAACTCTGTGTTTTTATCTCAAACCTTTTTTGCCCAATAGCGGTTATGCCAAGCAATCCATCAGATAATCTCTCCCAGTCGGAAATAATGCAAAACGTTCCTACTTTGTAAATAGATGCTGACTCTTTTTCCATCATCGGCTTTGTAAGCACAACGCCGAACCCTGTGTCATCGCGGGCGCAATCACGCACCATATCTAAATAACGTGTTTCAAATATTCTCAGAGGAAGTAACCCGTCAGGAAAAATTACTGTGTTTAACGGGAATAAAGGAATTTCATCATTCATTATTTGAGAGAGTATCTATAATTAAACTACAAATGTCATCAAATGGGCCGTTACTCATAACTAACAAAACTTCATCGCCTTGCATTTTTGTTCTTAATTCATTGACTATGGATTGCGAACTCTCATGAAAAGACACTTTCTTTGCAATTGATGTTAAATATTCCGGCACATTCCATTCGGCTATATTGTCTTTTAAAAACACTTGGTCAGCATCTTTTAGGGCTTCAGCAAGTTTATCTTTATGTGCACCCATGCGCATACTGTTTGATCTTAACTCGGTAATTACAAATAACCTTTTTTCTGGCCACTGGTGCCTGACTGCCTGTATGCTTGCTTTAATGGCCGTCGGATGGTGTGCAAAATCATCATAAATTTTTACTCCTTTTTGATCAAATCTCAACTGCATTCTCCTGCTTGTGCCTAAAAAGTGCTCGAGTGCACGTGCTGATTGTTCAACGGGCACGCCAATATTATATGCTGCTGCAATTGCTGCTAATGCATTCGTTGCGTTATGTTCTCCAAATTGTTTTAGCTGAAACTTAGATACTAGTTTGCTGTCTTGAGTTATGTTACAGAAGTTTTTTGGGGCAATAGATATTGACCAATTTTCCCCACCTTTTGAACTAAAGCTATCCAACTTAGACCAATGACCCATTTTTAAAACACTTTTAATATTTTCATCATCTAAATTAAAAACGATAATGCTCTTTTTAGGAATTGTTTTAATTAAGTGATGAAACTGCACTTTTATATCATCAAGATCATTAAAAATATCTGCATGGTCATACTCTATGTTATTCAAAACAAGTATATCTGGCTTATAGTGAATAAATTTAGAACGTTTATCAAAAAAAGCAGTGTCATATTCATCTGCTTCTATAACAAAAACCTGTCCTGAGGATTGGCGCGCTGAAACATTAAAATTTAACGGAACCCCGCCTATCAAAAAACTAGGCTCAAGATTTGAATACTCAAGTATCCATGCAATCATACTCGCAGTAGTAGTTTTCCCGTGTGTCCCAGCAACAGCAATTACTTTGTTCTTCTGTAAAAAATTTTGGGCAATCCATTCTGGGCCTGACATGTATGGAATGTCATTATCAAGGACATGCTCAATTGCCGGGTTATCACGTGATAAGGTATTACCTATAAGCACTAGGTCCGGTATATGCCCATCAAGACACGTTTCATAACCTTTTATTATCTCAACACCTAAACCTTCAAGCTGAGTACTCATTGGAGGATATGCATTTACATCAGATCCAGTAACTTTGATTCCGGAATCTAGCGCTAATCTTGCCAAACCCCCCATAAAAGTTCCACAAATCCCAAGAATATGTATATGCATATAGTGCTTTATATTTTAAAATGAAAAAAAATTAACGTGTAAATACCCATTCTCTATCGTTTGACATTTTTGTATTGAAAGTATAATTATCAATATTAAAGGCCTTTATTTTTTCAATATCACTTATCTGGTTTTTAATAATATAGCGGCCCATCATGCCTCTTGCTTTTTTAGCATAAAGACCAATTACTTTATATGTATTACCTTTTCTTTCCTTGAATACAGGTGTGATTATATCTGCGGCTAAATAATCATCAGCAATTGATTTGAAGTACTCTTGTGAAGCAAGATTGATCAAGAGCTTATTTTTGTGCTTTTTTAATTCTTTATTAATTGATTCTGTAATTTTCTTCCCCCAAAATTGATATAAATTATTCGATTTACAGACAGATATTTTAGTGCTCATTTCCAGGCGATATGGCTGTATTAAATCTAGTGGGCGTAGTAATCCATACAATCCAGATAATATGCGCAAATGTTTCTGAGCATATGCAAAATCTTTACTTTTAAAATCAGTAACATTTAAACCCACATATACGTCTCCTTGAAAAACAAGTATTGCCTGTTTTGAGTTATTTAGGGTGAAAGGTGTCTTCCATGACTTATATCTAGAAAAATTCAGCTCTGCTAACTTATCACTTATCCCCATTAGCTTTGATATTTCACTCTTAGACAAAGCACGTAACTTCGTTATTAGCTGTTTAGAGTCATTTAAATAATCTGGCACAGTATGTTTTTTTTCACATATAGCATCATCAAAATTTAATTTTTTTGCTGGTGATATTACAACTATCATTTTTACTCCGGTCTCTTTATTATATTTTACAAGAATAAAGACCTTATTTAAGGTTTTAAAAAACCATATATGCCACGCTTACTTTCTGCGTTAATCCATCTTTTTAAATATTCTAACTCTTTCGTAGAACCCACATTTGCTATATCTTTTCCTTCTCTTAGATATCTAAAAGCTTTTTCAAGGAGTTCATAGTTTATACCCTCAATATCAGCTCGCTTAATTCCCACACTATTCAGCTTGTAATGTTTAACAGGATCTCTCCCAAGAAGTGTAAAAGGTACTACATCCTTTGTAACAGCAGTATGTCCGCTTACCATTGCGTAGGCGCCAATTCTTGTGTACTGATGAATATAAGTATTACCGCCAATTACTGCGAAGTCGCCTACAGAAACAAATCCCCCGAGCGTTGCGCTGTTAGTCAAAACCACTGAATTATCAACGACAGAATCATGGCCAACATGGGAATAACACATTAGCAAGCAGTTGGAGGCAATTCTTGTTTGAGATTTGTCTACAGAACCCCTATGTACTGTACAAAACTCTCGAAAAATGTTGTTTTCTTCAATGACAACATGGCTTTTACATTTCTTTTCAAACTTTAGGTCTTGTGGCAACCCTCCGATCACTACATGATCTGTGAGTTCATTGTTCTTTCCAATTTGTACGTACGGGTGGATGACACAATGTGAACCTATTACACAATTATCGTCAATACTTGCATCTGGGTGTATTATAGAATAAGGACCTACAGTAACATTTGATCCGAGATTGCATTTACTGCTTACAATTGCAGTGTCATGTATTTTAGTCATCGACTAATGCCAAAAATTCTTTTTCAGTAAAGATTGTAACACCGAGTTCGTTTGCTTTGTGAAGCTTTAATCCTGGATTTTCACCTGCAATAAGTGCTGATGTTTTTTTTGTTACACTGCTTGCTAGCTTCGCGCCGCGTGATTGCAAAAGTGCTTTAGCTTCTTCTCTCTTCATATGCGATAGCGTTCCTGTTATCACATAAACTTGCCCAGCAAGACTTGAGATACTAACGTTCATTGGCTTCTCCCAACGAACTCCCGATGCGATAAGGTTTTGAATGATTTTTTGATTTGATTTTTGTTGGAAAAAAGAAACAATATTTTTTGAAACTATTGGCCCAATATCAGCTACCAACAATAATTCATCACATGAAGCATTAGATATTAGGCTTATATCTTTGAAATATTGTGCTAATTCATTGGCTGTAGCCTCGCCTACCTCTCTTATCCCAAGCGCAAAAATAAACCTAGCTAAGGTGCATTCTTTGCTGTTCTCAATGCTGTGAAACAGGTTTTTTGCTGATTTTGTTCCCATTCTTGGAAGTTTAGAGACAGCTTCAAAGTTTAAGTTGTAAAGATCATCGACATGAAAAACTAATTTATTCATGATTAGCAGCTCAACTAATTTTTCACCCAACCCCTCAACATCCATTGCATTTCTTGAAGCAAAATGCAGCACTGAAAATTTCAGCTGTGCAGAACATATCAGCCCCCCGCTGCATCTTGCAACGGACTCTCCCTCTACTCTCATAATTTGAGAGTTGCATTCAGGACACTTTTTTGGAAGTTTGACTTTCTTGGTGTTATTACGTCTTTTTTTTGTAATAACTTTGACAATTTCAGGTATAACGTCACCCGCCCTCCTAACAATTACATGATCATTCACCCTGACATCTTTTCTTTCTACTTCATCCATATTATGAAGCGTTGCATTACTGACTGTAACGCCGCTTATACTTACTGGTTTCAGCTTTGCTACAGGAGTTAATGCGCCTGTTCTGCCAACCTGAAAAATTATTTCTTGAACGATAGTTGATTCTTCTTGAGCAGGGAATTTGTGTGCTACAGCCCATCTTGGCGCTCGTGATACAGCACCTAAAATTTTTTGTTGGTTATGTTCATTTACTTTATACACCACACCATCAATATCATATGGGAGAGTATCTCTTTTTGATAAAATTTTAAGATAATAATTAAAGCACTCATCAATACCCTGCGTGAGTGTGTTTAGTGGACATGTTTTTAAACCCCATTCTTTTAATTGATTTATCGAATCAAAATGATTGTTAGGAAGATGATTACCTTGCGTCATACCTACACCATGACAAAAAATATCTAATGGTCTTTGCGAAGTGATTCTAGGATCAAGTTGGCGCATACTTCCAGCAGCAGCATTACGTGGATTTGAAAAGACTTTTTCATTATCTCTTTCTGCTTTTTTATTTAATTGACTAAAACCTTTCTTTGTCATAAAAACTTCGCCGCGCACTTCTAATATATCCGGGTGATTGTTTCCTAACAAAACAAGAGGCACAGATTTTATCGTCCTTATATTTGTTGTTATGTCCTCTCCTAGCATTCCATCTCCCCTAGTTGCAGCACATAACAAAATACCTTTTTTATAAAATAAGTTTACCGCAAGCCCGTCTAGTTTAGGTTCTGCTGCATATTTTATAGACTCATTTTTGGAAAAGCCTAAGCGTTCATGTATGCGCTTCTCAAAGCCTATAAGTTCGTCTTTATCAAAAACATTCGCTAACGAAAGCATTGGCTCTTTATGCTTATACTCTGCAAAGTTTAACAAAGGAGTTGCTCCCACGCGCTGTGTTGGTGAATCACTACTAAGTAAAGTAGGGTATTTCTTTTCAAGATAAGATAATTCTTGGAAAAGTTTATCATACTCTGAATCTGTTATATCAGGATCATCTAAAACATAATAATTATAATCATGTTTTCCAATATCATCGCGTAATTTTTTAATTTCCGCTAATTCTTTTTTATTTATCTTTATCTTATTTATCATGTTGAATTAATTACTATTTAAGAAAAAATATCTCCCTCTGTGTTTGGTGTCCTTTTATCAAATTCATAAACAGCATTGCGAATGTCTTTAATTGATTTTGCTGTTAGTATATTTCTTTCTTCATCCAACACTACTCCTTTTAGCCTTTCAGAAATATCCTGAGATAATTGCAACATAATGTTAAGTGCTTTTATTCCATCTATTGCAACTGGAAGCTGCATAATAAAAGTTAAACCATTCATTTGTAATGAATCTATTTTTATTGACTCAAAAGTACCTGGCTCATGCATATTTGCGACATAAAACAACACATGCTGCTCACTGAAGTGGTTGAATCTTTTTTCAAATACTTTTTTTTCTCCTAAAACAAGACCATACTTCTGCATCATGTTTACTAGGCTATTTCCGCTAAAACCCTTCTCTGTATTGAGATGCAACACTATTAGTTTTTGCTCAGTTTCTCTTTTTAAAGGTAATGTAAACTGTGATGGCTGTTTGCCCTTTGATTTGTAAAAAATATTTTCGGTGTAAGACTTGTCGAAACCTTCTCTGTCAAGATGATCTGGATCCCAGTACTGCTGTAGTTGTGTTAAGGAGATGTCTGCCTCGTCATTGCCAATATCAAGGGAAATACCGTCTAAAACTTCTGAGTCAGATGGCAAATCTTCTTCATCAAGCCCATAACTACGATTGTGTAGCAAGTAAATTACTAATAATATGCAAAAACCCCCAAAAATGAGCAGTAATCTAAGTTCATTCTCAAACATTTTTACATTCGCTAGCTTGCTGTCATTTGCATAGCATCATCAATATCAACGCTTACAAGTCTTGACACACCGGGTTCAGTCATCGTTACACCAATTAGCTGGTTTGTATATTCCATTGTTGTTTTATTATGAGTGATAATTATGAATTGGACTTGAGAACTCATGTCTTTAACTATCTCGCAGAATCTTCCTACATTTGCATCATCAAGGGGTGCGTCAACTTCATCTAAAATACAAAAAGGCGCAGGGTTAAGTGCAAAGAGAGAAAACAAAATAGCGACCGCTGTGAGTGCTTTTTCTCCTCCAGATAAAAGATTCATGGAAGAAAGGCGTTTTCCTGGTGGTCGAGCATAAACTGCAACACCAGTTCTTAGTAAATCATGCTCTGTCATTACAAGCTGTGCCTCTGCGCCATGGCCAAATAGTTTAGGAAACGTTTCCTGGAGTTGTAAGTTAATCTTTTCAAAAGTGTCTTTGAAACGACTACGAGTTTCTTTATCAATTTTAGCAATAGCAGACTCTAGTGTAGAAAGTGCTTCTGTTAAATCATTCAGCTGTGAATCTAGATATTCTTTTCTTTCTGTTTGCTGATTAAACTCTTCAATAGATGCAAGATTTATTAAGCCCATTCTAGTTATTCTTTCAGAGAATTTATTTTCTTTTTTCTCCCATTCAGCAATATTTGCATTTTCATCTAAGTTTTCTTTGATAGTATCAATATCAATGTCTCTTGATTTTAAATCATCTAAGAGTGTTTCACTCCTGACCTCTAGTTCTCTAACCTCCATCTTTTTCTCATTTAATGTTTCTTGAACTTTTTGAATTTTTGAATCTTGAGAAAGTCTATCTCTTTCTAATAAGCTGATAGACTCCTGTGTACTCTCTACTTCTTTCCTTTTCTCAGTAACCTTATCATCAGCATCCTTTTGCAGCTGCAAGGCCTTTTGTAATTCATTGGATAAATCTTCAATACTGCTATCGGGTGTAATAATAGTGTTATGCAACTTTTTATTCTTTTCTAAGCTTCTCTCCAGAGAAACTTTTTCCGAGCGTGCCAACTCCAGCTGCAGTTTTTGCTCATGTAATTCTTCACGATCATTTTGTAAATCAGTATATGCTTTTTCTTTCTGTCTATATTCACTTTCTAAACTACTAATAGATTTTTTTTCTTCATTTTCTTTTGCAGTGAGATTATCAATCTCAGCTTTTCTAGAAAGAAATTCATTTTTAACTGACTTTTTCCCTTTTATCACGGCCCAATCTTTCCCTAACCAAACTCCTTCCTTGCTAACAACTGACTCGTTGCTGCTGATATTTTTTTGAAATTCAAGCGCATCTGATGTTGTTTCTGCACAAAAGATCTGATAGAAAAAACTACTTAGATCAGAGTCACACTTAACTTTGCTTAGTAAAAGTTCTTTGGACGTCTTATCAACTCCTGGTCTTCTTTTAAATATCACCACTTCACCAGATTCTAATTTCTCTGCATTGCTTATATGTTGTTGCAAGCTACTAGTTGTAATTGCGTGCAACTTGTTAGATAAAACTAGATCTACAGCCTTTTCCCAGCCTTTTTCTACTTCAATAATATCAGCTAATTTTGGCTGACTATCTAATGCATTTATCTTCAGCCATTCTACAAAGCTGCCATCCTGCCCAGTTAAGTTTTCTTCGTTTAACGCGTGCAAAGAAGCTAATTTCCCTTGCAATGATAAGTGGTCTGATTTTTTTACATCAATCACGTTTTTCAATGCAGCCAGCTTTTCTCTGCTGCTCTCAATACTTGATAAAGAATCTTTTAATTTATGCTCTACTTCTCCGCCCAGATTTTCTATAACTATATTCTTTTTGTTTATTTCTTCTTTTTCTGAAGAAATTTGCTGCTCCATATCTTTTACTGCATCCTG
>Ga0315336_1007447_pt1 | contig 10467 bp, 6 predicted proteins | sample ASW5metaG_FD_204512 | JGI IMG/M metagenome (GOLD analysis project Ga0315336, IMG submission 204512) | Ammonia-oxidizing marine archaeal communities from Monterey Bay, California, United States - ASW #5 | ecosystem: Environmental > Aquatic > Marine > Intertidal zone | place: USA: California... | reverse complement strand
ACTATTTTACCAACTAGCGGGATGTTGCTTCTTTTTCCCTCTCACTTGTTTCACAGAACAATACCGCTAAAAACAAACGAAATAAGAATAAGCGTTGCATTCGACGTAATACCGGTACAATTCGCTTAATTTGAAAAGTTAATTCTGATAGAGAAACCTAATATTCCTCACATGAATCTAGTTCATTATTGATTGCATTAAATACGCCTGATAGGAAAATATATATTTCCATTTAACATAATATATGCTTCCATTTTCTCATAATAAGGTATCTAATATTCAGAGAAAAACGGGGGGAATAAAGTTGGATTCAACAGAAATTGCAATTATTGTTTTCTTGTCGGTTGTCATAGTATTGCTGATAATACCCCTCGTCCAAATTTTCAAAAAAATCAGAAGCTCAGGTAAGGATAATTTTAATTTAATTAAATTTCCTAAAGAAACCAAAAATGAAATCAAAAACCTTATTAAAGAAGTCAACAAATTTAGTAAGAGCCTAAAACTTTCTTTCAAAAAAGAAGTCATGGAAAATAAAAAAATTATAAGTGATGTCGATGAGAAACTTAAACCATTTGAAAAGGTTGCAAATGAGAAAACTGAGGAACTCAAACTTTTTAAAGAAGGCTATGAATACGCAAAACATAAGGCTTTGTTAAAAGGGATCATGGAAACAATAGAATTTATTGAAGATGCTGAAAAAAAAATAAAATTTGATGACGGCATTGCAAAATCATATTTTACAAACACAAAAGAAAAACTTTTGATTGTTTTGTTTAATTCCGGAATTGAAAAATTTGAGCCAAATTTAAACACGTCAAACCTAGATCATCCAGGATGTAGAGCACATCCAATAACCGAACCAACTAATGATAAAAAGAAGATCCAATTAATTCATTCTGTAATAAGGCCAGGTTACAAAATAGAACTTAAAAAAGGAGAGATATTCTATATTAGATATGCTGAAGTTAAGGTTTATTCTTTGAGCAAAGAACACACAATTAAAAAAAAAGAAAAATCCAATAATGTTGTATAGGGTAAAATAAAAATGGAAAAAATTGTTGGTATAGATCTGGGTACAACCTTTTCCGCTATAGCAATTCTAGATGATCTTGGGAATCCTGAAGTCTTACCTAGCATAGAAAATAACAATAGAATAACACGTTCAGTCGTTTATATAGGTAAAGATAAAGCTATCGTTGGCAGCAAAGCTATAGATGCCGCAATTACCGAACCGAATAGAGTGGTTTTTCGAGCAAAACTTGAAATGCAAAATGATGTTGTCTTCTCGACAAAAGAAGGTAAATTTATAAAAGTAGATAAAAAAAAGCAAGCTGGCGGTTACACGCCATCTCAAATTTCTTCACTCATTTTATCAAAATTGAAGGGTTACACTTCGGAAGTGAAGAAAGTTATAATTACAACACCAGCTCTTTTCGCTCAAGCAGCAAGATCAGCAACATTAGATGCGGCAAAATTAGCAAAACTAGATGCAGAATTAATTAACGAGCCAACAGCTGCCGTTCTTCACTATGCTAATTTGCCTGGTGTTAAGCTTGGTGGAAGAGTTTTGGTTTTTGATCTTGGGGGAGGAACCTTTGATGTAACTATCGCAAACGTAAATGGTAAAAAGATAGATGTTATTACTTCCGCCGGAGACCAACATTTAGGAGGAGAAGATTTTGACCAAAAAATAGTAGAAATTATCGATAAAAAATATCAAAAAGCAAAAGGAGGAAATTTAGATAAAGACATAAAGTTAAGACAGACTGCGGAGAAAATTAAAAAAATTCTTTCTACGAAAAGTAAAGTAGAAGAAATTATTGATGGCCCTAAAGGTCCACATAAAATAGAAATCAGCAGGGAAGAATTTGAAGAATCGATTAGCACATATATTGAAAAGATAAAAATGCTAATGGAAGAAGCCTTGGAGAAAGCAAAATGCAAACCATCAAATATTACCCAAACCTTGCTAGTAGGCGGAAGCACTAGAGTACCGTTAATGGTCAAAATAATAACTAGCGTAATGAAGAAGGCTCCAATAAAAGGTGTAAATGTCGATGAAGCTGTTGCATGTGGAGCAGCAATTTATGCGGGTCTGCAAAACCAATCCAGTCTTAATACTGCACAAAAAAAAGCAATATCACAAGTTACATTAAACGATGTGTGTAATTTTTATTTTGGAACATTAGCTGTCGTAAAAAATACAGAAAAGGATTCTGCAGATCTAATAAACGCAATTCTTATCCCTCGGGACACTAAGCTGCCTTGCTCTAAAACGGAAACATTTGTTACCATCGAAGATGGTCAGGATAGGGTTGATTGCAGCGTAACCCAAAGTGCAGGCGAGGAAACGGATAGAGATTTTGTAAATATTATTAAGGAAGGAGAGTTACCCTTGCCCAAAGGAAGACCTAAGGGACAGGAAATAAAAGTAACTTTTTCATATGACAAAAGCGGGGCAATGCATTGTAAATTTCAGGACGTGAAATCGGGAAAAAACATGGAATTTGATTTGAGACCCAAAGAATTAAAATCAACTGATGAATTGAGCAAAAATTTAGATTTTAAAATTGAGTAAAATAAGATGGAAGGATTTTTTTGGTTTGTAATTTTTATTTTGTTTGTGCGGTGGATTGTAAACACATCCCGGGATCGGTCTACCGTGAAAAAATATCAAGAGCATTTGGATTCTATTCCAGAATTTACAGTTTCGATTGATAAGAACGCGTCTATGAATCTAAAATCGAAGAATCTAAAATCTTTTGCTGTTAAGCTCAAAGGATACTGTGGCAATCCTTATGGCAATGAAATTAAAATTATTCTTTTTGCTTATGATAATACAGATATAGACGACGATACGGAGAATGGCCCACCTCTACTCTCAGCGCATGAAGCGTTTTCGGATTCTCACAGCAGGTGTTTATGTATTCAACAGAAAGGTCCATCAGAGGAAGGTCAATATTGGCCAAAATTTTTCACATTTTTTCATATCCCTAAGGAAATTATTATCCATCCGCACAAAGGAAAAAGGAAATTAAAGTTCTTGGCATTCATAGCCCAACCTGATGTTGATCCAAAATATGGCGGATTTTCGAAAACAGATTATGATAAAATTATACATGCCTCTAGGACAATAATTGAATACAACTTCACTGAAGTTGGCTACAAGGACATGATAGAGAATCAAGACGAAGTGCAAGATCTAACTATCCAGCTTGCTATGGGTATGGCTGCATCGGACGGTCATTTGGATCAAAAGGAATTAGATATACTAAAAAAATGGGTTCAAAATGAAGCCGATTTATTAGAAAAGAAAGCTGCGAAGAAAAGGAAACAGCATTTTAGTAAATTTATTAAGGAAACTTACCAGATTGCGCAAAATAAAGAACTTCCTATTTCTAAAATAGTCAAGCAGTTCAATGAGATGGCCACTAAATCCCAAAAATATGAGGCGATTCAACTCTTGTTAGATACAGCTAGTGCAGACGATAAATTTACTGCCGAAGAAGATAAATTTATTAACCAAATTGCAAAAAACACATCTATCAAGCTTAAAGAATTCAAAGAAATGAAGAATAAAATTATTGCAAGCGTAGGTAAGATTGAAATATCAGAAGAGGAGTCTCCAGAAGAAATGTTTGGCATAAAGGAAAGTATGAGCAATGCAGAGAAGTGTAAATTGTTGAGAAAAGAATACGCAAAATGGAATGCTCAGACAACCCACAAGGATGCTAAACGTAGAGAAAGAGCGAAGGAAATGGTTGATACGATTGCAAACTTAAGGAAGCAATATAATTGTTAACAAATTATTTGGAAACTTTTAGATACTCCAAAGATGAACCATCAGAGCTTGATTTGGACCTGAGTGTATTTAAACAAAAAAATGAAAATCTGAATAATAGTAACTTTGCAAATCTGTTATCACGTTCGATCCGGGTAAATAAAGAAATCTTACCAAGCGTAGCTGAAGCTATTGAAAAGGTATTTCAACGTTTAAATTTAGAAAATAATTTTAATTTTTTTGTTACCGCAGATCACTATCAGGCTAATGCAGCATGCAGCCTGATGTCCACCTCTTCTCAACCAGATATTATTATTACATCAAAATTAGTTGAATTACTATCCAACGAAGAATTACAGTTCGTTATTGGGCATGAAGTTGCACATTACTATTATCAACATGCTCTTTATCCGAGCTATCAATTAGCAGTAGACATAAATCATCAATTGAATCTTCTAAATTTAGGCCGTTCGGCAGAAATAAGTGCCGATCGAATTGGGTTTTTAGCCTGTGGAAGCTTGCAACATTCTTTACAGGCAAGCCTTAAACTGGCATCGGGTTTAAATGACAAGCATTTAAGGTTTAATTTTTCTACCTATTTAGATCAATTAAGAGAACTTGAAAGTGTAGGCAAGAATCAATCTGAATTATGGAGTACACACCCAAATTTTTTAATTCGTATTCAGGCTTTAATATGGTTTTCAATGTCCAAAGAATATCACGAATTCTTTGGCACCAAAAAGGCTGGCGTGTACGACTTGGAAACGGTTGATAATAAGATTAATAATAGTATTAAAAAGATAGTAGGCAATGAATTAGAGCTTTCTAATAAAGAAATTTATGACCGAGCATTACTTTGGGGTGCTTTAAAAATTTATTTAAGTGATAAGACTTTTTCAAAGCAAGAACAGGAAAAATTTGCAAAGCAGTTTGGAGGCAAAAAAACGACTAAAATTCTATCGCTCTTAAGAATATCTAACCAAGATATATTGGATAAAAAGATAGGAGATGTATTTACTAAGGCCTCAACACTACTCAAAACCGATAAAACAAATCTCATTAACGATCTTAAAATGGTTAGGAAAGAAGCTGAAGGGGAAGAAATTAAGAAATCTCAGTCACTTAACAAGCTATTAAATATTCTTGGAGAAAAAGGTTCTACAAATATATAATAAAAAAAATATATAGAGATAATTTTTTCATGAGTTGTTTTCTTCTGTAGCATTTATTATTGTCGTGTAATGATGCTGTAATTTTATTCGTTTTTTTAAGGTTTAAATGATCATGAATAGAGCCGAAAGAAGAAGGCAAGAAAAGCTAATAAAAAAACAAAAAGAGGACCGTACTGAAGAAACCACTGATCAGAAAGCTATTAATTGGTTCCAAAAAGCCCTCATCTGCCAACAAAATTCTCAATTGGAAGAAGCGATTCAATTATATAGAAAAGCACTCTCGGCTAACCGTAATTTCATAGAGGCATACAACAATCTTGGGAATTTATTAAGAAATATTGGAAAACCAGAAGAAGCAAAATTGATCTTTGAGAAGGCTTTAAAGACTGATCCTGAAAATTCAACAATAAAAAGTAATTTAGCAACCGTTCTGCAACTGCAAGGCCATGTGGATAAAGCGATTCATCTCCTCAAAGAAGTAATAGGAAATGATCCGAATCATACTGACGCACTTAATAATCTAGGATTACTTTATTACTCAAAAAGCAGATTCGAGGAAGCAAAAGAGGTTTTTGAAAAGATCTTAGAAAGGGATCGTGACAATACTGACGCGCTAAATAATCTTGGAACAATTTTACACTATGAGGGAAATAGCGAAAAGGCAGAAAAACTATTCAAACAGATAATTAATAAAATCCCTGAACATTTTAACGCAAGAAACAATCTAGGTGAATTATATGCAGATACGGATAAGATAGATGGCGCTATCAATTGCTACAAAGATGCCTTAAAAATTAATCCAAAATTCACAAGATCAAAACGTAATCTTGGATTTTCCTATCTTTGGAAACAAGATTTGGATAATGCTCTACATTATCTTAAAGAGAGCGCTGAGGAACAACACAATAACTTATATCGAGTAAAGAAAGGGTTTTTATCTAAAACGAGGATAAAGCATGATTATGATCAACTTAATCATCTTCTAAACAAAAAATTAATAGATAAAAAATATACCAAAACAATTGAACAGCTGGCACAGTTAAAAGATTCAAATGAAGATCCTGTAACAGTTCCTGAAGAAGTCGAAGATTTATGCCAAAAAATCATTTTTCTTCCGGAAGAAAAGAATATAGGAAAAATCATCAATCCAGATCTCGATGTGAATAAAATTCAAAAAGATTTCCGGAAGCACGAGCCGGCCGAGTATGTTGTAATTGACAATCTGCTAACTAAAGAAGCGATGTTAGAAATTCGGCGTTTTTGCAACGAATCAACTATATGGAAAACGGAATATGGCCCTGGATATTTAGGAGCTTTTATGGGAGAGGGCTTTGCATCCAAATTTATTATGAGATTTTCAGAAGAATTAAAAACAACATTTAAGGGTATTTTTGGAGATAGATTACTACAACAGGCTTGGGCGTTTAAATGCGATAATAGTCAATCTGGAGTAAAAATTCATGCCGATTTTGCCGCAGTAAATGTTAATTTTTGGCTGAGTCCCGAGTCGGCAAATCTAGATACAAAAACTGGCGGGCTTATTGTTTGGGATAAACCGTCTCCTCCAGACTGGCACTTTCAGGACTATAATACCAATGAAGAAAAGATTCGATCTTACCTGCAAGATCAGAAAGCAAGTTTTATTCGTGTTCCATTTAAAGAGAATCGTGTATTGATTTTTAACTCAACATTATTTCACGAAACTGATCAAATGAAATTCAAGGAGGGGTATGAAAACCGAAGAACCAATATGACTCTGCTCTATGGCAGAGATCTACGAAAAAACTAATTGAAAGAAAATTCATAGCAACAATAAAAAACTACAAGAACCATGAGTCCAAATGATAAGGAAATCAATGACGCTATAATGCTTTACGAAAAAGCCCTGGTCCATCAACAATCTGGGGAGATAGATAATGCAATTAAATGCTACAAAGATGCAATTTCTAAAAATCCAAATCTTTGGCAAGCCCAAAATAATTTGGCTAACCTGGCCTTATACAAAGGAGAGCATGGCGAAGCAATGTACTTATACAAGAAAGCTTTAGAGCTTGATTCAGAAAATCCTATTATTCAAAACAATATTGGCAATGTTTTAATCGGACAAAGAAAATTTCAAGAAGCAAAAAAATGGTTCAGTAAATCACTAAAAAAAGATCCAAATTATGTTGAGGCGATTTCTAATTTCGGACTCTGTTTAGCGGAAGAAAATAAAATCGACGAAGCCGAAACTTACTTTCGTAAGGCTATCAAAATTAACCCTTCCTTCTCCAACGCATATAACAATCTGGCTATGATATTGAAAAAAAAGGAAAAATTTTATGAAGCTGTTAAAGAATATGAAAATGCAATTAAATTTAATCCAAATTTTTCCGATGCTTATTGCAATCTTGCGATTAGTCTCATGGACATCGGAAAAATCAATGAAGCTGAAACTAATTTCCTTCAGGCGCTGAAGGTAGATCCTAATAATGTGCATACCAAAATCAGTTATGCTGGTTTTCTAAAAACCTCAGGAAAAATTGATCAAGCCACCAAACTATACCAATCAATTATTTCCGAAAATCCTGATATTGATGCGGAACTGTACCGCAATTTTGCACACACAAAAACATTCTCTAGAGAGGACCAAGACATCCGGAGAATGGAGCTCATAATAAAAAAAAATAATCTAGACAAGCATTCAAAAACTCATCTTTGTTTTGCCCTAGGAAAAGCGTACGAAGATCTCGGCCAAATAGAAAAGTCCTTCAATTACATAAAAGAGGGCAATGCAATAGTGAGAAAAACATACCAATACGACACAAATGATATGAAAAAATATTTTAATAATATTATCGATATCTTTCAACCAGATTTGATCGATCAATTTAGAAATAGCGGCCTTGGGGAAAAAAATCATATTTTTATATTAGGCATGCCAAGATCGGGAACTTCCTTAGTTGAACAAATTCTTTCCAGTCATACTAAGGTATGTGGTGGTGGTGAGATTAAATATGTTGAAGATTCAATTACAGAGGTTGGTAAAAAACGTCAATCGACATATCCTGAAAGCGTTAAAACATTTTCATCTGCAGATCTTGCTGAAATAGGGTCTCTATATTTAAATAAAACCAGACAATTTCTTGGCAGTGAAGAATTTCTTACCAATAAATTACCACAAAATTTTCTATATTTAGGGATAATAAAGTTAATTTTCCCAAAATCTAAAATTATCCACTGCACACGTGACCCGCTAGATAACTGTATTTCATTGTATAAAAATTATTTCGTTGGTCACCAAGGATATGCTTATGATCTCGAGGAACTGGGAGCCTATTACAATCTATACAAAAAATTAATGAAACATTGGCATAAATTATTTCCAGATGGTTTTTTCGAGATTCATTATGATAATTTAGTTAAAGATCAGAAAGATCAGACACTTCAATTACTAAAATTTTGTCAACTAGACTGGGAAGAAAATTGCCTTGCTTTCCATAAAACGAAAAGAATAGTAAACACAGCAAGCTCTGTACAGATCCGAAAACCAATCTACAAAGACTCTCTGGAGATTGCAAAAAAATACAAGGATCTTATTCTCCCATTAGCTAATATATTAAAAGAAAATTAAATCTATCATGAATCAAGAAAATAATTTTTCCGATGCAAAGTCTCAAAAGGCGTTAAAATTATTTGAGAAAGGGATCTCTTTGCAAAATAATGGTGACCATAAAAAAGCGATAGATACTTTTAAAGAAGCAATATTACTTAAACCAAATTTTCTTGAAGCACATAATAATACTGGCCTATCTTATCTGGCCCTCCTAGACGCCCCAAAAGCTGAATTATCATTTCTGGAAGCCTGCAAAATTGATTCAAGGAATTCTGTAATACTTAATAACCTTGGCGTTGCCTATCGAATGCAAGTAAAATTAGATGAAGCTATTAGTTCTCATAAAAAATCGTTAGACGCTAATCCAAATTACATAGAAGCTCACAACAATTTGGGTGCCGCGTTTGCTGCAAATGGAAATGCAGATCAAGCAGTTGATTCTTTTAAAAATGCGATAAAAATTAAATCTGATTATGCAGAAGCTCATAATAATTTAGGCAATACATTAACAAAGCAAGGTAAATTGGATTTGGCAATAAAAGAGCTTGAAGAAGCGATACGAATCAGACCTAAATACGGACAAGCGTATTGCAATCTTGGTAATGCTTTGAAAGATATGGGAAAGATAGGAGAAGCCGCTATGGCTTACGGAAGTGCGCTGGATGCAAACCCATTGGACTCTATAAGCTATAGCAATTTTCTCTTCTGCAATCACTACCGACCCGAAATTTCCTTAGAAAAAATAAATAAAATTCACCTTGAGTGGGCAAAAACATATTGTGACAATTTACCTAAATACAATGATTATCCAAATAGCCAGCTTGCTCCCAAAGCGACGCTTAAAATTGGCTTCGTCTCTTCTGATTTTAAATCACATCCAGTAGGTTATTTTTTGTCATCATTTCTAGATAAACTGGATAAGGAAAAAATTAAAATTTACTGCTACTCAGATCTTGTGAGAAATGGTGGAGACAAAATAACAACCAACATAAAAAATAGCGCAGATGTCTGGAATGAAATGTCTGGATTTTCTTATAAATTCTTAGCAGAAAAAATTCAGGATGACGGTATCGACATACTTTTTGATTTAGCCGGTCACACGGCAAACAACCGACTCTTCTTGTTTGCAGAAAAGCCTTCACCGGTTCAAGTCACTTGGGCTGGATATGTGGGAACTACCGGAATAAAGGCAATTGACTGGATCTTTGCAGATAGGTTTCAAATATTAGAGAATCACGAAAATTTTTATGTAGAAAAAGTATATAGATTACCAAATGATTACATCTGTTATGCAGCCCCACAATATGCCCCGGAATGTGGGCCTTTACCGGCGAAGAAAAATAAATTTATAAGTTTTTGTTCATATAATAATCCCGCAAAAGTCAACGAGCCATTGCTAGAAACGTGGGGGAAGATATTGCAGAAAGTAAAAAACTCAAAACTTTTTCTGAAATACCGTGCATTTGACGACATTTATAATCGAGAAAGAGTATTAGATTGTTTTGAAAAATACGGAATAGAAAAAGAAAGGGTTGTTTTTTGGGGAAACTCTACCCACAAGGACACCCTAGAGACATATACACAAATGGATATTGCGTTAGATACGCATCCTTACTCAGGCGGTCTTACGACTTGCGAAGCTCTATGGATGGGTGTGCCCGTAATTACAAAACCTGGAGATACTTTCGCCTCACGTCACTCATTAACCCATCTTTCAAATGTTGGGTTAACAGAGACAATTGCTAAAACGTGGGAAGAATATATTAATATAGCGGTTAATCTTGGTAACAATCCTCAACATCTCGAAAAACTAAGGTTAGGACTCAGAAAAAAAATGCAACAATCTCCTCTCTGTGATGGAAAAAAATTTGCAAAGGCGTTTGAGAACGCTTGCCAAGATATCTGGAAAAAAAGTTTAA
>Ga0315336_1007446_pt1 | contig 10468 bp, 10 predicted proteins | sample ASW5metaG_FD_204512 | JGI IMG/M metagenome (GOLD analysis project Ga0315336, IMG submission 204512) | Ammonia-oxidizing marine archaeal communities from Monterey Bay, California, United States - ASW #5 | ecosystem: Environmental > Aquatic > Marine > Intertidal zone | place: USA: California... | reverse complement strand
TTCCCGCCACATTAATTTTCCCAATTGGGATAAGGCCAGCGGCGTAATGGACACCGGTTCTGACGCCCTTGCATGGATACTTTGTGACAAGACATGAAAGGCAACGGTTTCGCGTGGGTCAAAACCGATAAAAACTCGGATCATGAACTAAAACTCCCCTGGATGGGTTATCAATGAAGTTCGATAACACCGGCGGATGGTATCGGCGCCAATACTACCTGTCCAGCATGACGGAAAGCGGGCTTGAGGCATTGATTTAGGACAAATTCATCAATGACGGACCCAGCGGCCACGATGCATGACGGTGACGATCTCCTGACCCTTCGCCCCCAGCTGTGGCACGTCGAAGGCGGCAAAATACCGTAGCCCCGGTGATTGTTGAACGCGCTGATCGAACTGTGGAATCCACCAATCCGGCGGCTCGACGGTGCAATGCGCGTTCTCGCCATTGGGCAAGGTTTTCCCCGCCGGATAACAAGCCACGTTGACGTAGACGAACTCTTCGGCGAAACCGAAAATCTCATCGATCATCCAGGGAATATCCTCTTTCGGACAATGCTCAAGAACATCGGTGGTAACGACAGCCTCAAAGGTCCGTGTCGGTAATTTACTGAAAGGTTTGTGCCCAGGATCGTAGCAGGTGATTACATCGACACCCCACAATTCCTTGATGCTACCGAATTTTTGACCGTCTGGAGTGCTGATTTCCACAGGCTCATATTGCCGACCTTTCCCGGATCCATAATCAAGGATTGTGCGCGAACCCATGATGTTATTGATTTGCTGGATGTTACCTGCGTGCTTGGGCAGGCTGCGGCCATCGAAGGTTTCTTCAGCTGGAATGTTTTGCGCAATGGCCCCTTTCTCGTGCATTTCCTGGTAATAACCCACCAGTTCGGTGAAACGAGGCGAGGGGTTTTCGCGGCTATACTCGGTCATGAAAAGGCTTCCCGTGGTTAGGGGGCCATCCTAATGAACGAAAACGCCTGATCCAAGCATCTGTGTGCCGGTTGCGCTCAAATACTGTTGGATTTGTCTTTCTTCGGCGGACCGGGCTCATTTTTGGTGCCGTACTTATCGATCAGTTCATCGAAAAACCGTTTGGTTTTCTTGGCCTGCTCCTCGATCCACGGTTTCGCTTTTTCATAGGCGACGCCGGCATCGCAGGCGGCATAGAGGCCCGAGCATTTGGCTACACAAGGCGCGCGCTTTGCCGCGCCGCCATCCGGGTCTTCGTTGCAGACCTTCTGGCATTGGTCGAATTCCTGACCGCATTGGGCGCTGGTCCGGCCTTCCGCCATGGCTGAAGCGCCAAAAGTGATGGCGCCGACGAAGGCGACGGTTCCGACGAGGGGCAAAATGCCGAGAGCGGTTCGCCATTTCCGCATGGGATATCTCCAAATAATGTTCCGATGACTACTTTATATCACCGATCTTTATGACTTCTTTATGGCCGCCGCCACCTGGCGGCGGAATTTCCGGTCACGTTTCAGATGCCATTCCCGGCTCATGGCCTCGGGCCGGTTCTGGTAGCGCTCCGCATACAGCAGAACCCACGCCCGGCCCCGGGTCGAGCGCGCACCCTTGCCGGTATTGTGCGCGGCCAGGCGTTTCTCCAGATCGGTGGTCCAACCGACGTAGGTTCGGACCCCATCGGGATCTGGGCTGCCGAGGATGTATGTAAAACAGGCCATGAATAGGGACGAGTTTATTCCACCGTGACGCTTTTCGCCAAGTTGCGCGGCTGATCCACATCCGTGCCCTTGATCACGGCGATGTGGTAGGCCAGCAATTGCACGGGAATGGCGTAAAGCAACGGCGCGACGAAGGGATCGACCGCCGGCAGGGTGACGGTGGCGGAGGCATTGCCGCCGAGCCGTTTGACGCCATTCGCGTCAGAGAGAAAGATTACCCGGCCGCCGCGCGCCATGACTTCCTGGACGTTGGAGACGGTCTTGTCCATGAGCCGGTCCGTCGGCGCCACCACCACCACCGGCACGGCTTCATCAATCAGTGCGATGGGCCCGTGTTTCATTTCCCCGGCGGCGTAGCCTTCGGCATGGATATACGAGATCTCTTTCAGTTTCAGGGCGCCTTCCAGGGCCAGTGGATAACTGGTGCCGCGGCCGAGATAGAGCACGTCGCGGGCCTCCGCCATGTCGTGGGCGATGCGGGCCAGGTGTTCGTCGTGATTGAGGATTTCGGCGGCCCGGGCCGGTACTTCCGTCAAGGCACCGACCAGGCGGCCGCGCTCGGTGTCGTCGATGGCGCCGCGGCCATGTGCGATGGCGATGGCCAGGCAGGCCAGCACGGTCAACTGCGTGGTGAAGGCCTTGGTCGAGGCGACGCCGATTTCCGGCCCGGCATAGGTTTGCAGGACGGCGTCCGACTCCCTGGCGATGGCGCTTTCCGGCACATTGACCACCGAGAGGATTTTCTGGTTTTGCGACCGCGCGTAGCGAAGCGCCGCCAGGGTATCGATGGTTTCGCCCGATTGCGAAATCACCAGCGCCGCACCGCCTTCCGGCATGGGCGCTTCGCGGTAACGGAATTCGGATGCGATATCGACCTCAACGGGGACACGGGCGATGGTCTCAAACCAGTATTTGGCGACCAGACAGGCGTAATAAGACGTACCGCAGGCGATCAGCGTCAGTTTGGTGACTGCCGCCGGGTCGAAACCCAAGTCCGGCAAATTGACCGCGCGGGTCGTCGGGTTGACGTAGGAATGCAAGGTGTCGCCGATGACCTGCGGCTGCTCGTAGATCTCCTTCAGCATGAAATGCCGGTAACCGCCCTTGCCGATGGCGGCGCCGGTCAGTTCCGTGAGGTGGATCTCACGCCGGACTTTCTCATCATTGCCGTCATAAATCGTGTAGTTCTTATCCGTCAACACCGCCCAGTCGCCATCTTCCAGATAGATGATGACCTTGGTCAGGGGTGCCAGCGCGATGGCGTCGGAGCCTATGAACATCTCATCCTTGCCGACGCCGATGGCCAGCGGGCTGCCTTGCCGGGCTGCGATCATCAATTTGGTTTCGCCGCTGAAGATGATGGCCAGGGCAAAAGCGCCGTGCAGGCGTTTCAGCATCGCCGCCGTGGCGTCTTGGGGCGATTTGCCTTCCGCCAGGTATTGATCGATCAGATGGACGATAACTTCCGTGTCCGTATCGGAGGCCAGATTGTGGCCGGCGGCGATAACTTCTTCGCGGAGTTCCTGAAAATTCTCGATGATGCCGTTGTGGACGACGGCGACACGCCCCGTTGCGTGCGGATGCGCGTTGACTTCGTTGGGAACGCCATGGGTCGCCCAGCGGGTATGGCCGATGCCCGTGGTTCCGGTGAGCGGCTCGTCACGGAGGCGGCCGTCCAGGTTGGTCAGCTTACCCTCGGCGCGCCGCCGGTCGAGGTTGCCATTGACGACGGTGGCGATGCCGGCCGAGTCGTAGCCGCGATATTCCAACCGTTTCAGGCCGTCCAATAACAGAGGTGCCACGTCCGTCTTGCCGATAATGCCGATAATGCCGCACATGCGTGAGTCCGTTCCTTTTACTTCTTGTTTTTGCCCCGGAATTTCGCTGCCCAGCCGGTGAGCTGCTTCTGCGGCGCCCGGGTGACGGCCAGCGAATCGGCGGCGACGTCCTTGGCGATGGCGCTGCCGGCGCCGACAATGGCGCCGTCGCCGATGGTCACGGGCGCGACCAGGGCCGTGTTCGAGCCGATGAAGGCGCCGGCGCCGATGTCGGTCTTGTGCTTGTTGAAGCCGTCGTAATTACACGTGATCGTTCCGGCGCCGATATTGGCGCCCGCGCCGACGCGCGAATCGCCGATATAGCTCAAGTGATTGGCTTTCGCCCCGGGCTCAAATTGCGCGTTCTTGACCTCGACGAAATTGCCGATGCGGACATCTTCGCCGATGGCGGCGCCGGGACGCAGCCGTGCGTAGGGACCAATGATGGCGCCTGGCGCAACCGTGGCGCCTTCCAAGTGGCAGAACGGCCGGATGGTGACATTGTCGCCGACATGGACGCCGGGTGCGAAGACCACGTTAGGACCGACCGTCACGTCCCGGCCGAGTTTCGTGTCGAAACTGAAGAAAATGGTCTCCGGTCCGATCAGCGTCGCGCCGTTTTCCATGGCCTGAGCGCGCAAACGGTCCTGGAGGACGGCCTCGGCACGGGCCAGATCGGCGCGGGTATCGACGCCGATCAACTCCGACGGGTCGGTCGCCTCGACGGCGGCGCAGGTCAGGCCGTCGGCACGAGCCAGGCCGACGATGTCGGTCAGATAATATTCGCCCTTGGCATTATCGTTGCCGACACGGCCGAGCAGCTCGAACAACTTGCTCCCGTCGATGGCCATGACGCCGGAATTGCAGAGATCGCCGGCCAATTGTTCTGGCGTTGCGTCGCGGGCCTCGACGATGGCTTCCAGATTGCCGTCGTCATCGGCGATCAAACGGCCATAGAGGCCGGGATCATCGGGCCGGAAGCCGAGCACGGCGACGGCCGGCTTGTCGTCCCGATGGCGCCGATCGAGAAGCGATTCCATGGTTGCTGCGGTGATCAGGGGGTCGCCGCCGAACAGCACGAGGATATCGCCGTTAAATCCGCCGAGCGTATCGGCGGCTTGAAGAACCGCATGTCCGGTGCCGAGTTGTTCGGCTTGCACGGCGGTCGGGTGCGGGGCGACGGCGGCGGCCACGCCATCGGCGCCGTCGGATGTGACGACAACGATATTTTCCAGCGCCAACGTCGACAGCGTATCGAGAAGATGTGTGATCATCGGCCGCCCGGCGAGGGGATGCAGAACCTTGGCGAGCGTCGATTTCATCCGCGTGCCGAGACCGGCGGCGAGAACGATAGCGGCGCATGGCGTGGTGCGGAGATTGGAAATTTTTTCGCTCGAGCTCTTGGTCATTGAGGTCAGGTCGGATAAACAGAGGCTGGCGGTTACCGGCGCCTGGAATTTGCCACAGGGGTTGAATCCCGCCAAGTCAAAGTTTGTTTCGGATTCTTGCAATGCCCAATGAAATGATCCACCGGCTTCCGGCTTCCATCGATACGGTTGTCTTCGACCTGGACGGCACTTTGATCGAAAGCGAGCCCGATCTCCGCGCCGCTCTCAACCGCCTGCTCCAGGATATGGGCAGGCGCGCCGTCAGCCGCGACGAAGTTGTCATGATGATCGGCGACGGTGTGCCGAAATTGGTGGAGCGCGGTCTCATGGCCACCAGCGACGACGATATCGAGGATCTGGAAGGCCATGTGGCGCGGTTCCTGACGTACTACGAAGCCGCCCCGACCGATCTTTCCGAAGCTTTCCCGGGTGCGCACGAGTTGTTGGAGGCCCTCAAGGCTGCTGGCGCGAAAATTGGCGTCTGCACCAACAAACCGGAGGCGCCGAGCCGCAATATTCTTCGAATTTTCGGCCTCGATGGCTTCGTCGATGCCGTTGTGGGCGGCGATACGCTCGACGGAATCCGCAAACCGGACCCGCGCCATCTGGCGGCGGTTATTGAACGACTGGGCAGTGACCCGGCCCGGGCAGTCATGGTCGGCGACAACGCCAACGACATCGGTACGGCCCGCGCCCTCGGTGTTCCGGCCGTTGCCGTGTCTTTCGGTTATCCCAGAGGTCCCGTTGCCGATCTTAAGGCGGATGCGGTGATCGATCAATTTGAAGAGTTGTGGGATGTCCTCGCCAGTTTTGCTTCCTAGCCTTGCTTGACAGGACACGGGGCCGGCCCTTATATGACGCCGTCTCAAGGTCATTGAGCAAATCCCGAGCGGATGTTTGCATCTGCGACGACGCATTTGCAGCGAAACAAATGAGGGCGCGTAGCTCAGCGGGAGAGCGCTCCGTTCACACCGGAGAGGTCGCTGGTTCAATCCCAGCCGTGCCCACCATTTCCCCTATCAGCGAATTTCAACGGTTTCGAGTGCCGCAATTTGTGTAGCATACCGTGACTGGCTGGGATTGAGTTCTTAGTTTGCGCGCCTTTCGGCGCGACCCCAGCCGTGCCCGCAATTTATCAACCGACGAACGCCAACTGATCCAGGCATGGAAACTGACATGACTGAGCCTTTTGCAGCGCAGCTAGCTACACGAGTTTTTTGCAGATACTGCTTGAAGAATCGGTACTAAATATTTGAGTCCATTGACAAATTATAACTTTTGTGATAATATGTAGCCGACAAAAATAAGAGTTCGCCTTAACCCTGGGAAGAGAGGTCTGACTGATGGTTTCAGAGCAGATCGCATTGGCGGATATTGCGCGAAGCAAATTCGCCTGGATATCCATTATTATTTCGACAGCGGCGCTGGGCGGCGCGCTTGTCTTTTTTCTGACGCGGAATCTGGTCATTGGCGGCATGCACTTTGGCGATGACGGGGATACATTCGGCTGGATGTTGCTGGTGTTGTCCCTGGTAACCGCTTTTCTGACAATGATTCTCGGATCACGCATCGGTAGCGGCGGCGACGACGACTAGGCGGCTGGCGGTTAACCGCGCGGCTTAACGCATCCACCATTCCATGCTGTCATAAATCATCAATCCTGAGCCGATGACAAAGGCGATGAGCGTAAACCGGTTTTTACCTGATTTTTTCTGAAATGACGGGTTCGGTTGTTCATCGGTGATGATCTCCGCCGCCGGACCCATGCCGATTTCGCGGTGCCGGGCGTTCATATAATCCCGTTCCACTTCCCGAAACCCCGTATCGAGGGCCATTTGATGCGCGAACAGCGGCTGCGCCGCACCGGCAAAATAGATGAGAATAGCGATCCCGGCATGGGCCGGTGTATGCGAGGGCGCGAAGACCGCCGCCGCGTAGAGCGTGGCGGCCAATCCGCCGGCGGCGTTTAATCCCACCAGCCAACGCATTTAACGGCTCATCACTAAGGTCAACCAGCCATCGCGGAGGTGGCGGCGCTGTAGCGTCAGCCCTTGACGGCGGTGCGCGGCGGCCACCCAATTGCCGTCGCGTTCCAGCAAGCCCGATAGAATGACCGTACCGCCGCCGTCCCGGGTCGGACGCAGTTGCCGGCCGACGTCCGCCGCCATGGCGATCAACGGCCGCGCCAGGATATTGGCGATGATCAGGTCGTAGGGCCGGCCGCGACGCACGGGCCGAGATTGATAGCCGGCGCCGCAAATGCTCCGGACCAGGGGGCCGACGCCGTTTGTTCGGGCGTTCAACGTGGTGACGCGGGCGGCTTCCGGGTCGTGGTCACTGGCAATCACTGGCACCCGCCAAGTCTTCGCCGCGGCGATGGCGAGAATACCGGACCCGCAGCCCATGTCGAGGGGGTGGTGGAAACGCTTTTCGCGGGCCAATTGATCGAGAACTGTCAGGCATCCCGCCGTCGAGGCATGTTCCCCGGAGCCGAAGGCCGTACCGGGGTCGAGGCGGATCTGCACGGAACCGGCGGGCCGCGTTCCGTCGAAATGTGATGCGTGAATGAAATACCGCCCGATGTGCAGCGGCGGGAAGGCGTTCATGTTGTCGGCCAGCCAATCGCGCGGTGGCACCAAATCACAGATCACCCTGGCCGCAATCTCTTCCCCGGCTTTGCGGAGCGCGCGGTTGAGTTCCTTTTCAATGGTTTCACCATCCGGCTCGGCATCGGTGAACCCTTCCACCGCCCAGAGAGCGCCGCCATCGCGCTCGAAGGCGGTGACCGCCATGGATCGGGTTTCGAAGATATCCTCGGCGATTAGGCGCGCCTCCGCCGGCACTTGGGTCTCGATCCGCCAGAGGAAGGTTGGAGCGTTCATTGTGTTCCAATGGCCTCGATGAAGCTCATCATGACCTTCTTGGTCCCCGCCTTCTCGAACGCGATCTCGAGTTTTTCGCCGTCGATATGAAGAATCGAGCCATAACCGAATTTCTGATGAAAGACCCGCTCGCCTTCCTCGAAGGCCTGTGCCGGCGCTTGACGTTCGGCGACCCGCCAATCCGTATCCTCCAGGGTTACGGCCCCGTATTGCCGTTTCGTGCTGCGCCTGCGCGGCCGCCAGCCGGGCGTGTCGCCGATACCCGCCGAACCCGCCAGGCCGCCAAACCCATCGCCGCCGTCACCGTAAAGGCCCGGCGCGCTCTCAATTTTAATGTCGTCTTCGGGGAGTTCGTCGACAAAACGCGAAGGCACCGCACTTTGCCAATTTCCGTAAACGCGGCGGTTGGCGGCGAAGGATACGATAGCGCGCTGACGCGCCCGGGTCAGGCCGACATAGGCGAGGCGTCGTTCTTCTTCCAGGCCGCCGGTGCCGCCTTCATCGAGGGCGCGCTGATGCGGAAACAGACCTTCCTCCCATCCGGGCAGAAAGACGGTCTCGAATTCCAGGCCCTTGGCACCGTGCAGGGTCATCAAATTGACCTTGTCCTCTACCCGGGAATCCTCGTTCTCCATGACCAGGGAGACGTGTTCCAGGAAAGCGGCGAGGGTATCGAAACTCTCCAACCCGACGACCATTTCTTTCAGATTGTCGATCTTACCGGGCGCTTCGGGCCGCGTATCGGTCTTCCACATGGCCATGTAACCCGACTCGTCCATAATCGTTTTCGCCAACTCGGACACGGTCACCATCTCGACCATGCCGCGCCAACGGTCGAAGTCGGCGAGCAGATCCCTCAGGGCGCCCCGCGCCTTCGGCCGAATTTCATCCGTTTCAACCAGCATGCGGACAGCGCTGCCGAGCGAGATGCCTTCCCGCCGGGCCAGCATGTGGATCGGCTGTAAGGTGGCTTGGCCGATACCGCGCTTCGGCTGGTTGATGATGCGCTCGAAGGCCAGATCGTCGTCCGGCTGGGCGACGACCCGCATATAGGCGACGACGTCGCGGATTTCCTGGCGTTCATAAAATCTAAAGCCGCCGATGATTCGGTAGGGCACGCCGATGGTGATCAGGCGTTCCTCGAACTCGCGGGTCTGGAAACCAGCCCGGACCAGGACGGCGATCTCGTTCAGTTTATGGCCCTTGTTTTGTTGCGCTTCGATCTCCTCTCCGATGACCCGCGCCTCCTCTTCTCCATCCCAGACGCCGCGCACCCGTACGGCCTCGCCCTCATTCACATCAGTCCAGAGCGTTTTGCCCAGCCGGTCTTCGTTGTGGGATATGAGGCCCGAGGCGGCGGCAAGGATATGCGGCGTCGAGCGGTAGTTGCGCTCCAGCCGAACGATGCGGGCGCCGGGAAAGTCCTCTTCGAAGCGCAGGATGTTGCCGACCTCGGCGCCGCGCCACGAATAGATCGATTGGTCATCGTCGCCGACGCAGCAAATGTTCTTGTGCCCCTGTGCGAGCATGCGCAGCCATAGATACTGGGCGACGTTGGTGTCTTGGTATTCGTCGACGAGAATGTAGCGGAACTGGTTCTGATACTTTGCCAGAATTTCCGGCTGGTTCCGGAACAACTCGGTGCAGAGCAGCAGCAAATCACCGAAATCCGCCGCATTCACCTGACCAAGTCGAATTTGATAGTCGGCGTAGAGGCTGAGGAGCCGGCCATCGGCCATGTCGGCACCCTCGTTGAGGGTGACCTTGTCGGGCATTAAGCCGCGGTCTTTCCAGCGTTGAATCTGGCTGGCGACGGCGCGGGCCGGAAATTTTTTATCGTCGATCTCATGGATGTCCATGTACTGTTTAACTAGGCGAATTTGATCGTCCGCGTCGAGGATGGTGAAACTGGGCGTCAGGCCGACGGCTTCGGCGTGATAGCGTAAAAGCCGCGCGCCCAGGTGATGGAATGTGCCGACCCACCAGCCTTCGACGGGCCTATGCACAAGGGCGCCGACCCGTTCGCGCATTTCCATGGCAGCCTTGTTGGTGAAGGTGACGGCAAGCATCTGGCCGGGATGTGCCTTGCCCTGCATCAGGATGTGCGCGAGACGTGTCGTCAGGACGCGGGTTTTGCCGGTGCCGGCGCCGGCCAGAACCAACAGCGGGCCATCGACCTGTTCGACGGCTTCGCGCTGGGTCTCGTTCAACCGTTCAATATGGGCCGGGGTCCGGTTCGGTGGCGGTGCCGGGCTTTCGCCGGGGGCTGTAATCTCAAAGGGGTCGTCCATGCTTTCTTATATAGCATGTCCGGCGGCCTTGGCACGGGCCAAGACCTGGCTGGATGTTAAATAATCAGATCCAGTGGCCGGGCAGCGAGAAATGGTGCGCGCAATCCCCACCATTCGCGGGCGACGGAGGCATAAAGGCGGTTGAAATGCACCCGGTGCGCCAGGTTGCCGCCGTCAAGCTGGTCCAATGGCGGCTGCGCGCCATAAAAGCCGCCGCGGACCCGGCCACCGAGGATGAAGTGCGGTGCCGCGGTGCCGTGATCGGTGCCGGCGCTGGCGTTTTCGCGCGGCCGCCGGCCGAACTCGCCGTAAGTCATGACCAGCACCAGATCCCACATTCCGGCCGTCTCCATGGCCTGGCCGAAGGCGGCGATACCTTCCGCCAATTGGCTGAGC
>Ga0315336_1007445_pt1 | contig 10468 bp, 11 predicted proteins | sample ASW5metaG_FD_204512 | JGI IMG/M metagenome (GOLD analysis project Ga0315336, IMG submission 204512) | Ammonia-oxidizing marine archaeal communities from Monterey Bay, California, United States - ASW #5 | ecosystem: Environmental > Aquatic > Marine > Intertidal zone | place: USA: California... | reverse complement strand
TCAAAAAATCTTCCATATATCGCCAATAATCGTAGTCTATCTCCCCATCCTTACCTAACCCTCCGAGCTGTATACAGCCGTTAGTGCCCACATAAGCCATATTGAAGACGCTGCCGTTGAATGGAAACGGAAACGGGAGATTAATTGCCTGCTGATCGTCATCTTCACCTGTAAGGTCCGTAAGCTCATCACCGAAGTTGTCCTGCCAGAGCGGTGGCTGCGCAATCGCATGAACCTGCGAAGGGAAATAAAAGCCAATTGAAGCTAAAAAAATACCTATTAACAGTAAATTTCTCATTAACATCCTCCTCTTTAGATGGTTTAGTTAAAGAATTGCGAGCATTATACAATATATGGACGCAATTTTCAATAAATGGCTGGATAAATGCAAATCGATATTGATCGGTATTAGCAGATATTCTGGATTACCGATAAAGATATTCGGGGAATGATCCGGCTTCGTCTAAGGACTACGCCCAGACAGGCTCCAGTGAAAGTTTTATATTATCCCTTTTCCTCAGGCAGGACAGTCGGGTTTCTTAAAATTCCCACCTGGGATATAATCATTTATTGTAAATAACGAACTCCGGATGAAACCATATAGGCCGTACCTCGGTTTAATATAATAAGAGGGTAAAACAGATTTTCTGGAGGCATGGAAATGGTTAGAAGATCGGCACTATTATGTCTGGTTCTTACAATTCTCATTGGGCTTGGGTTAAGTGACCGTGCCCACTCTCAAACCGAAGTAACTCTCGATGTGTTTTACGACGCTCTCTCGCCCTACGGAGAGTGGGTAGAGCACGAATATTACGGATACATCTGGCAGCCCGTGGGGGTGGACCCCTACTGGAAGCCCTACAGCGACGGAAACTGGCAGTACTCGGACGAGGGGTGGATATGGGTGTCCGGCGAGCCCTGGGGATGGGCGACATACCACTACGGCAGGTGGATGCTGGACGACTACTACGGGTGGATATGGATACCCGGAGTCACCTGGGCGCCCGCGTACGTGGACTGGTATGAGAGTCCGGGTTATGTAGGCTGGTCGCCTCAGCCTCCCGATACGAGCTTTTTCCTGTCAATAGGCATAGCTATCGGAACCGGCTACGGGTACTACTCGCCCTATTACTATGAGCCCTACTATTACGGGGGCCACGGCCACCATAAAAAACACTACGGCAAGCACTACAGGAAAAAACACCACTACGGCCATCATTACGGACACCACGCGCCCGATAGCCACAGCACATACGTTCCCGACCATCATTTTTCGCATAAGAACGCGAAATTAGTCGCTCTGGACAGACCCCACAACCTTGTAGTCCACAGAAATTCAAAGGCCATAAATAACGTGAAAGTGGAGAATAACCGTATCGTGAACCGCGGTCCCGACAGGCGCTCAATGGAGCGCAGAACGGGAAGAAAGATAGGCCGCGTGAATATAGTGGACCGCAATTCCGCCCAGCTGAGGGGCAATAAAAGCGTAAATAATCTAAAAGGGGGCGATTATAATATCTACCGTCCTACGGTCGTTAAGAGAGGGGACGAATCGCCACGGAAAGTGTCAAAAAGGAGCGCCGGAGCCGACAATACGCGAGTAGAACGCGGAGACAATCAAAGAGAGCGTAATAAGCAGGACGCAGAAGATAGAAGCGGCAGAACCACCTCACGAGGCACGGATAAAAGCACGAACGGTAACAGACCGCGCGCGGATAACAGAACGAGGACTTATAAGAGCGGAGCGGACGGGAAATACAGGGAAGTAACAAATGACCGCCCTAGAAACCAGGGCGTTCAAAAAACTAACAGCGGCAGCCGCGGCAATGGGGCGGCAGGTAAGAATTCAAATGACACCCGCGCTAACGTGAACACAGAGCAGCCCGCGCGGACCGGCAGCTCAAACCTGTCACGGGCCAAGAGCTACGAGACGCACACAAATAGGCAGAACAATGTTAAAGGCTCCAAGCAAAAACATGATGGGCACTATAGCGTGAAAAAAAGCGCTTACAGTACGAACCGCGTAAGGGCTAACCCTACGCAGACTCAGTATAAATCAAACGGGAAAAGCAATTTAAGCGGCAACACGGCCAATCGAGTAAACACGCAGACCCCTGCTAATGTAAAAAATAACAGCCGTAATACGCCCAGGGGTCAGCCTGCAAATACGGGAAACTATACAAACCGTCAGGTGAAACAAAGCAGCGGGGCAAAGATTTATAAACCTCAACAACGATCGGCAAACAGCGGGCAGCAGTACCAAAAGAGCCGCGCTTCTAACCAGGCTCAGAAAAGCGTCAATACCCGGAACGTTAGTAACAGAAGCTCTTACAGAAGCGCGCCTGCCCCGAGCGTAACCAGGAGCGCGCCTGTCCGAAGCTACAACAGCAGCCCTGTAAACCGGAATTATAATAGCTACAATACCGGCGGAACAAGACAGACGTACCGGAATTCATACTCCCGCAAGTCGGGGAGATGATAATTCTCTATGGTGGTCCTGATTACGCAGCACATGCACGTACGCTTTCATTGATGCCATAATCTTGATATTATATTTGGGCTTTGAATAAAGAAGATATACATATCTCGGAGATTGACGAATACCTGGCGCGGAGGGTGCTGGAGGAGAGCGGAGCGCCTTTCGGTATTGCTGTCGAAAAGCACGGGGACGAGGGGTTTGTCACTATCAGCAAGACCACAGGGGAGGGCGCCCTTTCAGATGAGGCCGTTGACTTTGAGCTTTCCCCATCGGAATATCTTAATCTTGACTACAGGGACATTGAAGACCTCTTAGCGTCACCTCTTATCACAAGCTCGGCCCTTGAGCTGTTCGACTTTTTGCTCCTTAGATTTACGAGATTTAACTGCCTGCTCGAATTTACCGGAAACGCCTGGAAGGTAAAGGTTACAGAGTCTGTTTAGTCTATGTTAAGAACTCAAACTCATGGTCGTTTTGTTGTTAACTTTTCTATTTGAGAACAGAGTATTACAAGAAAAATGAATAGGCAACAAGCAATACAAGTAAGACTGGGTATACAGCTCGCGACCACTTAAGAAATTTCCTAAGCGACTTGTCTTTGCCTCGTTTCACCATATTTGACATTGCGACTGTCTGCGCCATGCAGGCGAAAACCATGACGGTTGACAAGATTATAAATTGATCCATCCGGGTAAGATAAGAAACCCGCGGCAGTAAAACCGTGATGGCAAAAAGATAGGCCACCAGGGTCAGAAAGGATGTGGCGGATATGGCAAGATTAGAGCCAATATGCCTTGGGTCTGTCCACAATGGCAGCCAGGACATAATTACAATTAGGCAAAGAGGAAGAATTATCTTTACTACGAAGTAAGTTACGCGTCGTTCAACTTCAATCTCCATTTGGAAACCGGCTATGCCTACTTTTTCATCATTGGGTCTATAGGGCGCAGGAGCGGCATTCCATGATAGAACTTCAAAGTCCGGCAATGAAAATCTTTTGGCAATGCCGGAGCTTGGTTGTCCATTTTCCATTAGAGGAACCATCTTTACTTCGGTCTCACTTAAGCCGGCCGCGGCGTATTGAATGGTAAGTGTCTGTATGTCCAGGGGAAAATTACGCAAATCAAAGGGTTGTGAAAATCGCCCCCATGTCTTCTGCCTGTAGATAACTTGCCCGTCTGGAAGAACTTCCACAGATTCCGGAAAAGATCGCCATCCCTGCTGTTGATTTACTATAACTAAACGTGGAGTCCAAACTTCGGTCCAAGATAGGTTTATAGGGCCCGGACCCTCGTGGCGGAGCTCCGGGATATACCAACGCGCCTCTATAAAGACGCTGGCGGCAAAATTTTGTTCGGCGGAATCGACCTCATCAACGTCGATGATATAAATTGAAACCTGCACTTCGGTAGGTTCTCCCCTAATTGTAGGGCGTTCCAGCTCAGGCATTGGCTTTTGGGGCAAGAACGTTGGTATGGTTTGCTCTTTTGATGTTTCCGGCAATGGAGCTACATCGGGCGATTGCCCCCATGCGGGAAATGACAGGACCATGAAAAATAAAATAATACCAGAATAAATATTCATCATCTCATTCAATATATTTCAATTATTCCCAATATCCGTTTGTGAACAAGATCGTTAATATACTCTTTTTGTATTGATCCCCTTATTTCAATATACCCGTTAGTTGGATTTATCGGAAGTGTGTACTGCCCTCTTTTATAAAAACCGATTTTATGAATAATGCAAAATACCCAGCTCGCTTACGCTCACTGAACAAAAGATGGTGATGTTAGAGCCTGCCCCTGTCTAAATATCAGACATAAGTAAACATTTCTATTCTAAAATCACCTGCACATATGCGTAACCCCCTCTAAATACTGTATTCATAGTTCTGGCATACATTATGCACTGTGTTGTAATAAAACGGTATTTAGGGGGTATAGAAGAAATGAAAGAAATGATGGAAAGAATGAAAGAAAACATGGGAAAAGAAGACATGAAGGCGATGATGGAAGGAATGATGTCAAAGTGCTGTGCCGATATGACACCGGAAGATAAGCATAAGATGGCGGAAGAAATAAAGACCGGTTGTTGTCAGGAAGGAGAGATGCCAATGATGCCGCAAATGATGATGGAGATGATGCCCCATTGTCTCGAAATGATGCTGCCAAAACTCTCAGAAGAAGATAGAAGCAAATTTGTATTGAAAATGGCATCCATCCTGTTTGCGCCGAATGCGGACTAGAGAGTAAAGCCGTAAGACGGGAGCGACATTAGTTCCAGCACAGTTTAGAAAATTACTGGAGTTATGTCAGGCGACGTCTGAATAGAGACTAATTATAATGGAGGTAAAAGATGGGACCGGAACAGATAATGTGGTGGCCTTGGGCCGGTATGTGGATATTCCCGATGATTATGTTCGTCGTGTTCATAATTGTCGTGATTTTGTTTGCCGGGCGGCGATGGGGTTGTCGGCACCCGTGGTTTGGTCCCGGCTGGTATCATGGCGAAGGCGGGGAATCGGAAAGCGCGTTAGATATATTAAAAAGGCGCTACGCGAAAGGCGAAATCACAAAAGACGAATTCGAACAGATGAAGAAAGACATCTTAAGTTAGGCGCCAGTCAGAGTGATGTCTTAAAGGGAGGCATCATGTTGTACTGCTACATATATAAAGCTCGACTTAAAAAAGAACTAATATAGAATGCTGGGCTTCCGGGCCATTCCGACATTCCGCGGGGGTATAGGTATGCGTTAATGTCGTAAACTAAAACTCCTCTTAATTATCCATAGTCTCCGTTATTGGCCGATAATTATTTTGTTTAATTGTCTCAATAAAGTTCATTTAACTGCATGGTTATAGGACAACTTGCAGTCCAGTAATACGTGCCTGACTGTAACACACTCAATATATTATAATAAATATTGATGTTCTATGGCATGAAATATGCACATATACAAAGTAATAGATAAGTTAACTGCAAATAAATTTTCATGGGGGGAGAGATATGAAAAACATTCTTAGAAATTACTCCAAATTGTTAATTTTGCTCGTTTCCGTCATTTTGATTTCATGCGGTGGTTCGGACGTCAACATAGATACTGGTGATTTTCTCGGTATAGATGGTGACATTGGATTATGTGATGGCAGTGACACGGCTTTTCAGGTCGAAGAGCCTTTTTTTGATGAAGTGGAGGCAGGCAGCCGCTTCCGGTTGAGGCTGGATGGAATAGGCGGCGATGTTAACATCTCCGGCGTATCCGGCGGAGTCGCCACTGACGCATTAGGAGACCCTGATTTAGTCACAATTACGGCTGTAAAGCGCGTTAGATAGGACAGTGTGCAGGATGCCGAAGAGCGATTGCAGGTGCTTGAAGTCAATGTGCAGAGTACGGCAAACGAAGTATTTGTAGAGACCGTACAGCCGCTTAATACCGGGTGTCGTATTTATGATGTTGAATATACAATCACGCTTCCGGAAGATTTCGAGGTTCAGGTTACTAACGCCGTGGGTGTCGTTACAATTGATTCCATGGATAATGAAGTCAATGTGACCAATACTTCTGGGGACGTCGTATTAATCAGTATTGTCGGCGATGCGAGGGTCAGTTTATTGACCGGCAACATTGAAAGCGAAGTAACGTTGCCGTTAAACGGCACTATCGAGATGGACACTTTTATTGGTGATATCAACCTGGACATACCGGTAGACACTTCGGCGGACTTTTCAGCCATGGTTACCGACGGAAGTATCGATGTTGTAAATCTGGTGCTTCAGGACGAAGTAAGCTCATCTGATTCTGTGAGCGGTACATTAGGTGCCGGGGAAGGGCTGATTACGCTTGAGTCGGAATTTGGAGGCGATATAAACGTGACGGGCTTTTAATGGGTGAAACAATATTAGGAATAGATGCAGCTGTTCAGACCGATGGAGCTGACGATAAAATTATCATTACAGGCGGATTGTTAAAACAGGATGATGATAGCGACCTAACCATTAAAGCTGGCTCTGGTGATGACCTCATAGCCGTGAGCCACGCTACTGTGGACGGAAGTATGACGGATAAAGGCGCTATTTGGGGCGGGAGTGACGATGACACCGTAAAATTGGGAACCGGAGCTATAGTTTTAAATACAATGTATGGAGGTAGTAGTTTCACCATTGATAATGGCTTCGACAATCTTGTATTTGAAATGGAAGTGCCGGCTGGAACTATAGATTTTATATGTTCTCAGATATTTGCGCAGGACCCCCAAAACGGATCAATCACGATAAACGACTTGTTTTATGAATGGGAAGGATTCGACGTATTCGAGTGTGATTTACAGCCTGTAAGCATAGCACGGCCGATACCGACGTTATCTGAGTGGGGACTTATAGCAATGGCGGGAGTACTCGGAATAGTAGGATTAATCGCCGTCCGCAGGAGAACGCAGTCTGTTTAACCGGTGAAGCTTATCGCACCACAATCTCATCGGTACATGTACAGACGCAGGGTTTGGGTTCGCACTGGCACGTGCAGCAGCATTTTCCCTTGGGACAGCACTTGCCAATAGAATTCGCGGTTTCCTGATCAGGGGCGAAAACGACTCTTTTCACCGCTACCTGACCCGGTTTTAGATTATTGACAATCCGCTGCTCTTTGGCCGATAAGGGCACTTTAATAGAAGGAGCCGCCTTTATCACGCTCCTTTGCTGCTGACCCTGAGACTCTAACACTGTCGAGATACCCCAGACACAAAGCAGTACCACCAACGCTACTAAAATATAGGTGATTCTCATTATGTAATACCCCCTCAATGTATTTTTACTTCTATGCCCGTAGATTGAGGTTTAGACCTGATTGAAGAGGGTTTCTGACGCTGCTCAGGAGACTCCGCTGGAGGGAATGATCACAGACGCCTTTTTGAGATAAGTTGAGAACCGTTCCCCGTGTTCGCTCTGCCGCTGTTCTGCTATTTCCAATTATAATTGACGCGCGCCTTTAAAGTCAAGCGAAATATTAGGGGTGATTTTGAACAGGGTATCCGCTGTTATTCCGGCATGGTTAGAAGTCCGTCAATTCCTAACTTATTCCCCGGCATCGCTGTGAAACGCTCGCCCCGGACTTATTAATATTTTTCCCCGGCATCGCTGTGAAACGCTCGCCCCGGTCCCCATACCCTCGCGGACTTGGCGGAGTTATGAAAGTTCTAAAAATCACCCCTCTATAACACAACAAAACGCGTTTGATGTTAACGCGAGCATCTTATATACTCTTATACTGTTAATATAAATGATTATAACTGTTTGATGAAAAGTTAGTGTAATTCAGAGTATGAAGTTTGGGGAGGAAAATCTGTCTTGAATTATATTCCGTTTATGTCTGCAAGCGCAATACGGGTTGACTCATGCTAAAAAAAGGCTACTTAGTCCTGGCCAACATTACAGGATATGAAGCTTTCATAACGCAGTCCGAACTCGAGCATGCCCAATCCATAGTAAATGATTTAGTACACACACTCCTTGACAACATCAAACCTCCACTAGTTTTCTTAAAGCTCGAACGAGACGCTATTTTCATGTACGCACCCGACGGCAGCTTTCAAGAAGAAATAACCCTGTTGGAGGTGATTGAAAATCTATACTGCACCTTCCGCATGACACTCGAAACCATGTACCGCAACACCGTCTGTTCCTGTGAAGCATGCCGGCAGATGACATCATTAGATCTTACATTCGTTCTCCATCACGGCGAATACAGCCCGGCTGAAGTAAACGGTCAACAAGATATGATAGGTTTGGACGTCGTAGTCCTCAGAGAACTCAGGAAAAGTCCTATCGCGGATACTGTAGGATTTGATTCCTATGCCTTCATTACGAGCGCTTGCGCGGACGCTTTGGGATTAAAAAAGTTAACTTCGAACATGAAAACCTACTCTGCCAGCTACGAAGATATTGGAGAGATAAACGGCTTTGCATACGATCTTCAGACGGTTTGGCAATCGCGGCGCGAACATAATCAAATCAGGGTTAATACCGAAGGCGCCTGGCTTGAAGTTGAAACGGATTTGCCGGTATCCTCAGCGTTAGCCTGGGAATACATCACAGAGCCTGGGTATAGGAGCTGGTGGCTGGCAGCGAATAAGGTGACGGCTTATACAAATGATAAGGGCAGGGTGGGTATCGGTACGACGTACATTTGCGCTCACGGGAAATATAAGATCGATCAGGTTATTATTGATTGGCGGCCCTTCGAATATCTGACAGTTGACACAGCGTTGCCATATAAAGGAATTCAGAGACATACTACCCAGCTTATACCTCATGAAGGCGGTACCCGGGTTTCATGGCGTTTCGATCAAGTAATTGGGCGAAATTTTATACACACACTTGTACTCAGGTTGCTGTTTAATCAAATGAAGCCCAAGTTGTTGAGCAGCTTAAAGGACGGGGGCGCGAAAATACTTGAGAAGATCGAGAAGGACAACGATAAAGGGCAATTGAATACAGAGCCTTGATAATTGAGAGTAAAGAGATATTAAATCTTTAACTGAAATATATGTTGTTACCATAATCTAGGTAGGGGGTATTAAATATGGCTCAGGAAAATGGGTACCTTGTAATTGCTGATATCAGCGGATATACGGCATTTTTGACGCAGGTGGAGCTGGAGCACGCCGAAGGGATTATGAAAAGTCTTTTCGACACTCTGGTGAAGGAAATTCAATCACCGCTAGTAATATCCAAACTGGAAGGGGATGCAATCTTTGCCTATGCTCCGGAAGGCAGCTTCGTTCAGGGGCAGACGCTGCTGGAAGCGATCGAAAATATATATTGCGCTTTCGCCGCGTCTTTAGAGAGCATGAGGCTAAACACGACCTGCTCGTGTAAGGCATGCGAACTCATGCCCAGTCTGGATTTAAAGTTTGTAGTGCACCACGGGACATATATGCTGAGCGAGCTGGGGGGGCGGCAGGAACTGAGCGGAACGGATGTCATATTAGCTCACAGGCTCTTGAAGAACAAAATCGCCGAAACGAACGGTGACATCGCCTATGCCTTCCTCTCTCAAGCCAGCGCCGATGCTATGGCATTGGGAGAATTAAAAGAAGGAATGAAATCCCACTCAGAGAACTATGAGCACCTCGGAGACGTTAGCGGCTACGTTTATGATCTACACGCTGTTTGGGATAAAGAACGTGAAATTCGGCGTGTTTATGTTGACCCTGACGAGTCGTGGTTTAAAGTTGAAATTGAAGTGCCCGCGAAACCCTCTTTCGTCTGGGATTACCTGGCCAATCCTCAACTAAGGCGTCATTGGCTTCAAGCGGACAGTGTGACCGCAGAAGGCGCCGCCATGGGAAGAATAGGAATAGGGACTGATTATCATTGCGCTCATGGAGATCTAACGGTCATTCAAACCGTAGTCGACTGGAAACCTTTTGATTATATGACGCTTGATGTTAGTTTCTCAAAGGATCAACGTTTCCGTCTCACCACCAGGCTTACTCCGACAGATAACACTACACTTGTTTCATGGTATTTTTTCAAGCTGGGCGGCAGCAATTTCATCAATACTTTCATAACTAAACGAAAGACGTCTAAGATGCAGGGCATGCTTTCTGACTTTTTCGGCCAGGGCAGCGAGCTTCTGCGCGAGATGATAGAAAAGGACACGATAGAAGACAAGGCGAATAACATCGAGCCAAGCATGCAGAATTGATCTCAGAATTACCACACTTCACCAAAGCTTCCCCCTTCGCTCAGACTTTAGAGGACTAGCGGGCGGCAGGCCAGCCTAAAACTACGCCGCCAACCACTCCAATTCCTAACTTGTCCCTCGGCATCGCTGTGAAGCGCTCGCCCCGGCCCCCAAGTCCGCGTGGGTATAGGGTAGCGGTTGGCGGCGTGGTTTTTTTTCTAACAACAGAAATAAAATGACTGGCAATTAACCGGCTTGACACGAATCTCTATAAAAAAGTAGTATTTGTGCAATTGATAAA
>Ga0315336_1007444_pt1 | contig 10469 bp, 6 predicted proteins | sample ASW5metaG_FD_204512 | JGI IMG/M metagenome (GOLD analysis project Ga0315336, IMG submission 204512) | Ammonia-oxidizing marine archaeal communities from Monterey Bay, California, United States - ASW #5 | ecosystem: Environmental > Aquatic > Marine > Intertidal zone | place: USA: California... | reverse complement strand
AACGAAGGTGGCAACGCTGAAAACCGTTTAGTGGCTATGTTTACCGGAATGCGCCGGGCGGCCATCCAACTGGTCCTCCCTAAGTTCGAGAACTTAGCACGCGAAGAAGGTGGTTTTTGGCTCGATACCTATGCGGAAACCGCGCAACTGGCAGGCGAAACTTCGCGGCTGAGAGAGTTCTTGAAAGCCGAATCCGAAAGGACTGACCTCCCCCCGACTGAAACCAAAAAAATAGCGACCGCCCTGTTCGATGTCGCCCCGAGGGAAAGTGTGAACTTGTTCGCGCGGATGGCGCGCCAAGATCCTGACGGCTGGGGCGATGCTTATATCGAGACCTTGCTAGCTTTGGGCCGGAACACGGAGATGATCAGGTTCCTCGTCTCGGAAGTGAACCGCGAGAATATTCAAGTTTCGAAACGTGATGCGCGCTTGTATGCCCTCATGGAAGCTGGTGGGCCCGCCGCAGCCGAAAAATCTCTAAGCCGCTTGGCGCGCACCGAGGGTGGAGATTGGGAATATGCCTACGAGGAAGCGCTGGTCAGCCTTGGCAAAGAGCAAACCCTGTTCGATTTCCTGACCGTGAAGGCGGAGGGTCAAAACCTGGACGCCGAACAACGGAATGGGATCGCGTTTCGTCTATTGGAAGGTGGCCGCAAACAGGCAGCCGAGCAAAATTTCTTAAAACTCGCATCCAGTGCCGGCCCCGAAGATGCGGCGGTCCAGCAGCTTCTTTATTTGTGGGGCCCCCGGCCGGAAGTTCATCAATTGGATTGGATTGAAGATCGGGCGCTGTCCGCCAATGGAAAAGATCGCGTTCAGTGGCTTGCACATTTACGTGACCGCGGCGCCGGCGACCGGGTCATCCAACTTCTCGAAACCAATCCCGCCCAAATGAACGGCGACGGCAATATGCGCAAATTATACCTGGAGGCCATTGTCAGTCGGCGAGACACCGTCCGCTTGCGGCAGGCCATTCGGTCCGAACTTGCGCGTAAACAGCAACCGGAAAAAATCAGAGAGCTAGCGAAACTCGCGGTGCAAGAAGATATCGGCGACGTTGCAACAGAAGCTTATCGATCCTTATTCCAACTGCGTCCTGGCGACATCGAAGCTGCGGGCTGGTTGGGCCGGGTCGCTTATGCGGAAGGGCGGCGTGCCGAAGCCCTGGAGATGATCGGCCTGACCCTCGGCAAGAACGCGCAGGACTACGAGACCCAGTACATCTATGGCGAACTGCTGTATGCGGACGAGCGCCGGGTTGAAGCCCTGCCCTACCTAAAAGCAACCAAGAAGTTGATCGAGGCAACGCCCCGGAAAACAGTCGAGATGCGATTAGCTTGGGGCCAAACCCTGTTCCGCCTTGGGCTTCTCGAGCAAGCAATAGAAGTCTATGCCGATCTTTACGCTGAACGCGGGGACGACGCGGGAATTCGGGCGGACTATGCCGGCTTGTTGATCGATGCGCGTAACTTTGAACGTGCTCAAACGGTTCTCTGGTCGAACTGAGTATCTGTATTATGACCGTAGAAAAGCATCCCATTTCCGCGCGTCGCAGCTTTACGCGCGCAGCGTCAATACTTTTGACCTGTTCTTCGGTCTTCGCTCTCGCCAGTTGGAGCACGGTGTCGCGAACCGAAGCCGCGGCGCCCATCATGACGAAGCCGTTTAGTTTGGATTGGGCGGGCCCGCTTTACCCATCCGAGATCCAAGTAAATGGCAGGGAACTTTTATTACGGCTAGCCGAACCGTTGGATCCCGCTGCGGCCACTCGCACCCCCAAAAAATTGCCCAACTGGATCGATGGCGTCGTTACCGGCTACGATACACTGCTGGTGATTGCCAAGGTTGATCAAGACTTTGATGTTACCGAAAGTGCGGGCCGCGTTGTGGTTGATCTAGCGCCTCCTACCCCGGCTCCCGTGTACGCGGCAGTGTCAACTCCCTCAACTTCTCCCGCCGTCGGCTCCAAACTTCGTGAGGCCCGCTCTCCCCGCCGGATTGAACGTCTGCAGGCCCGGTACCTTTCGGAAACCGGCGAGTCCGGCGAAGCCGTTCAAATGCTCGACCGTCTGGTAGATGAAGATCCGAAAGATGTGGAAAGCCTGGTTCAGTTGGCGCAAGTCTCCAGTCAACGGGGAAAATGGCGCAGCGCGGTGAAAACCTTCGAGCAAGCTCTGTCGATCAAACCGGGCATGATTGCGGCCGAGCGTGAGAAAATTCGGTTGGAAGAAGAGTTTGGCCCGCAGGCTCGGCTGGATTTTGACTATCAGAAAGTCAAAAAGGGCGACCGCCAGTTTATCGCCCGTTTCATGGGACGCGCACAGGCAACTGATCGCTTGGAAGTTGGTGCAATCCTTGAAAATCGTTGGCTGAAAGACGACGAAGTCCAACGTCCCAGCGGCCTTCTTAGTGCCATTAATGAAGACCGGCAGCGCGGCGAATTGTATTTAACGCTTGAGCACAAAAACCCCCAGGCGACCCGCCTTGCTTTATTGGCAGGTCCGTCTTCGCTGGGCGTTCAGGTGGACCATATGATCCGTCATGGCAGTGATAAGCAAAGCCGCATCACCTTTGCTTATTCCCGTCCCTATTGGGAAATGGTCGAAGGCATTGTTGACGGTGGCACAATCGACGAGATCGAACTTCACCACGAACGCCCTCTCGGCCCCCGGTTTTTCGGTGTTGTGAAGGCGAATGTCGCCAATTACAGCCTCAAGAGCGAGAACCATCTCGCCCAAACAGCCGGCGGCGGCCTCGAAATTTACTACCGGTTCCGTGATTTTGGGCCCGTGCGCACCATTGGGTATGCCGTCGATGCTGACTATCTGCTGAACCGGAAAAATCGGCTTTTACCTGATCTCAGCGACACTTTTGCTGTCATGCAGGTCCCGACCCAGGAATTTCACTCACTCAACTTGGCGATCGAGGACAAAATCGGCGAAAACTTCAAATACGCCATTTATTCAGGCTATTCATACGACAGATTCGGCGGCGATGGTCCCTTCGTTAACGCGAATTTAGCGTCTAAACCCTTAAAATCATTAGAAGTAGGTGCAAGGATTACCCACGCTCAGACATCCGGGCGTGGTTCTGAAGGTTCATTCCTTCTCGGCGGTGCCTATGCATTGTGGCGTTTTTAAGAGGCACCCATGGTCACGAGTGATCTGACAGCGGCAGAGCCCATCGGTGAGGAAACCCGGCAATCCCTTTTTGCCGGTGTGAAAAACTTGCTGTCGGGCAGGCCGTTCGGACTTCATGGTTCCGCTTTAATCGAATTGATCTTGTTCTTTGCCATCTCCCTTGGCATCGACTATTTCGTCGCGGGTGGCAATCGTTTTTGGGATGTGGCACCCCATCCGTTCTGGATGATTGTTCTTCTGATCGCGGTTCAATATGGCACTGGCGACGGACTATTTGCGGCGGTTGTGGCGTCAGGCGCCCTGCTGATCGGAAACCTTCCTGTCCAAAGTATTTACCTGGACCTCTATAGCTATTTGTTCGAGCTTTCCAGCCGGCCCATGATGTGGATTGCCGCCGCACTCATTTTCGGCGAATTACGCATGCGTTACTCGCGCCGCACCGTTCAATTGATACATGACCTTAAAGACGCCGAGCACCGGGCCGAAGTTGTTGCGTCCGCCTATAAATCCGTTGATGAAGCCAAACAGGAATTGGAAATTCGGGTTGCCGGGCAGCTGCGCACCGTGTTCTCAATTCACCGGGCCGCAAAGGCAATTGAAAAAGCCGGCACCGGCGAAGTTCTGATGGGCGTGACAGACCTGGTTCGCGGCGTCATGTCGCCCAAGAAATTTTCGGTCTTTCTCCTGAAAGACGGGGTTCTGGAGGCGGGCATAAATCAAGGCTGGATGCTGGAAGATGGGTATTCCCGCACACTCGATAATACCAGTCCGTTGTTTCAGGAAGTTATTGGACGCCAGCGCTTCTTGTGTTCCGCTTATCCGGAGGAAGCCCGGGTCCTTGGCCCGGAAGGCATTTTTGCCGGCCCCTTGATGAGTGTCGACACTGGCGAAGTTATGGGCATGTTGAAGATCGAGGATTTGGATTTCCTCGAGCTTAACCTCACGACCATCGATAACTTCCGCATCTTGTGTGACTGGATTGGGACGGCTTATTCGAATGCGAAACAGGCTGAGGAAGAACGTACAGGCGTTTACTTAAACGCCGACCGTACCTTGATGTCGACTAGTTTCTTTGATCGCCAAACCTCGTTCCTGTCATCCCTTGCGCAACGGGTCGGGTTCGATGTGTCATTGCTGATTTTACGTGTTGAAAACGCCGACGAATTGGATAGTGAGGCTAATAAACAAGTCGCCACAGCGCTTAATGCGGCCGTTACCCGCCACTTGCGCACCACTGATCTCGCGTTTGATTATCAACGCAAGAATTTGGAGTACGCGCTCGTACTGCCGGCGACCCCATTAGCCAATGCCCATATCGTCGCCGACAAAATTTTGAAGGAAATTCACGACCATTTACCGGATGACGTGGCTGACATTAAATTCTCGACCACTGCCAGTGCGTTATACGAGCATTCTGCGGAAAACCAGCGGCCGCATGCTCAGATTGAGGCGCCGGCCGAGCCATGAAGCACCTCTCAGACCTTCAGCTCGCGGACAGCCGCGCAACTGATTTGGATCATGAACAGTCCGGTCCGCTGTATGGCGTTACCGAAGCACTGCTCGTTATCCTATCGGTTTTGGTTCTCGAGATTTATATTGTTGCCTGTTACGCGAATGCCTCTTGGAATATGTGGCAAGCCCTGGCCGCTCACAGTCTTGTTTTGGCCGGGATTGGCGGTTGCTGCTACGGCTTGTCTCAGCGCGACGGCGGACTTCATATGGTCGCCCTTCTAGGAGTTTCGGTTTCCGTCCTCGGCCCTATGGGTGCAGGCGGCACCTTACTCACCATGGTCCTTCATTGGTGGTTCAGCCGTTCGTCGACGTCCTTCCAGGAATGGTACATGTCTCTGTTCCCGGATGAAGAAGGCGACGAAGCCCGCGAACTTTATGATTTGATCGCAACCGGCCGCGAAGGCGTGACTGAAAACTCTACGGTCCGTTCGTTTACCGAAGTGCTCACTCACGGCAGCGTGTCACAGAAGCAAGCAGTGGTGGCCCTCCTCGCTCGCAACTTCCGCCCAATGTTCGCGCCGGCCCTTAAACTGGCACTTAAGGACGATGACGCAAGTCTGCGCGTACAAGCTGCGACCGCAGCCGCCAATATTGAAAATGAATTCCTCGAAACCTCGCTTGACCTCAAGAAACAGCTCGATGCGGCACCGGACGATTTCGATACCGTACTCGCCATGGCACGACACTTCGATGATTACGCCTTCAGTGGCATCTTGGACGCAGACCAGGAAAGCGATAACCGCACACAGGCGGTCGAACTGTATTTCCGCTGCCTCGAGATTAAGCCCGACGATCCGCAAGTAACAACTGCCGTTGGCCGCTTTTTGCTGCGCGAAGATCGCACGGAGGAGGCCAGTGTCTGGGTCGCCGATGCGATTGATCACGGCATCGATCACTTGACCATGCTGAATTGGCATTTGGAGTGTCTATACAAGAGCGGAGATTTCGACCGTATTCGGAATTTTGCCCGGGAACACTACAACGAACTGGGGCGCTCCGAGCGCCAGCCTCAGGTTCTGAAGGATGTGGTTGATGTATGGGCCGGTTATCGACCGGGTGAACGTGTCCCCAACAAACGTGAAATTAAAACGATTGAGGTTAATGGGCTGCGCATTATGTCTCCTGCCGTGGAGGCCACTCCGTGAGTGCGTCCATCTCCAAACTTCCGTCTGGCCACGACGCCCCCGAGGCCGACATTTGCTTAGTACTTGAAGGTACCTATCCCTATGTTCCGGGCGGTGTGTCGACCTGGGTCAATGACCTGGTTCATGCTCAAAGCCACCTCACGTTTCACCTCGTGACCTTGTTGCCTGACAATGCGCCGCGGGAGGTACGCTATGAACTGCCGGACAACGTTACCGGTATCACTGCCATATATCTGAATCAGTTACCTCCGGGGCGACGTTGGGTTCGCGGCATCAAGAAACTCCATCATGATCTGGAACCCTATTTGCTGAAATTACAGCAAGGCGGCGGACTGAACGATCTGCACCAAGTACTCAAATTGTTGGCAGACCAGCCAAAAGGCCTGGGCCGTAAAGCCTTGTTGAATTCGCGCAGTGCTTGGGAAATGGTCGAGCGCATGTACACCGAAGGCATGCGCGGCATGTCGTTTTTGGATTATTTCTGGACCTGGCGGGCATTGCTGACTGGCTTATTTTCGTGTGCCCTGTTCGATCTCCCGAAGGCCAAGGCCTATCATGCAGTTTCGACCGGGTATGCGGGGTTGATCACGGCCCGTGCGAAATTGGAAACCGGCCGCCCAGCCATTTTGACTGAGCACGGCATTTACACAAACGAGCGCAGAATCGAAATTGCAATGGCGGATTGGCTGTTCGAGGGCAAAGCTCGCGGTTTGGCTTTGGAAAAACCAAAACGTGATTTGCGCGATGTGTGGATCGACACTTTCGTCAGTTATTCCAAGGCATGCTACGAAGCATCCGATGAGATCATCACTCTCTACGGCGGCAATCAGGTTATGCAGCTTCGTGACGGTGCCGACCCGGATCGACTGAAAATAATTCCGAACGGTATCGACTACGCCCGCTTCTCGAAGGTTGAGCAAAAATCAGGGGACCGACCTCCGACCATTGCCCTGATCGGGCGGGTTGTTCCGATTAAGGATATCAAGACCTTTATCCGAGCATGCGCTCAATTACGTGAAGTCACGCCAGACCTGCGCGCCATTGTGATGGGGCCAACCGACGAGGATGAAGAATACTTCGACGAGTGCAAAGCGATGGTTCATCACTTAGCTTTGGACAAGTGCCTGGAATTTACCGGCCGCGTGAAACTTGAAGATTATTTGGGTGAGATCGATGCGATCGTTCTAACCAGCATCTCGGAAGCTCAGCCATTGGTAATCTTGGAAGCTGGGGCATCGGGTGTACCAACCGTCGCAACTGACGTCGGCGCCTGCCGCGAAATGATCGAGGGTCTGGAAACTGAAGAGCCTCAACTTGGACCCGCAGGCGCGATCGTGCCTTTATCGAACCCGACGGCCACAGCCAAGGAACTTGCCCGCCTGTTGGGCGACGAGGAATGGCACCAGCAATGCTCGGATGCTGTTAAGGCAAGGGTCGAAGCCTCTTATAACAAGACCGGTCTAGATGCGACCTATAAGGCAATCTACGAACAATACCGGAATGCGCCCACGGTTCACTTGACACCGGAGACCGAGCCCGAGCCACCAAAACAGGGCCCCTACCCGACAAACCGTCGACAGCGCCGTAAAATTCGCCCGGGATTGGCAAAACTTGGAATACGCAGCCGTCGTGCCGGCACTGGGAGGGCTGCCTAATGGCCGGCATTGGTTTCGAATTGCGCAGACTTACCCAGCGCGATGACCTTATGGGCGTCGTTCAAGGTTACCTGCATTCCGCACTGGTTTCATCGGGGCCTTGGTTGTTCACCGTTTTGGCCATTGCCGCCATTAATTTATTCTCCCAGTCCTGGGCATCGCCCGAGGAATTGGCGGACTTCCGTATTGCCATTATCTACAGTTTCAGTTTTTCATTGGTTCTTACCGGACCAGTGATGCTGGTTGCCACGCGTTATCTTGCGGATCGCATTTATGGTGCGTCGGTTGAACAAGCGCCAGGCATGATGCTGGGTGCGTTTTTAGTCACATTCGCTACCCAAGCACCGATCGTATTCTGGTTTTATGGCGACTATGTCGATCTGCCAAACGGGGTCCGCGCGGCGGCAATCGCCAACTACTTCCTGGTCACCGGCGTTTGGATCGTTAGCATATTCCTGACCGCTCTGAAGGATTTCCGCAGCATCACCTGGGCGTTTGCCGCCGGCATGGTCACAGCTTTCGTGTGTGCCATTTGGTTAGGTGAAGATTACGGCACAAGTGGTCTTCTGATTGGATTTAACATCGGCCTCGCGACCATCATGTTTACGCTCATCAGCCGAGTTTTCGCCGAGTATCCCTACCCGATCACAAAACCGTTCGAATTTTTGGGTCACGCCAAGAAGTACTGGGATTTGGCACTGACCGGTGTCATTTACAATATGGCCGCCTGGGTCGATAAATGGATCATGTGGTTTGTGCCCGAGCGCGAAACCTTGCCCAGCGGCATGATTTCCTATCCGAACTATGACGGCGCCATGTTCCTGGCCTATTTGACCATCGTTCCGGCCATGGCGGTGTTTATCGTCAACCTTGAAACCCGGTTTTTTGAAACTTATCAAAAGTTTTACCGGGACATCCAAAGTCATGCGGTTTTGGAACGCATCCACGAGAACCATCGCAATATTATCGAGACCCTCAAGGAAAGTGCACGTAACGTCACCATCCTTCAGGCTTGCGTTGCTTTTCTCGCTGTCCTGTTGGCCCCGCAATTGTTTCAGTGGGCCGGCATCTCAATATTTCAAATCGGCATGTTCCGGTTTGGCGTCTTGGGCGCCTTCTGCCACGTACTTCTATTGTTTCTGACCATCGTTTTGTCATATTTCGACCTGCGCCGCAAAATGCTCTATGTCAGCTGTGTTTTCCTGGTCACTAACGCTGTGTTCACCTATGCCACCGCACAAATGGGATTTGCGTTCTACGGTTACGGCTACTTCCTGTCGTGCCTGGTGACCCTGCTTTTTGCCTACGCAGTCACGGCACGTGAAGTATTACGACTGCCCTACCTTACGTTCGTGCTGAACAACTCATCGATACGCTGACCGGATACTCACCCGGTTCATCAATCAATCAAAATTTTGGAAATTTTTTCTGCCAGAACTGGCAAACGACAACGGCGCGCGGGTCTAGCCCTACCGAGTGGCCGTGGCCATTTTTATTTTATCGTGGAGACTCTTGGCATCAAACGGTTTGACGATATACGCGTCAACGCCCGCCGCTTTCGCCCGCACCACATCTTCGACGCTGCAAGCAGTTGAAACCATGATAAACGGCAAGTCTTTGACCGCCTCTGTTGCCCGTATTTTCGCGACCAGTTCAATGCCGCTAACCGGGTTCATGGTCCAATCGGAAATTACCAAATCAAACTGTTCGCCATCCAACTTCTGATAGCCGTCACCGCCGTCTTCGGCTTCGACGACATTTACGTATCCGAGTTTTTTCAGCAAACTTTTGATAATCCGTCGGGTGGTCGCGGAATCGTCAACCAACAGAACCTTCTCTCTGCGGCTGTCACCAATACCGATAAACCCGGCTGTCGCCTGGGATTGATCGGATTTCGCAACCATTTCCACAGCTGGCTCCACATTCTGATCGTCGATCAGAATGTCGTCATCTGATGTGCCCACAGCATTCACATCTGCCATACTGGTACCGGCCTTAATCAATTGTACTCCCTTAAAAATCGGGAGTATTACCCGTGAAACCGGCTATCCCGGCATACATCAAATTACGATGGATAGATTAAGAATTAGCGAAGGGATATTCCCCACCCCCCAATTCCTACTCCTGAACCCGAGAACAACAGGGAAAACAGAGACTAAAGGGCAATTTCCTGGCCCTGGAGGGCTGGCAAATTGAGCATATCGATGAGGCTTCGCACCTCTTGCCGGGCCGCCACATGGGACATGGTCAGTGGCACATCAAGGCCGTTTTCGCGCAGATCCATCAAGGTCAGACCCTTGAGGAATAATTCCCGGTAAATCACCCGTTCGCCGAACCCAAATGCGGCCCTGAAGCCGATACGTGGTGCGAGCGTGTTTAAAACCTCGCCGACTTTTCTTTTGTTTTTGGCATCCAGGCTCGAAACCCGATTACGCATTACCACCCAGTCTATCGAGCCCCGATCGCGCATGGCGCGTCGTTTACGACTTTCCCAGACCATCTCGGCGTACAAACTTGGCCCTTTGATGGCATGAGTTGCCGGATCCACCCGGGTCAGTAAGTCCAGGTCGATAAAACTGTCGTTCATCGGTGTGATCAGAGTATCGGCATAGGAATGGCCCAGCCGGGAAAGATGGCTGTCGCTGCCCGGGCTGTCGATGACTATAAAATCGTTGCTTGCTTTCAGTTGCGCCAAATTGGCGGTAAAACGGTCGTATTCCTCGCGTTCCGCAACTTCGACAATGCCATGGCGGCAGCGCTCGATCACCCTTAGGTCCGGCACTTCCAAGCTCGCATCTTCGACGGCAGACGCATAAGCCCGTCGGTTATCTAAATACCGAGCCAGTGTGCGTTGACGGGCGTCCAGGTCAATGCAAGCCACTGAAAATCCTGCCCGCATCAAAGCGACCACAATGTGCATGGCTGTCGTGGATTTGCCCGATCCGCCCTTCTCGTTTCCGAGAACAATGACATGTGCACCGGAGGGGGCGGCGCCTCCGTGTTTCTCATCAGGATTC
>Ga0315336_1007443_pt1 | contig 10469 bp, 5 predicted proteins | sample ASW5metaG_FD_204512 | JGI IMG/M metagenome (GOLD analysis project Ga0315336, IMG submission 204512) | Ammonia-oxidizing marine archaeal communities from Monterey Bay, California, United States - ASW #5 | ecosystem: Environmental > Aquatic > Marine > Intertidal zone | place: USA: California... | reverse complement strand
CTGGGCCAGCGCATCAGATTATCTCGGTCGACAGAGAACGTATTCGGTGTTCTTCATCCTGGGGATCGTGCTCTATCTGTCGATTCCCTATTCGGCCTACCGGATGAGCGTCTCGCCGGCGGTCGTGTGGCTCGTCGTCTTCTACGGCGTCACCATGATCATCTTCACAATGTACGGCGGCGGGTTTGCGACGATACCGGCGTATCTTGCCGATCTGTTCGGAACGCGCTTCGTGGGCGGCATTCACGGTCGGCTGCTGACGGCGTGGAGCGTTGCGGGCGTGCTGGGGCCGTGGGCGATCACCTGGTTTCGCGAACGATCGATCCAGTCGGCCATCAACAATCTGGCCACGCAAATCGATCCTGCACGTTTTCGCGAAGCGTTCGGTGCTCCCGTGGATCAACTCGACCTGTTGGTTGCGAACAAGATTGTGACGATTTCGCAATTGATGGAGAATGCCCCCCCCGGAACCGTCGATCCTTCCAGCACGCTCTACAATTCCACAATGTACACGATGGCCGCATTACTTGGGCTCGCACTCATCGCGAATCTGCTGGTCAGACCCGTCGCCCCGAAGCATCATTTCAAGGACTGATCATCCGACGGTGAGTTCGCATCGCTCTGCTCAACGTTACTCATTGCCTCGATGCGTTGATCGCCGGTCTTCAACACGACTTGAACGACTTGATTTCGGTCGGCCAAGGCTTTCGGTGGCCATGAACAAGCTCCTGTCTGCCTTGGTCGGGCAAATCGGCTTTAAGAGCGTGGTCCGTGGCGAAAGAATATGCAACAATCGGTCTTTGTCACCATCTATGTCACCTACACACCGAGTTCATCATGCACCGAATTTCCTTTCGAATCGTTCTGTTGACCTGCCCTTGCTTGCTGTTGTTGATCGAACCTGCCGCCGGTCAGGACAACTGGCCTCGATTTCGCGGTGCGGACGCAACCGGCGTTGTTGCGGACGACCCACGGCTGCCCGAGACCTGGGATCAAGAAACCAACGTGCAATGGAAAGCGGATATCCCCGGCCGGGGCTGGGGCAGTCCGATCGTGTGGGGTGATCGCGTTTTTGTTTCGGCAGTCCACAGCGATGACGATTATGAGAGCCCGAAGGCTGGGCTGTATTTGGGAGGTGGTCGCGGCGAGCCGCCGGACTCCGTTCATCATTGGATGGTGTATTGTTTGCAGCTCGAAACCGGTGAGATACTTTGGAAGCACGAAGCACACACGGGCAAGCCACAGATTCCTCGGCATCCCAAGAACACCTACGCGGCCGAGACGCCCACAACCGACGGGAAACGCCTTTACGTGTTGTTCGGGGACGTTGGCCTTTATTGCTATGACTTGGAAGGGGAACCGCTCTGGGAACATTCTATCGACCCGAAGAAAACGGCGCGAGGCTACGGCGCGGCTGCGTCCCCCGTCGTTCAGGGGGATCAGGTCATCATGGTGTATGACAATCAAGAAGAGTCGTATATCGCGGCCATCGATGGCGCCACGGGCAAGCCAAATTGGACGACGCCACGGGACGAGAAAAGCACGTGGGCCACGCCTTTGGTTTGGGAGCATGACGGCCGAACCGAGATTGTCGCCACCGGCAAAAACGAAAACCGCTCGTATTCACCGGACGGCGAACTCCTATGGCAGTTTGACGGCAAGATGTCGATCCTGACGATTCCGTCGCCGTTCGCCGTCGACGATTTGCTCTACATCACCTCAGGATACTTTCAGGACAAAAGACGACCCGTCTTCGCGCTGAGCCCGGGAGCCAGTGGCGACATTACGCTGGGTGACGACGAAACGTCCAATGAATTCATCACGTGGTCGCTGCAAAAGATGGGACCCTACAACACCTCGCCGATCGTCTATGGCGGCTTCTATTACACGCTGCTCGACCGGGGAATGATCACATGCCACGACGCCAAGACTGGTGAGTTGGTCTACGGTCGCAAGAGATTTCCGCGCCGGGCGAGTTTCACGGCTTCTCCCTGGGCATACAACGGCAAGGTATTCTTCCTGGACGAGGACGGCGACACGTACGTTATGCCCGTCGGTCGCGAATTTGAAGTCGAACGTACGAACTCGCTTGATGAATTGTGCATCGCCACACCCGCTATCAGCCAGGGTAGGCTCTTGATCAGGACCGCTTCACAGGTCTACTGTATCAGCGGCGAAACGAAGTAATACAACCCCTCTGGGGCTCCAAGTGGTCCAGTTGCAATCAGCGTCTCTGCGCTGGCTGCGCGATCGGCTACCGTTTCAGTGCGGTTTGCAAAGACGTGTATCGCCAACTCGCGCGAAAACGTCGTCACTCACAGCAACCCGCTGACAGAGATCGTTGCGACAGAGACCGACTTTCTGCCATTCATTTCCCCGTCGGACCCGCCTTTGATTCGACAAATGATCGAACGGACTCAGCGGCAGAAATTGGCGATTTTGTTGCGTCGAATTCCCAAGGGCTTCTGAATTTGTGGCACGCATGCCATCCGCGCCCTCTGCTTTAGAATCGGTTGCGCTTGTACACCGACTGAAGTTCCGGATTGGATGCTTGGACAGATCCCAGTCCCGTGATCGTCAAGCGGAGGACGCGGAATGCGTTTTTGGACTTCTCAAATATCGTTGCGCAGATAACATACCGGCACGAAAAATCACGACATATCGCTTAGCCTAGCGCTTTTTGAGATCGAAATGCGTTCGGCCGGGCTATGAATTGGCAATCGTCTGGAAAGGATTCCCCGATGCCCAACCGTGCAAGCGACGTTCTGAGCAAAACGGTGCTGCGTGTCGACGCGGCTGCGCCGCTCTCTGACAAGCGAGTCGAGATTCGCCGGCGGCGAGCATCTCACGTGGCAATCTTTGCACAAGGCCAATGTCTGGGCGTGTCGAATATCAGCGACGCCGATCTGTCATCGAACGATGCAACGTTCGGTGATTTCGTTGCGGGTCAACCCTGCGTCGATGTTTCGGATGTCATATCGGTCGAAGAACTTGGTCGGCTGTTCGCGGACTCCGATATCGAAGCCCAGGTCGTGCGAAATGATCTGGGCGAATTCGTTGGCGTAGTGACTCGACAAAGTTTGCTAGAAGCTTTGCTCGAAGAGCGCAGCCAGGCCGAGCAATCGCTACGCGCCTCCGAGACAAGAAATCGAGCGATGCTTGAGGGTTCCCCTGTCTGCACCAAGATCATCGACCTCGATTCCCGGTTGCAGTACATGAGCGCGGCGGGGCAAAAACAACTGAAGATCTCTGACGTCGAGCCGTTCTATGGAAGCACCTTTCCTCCTGAACTGTATCCTGAGCCCTGGCGGGCGCCCGTCACCGAACGTCTGGAACGAGCCAAGGCGGGTGAAATGTCCAGCTTGGAATGTCCCGTACTCAACACAGATGGGAATGAGGTGTGGTTTGACACGACCTTCGTGCCGGCCCGCGATGAAAGCGGGCGTATCCAATATATCATAGTGACGTCCGTGAACATCACCGAACGTAAGAAAGCGGAAGTCGAGCTAAGTACGATCTTTGATATGTCGCTGGACTTGATTTGTGTGGCCGACATCGGCACGGCGACCTTCGTCAAGGTCAACCCTTCATTTCGCCGAGTCCTCGGTTACAGCGAGGAGGAGCTTTTGGGCCGCACGTTTTTGAATTTCATCCATCCAGACGATGTTGAACCGACCGTCGAGGTTATTGAGAGGGATCTCAAGAGGGGAAAGAAGGTCATGCGATTCGAGAACCGCTACCGCACCAAGGGAGGTGGCTACCGGTGGCTGGCCTGGACCGCCAATCCCAACATTGTCAGTGGATTATCCTATGCTATTGCACACGACATTACGGAGCGCAAGCAGGCGGAGGAACAAGCCCGGAAACACCGGGACGAGTTGGCACACGTGTCACGCGTCAGCACGATGGGGGAAATGGCCACCGGGATCGCCCACGAACTCAATCAGCCACTCTCTGCTATTACATTGTACAGCTCTGTTGCAAATTCATTCGCGAAACAATTGACGCCAGGTCGGCACGAGCTTCGAGAGGCTCTCGGCAAGCTGGAGGACCAGGCAATTCGGGCGGGCAATATCGTGCGGCGACTGCGAGATTTCGTGAAGAAGACCGAGTCTGTGCGTGTGCGGGCCGATCTCAACACGCTGATCCGAAATGTGGCTAAGTTCGTGGAGCCGGACATTCGCCAGGCCGAGACCACGCTGGTATTAGAATTGGACGAGTCGACTCCCGACGTTCTGGTCGACGAGATTCAGATTCAACAAGTCTTGGTGAATCTGATCAGGAATTCCATCGATGCCATGCAGGACACGCCGACCGACCATCGCGAGCTGACCGTTTCGGCTCGAACGCGCCAAGACGGCCAAGCGGAATTGGCCGTGAGCGATGCCGGCAAGGGCCTTGCCGAGCATGATGTCGACCAAGTATTCAACGCCTTCTTTTCGACAAAGCAAGAGGGCATGGGTATGGGTTTGCCAATCAGCCGATCCATTGTTGAAGCACACGGCGGAAAACTCTGGGTCGAACCAAACAGCGGTCCGGGCGTGACGTTCGGATTCACAATTCCATCGGAGGACGGACATGAACCCGACCGCAATCCGATAGTTTTCATCGTGGATGACGAATCCGTGATGAGAGATGCTTTGCGTCTAGTCGTGCAGGGCATGGGTCTCTCGGCAATGTGCTTTCCATCCGCCGTTGAATTCCTTGAATTCATCAAGCCGAATGACATCACCGGCCCTGCCTGTCTCATCGCCGACGTACAGATGCCACAGATGAGCGGAACCGAGCTTCTAGCGCAACTCAACACATTGGGCAAGCAGTTTCCCGTCATTATGATGAGCGGGCACGGCACGACAGCAGCGCTCAAGCACACAGTCGAAGAGCTTGGCGCCGCCGCCTTCATTGAAAAGCCGTTTCGGCCGGCCTATCTCGAAGATGTCATCACGACGACACTGAAGAAAAGTGCTGGTGAGAAAAACGTTGCCTAATCATCGGCACGACTGATTCGCTGCCCCGAAAGGGACCCAATTGCGGCATGGACCAGCGAGCACTGCAAAACGTGCCTCGCGAGCAATTGGGGACTCCTGGCACGCCCCCCGAAACGGTAGCGACTCAAGTTCTCGTATTTCGGCTCAAATCGCGTCCGAAGCCGCTACACGAAAACTAGACATGGTCTAGTCCGGCGACGATTTCCGTCCTGTGCTTAAATGACGCATGAAGGACGGGTGTGCCGGCATCCGGCAAGCGCTCGCCGGGGCAGCAAGATGGATGCGTGTTGAATGTGAGTCATCGACGCAAATTGATCTTCGTAAATGTTTTGCGCTGTTGCGGTCGTGAGCATCGCGTGAGACCTCTTGGAAAACGGTCGGCCTTGTGACATTCACTCAGCAACTTGTCATGGCGTGCCCAAGGCTCGCGGGGCTACAATTTCTCGGCCGAGTTGGATACAATCGGGGTCTCGCGGACTTGCCACTGCCGTTGTCGTATCGGGCCTGACCGATCGACATCCAGCCACGACCGATCGTCCTGCTTTGATACCCGCCTGTTCGCCTACCGGGTTTGAATACCGTCCGCGGTTTCTGTCAGAGGTGTCGATGTTCGCTCACCGATCAACAGCCATCGTCGGTCTTTTGTCTGCGGGAATTCTCGCGGTCTTGGGGCCGCTGGTTGTGTCTGCGGAAGAACCGCTGTTGGAGCGGGACGTGCTCCCGATCCTCACGAAGAACTGCATGGGTTGTCACGGAGGTCTCCGCCAGGAGGCGGGATTGGATCTGCGCACCTTGCCAGGGATGCTCAAGGGTGGCGAATCCGGTCCGGCGATCGAACCGCGACACGTTGAAGGCAGTCAACTTTGGCAACAGATCGCTAGCGACGACATGCCGGCGGGTGATGACCGGGAAAAACTGTCGGCCGACGACAAGGCGATCATCAAGGCCTGGATCGATGCAGGCCTGCCGACCGTGTACCAGCGGCAACAAAATGTCGATTCGCTGCTGCCCGGCGACGAGCGGCACAAGCCGCAGGAAGTCTCAGCAGCGATTGATCAACACATCAACCGGTTCCTGGTCTCTGCCGACCTGAAGTCGGCCGCCATCAGTGACGACGACGAATTCCTGCGGCGAGTCTATCTTGATTTGACGGGGAATGTCCCCACGGCTAGTCTGGTGACCGAGTTTCTCGACGACGAGGCTGCGGACAAGCGACCGAAGCTGATCGATGCACTGCTGGCGACGCCAGAGTTTGGCGAGCAATTCGGACGGACGTGGCGCGACTGGGTCTGCCCACCGGAGTTGCCATCGAGCGGGAATGCCGGCGGGCAACCCTATTCCGAAGCCAAGTCGTTTGGCCAATGGCTGGGAAAGAAGTTCGCTGCCGGCGAGTCGTGGGACCGAATCACACACGACATCCTCACTGTCAAAGGTGAGATTAAACAGAACCCGCAGGTCATCTTCTTCGGTCTCGTCGGCCAGGAAGAGAAGGTGACCGCCGACGGAGCCGCGCGGGCCGTTGCTTCGTTGTTCATGGGCGTCCAACTACAGTGCGCCCGCTGCCACGACGATCCGTACCGCGCGTGGTCTCAACAGGAACACTGGGGGCTGGCGGCATTCTTCGACCGCGTGCAGGGTAATTTCAAGAAGCTCGAGGTGGGAAAGGGAACCAGTGAGACGCCCGGTGAGATCTCCATTCCTGCGTCCGCGTTCCGCAATGCGGGCACCACCGTCAAGGCCGCGTTCCCCGGTGACAGCGAATTCCAGCCTCACAACGACGAAGACATCCGGAAACCGTTCGTCGACTGGCTGATCGCCAAGGACAACCCTTACTTTGCCCGCGCCTTCGCCAACCGCGTGTGGTTCTACCTGTTCTCTCGTGGGATCGTGAATCCCATCGACGACTTTCGTGAATTGAATCCACCATCGCATCCGGGGTTGATCAAGCTGTTGGCCGACGAGTTCGTCGTCTCCGGATTTGACGTCAAACACGTATTCCGCTGTATCTGCAACTCACAGACCTACCAACGCACCAGCCGAGTTGAGTCCGGAACAGACTCCCGGGCGCGAGAGGTCTTGACGACGGCCTTTGGTCGCATGCCGATGCGGCTCATGACCGCCGACATGCTTTACGACGCGCTGAAGCGGGCCTACGGCGACCCACAACTTGATCTGCGAACCAGCGTGACTCACAGCACCGTTGGCATGGCTGCGCCGGTTGCTGACGCTTGGCTCGAATTTCAACGGCGGTTCCGCACGAATGAAGAAGACGCCACCGACTTCACGCACGGCATCGCGCAGATGCTGACGATGATTAACCACCCGCGGCTGCTCGACCGCAGTAAGGCACTCGATGATTTTCTGAATCGCGAGCCGCAGGCGGCAACCGAGAAGACGATCGAATGGCTCTACTTAAGTACACTGTCGCGTCGGCCGACCGACGAGGAGGCGGCTGAAGCGAACGAGTTTGTCGAACAGGGCACGGATGCGGCGAAGGCCTACGACGAGGTTCTGTGGATGCTGGTGAATCGCAGCGAGTTCATTCTGGTCCGCTGAGTCGAAAGATACAGCAGAATGACCGGCCAACAACCAGTAACCGCCACCCAATGAAAGAAAGACAACGGCCCCCGGTTTGAGATGCTGACGACAGGGAGACATACGATGCACAGACCCGACTCGATGCTCAAGCGACGCGATTGGCTGAGGCTGTCGGCCGCCGGCCTGCTTTCGGGAGTATCCGTACCGTGGTTCGAATCGCTGGCGGGTGCGGCAATCAAGAAGCCGCGAGGCAAGTCGTGTATCCTGTTGTGGATGGACGGAGGTCCCAGCCAGCAGCACACCTTCGATCCGAAGACAGGGGGCGAATTCCCACCGAAGCCGACGGCGGTGCCGGGCATTCACATTGTCGAGCACCTGCCGCAGCTGGCCCAGTGTATGGACGATTTGGCGATCGTGCGCTCGATGACGACCGAAATCAACGGCCACTACGACGCGAAATACTTCCTACACACGGGCTACAAGCGGACGACGGAATTCGAGCATCCGGCGATCGGCTGCATCGCCTCGTCACAGATCGGCCTTCCCGACGATGAAATGCCCGCCTTCGTGACGATCGACGCCGGCTTCGATCGCCCGGACGGCGGCCGGCTCTATCGCAGCGTTCCGTCCTATCTCGGGCCCAGTCACGCGCCGCTGGCCGTCAACGATCCGAATAAGGGGCTCGAAAACCTAGCACCAACCGGCGGCGACATCGACGCGCGGTTGCAACTGTTGGCCCGAAGCGAAAGGCGTTTTTCAAAACAGTACGCATTACCGGCCGTCAGTGCGAAGCAGGCCGCGTTCAATCGGGCGATCAGTCTGATGCAGTCGCGGCGGTCCCGCGCTTTTCATCTCGATGAGGAACCCGAGAATCTCCGCGCAGCCTACGGCGATCACAAGTTCGGCCGGTCCTGCCTGATGGCCCGTCGACTCGTCGAAGCGGGAGTTTCCTTCGTCGAGGTCGTCCATCGCGGTTGGGACGATCATGAGGGAGCGGCTAAGCCCGTGGCCTATCGGGCGCCGTGGATGGATGCCGGCATGGCCACGCTGATTCAAGATCTCAAAGTGCGAGGTATGCTTGACGACACGCTTGTCGTCTGGATGGGCGAATTCGGCCGGACGCCTGGCGACGGCAACGGTCATTTCAGCAAAGCCTGGTCCACTGTCTGGGCCGGCGGCGGGATCCAGTCAGGCCAGGTTGTGGGAAAGACGAGCGAAGACGGGAAGAACCCGGGCTCGGACATCGTCGAGCGTCCGGTCACGGCACCCGACTTTATCGCCACGCTCTGCCTGGCTTTGGGAATCGATACTCATACGGAATTCCTGGCGCCTGGTATGCGACCGATGGCACTAGCTGACAAGTCCGCCAAGCCGGTACAGGAACTTTTGGGATGAACAACAGTGGGATGAGCAACAGATTGTCTATCGAGGAACCGACGCGATACCTGCCGTTGGATCAGCCATCGACGAGTGCGAAGTTCGGCTGCCTAAAGACCGGGTGCCGAACCCTATGGTCGTCAGCATTCCTTTGGGCCGTGTCCGTACTTCTTGGCAGCGTCCTGTTGCCCTCGGCGCGAGCCGAGGTACCCGCGTATCACGCGGTTGAAAACGCGACCGAGGCGATCAAACGCATCGAAGAGTTGGGGGGTGCAGTCCGCTATCTCAGCGCCAAACGCGATGCACTGGAAGTCGATTTTCAGTTTGCCATCGAGGGACTCAACGACGCTCACCTGCAATACGTACTGGCGATGAAAAACGTCACCGTCGTGCGTTTGAAGCGAACTCCGATCACGGACGCGGGACTCGTCCACCTGAGAAAAGTCTCAACGTTGCGTCGATTGTACTTAGAGCAGACAGCCGTTTCCGATGCGGGGCTCAAACACATTGCGTCGATGTCGAAACTGGAGTTCTTAAACCTCTATGGGACCAAGGTCAGCGATGCCGGCCTCGAGCATTTGGAGGGCCTAACGCAACTCAGGCAGCTATTCATTGGAAAGACCGACGCGACCGCGTCAGGAATCGCGGCCCTGAAGGCAGCCGCCCCCGAGTTACGGGTGAGTCCCGATCGCGCCGAGCAGCGACGTCGAGCCCGCTTGGTCCTGGACGTGGCGACGAAGCTGCTTGCGACGGCGGAGGAGCGCTTCGCGGCTGCCGAACGAGAAGTCAAGGAGTTCGCGCCGCGTCAGGAGGAACTGAAGAAGGAAGCGGACGCGGCTGAGAAGCAAGCCGGCGAGGCTCGCGGCAAGGCCGACGAGTTGAAGAAGCTGCGCGATGAGGCGAACCAGACGTCCGAAGAGGCGGAACGAGCCAACGTCGACGCCCGCAAGCAGTCCGACGCCAAACCGGACGACGAGGCGCTCAAACTCCAGGCGGAACAAAAGAAGAAGGCGGCCGACGAGACCAAACAGCGTGCAGCGGATGTCAAAAAACAATTTGATGACGCCCAGTCCCAAGCAGACGCGACACGAGCGAAGTCCGATATGGCCAAGAAGATGCACGAGCGAGCGACGAACGCGCCGAAGCAGCGCGACTTGGCGAAACGAATCCTCGATGCCGCCCGCTTGCGTCTGGCTGGTGCACAACTGCGTCTCGCTCGTGCACAAGGGCGACTGCAACTCGTCGAGTGAAAGAGACGCGTCTGTTACGGGGCGTTTGAAAACCGATCATCGATGGGCGCTTCAAAGCCGACAGGTGAACAGCAAGCCGGTTGAGTCCGTGCGGAGCGAATTCAACGTCTTGTATTCGCATTGACTCACGGAGTCTTCAACCGTGATGCCCAGCCGTGACCCGGTCGGCGCTTTTTGCCGGTTTTGAGTCACCGACATGCTTCGGTCATCAAAGGGTCGGGCCTGTTGAAAAAGTCGACCGGGTTTGACGGGATCAGCGTCTGATTCCTCTTGATCTGTCCAGCGGTTTGGCGGTATGGGCAGGTTCGCTTTGCTT
>Ga0315336_1007442_pt1 | contig 10470 bp, 9 predicted proteins | sample ASW5metaG_FD_204512 | JGI IMG/M metagenome (GOLD analysis project Ga0315336, IMG submission 204512) | Ammonia-oxidizing marine archaeal communities from Monterey Bay, California, United States - ASW #5 | ecosystem: Environmental > Aquatic > Marine > Intertidal zone | place: USA: California... | reverse complement strand
TTAGTGGCCCTGACCTAGTCGTTTGAGCACGCGATCAGCTGCCCGAACTCCCCGGTACTGCGCTTCTTCGAATATTGAAATCCCGCTCAAGTCAGAGTTCGCGAACTGGATCGGCCCGTCGAGATCCGCGATCGCTTGCCGTTGAGGCGAGGTCAAAAATCCCACGTTGGGGCTAATCATGGCGTGCCCCATTCGCATGATGTCGACTCTTTCGACGCAGTCTCGGAGGTCGGCGTGCGCTTGGCTCAGGTCGTCGAGGACCTCGTCGGCACGCGCCTCCCAAGTCGTGTCGAGCAGCAATTGGCGCGCCTGCGCCGGCGACCCCTGAGTCAACGCGCGGTAGTAGGTCCATACGGTGCGGTCTTCGCGGGCCTCTCCGCTTTGGTGGCGGGCATCGACGTAGCCCAGCCCGGGTGAATTGTAGATCAAGTTTTCCCAAGCCGCGACACCGCCCGATGGACGCCGATCAAGGACGAGATTGGCCGTATACCAGGGGGCATACACGAAATCGGAGGTGTTAAGGCCGAGATCAGGGATCAGGTACGGAGCTAGGAAAGTAGGCGCGGCAAAAATCACGCCCTCACAGTCAAACGTACGCCCTGGCGTTGCGACCTTCAGGCGCTTGCCGTTCATCGATATCCGCACGACGGGCGAGCCGGTTCGCACCTTCGCAGCGACGATCTCAAGCAGGCGCTTGACGATCCAGCCGTTGCCCTCGGGCCAGGTGAGGAAGCCGATGTCGTCTTCCGAACGCCCGGCGAAGTAGTGGATTCCCGCCCAGGCCGAGGTCTGTGCGCTCGAGGTTCCGAAGTCGTCGCGGCAACCGTAGTCCACATACCAAAGCAACCGCTCGCTGAAGAAGCCTTCTTGGATCATCCATGACTTCATCGAGAGCTGGTCGAGATAGGCGGTCTCGACGGGCTGGCGAATAGGGATCGTAAACTCCCCTCCTTGTCGGAAGTATTCCATGCGCTCCCAGAAGCGATCGAATTGGTCGCGGTCGATTTGCGGCGCATCAGGTCCGGGTTCAAGGTCAGGTTGCCATTCGCCGTTGATGAAGAGCCGGTGGAGCGGTGCGCGGCTGATGTGTGCTGGATCCCATCGACCATTGCTCAGGACGCCGAACTCTTCGAACAGCTCCTCAACTAAGGGGATACGCCGGTCTGGGATGGGAATATAGTGGGCGCCCCAAGGGTAAGCGGTCGCCTCGTCCTCGCCGAATCGAGAGTTGCCGCCCGCTTGGTCTTCCATTTCGAGCAGGACGAAGTCGTCGAAGCCGCGCTTCTGAAGTCGCCAAGCGGCGGAGAGACCGGCGATCCCGCCGCCGACGATGACGACAGGGACCTTCTCGACTTCGTTTGAGGGAGGGAACACGCCACCATCACGGATCCGATGGCCGATGAGGTGGCTTTGGTCGACAAAATCGCCGGCGATCCGACGCTTGCTCCGCAGACACGCAGTTGCGCCGATCGCACTGGCCGCGAGTAGGCGTCTTCGCGTCACAAGGCTTCAGCGGATCACCTGAATTTTGGCGTCGAGCGGCAGTTCCGCCCAAACTCGATCTGCTGTAAGGGCCACGGCATCCATTCTGATGGCTGTCGCCAGATACGCCCGATCGGCGAGTGATAGCCCCAAAGGACGGGTCAACGTCCGAATTTCCATTGGATACTTGAATGATCCCATCTGAAGTGGACCTCTGAGAATTCGTCTATCGACTTGTCACCCAGATCGGCGAGCCCCAAGCCACTTGCCTATCCCGGTCTTTCTGGCGCACGCGCACGTAGTAGAAACTCGCCTCCTCTGAATCGGGCGTAGTGTTGTCGCGATAGGTAAAATCGGTGACCTTGGCGTTGGGCTCTTGTCGGTAGACACGAACGTTGTCTTTGACGATCTCGACTTCGCCGAGCAAATCGGTCCCTTCGACGTGGATCCGGAACTCCGGTTGCCCGGAGACCGTCACGTCCGAACCCATCATGTGTTCGGTCTCGCCATCGACGAGGCGGAAGTCGACGATGATGTTGTCTGTGGCCCCGTAGGTCCTGCGGGCGCGAATGGCGTCGACCAGGGACTCGCGCGAATTCTCCTCTGCGATCAGCACGGAGTACGCGGTATGAACGGCGAGATGGTCTGAGCTGGCCTGCACACCGAGCCGATAGCCCTTCTCCCAGGCCACTGACACCATACCGTCGGGCCGATAGCCGCCGAACTGCTTCGGTACGTCGTCGGCCGGGGCGGAACGCCAGCAGTCGATGCACTCGTACGAGTTCCGGTCGGACTGGTAGATTTCGACGATCGGCTCGACTTCTGGGTCGTAGTCGCGCCAGTTCGTCCCCATGTCGGTCGCCGAGGTGTGAGGCATGGCGATCGCGTTGTACTTGCGCAGATACGCGAAGAACCGCTCGGCGCCTTGCTTGTAAACCGTCGCCGGTACTGACGCAGAAACGCGCTCGTAGTGCTGCAAGTCGAGGATCGGTGCGCCCCGATAAGGGAAGATCACATTGCGATGACCGTTGGGATAGGTGACCGATCGCTCGTACCCGTAGAGCGGCACGAAGAATGAGCCCACGCGGTAGATGTCCACCGCTTTCTGTGCGCGCCACCAGTCGTATTCATCGCCAACCCCAAAGTTGTGTTCGGTGATGGCGAGAAAGTCCAGGTCGGCTGCGTCAAGCGCGTACCGGTAGGTGTCTTCGAGCGAGCCGTCGTTGTAGCCGTCCCAAGAAATCTCCGTATGGCGGTGCATGTCGCCGCGGTAAATGCGGTAGCGCTTTCCGTTGACTTCGTAAACGTAGTCGCGAATGCGAGCAACGTCCTCAGCGTCGTTGGGGTGAACAGGTTCGTCGACCAGCATTTCACGGCGTGGGCGGTTCGGCGGCTGGCGAGCGGCCACCGGTGGCGGGAGTGAAAGGGCTTCAAGCTGGGACGCTGACGGTGCGCCCTGGGGCGTTGGGATGCGCGCCGCGAAGACGTCGGGCAACATGTTGACCCAGTCTCGGAACGACCGGCGGTCGGTGGGCCAGGCCGCGACTAGGCCGCCATCGCTATGCCGAGCGACGTTCACACGCATATCGTTGCGTCCGGTCGAATAGGGCAGTAGGTTCATGCCCTGCCACTTGTCGCCGTCGTAGTAGCTCGCGTAGATCTCCCAAAGGGCGTGGTGGGAAGGAGTTCTCCAATAGAGGTTGTGCTGAGCCGGTCGTCGGTGGCGGTAGAAGCACCAGACCCGACCTTGGCCATCGACTGCTAGCTGGGGGTATTCGTAAAAGTTTCCGCCAGGACCTGGGGGCGGCAGAGTCTCCTCGAGCGAACCCGCTGGTTGTCGGAGGCGACCTTGCTCCCAGACCGCCATGCGAATGTTGCGTGAGTTGTACAGGCCCGTTCCATTGGCCTGGATGTCGAAGGGATAGCCCCAGTCCTTGCCCCAATTGATTCCGGATTCGTGCCAGGCGAGCCAGATGCGGTCGTCCGCGTCGGCGGCGAGGGTGACGTAGGCCTCGAAGCGCTTCGTCGCGGCGATCTCGACGATCGAGTCCGAGCTCGGGCCACTCCCGTCGAAGACCGAGCGCATGCGGATGTCGTAGCCGTTCTCGCCGTATTGGTCCCAGGCGGTGTAGACGCGGTCGTTGCTGTCGACGGTGATTGAGGGCTCCCAGCAATTGCCGGCGTTTGATGCGCTTACGCGGATCTCGTCCGACCAACCGTCATTGACGTCGAAGTATTTGTAGAAGACTCCGGCCTTATTCGAGCGGAAACCTTGCCAAACCAGGTGAAGACGGCCTTGGGAATCGCTGATGAGCTTGTGCTGGCCGTCGGGCTGCGAGGCGCTGGTCAAACGTTCGATCCGTGACCAAGAAGTGCCGTCGAAGCTGCGCCCGTAGAGGTCGAAGTTCCCACGAACTTGTCCCGACCAGACCACCCAGATTTTGCCCTCTGCGTCTTCGGCGATCGCTGTACGATGGACGTCGCCTTTCTCTGGACTAACGGCATGCGGGCGTCCGCCGGCTGGCGCCATCAGGCCAGAGTCGAGTTTTTCGGCGAAGACGCGATCGCTTTGGCTTGCGAAGCCCGAGAACCCCGTCCAAGCCGTCCAGACCGATCCGTCAGAGGTGACGGCGACTGAGGCGTAGTCGTTATCGGTCAGTCGCTGGTCAACACGGCGGCGGCCGCCGCGGCCCACGAGCACTCCATACGCTGAGTCGGCGACCTTCACTCGTCCGCCCAAGAAATCGGCTTCGCCAACCGCAGGGATGTCGGAAGTGGAGAAATCGACATCACCTTGCTCAGTCGCGAGCTTCACCCTCGTCGACGCTCCCTCCTTGAGATAAACGTGAAACCGCGGAGAGAGGTGGATGTCGGGCGAGAGGTCCTCGAGGATGTTGACGTCGTGACTGCGGCGGGTAAACGGGTAGGGTCGGCGCGTTTGTACTGCCCAGCGGCGCGGCGGATGGATGAGATCGCCCTCGCGCATCTCGTATCCCACGAGACCGACAAGATCGCCGTTAGTGACGGTAATCGCCCCGTCCCACTTGGTCTGCTCGGAATCGCCTACACCGAGAGTCACCAGCAAAACACGGTTTGCGCCGGGCGGCGGGTTGCGGAGGGTCGTCTGAGTTGACGACTGTGCGAACAGCGTGGCGGATGATAGCAACAGGCAGGTGATAGAAAGACGATTCATACCGAGGAACCTCGGCACGAGGATATCAAACGAGCGGTAGACTGGTCCCGGGCGAACAGTATCCGACCGCTTGCTTACGGGCTGTGACAAAATGTGTGGCGAGCTAATGTGGCGCAGGCACGAATGCCTGCACCACGTCGACAGCCTACATTTTCCTTACGGCCCCTTAGGCGCGCGGCTCAGGGTCCTCCGGTTGGACGGCCTCGTCGAGTGCCAGCTGGCGTGTCAGATCGGCGAGTCGAGACTCCAGCTCCCGGAGCCGCGAGAGCAAGACAAGGCAAAAGAAAGAGAGCCCCACCACCCCGATGTAAGTCACTAAGTCGGCGCCACGACCGACTCCGACCGCCATCGCCAGCCAATTCGCGAGGTCGGGAGCCGCCACCAGCACAACGCCCACGAGGCCCAGAAAGAGCACGATCGCCCGATCCCAGTGCGACGAGCGCAGCCAGCGAAAATAGGCGACTACGCCGACGATCATGAACGCGATCAGAATCGGTTGGATCAGGGTCATCGCTGGAGTTTTCCGGCCAAGAGATCCCACACGATACTGAAGGCGCTCGCTAGCGGCTGGCCCTTCTGCTTCGAATAGTCGGTGTAGCGAATGTTCACGGAAACTTCCGCGATACGGAGCCCCCGGGCGCGGGCCTGGGAGATGATCTCGGTGGCGTGGGCGTAACCGCTTTGGGTTAGATGGATCCGCTGAGCCGCTTCGCGTGATAGCGCCCGGAACCCGTTATGAACGTCGCTGAGCCAAACGCCTGTCAAGAGCCCGTTGAGGAACGCCCCGACCCTCAGGGCGGCCCGTTTGGATCGCGGGGCCTCGATCGACCCACGCGAATCAAGAAACCGAGATCCCACCGCGATGTCGGCCCTGCCAGCCGCGACCGGGGCGACCAGTTTCTCGATCTCTTCGGCGCGGTGTTGGCCATCGGCGTCGAAGTGGACGAGGAAGTCCGCACCTCGTGCCACTGCGTACTCCATCCCAGTTCGCAACGCCGCACCCTGGCCGAGGTTGACGCGATGCCTGAGCGCGTGAACCCCCAGCGACCGGGCGCGTTCGAACGTGAGGTCGTCTGACCCATCGTCGACAACAACAATTTCGTATCCCGCCGCACGCACCGGTTCGAGGACGCTTGGTAGAACCAGCGCCTCGTTGTATGCCGGCACAATGACCCAGGTGGAGTTCACTTCGCCTCTGGCGCCAGGGTAGCAAACGCACCGGTCGCAAGCCCGCTATAGCCAGCTGATACAATTGGCGCGCCTGGCATGCAGCTCTACACAAAGATTCTCATCGGCCTGGTCGCCGGCGGCGTTTTCGGCACCGTCGCCAATGTCGCCGACATTGGTTGGCTTAAGAGCTTCCTGATCGCACTTGAGCCCATTGGAACCGCCTTCATTCGGGCGATCACTATGGTCGTTATTCCCCTTGTGGTGGCCAGCCTGACGGTCGGCGCCGCCTCGCTAGGGGATATCACAAAGCTTGGGCGGATTGGAGGCAAGACGCTCGGCTATTACATGGTGACCACGGCGCTGGCGGCTACGATCGGCTTAGGGCTATCGAACATCTTCACCCCCGGCAGCGGAGTCGCTGAAAGCACCCGCGAATCGCTAGCCGCGCAGTTCCAGGGCCAAGCTGTCGAAAAGATGGAGATGGCCGCGCAGGCGCCATCGGTGTTGGACGTACTGCTCAGCATAATCCCACCGAACCCCGTACGGGCCGCGGCTGATTTCGAGCTGCTCCCGTTGATCTTTTTCTCGGTGGTTTTCGGTGCCGCGCTTAGCGTTCTTCCCGAAGAAAAGCGCAAGCCGACCTTGGGGTTCATGGAAGGCCTCAACGACGCCTCAATGCTGATTATTGGCTGGATCATGAAGGTGGCGCCCTATGCGGTTTTTGCCTTGATCGCTTCCGTTGTCGCGCAGTTTGGGCTCGACCTGCTCAAGAGCCTCATCAGCTATTCGTTGGTCGTGATCGCCGGGCTGCTGCTGCACATGTTCGGCACCGTTGGGCTGATGGTTCGGTTCGCGGCGAAACTGAACCCGGTTCCCTTCTTTCGCAAAATTGCAGCAGTGCCGCTATTTGCTTTTTCGACCTCATCGTCGAGCGCCACTCTGCCGGTAACGATTCGAACTGCTGAGAATCGCTTGGGCATTTCCAAGCAGATCAGCAGTTTCGTGCTGCCGCTCGGTGCGACCATCAACATGGACGGAACGGCTCTCTATCAAGCCGTGGCGGTGATGTTTATCGCTCAGATCTATGGCATTCCGATGGACCTGAGCGCGCAGGTCACGATAGTACTCACCGCGACGCTCGCCTCGGTCGGTGCGGCCGGCGTGCCGGGCGCTGGCCTGATCACGCTGATCATTGTGTTGCAGTCCGTTGGTCTAGCAGACAAGGTTGAAGCCGGCATCGCCTTAATCCTAGGAGTTGATCGCCTGCTCGACATGCTGCGTACCTCTGTGAATGTGACAGGGGACCTGTCGTGCGCCGCATTTGTCGCTCGTACCGAGGGAGAGAAACTGGAACCCGCTCAGTCCTGACCATGGGGCTGCCCATGCTAAAATGGCCTCGCAAATGTTAGGCCGCGTCGAGGCCCAGGGTCTTATAAAAGAGTTCCGAACCTACAAACGAAAAGAGGGGCTCCTAGGGGCGGTTCACGACCTTTTTCGACGCGAATACTCGACACTGCGAGCGGTCGACGAGGTCTCCTTTTCGATCGAGCCGGGCGAGATGGTCGGCTACATCGGCCCCAACGGCGCCGGCAAATCCACTTCAGTCAAGATGCTGACCGGCATCCTCGTCCCGAGCGCTGGGCGAGTCGAGGCGAATGGATTCGTCCCCTATCAGCAGCGCATGGCGTACGTTCGTACCATTGGCGCTGTCTTCGGACAGCGGACGCAGTTGTGGTGGGACATCGCGGTGGTTGAGTCTTTCCGCCTGCTTAAGGAGATCTACGACGTTAGCGACTCCGACTACGCCCAACGGATGAGGCGCTTCAACGAGATTCTCGAGCTTGACCGCTACTTGAATCAGCCAGTTCGCAAGCTGAGCCTGGGCGAGCGGATGCGCTGTGACATGGCCGCTGCCCTGCTGCACAATCCCCCGCTGTTGTTTCTTGATGAGCCAACAATTGGCCTAGACCTGCTGGCGAAACACAACATTCGACGTTTTCTCAAAGAGATCAACGACGAGTTCGGAACCACTGTCCTGCTGACGACGCACGACCTTGCCGACATCGAAGAGTTGTGCGACCGATTGATGATCATAGACCACGGCAAGCTGCTCTTCGATGGTCCGCTCGACGAGCTGAAGCGCATGCTGTGGCGGCAGACTCACATCCGGCTTGATCTTAAGGACCGTGAGCAGGCGCCGATCATCGAGGCTCTGAAGATCGAGCAAGTCGAGCTAGCAAAGGTCGACGAGCTAACCTATCGGCTGTCGTTCTCTCGTGACGACTACTCGACTGGAGACTTAATCCGACAGGTGGTGTCGACCGTCGACGTCCGTGACATCTTTATCGAAGAAGAGTCGATCGACGATATCGTCAAGCGGGTGTACACGGGCCAGGCCGAGTCCGCGCTCCAAGTTAGACGGAGTTGACGTCTCAATGACCGCCTCCCTCGCCCTCCCACAGACGCTACGCCACTACCGCGAGTACGCTCGCGTCGGCTTCGTCAACGTCTTGGCGTTTCGCCTGCGCTACTACACCGGCGTGGTCACCTACCTGATCAACGTTTCGGTTTACTACTTCATCTGGAAGGCGCTCTACGCGGCCGACCCAGAATTCGCGCGGGGTTTCAGCTTTGACGAGATGACCACCTACGTAGCCGTGGGTTGGATCATTCGGACCGTCTACTTCAACAACATCGACAGCAACATCACCACCGAGGTGCAGAACGGCAACATCGCGGCCTCGATGCTCAAGCCGACCAGCATTCAGGCCATGTTCATCGGCCGGGCGCTTGGCGAATCGGCGTTTCGGCTGCTGCTGTTGACGATTCCCACAGGGTTGGCAATCAGTTGGATTTTCCCAGTCTCAGGGCCGGCAAGCGCCTCACATTTCGGGGCGTTCGTCGTATCTCTTGCCGCCAGCATCATGCTGATGGGCGCGCTGAATTTCATCGTCGGCGCCTTCGCGTTGAGGACCAAATCGATTCTGGGCCTGCTTCGTGCAAAGTACTACGTCCAGGAGCTCTTGTCGGGGCTCCTCGTTCCGATGACCCTGTTCCCGCCGATGATGGAACAGTCACTGGCCTACCTGCCCTTCCAACACATCGCCTACACTCCTTTGCTGATCTACCTCGGCAAACTAGAGGGCGCCGAGCTCGCCACGGCACTCTCGGTTCAGTGGGGTTGGGCCGCGGTTCTACTACTGTTTGGAAGCTGGTTCTGGGACCAGATGGCGAAGAAAGTAACGATACAGGGTGGCTGACCCCCTACAATGCGGACACCGATGATGCGGCTCATCGCGGCGATGGCGTTGGCGGCTGCGGCGGCAACCGCCGCACACCCGACGGCGGTCTTCACTCTCGACGTGAAGCATCCGGAGCTCGTCGTCGATTCCCAACGGTCACTGCAAGCAACATTCGACGAATGGTCGAATCGCTGTAACTCGGTCGAGGGCGGAGCGGTGTTTGTGCTCGAGTGTCCGGCGGTTTTCCAGGACCTATCAAAGCCAACCAAACCCGCTACAGTTGCGCTATTCCGTGATCTGGATGAAGTTGTCTATATCGCAGGTTGTCCGATCTTCGAAGACAAAGCAGAATCGCGAGACCCCAAGGAACATGAGACGCAGCCCGAGCCGGAACTAGTTTCCGAGCTTGAGCGAGATTGCCTAGAGATCGAGCCGGGTCACACTTTTAGCGCCGAGGTTGAGAGCAAGCGCATGAAGATCGTCATCCGCGGCAAACAATTGCCCATGACGGTTTACAAAGTGATTCCCCCGGAACGCAAAATCAGTTCCCCGTACGAACTGCGACCCTCGCATGTGCCCGTGCAGCATGTGGGCCCAGAGACCTCGACGGTCTACGAGCCGCTGAAAGGTCCCGAGCCTCGCTGGGAGCCGCCCGCTGTGGCTCGGCCGCTGGTCCAAGGCCGCGAAGCACGGCGATCGTTGCACGACCCTGGCCCGGCGAAGACCTCGCTTCGCTCAGGCGTCGTTCACTTGAGCTGCTCGACCGGTGTCAGAGACATCTGGCTCGACGGCGCATTCATGGGACAGGCGCCTCTTGCCGTTCCCCTTCCCGCGGCGCGGCATGAACTCCGCGCGGTTGCGAAGGGACGCAGGCCCATCCGGTCAGAGTTCCGAATCGATGCCGGGGATACGCTGCGGCTCGACGCTTGTAAGCCCTAGCAGAACGTTCACCCGAGCTGAAGCCGCACAACCGTCTCCACGTGAAACGTCTGGGGAAACAAATCCACTAACGTCATCGATCCGATTTGATAGCCACCGGCCGTCAGCTCCTTCAGATCCCTCGCCAGAGTCGCCGGGTCGCACGAAACAAGTGAAATCTCAGCGGGCTTGATCCGCAGGAGCTCGTCGGTGACTGGTTTTCCCAGGCCCGCCCGCGGCGGATCCGCGACGACGAAGTCCACGGGCTCGTCGTGTCCAGCCAAGAACTTGTCGACGTTTAGATGTGCGGACCGGACCGTCGTACCGGCGCGCTCGGCATTGAACTGCAGACTCCGTACCGCGGCTCCGCTCGAGTCGACGCCCGTTACATGCCCGAACTGCCGCGATGTCGGAAGGGTGAGCAGTCCGACGCCAGCGTAAAGGTCGAGCGCCCGCTCACCGGCC